>Ga0105046_10009553_pt1 | contig 15161 bp, 13 predicted proteins | sample MAT03_FD_78385 | JGI IMG/M metagenome (GOLD analysis project Ga0105046, IMG submission 78385) | Freshwater microbial communities from Lake Fryxell liftoff mats and glacier meltwater in Antarctica - MAT-03 (megahit assembly) | ecosystem: Environmental > Aquatic > Freshwater > Ice > Liftoff...
AGCCGATGTTCGTTCACTTAACAACTACGCCGATCCGTTAACGGCCAGCCGACTTGTGGATCTTCCGCGCAGCGAGTTTTACGACAGCGTTCACTTTGCCTCGGAATCCAACGACGAACGATTTGACGTCGCCGTTCGATTGTGGCGACTCGGTCCCGTGGCAGGTCCGGCGCAGTATCGAAAACTGTTAGCGGATCTTCCATCTGCACAGCCGGTGAAGGATTTGGGTGATACCGCCGTGAAAGTGGCTTCTGGCGATGTTCGAGCTTCCGTTTTTGCAATTAACGAAGCTGGACTCGTGGTTTCTGTAACGTGCGGGATAGGTCATTGCCCAGAAGAATCCAACATACTTACGCTGAGCAAGTTGGTGCACAGCCGGTTGGGTTCGCTTGATAAGAAAGCAAGTGTCCCCGGGGCTTTGTCGGATCCCTTTGCTCCATCGGAACGCCTGCCACCCGCTTCGGAGTCACAAAAGTGAAAGCCTCAATGAAACGTCTTTCCGCTCGCGCAGCCTTGCTCTGCTTTGGCTCGTTGTTGTGGACAGTCCCTGCCAGCGCTTGGGACCCAGCCACCACGCAGGCGGGCATTGCTGAACAGGCGGCTATTGCTTCACGTGCTCATCAAATACTTGCTGTGGGGCTGGGCAGACCATTGGGGCTGTTTGAGCCGATTGCCGTGTCCCCCAACGAGCGCTTAACGCCGCGCATGAAGCTGCTGTGGCAGCGCCTTGGGTTGCTAAGTTCTGCCGAAGGGTACCGCCCCACCGCCGAAAGCGGGGCGAATCCCGCCGTCGCGTGGATTGCGGCTGGCGCAGCGATTGAAGGCGTTCCTGCCGAACGAGGTAGGCACCATTTTTTCGATCCGAAATCGGGTAGGGGCTTGCAGGACAATCCTGGTGTCACTGGCGGAGTTCACAGTTTAAAGCTGGCCGTTGACGGTCGCGGAGGTCTACGCGGGTTGGCCACGGGAACCACTTTTGATCTTACGGGCAGGCCCGCCATCGGCTGGATGTTGTCGGACGAAAACGAACTGGGGTTGCCAAACTTCTTATCGGCCATGGAGAACTCTGTGGGCTTGGAAACAGAGAGCGCGCGACAAGCTTCGCTTGCTGAGGCTTTGATGTGTTTGGGTGGGTTAGGTGCAGTGCTTGCGGATATGGGCGAACCTGCGCACGTTCGTAACGATTTTCGAGGAACCTTTCTGGGCGGAGGCACCGCTGGAAGCTGGGATCAAGGTTCTGATTTTGAACGCTTCGTGGCGAACAAGTACGGAAGGGCAGGAATTCCTGGGGTCGCATCAGCCACCGAACGAACTTCACTTGAAGCCTATTTTTCGAGCCCAGATGGAAATGGCCTAGCGGACAGGACCCAACAGCAATTCTTCTCTTACGGTACCTTGCCAACCGATGTGCTCATTGATGCGGCTTCCACACCGAAGGAAGTTCGCGCCACTGCCAATGAGGCTTTGACTTACCCTTCACCTTCGGTCGGTAAGTTGTCGTTGCGCAGCGGTGGCCGAAAATACCAAAAGGCCAACGGCGCGCGGCAGTTTGCTTACGAACGCACCGGCGACAAGATTCGTTTCTTTTTGGACGAAGCGGTTTATGCCGACACATCAGAAACCTGGCTGCCCGTGATCGGTAGCTACGTTGCAGGATTATACAACAGTCTATTGCGCGCGGAACTTGCCATTTCGGTAAGCGAAGTGCAGGGCGTTCAGAAGGTTTCGATAGCGCTTAAAGGCTTGAAAACTGGGGCCACGGGCACACTGAAACTCTATGCCCAAGGCGAGGATGGCCGTCGCACGTTGGTTGGTTCGCCGATGCAGTTCAGCGCTTTGGCTTCGGGCGAACCTGCTGCTTCTTTTTCTTTTGAGCTACCGGCGGGCGCTTCGCGGGTGGCGGCTTCCGTGCGGGGGCAGGACGCGGCAGGGGCTTTTGTTGCGGTGGCGGAACGGTCGGCTCGCTGAGCAAAGCCAACCGTTTGCCCGATTGAACCGCGACAAACGCGTCCAGCAGCGGTTCAAGCTGCTCATAGGCGTCCCTATCATCTTCCATAACCGCTGCAGCTGCGGCCTTTTGCAGATCCGCTTGAAGGGTAGGCCACAGCACTAAGGCTTGTTCTGTGGCAGCCAGCCGAGACGGCTCGCTTGGTTGTTGCTTATAGGCAACAGCCTGCCACGCATAGAATCTTGCGGCCTGAGAAGGTGAACCAAGCGCGTTCTTAGCCGCGTTTCCCAATGCCTCAGCGGCGGGCTGCCACGCATCAAGCTCAAGAAGGGATCGACCTAGATCGAACCATATCCAAGGGTTCTTCGGATCCAAGGCGGCAGCGTCGGAAAACGCCTTGGCCGCCTCCGAAATGTGTTCGTTCCGTCGTTCTGCAACGCCCAGCGCATGGTGCAACTCAGCCGATTCTGGATCCTTTTTGAGCACTTTGCGGGCGAGCTTTAAGGCGAAGTTTGGAACCAACGCCAACCCGTCTTCCTCGAAAGCTTCAAGGACGAATTCACCCTCGGAATCATACAGCGGCAGATCGTGCGTCACGGTGGCCGCAATCCATGCTTCAAGCGAAGTTCCAGAAAGCCACCGCTCGTCCCACGTTGCATTCACATTTGGGGCGCCTTCGTCGTCATCTAAACCGCGCAAGCGAACAACGCGTTCGTTTTCATCAAGCACCAACAATTCGCCCGCGCTGGTGTCGCCAAACACGAGGTCCCTAGGCATCAATCCCGCGGGGCGGTCTGTTGTGTTTGCAGCCAACAACGATCCGAAACCGTTTTCCACGCCGTATAGACGCACGCTTTCCTGGAACAGTTCAGCTCCGTCCCAAGATCGCAAAAAGCGCTCGAGTTGCGAAGGCAAGGGGCGTCCCAGAACGCGCACGGCGCGGCCCAGCTCATCCGCACTTGCCGGTTCCCCGGTGCGAATGAGCCCGTCGGCCGCACGCGATATCGCTAGGCGAAAATCGTCGAAGAAACTCAGCGCTTTAGAACCTCGTTCGGCACAGCCTTACCCCGAGCTTCCAGGGTTTTGGCTAGGCGCGAACTTGCACCCGTGGCTTTGAACGCTCCCGATGCGCCCTTCACCTCGTAGACAATCAAATCAACCGCGTCGATCCTACCGTCAGCAGTAACAGTGGGTTCAGCCACTGCGGATACACGCCAACCTCCCTTCACGAGGGTGTTAACGTGAACCACCACATCAAACGCTGTAGCCAATAGTTTCGCCGCCGAGGCAGAACGGAATGAAGCGCCCGTTGCGGCTTCAAGGCGAGCTAGGGCGTCTCGTGTGGATCTGCCGGCACAAAGAACCACCGAGCCTTGTTGCCCGAAGGCACATTCATGCAACACGTCCGCAGCGATTGCGGCGGCAGTGATATCAGCGAACAAATGTTCTGCATGCAAGTGGGCCGCAGCGTGGATCAAGTCAGCATTGCGAGGCTCAGTGGCCAAAGTCACCCAAGGTGATTCTGGATCTGAACTGGCAACGAGTTCCCCGATGCTTACAACACGACTTGCTGGGGAAAGTTCCTTGGCAAGAGCTCGAAGCAAAGCAAGCCCTGGCGAACGGTCACCCGAGACCAAGATGTTGCATCCGGTGGCCAACGCGGCCTGAAGCACGGCCTTTACATCGCCCGACAACTCGCCGGTGTTTTGGAGGCCGCTTAGATCGGTTTCGATTGAAGCGCTGCGCGTGATGGTCGCGCATACCAACCGAGAATAGGGCGGGAATATCGCAACCAAACGGGCTCCGCCCTCGATAGGAAGATCTACAACGCCCACATCGATTGAAGCCCCTGAGCGTTCAACCAGAGTCTTTAGGGTAAGCAAAAGCGACTTTGCTTCGGCTTGACCTAAAGCAACGTCTTCGCGTTTACCGTTTCGATCGATAGCAACAGCTTCAGGTCCCATGACGTAAACGGCTGAAACCGCCGCGTCGCCGAGCAAAGTTGACAACCAAGCGGCTGGGTTTGCGGGGTTATCGAAGCGATTCGGGGCAACGGCGCCCTTCTTCTTCGTTGCGGTAACCGCATCGCTCAGCGCACGTTCGCGCATGTCGTCGTCACCTTCTGGTGGTCCCACGGCGATGGGTGGAGCAGGTGCTGGCGGAGGGGGAGGAGCGGCTGCCGGAGGCGGAGCCGGACGCATGGGCGGGGGTGTTGGCGCGCGAGGCGGTGCGGTGGCCAGAGGCTCGTCGTCATCCAGATCCAGCACCGTTGCGGCACGTGCAGGAGCCGCAGGCGGTGCTGGCGGCGAAGGAGGAGGCGCGGGCAGCGCAAAGATAGGCGCATCTCCCGGAGGCGGTACCATCGTATCTCGGCGTGACGAAGGCGCAGGAGGAGGAGGAGGAGGAGGAGGCGCGCCTCGGCCTGCATCATCAACAGCCGCCATTGCACCCGTTGGACGACCTCCAGGAGGTGGAGGAGGGCGGCGGGTACCAAGCGCGGTGCTCAGCGAGCCGGCTTCGGTGCCAAGATTGGCAGCCTCTGCCGTTGGGGCGTTTTCCACGCGAACGATGAAATCACCAACGTAGATCTTATCGCCACTGAACACTTCGGTGGCTTCGGTTAACTTGCGACCGTTAACGTAGGTGCCATTGGTGCTTTTCAGATCCTCAACGGAAAACTTTCCGTCGTGAATGAAGATCCTGCAGTGCCGTTTAGATACGTTGCCCTTAGGCAGAACGATCTCATTGCCCTGCACCCGACCAATGCCCACTTCGTTTTTGTCGAACTGGAGCTGCTTTGTCTCCCCACCTTTTTCGGTAAGGCTCAAGATTACCATGGCGCAACGCTAAGCTGAGGGCCCAGATCGGTCAAGGATTTTGGATGGATACGTCTGCAGAAGCCAATGCCAACAGTCCTGGACCGAAGACTGTTATGATGCCCCCGAGCAATAAAGTGACGATTCCTATCGTCACAACCAACGAAGTTATATCCCGACGGGGCGCTTCAGTTTTAGCGTCTGGTTTCAAAGTTCCTCGTATCTATCAACGGAGGTACCATGCTGACAAGCAAGTGTTTTACCGGGCATCACAAGCGATTCGCGTTTCGAGTCTGTTTGTGGGGTGGTGTGGTCTTTTGTGCGATCCTTCTGGGGAAGTTGGGGACCGCGCGGGCAGCGTCCCCGCACACCGGCGGGACAAAACACTTCGTTCAGGTCGTCGAAGTGCAGGGTGACGTGCCCGACGAAACCAAAACCCTGGCGCGCGAGCTTCTTGAAAAGGAATTAGGCAGCCGCGAGGTATTTGCCACCGACTTTGGCGGCGGGGCAGCCTCAGCGGCCACCTTAAAGAGCAAAGGCATGCGAGGTTTCGAGGTTTCGCTGCGCTTTGAATCGGTGACCAAGGAAGTTAAAGAGCCACAGCCAGGCCGAAGGGGGAAACAATTGGCCTTGGGGGTAAAGATTTCTATCTTTGGCTCAGAGATTCCAACAAAGAAGATGGCTTTTTCGGGCGACGGTGAATCTATGCAGATCGTCGAAGTGGACGAACGACGCCTCGAAAAAGAAGCCAGAGCATTGATGGGCGAGGTACTGGCCGATGCCATCCGGCAGGCCGTGGATCAAGCTGTGTTGAAACTAACGTTACCAATCAACGGCCCGTTAGATGAAAGCCGGAAGAAACGCCCGCGCGCGGCGAAAGCAAAGTAAAGGAACCTGAATGAGAAGATTGCAAGACCTTGCCAGTGTTGTGCTGGCAGTTGCCTGCCTTGGTGCCATCGGGTGTAAGAAAGAAGTGCCTGCAACACCACAGGTGGCGGCACCTACGGCGTCCGCTGAAGTTTCGAAGGACGGTGGCTGGCTGTTCACCTATGCAACGCCCGAGGGTGCTTTCGTGACGGCGGATACGGCCGATACGGTGCCTGAGGTTTCCCGTGGTGTGGTTCGCGCCATCGATCCGAAGGCTCCCACGAACCCGAATGGCGACAACGACGTGCTGGTTGTGGACGTGGCAAAGTTGCTGGCGCAGGGAAAAGTGCCTGGCAAGCGGGTGGGGCGCGATCTGTTTGAAACGCAGGCCTTGGCGCTTTTGCCACCGGGGGATTCGTCGATACTTTCAGATCACCCGAACGATGCGGACGCGGGCGCGGCAGATGAAGGCAACAACCTAAACGGCCGCAAAGCGGCTGTGATTGTGTATGGCACAAGCTGGTGCGGTGCCTGCCGAACCGCGCGCCAATACTTCTTGGCGCACAACGTGCCGTTCCTAGACAAAGACGTTGAGAAGGATCCCGCGGCGGCCGATGAACTGCAGAAGAAGGCAGCTAGGTTTGGCGTATCCACGGATCGCGTTCCAATATTGGATGTGCGCGGCCGTTTGTTGATCGGCTTCGATCCGAAACGTGTTCAAGCTCTTTTGGGAGACACCATATGAAACTTCGTAGCATTGCCTTCGCTGGAGCGCTTGCGGTTGGCATTGGTTCAGCGGGTACGGCTCAAGCAAAACTACTGGATGTCTACGGTTCAACCAAGGGTGGCTACGTCACAGGGCGCGGAACGAACAACCTGAATTCAAATGCCTCTGACTACTTCGATCTAGAGCACGGTCCAGCGCTGGGGTTCGAGGTGGGGGCGGAGGTTTTGTTCCTTGATTTCATGATTAACGGAACGAGGATCTTCGATCGGGCTGCAGACGGTGTGGGAGAAAGCGGGGCAGGGCACTACTTTCAGTTTTTGACTGGAATCGATGGTGATTTTGCCATTGGCGATGGTTCCGATCCCTCATTGTTCCTGCGCGTGGGGGTCAACGGTGGGTTCGCATTGGGCACGCACAGAAAAGTAAAGCCTCCGTTGGACAATGCCCAAGTGTCTGACAAGGGGTTTGTCACCAATGGCCTGGTTTCCCTGGACTACCATCTTGGGAAATTGTTCGTCTTGGGCGTAGAACTTTCGCCTGGCTACCACTTCTTCTTTCCCGGTGGAGACAGCACCAAAGACCAAAGCGTAAACGGCGGTGATCAGTCACAAGGCCTGCACATGCTTGGTATGGCGTTCTTGCAGTTCCACCTTGATCCGCTGAGCTGGGGTGAAGATAAACCTAAAGGCGTGCGGCCGGATCCTCGGCCGGCCTCTTACTCTTCTGTGCCACCTCCGCCTCCACGGCCTACAGGGCCGCCGAAAGTGGTGGTACCGGACGCCGAAGCAGTGAAGTAGGTTCAAATGAAAACGCCCCGAAGCCAATGTGAGCTTCGAGGCGTTTTTTTGTTTGTGGAAGATGTATAGCCCGTTAGACCAAAAGTTCGTTTATCGGGCCGGTGGCATTGCCGTGGTTCTTGCTTACACCGAAAGCCTTTAAGATTGTCGTAAACAAATCGGCCTGCTTTCTCGTATCAAACTTCCAGTATTCTCCGGTCTTAAGTTTTCCACCAGCACTCCCACCAACAACCACCGGGTAGTTGTTGTGACCGTGATCGCCGTGAGCAATGTCAGACGAGATGTAAACAACCGAGTTATCAAGCAAAGTTTTGCCGCCACCCTCGTCAACTTTGTCCAACATGCTCAAGAAACCAGCGTAATTATCGAATGTAAACTTGTCGATCTTGCGCAGTTTCGCGAGTTTTCCCTGATCGCCGCTGTGGTGCGAAAGGATGTGGTGTTGAACATCGGCGCTGTATTCGGCTCCGCCAATACCCAAGAATCCGTATCCTTGGTTTGAAAACCCTGCCCCGAGCATGTACGTGACCACGCGGGTGAGATCACATTCAAGAGCCATCGCTATCATCTGGTACCAGCCCTTTTGCCAGTCGCCATAGTAATTCGTGTTTGGAACGCGGACAGGAACGGGGTACTTCTTGCCACACATGCCGCTTCCAACGGCCCCACCGGGTGCAGAGGTCAGCCGCTTTTCAAGAGCCGAAACACCCGACATAAATCGATCTAATTTTACGCCGTCTTCCTTGCCCAACTTGGGCTTCAGGGCGTTTGCCTCTGCCAGATTGGCATCCAACACGCTCTTCCTGTATTTTTCCCTCTTCAGCTTGTCCGTACTGCTAGCAACCGGATCTGATCCTGAAAACAGGTTGGCGAACTCCTTGTCGGGCCCCTGCCGGAATGGCAACTGCTTCGTCTTCGATTCCCACGAAACCGAATTGATGTAGGCGAGGCTGACGCCGAAGTCACCAGCTCCACCACCTCCTTGACCAACGGTCCCAGCAAATCCCACATTCAAGTATGGATACTTCGTCGGTTGGCTACCGAGACTTTGAACAAGCAATTGGTCTATGGAAGGATTGGCTGCCTCAATATCATTGCCACCGGTCTGCTTAGGACGAACATTGGTCATAAACGTAGCAGTGCCGTTCGCATGATCTCCAGGGAAACGGCCTTCGCTGTTGTCTAGATGCATGGGCAGCGACACTTTTTTTCGCAATGGCTCCAATGCAGCCAAAGTTGGCGGCATTGTGTAGTTAGCACCGGTCTGGTTTGGGAAGATCGAATCCAGAGCAAACCCGTTCGGGCTAAAGATGAACACGGCACGTTGGATCGGGCCCGCCGCCATCGCGCGCTTTGGAACCAGTGATTCCAAAAACGGCAGTGGCAAAATAGTGCCTGCACCACCCAGAAAAGCACGTCGGGACAACGGACGCCATTTCATTAGTTTGTTCCTTTGCTGAAGGCCCGGCGCATGCGGAAGGGCTCGGATGAAACGATTGCGTTAACCATGTCGGGGAATTTCCAACCGGTTTTATCTAGGTTGTTTTGAAGACCCGCCAAGACGCCTTTATCCATGTCACCACCACCATCGGATGGTTCAGGCCCGCGCCCAAGGGCAAATGAGTAAACCGCCGAGGTTACGCATTCTCCGTAGCCAGGGCTGGTTGAAATGTACTTGGCCATTTCAAGGGCGTTGTTCCAAGTTTGTTTGCCGTTATCGGTCTCAAAGTCAACTTTGACATCGATTGGCAAGTTGCGATCCATCGTGCGAAAGCCGCCAATCGCGTCGTATTGCTCAAGCACCAAGCCAGGCGGATCCATAAGTTTGTGGCAGGCAGCGCATACAGGCTTCGTCTGGTGAATCTCAAAATCCTGCCGTACGGTTTTTCCGCTGCTTTCGGGCAGCTTCGTAACCACATCGGGAGGAGGATCGCCCACCGCCCCGCACAGCAACTTCTCGAAAACATAACGTCCGCGCTTCACCACTGAAGTGATCGCGGGCTGCGACGTTGCCGCCAAGAACGACCCCTGTGTCAACAATCCAGCGCGTTTAGAGCCTTTGGTGTCAACCTTCTTGAGAGTGGTCGAACCGGGCTTGGGCAAACCGTAAAGCTCCGCCAGTTGATCGTTGGCGTAGGTGTATTCCGAGTTCATGAATTCGCGAAAGCCAATGTTCCCTTGGAAGACGTCACGCAACATGCTGCGGGTTTCCTCCAACATTGCGGCCTTCATATCGGGGTTAAATTTCGTGAATTTTTTGGTGTCTACGTCATGTTCAAGGAACAAGCGGGTAGGGGTCCACAACACACCAAACGTATCAATGAACGTCTCGGCCTTCGCGTGCTTCATCATGCGGGCCACTTGCGATTTTATTTCGTCAACGCTCTTAAGCTTGTCGTCATCTGCGGCGTTGAACAAATCGTCATCGGGCATCGTGCTCCACATAAAGTACGACAAGCGAGACGCCATTTCATGCGAAGTGACGGCATGAGCCTTTTTAGAGGTTGGATCTGCATCGTATTCGATGCGGAAGAGGAAATGCGGCGACGTCAGGATTGCCTGAATGGCCAAGCCAACGCCGACTTCTGCCGAATCACCTTCGGTGGTCGCAACCTTTACTAAGCCGGCGAACACAGCAACTTCTTCGTCTGTCACAGGGCGGCGAAACGCCCGACGCATGAAGGTTTTCAAGATCGTCTTCACGCATGCGTCCCCCGAAGATGGCGCGCACGTAAGGATCTTCGCTTTGATGGCTGCGTTCGCCAGCACATCTGCAGCCAGCTTTTCAGCAGCCGCTGTATAGCTTTCCAATTGAACGTCATCGACTTCAAGGACACTGGCGTTGTTGTCAAAGCCATAGCCGTAGCGATCTTGGAAGGAGAAATCAGTGGCCGGCTTTAGGCTTGTGCCCAACAGGTCTTTAACGGTGTTGTTGTATTCTGTGGCGTTCATTCGCCGCAAGGCCACGCTGCCGGGGTCAGAACCTCGCGGAACAGAACCACCCGAAGCGCCCGTGCCAATGGCACCTCCGCCGCCACTGTCGCCGCCTTCGCCTCCGGAATCTCCGTTATCCGTCGCTCCTGCAGTCTTTCCAGTACAGCCCGAAGGAAGCACTGCCATAGCCCCCAAAAAGAGCCCACTGGTGAACAGGGGAACCAATACGCTCGTCGCGCGCTTTAGATGCATCTAAACCTCCGAACAACAAAGATGCTTAAATGATGCTTGCGGTGGTTCTTTTTGCTTTAACCGTTCAAAGGTCATGGGACCTAATGAACTTCCGCACCTAAAACCCTAGGTCTGCAGAAGGTCAAAGTCGATGGGTTATAATACCTAGTTGTGTAAATATATCAGGTACTTAAGCATATCCAACAGGCTGGGCGGAATGGCATATGCATCATTGCCGAGACGTTTTCATCTATGTCTCAACCATCGGCAACTCTTCACTTTGTAGACGAAAAGGGGTGTTGCCCTATAGGCTGCGCACGATGTCACTTCCCTCCAACCTCCTTTTCGGCAAAGCCGCCCTCATAGGCGTGGGGTATATGGGCGGTTCGCTCATCTTGGCGGCCAGGGCGGCAGGCTGTGTTACTTCAGTTAGAGGTTTCGACCTTGACCAAGCGGCCGGTTTGCCAGCCATGAGTCGTGGCGTGATCGATTCCATGGCAACGAATCCAGCCGATGCTGTGAAGGGTGCGGCGCTTGTGGTGCTTGCCGCACCTGTTGGCAGTCTTGGTGCCTTGGCAATTGCCATAGGGCAGCATGTTGAACCTGGAGCGTTGGTGATAGACATCGGGAGCGTGAAGAGTTCCGTGATCGCCGCTGTGCGCGCGGGGCTTTCGCCACACGCCGCGTTTGTTGGCTGTCATCCGCTTGCTGGCCGCGAATCATCGGGGGTGGCGGCTTCTGATCCATCCTTGTACCAAGGTAAGCCGTGTTTGATCTGCACCGATGCTGCAACAAGCAAGGATGTTGATCGCGCGTTTGCGTTTTGGCAGGCGGTGGGTGCACTGCCGGTTCGTGCGGAAGCGCGGGCTCACGATGCCTTCATGGCAGCAGCCAGCCACTTGCCGCACGTGGCGGCTTTTTCGTTGGCTCATGCGCTTTTGCCACAAGCAGAAGAATTGGCGCAAGCGATGCCGGCAGGAGCAAGCCCCAGCAGTTTGCGCGACACCACACGCATTGCAGCTTCAGCCCCTGCAGTGTGGCGCGACATCTTCCTTGCGAACCGCCAACATCTGCTGCCCTTGGTTGATGCGCTGGCAGCAAGTCTTGCGACCTTGCGGCAAGCGATTGCCACCGAGGATGCCGCTGCTTTGCAAACCTTCCTGACGAACGGCAGGTCGGCGCGCCGGACATTGATAGGCGATGGAACGCCTGGCGAATCATGAAGGTACTGCGGTTTTCATTGGCGATTGCAGTTGTTGCGATGTGTTCCTGCGCTTCCACTGAACCTGTGGCTGTGCCCGTGGTGCGCGCGCCACCGCCACCACCGGTTCACAGTTTGTTGAACTGGGTGCCAAGCAATGCCGTGTCGGTGTTGTACGTCAATTACGCGCAACTAAAAGGCGATTGGAAATCCGTACTGGATGCAAGCGAGCTACCTAAGGCTCGACGTGCAGAGCAAGGTTTTGTTGAAAGCGAAGACGTAGATCATTCAGTGATCTGTGCGATGGGAGAAGGTCCATCGCCCGAGAACCTGGCGCTTTATGACGGGCGATTTTCGGATCGAGCGTTGCAAAAAAGCCGCATAGCTTCGCTTGGTGATCTGCCGAACTACCGGGATCTTCAGCTGTGGGGCAACGGTGATCGAGCGATCGGGAAGCTTACGAAAACCAGAGTGGGTGTGGGAACGCGCGCTGCTGTTCAAAGCACGATAGACATCATTGCAGGCGCGGGGGAAGCAGTGACACGCGAAGGTTGGTTTTTGGAAGCCAACGAATCTATGAGCCGCGAATGGGCGTCTGCAAGGCGCGTAGGCCTTGAATTAACGGCCAAATCAACAGGCCCCATGCGCGAACGATTGGCTTCTATGTTTCCTGAAGCCTCGGCCTTGAAGTGGTTTTCTGCACGTGCCGGCGGCATCGATGATTTTGATCTGGTGGCAATCGGCAAAGCCGAAACCCCCGAAGCCGCGCAAGCCTTGGTGTACGCGATGGCGCAAAAAGCGGAACAATGGGCAGGACGCCCGCAAGTTCGGTTTATGGGGTTATCAGGCGTTTTGGAGGCAATCCGCTTCGAGAACCAAGGCAACTTCGCCAAAGCCCGGTTGCACATCAAGGCGGAAGAATGGCGCGGCCTTAAGCAGCGATTTTCCGAACTATTGGCGTTCCTGCGCAAGCGCCAAGTGCAATCGGAAGAGAAGTCGAAGCGGCGTTGATTGGACATAATTGTTGCCATTGACGCGGGTTAATGGTTAGAATTATGTCCATCGTGTCGCGCCCGACCACACCGCCTTTGCCGTCCGTAAACCGTGTTCTTGCTGAACTTGGGCAGAACATTCGTTGGGCCAGACAGCGTCGACAAATTACAGCGGAACTTCTGGCTGAGCGCGCGGGTATGTCACGTACCACTTTGCGCGCGTTAGAGCGTGGCGACGCCGCTGTGACCTTGGGCGCCGTTGCCAATGTGCTTCACAGTCTTGGTTTAGAGAAAGACCTATTAGGCGTTGCACGCGACGACCTGTTGGGGAGAAAGCTGCAGGACGCGAAGTTAGACGGAAAGCAGCGCGTTCGCAGTCCGAAGGGTGGTCATGGCAGCTGAACCGCGCATTGTTGAAGTGTGGGCGGACTGGCATCAGCTCACTTCAACAATACGCATGGGATTCCTGCACTGCACACCGTCACGTGGCAAAGAAATATTCGCATTCGAATACGATCAGGATTGGTTGCAAAGCAGTCACGGCATGACGCTGGATCCTGGTCTTCGCTTTCTACGCGGACGCCAATACCTTGCGGAAGACCGCAACAACTTCGGGATGTTTCTCGATTCCTCGCCAGATCGTTGGGGGCGAGTGCTGTTGGCACGACGAGAGGCTCTGTTGGCTCGCGAAGGGAAGCGCGTTGAACGTCGGTTGACCGAACTCGATTACCTTCTGGGGGTATACGATGGCCATCGAATGGGTGGCCTTCGTTTTCGATACGAAGGCGGAGCGTTTCTTGATGACAATCGGCAGTTCGCGTCTCCGCCATGGACTTCGCTGCGCGATCTCGAACACGCCAGCTTGCAACTTGAAAGCGATGGCGCAGAGTTGAACGCTGCCTATGGAAGTTGGTTGCGCATGCTGATCTCAAGTGGCCGATCTTTAGGTGGTGCACGACCCAAAGCGAGCGTGCTTGATGAACAGCAGCGGCTTTGGATCGCTAAATTTCCCAGTGCCAGTGACGTTGAAGACATTGGCGGCTGGGAAAGCGTTGTTCACGCTCTCGCGGTTCGCGCGGGATTAACCACCACAGAGGCAAAACGACAGAAATTCGGCAGCAGGCACCATACGTTTCTTTCACTTCGGTTTGACCGAGCGAACGAAAACCAGCGCATTCACTTTGCCTCCGCCATGACGCTTCTTGAACGCAACGATGGTGAGGCGGGCGCAAGCTATCTGGATTTGGCCGCAGCCATCATTCAACAAGGCGCGCAGCCAGATCGGGATTTGGAAGAATTGTGGCGGCGGATTGTATTTTTCATGTGCGTATCGAATCTTGACGACCACCTTCGTAACCATGGCTTCTTGTTGGAACCGGGAGGTTGGGCATTGGCGCCCGCTTACGACATGAACCCCGTGGCTTCTGGAGATGGGCTTAGCCTTAACGTTTCTGAAACTGACAATTCGCAAGATCTAGAATTGGCAGTCTATGTGGCCAAGCATTTTCGAGTAAAGCCGTCGCGAGCCAACGAGATCATTGCCCGGGTGCGGGAGTCTGTTGGGGAGTGGCGGGCTGAGGCGAAAAGGGCACATATCTCGAGGAGCGAACAGGATCGGATGGCTAGAGCGTTTCGACTCGCCGACGCAACGCTCTAGCCTTGAGTGTCGAAGATCTGGAAACCTTTGGACAAGACCTATCCACCGATAGCGAGTTACATGCTGCATAAACTTCATGTTAAGAAGTGTGATTGTCGATCTTGTGGGTTTCAGTTTGAGGTCCTTTGCCTAGCGGAGCAGATCCCCTACGGAGAGTTCCTCATGAGAAGTAAAAGTGGCCGCTGGCTCGCGATCCTCGACGCAGTGGATGAACCGCTGATTGAATTTCTCACGAACATCGTCGACGGCAGCTCAATATCCCTGGGCGCAGGGCGTATTGGACTCATCAAATCAATGTTTGGGAAACTTTGTGATCCTGCGCCGGATGATTCCCGATTTGTTATCGAGGAGGCGGTAGGATGTGTCTGCGGCCGTTGTGGTGCGGACGGATGTGACTGGGAAATGCTGGAAAAGTTTGTGTTGGCCGATGTGCTTCACCCGACGACTCGAGAGTGGGATGCACTGACGCCCCTCAAGCAGCAAGACAAGATTCAGGAACTGCTGGATACTCTCCTATGATGTCTTCACAACACATAAGCGTTGATGGTTGAACGGACACGGACACATCCACAGCCAGGTTCGACGCAGGTGTAATTCGTTGAGTTATTGATCACTCATCTCGCGTGTTCGGGCGTAGGATCCTGAGCGGCTTAGAGTCGCCCACGAACAGCCGCAACAAACGCATCCAGATCACCCAAGTGGTTTTCCAGCACATCGCGAACCACCGTGGGATCAACTTCGGTGTACCCGTGAACCAAGATGTTTCGGAACCCTGCCACTCGAGCGAGTCCTTGTGCGAGCGCTTCCGGTATCCACCCATGTTTCGCCAAGGTCTCAAACAAGGCGCGGTTGGTGCCGTGCCCCTGGCCTGGCTGCCATATACACAACCCTTGGCCCCCCGGGCCCACACTCTTCCGTGACGCCACCGCCCGGTGGGTATAAGATCCACCCATGCGTTCGCTTGTTGTGTGCTTTGTGGCTTTGGCCCTTC
>Ga0105046_10009555_pt1 | contig 15159 bp, 14 predicted proteins | sample MAT03_FD_78385 | JGI IMG/M metagenome (GOLD analysis project Ga0105046, IMG submission 78385) | Freshwater microbial communities from Lake Fryxell liftoff mats and glacier meltwater in Antarctica - MAT-03 (megahit assembly) | ecosystem: Environmental > Aquatic > Freshwater > Ice > Liftoff...
GTGGAGCCGACGACCCGTCGGCACAGCAATGTGGAGCCGACGACCCGTCGGCACAGCAATGTGGAGCCGACGACCCGTCGGCACAGCAATGTGGAGCCGACGACCCGTCGGCACAGCAATGTGGAGCCGACGACCCGTCGGTTTGGCAGGATGGGCGGAGGCGGCGGGATGGACCGCACGGGACTCCTCAACAATGCGCCGCGATCGCCGCCACCGGTACGCCTCGCCACACCCATCCGCGAGCGCGCGAGGAACAGCCACAGCCTCGCAGCCGAAGAAGCGATAAACCCGGAAACGGGAATCGCAGGCCCGAAGATTCAGCGACGTGTGCAAGCATCTCAGTCTCCAGTACAGAGGCAGGAAAGAGGAAAGGCACGTGTGTAAGCAAAACTGAAGACAGCATCGAGTTAGTTTGGTGCTGACCCTTTTCCGAAAGAATCTTGCACCCCGGTGTAAGGTTTTCGCCGATGCCCCGACGAATGATGAACGATGATATCCAACCGTATCCAGACGACTCCTTCCGCACGAGTGAGGGACCGGGGTTGGAAAGGCCCGCGCGGGCAATGGCCGGCAGGACGAAATGAGCGCGTGGCAAACAATTTTGCAGCGTCGGAACCGACGGGAAACCGGAGGCACGGCGCGCAGAAACCAAACAACAACACAACCAACAACAGAACAAAACCATGACAACCAAGAACATCACCAAGGGCATCCTCGCTGGCGCAGCCCTCGCCGGAATCATCGCGGGCGGAACCTTCCGCGCCAGCGCCGCACAGAACACTGGCAAGACTGCCGCCGACAAGGCCGGCGTCCTCGCCGACGACAAGAAAGGCGAGACCCACGACTGCAAGGGCAAGAACTCCTGCAAGGGCAAGGGCGGCTGCAAGAGCGGCGACAATGGCTGCGCGCTGAAGAACTCCTGCAAGGGCAAGGGCGGCTGCGCAGTGAAGGACGGCAAGCCGGTTCACGGCAAATAGTCAGTGAGATTTAGCAAGGCCCCGGCGTCCAAACCGCCGGGGCCTTGGCGAAATCGGAATTTTGAAGTCTGGATTCTGAATGGTGAATTGCAGCGCCAGACGCTGCGCTATCCGGCATTCAAAATTCAGCATTCGACATTCACAAATTTCCCCACTGTGCCTGCAAACCGCTTTAACGCATTTACGAGCTACGGCGTCGGCGTCGGCCTGCGCATTCCGCATTACGCGCACATTCTCGCGAAGAAGCCCGCCGTGGACTGGTTCGAAATCATCTCGGAAAACTACATGGTGGATGGCGGGCGCCCGCTCGCGACGCTCGACAGGATACTCGAGCAATACCGAGTCGTGCAGCACGGCGTCTCGATGTATTTCGGCAATGCCGCGCGGCCTGGCCGTGAGCATCTGAAAAAGCTGAAGGCGCTCACGAAGCGCACGCAGACGCCGTGGCTCAGCGATCACCTCTGCTGGGGCAGCGTGGACGGGCGCTACACGCACGATCTGCTGCCGATGCCATACACGTGGGAAGCCGTGGAGTGGACCGCGCGGAACATCCGCGAGGTGCAGGATTTCACCGGCGTGCCCGTCGCGGTGGAAAACGTGAGCAGCTACGCGGAATTCCACGCCTCAGAGATGACCGAGTGGGAATTCCTCAACGAAGTCGTCGAGCGCGCCGACTGCGGAATCCTGCTCGATGTGAACAACATCTACGTCTCATCGAAGAACCACGGCTTTGATCCCTGCGTGTATCTCGACGCCGTGCCGGCGCAGCGCGTCGCACAGATCCACATCGCGGGGCACACGAAGTTCAAAAAATATCTCCTCGATACGCACGATCATCCCGTGCTCGACCCCGTGTGGAAAATGTATGACCGCGCCATCTCGCGCACCGGCCGCACAGCGACGCTTCTCGAATGGGACGACCGCATTCCGAGTTTCGACGAAGTTCACGCCGAGGCGCTGAAAGCGAACCGGTTTCTTCCAAATGCCAAAACCCTCGCGGCGTAAGGTGGCCTCGGGCCTCGGAGAACTGCAGCGTGCGATCACGGGCGCGCTGATGAAGCCGCTCACCGCGGACGAAGCGATGCAATCGTCGAACGCCGCGGTCGCGGAGCAGTTCATCAGGCCGAACGACCGCCTCACCGCATTCGAGAGGCTGCAAATCTACAACCAGCAATACTGGTGGCGTCTGCTCGGCGCAATTGGCGAGGACTTCAGCGGACTGCGCGCGGTGCTCGGGGAACGCAAATTCGAGAAGCTCGCGACCGCCTATCTCGAAAAGCACGGCTCGACCTCCTGGACGCTGAGAAATCTTGGCTCGAAGCTCGTCGCGTTCCTCGAAGCGAATCCAAGGCTCACGCACCCGCGCACGGCGCTTGCGATTGATGTCGCGCGAGTGGAATGGGCGCGCGTGCTCGCATTCGACGAGCCGGCGCGGAAAATCATCGACCCTCCAAAGCTGGCCCGCACTCCCGCGAACCGTCTGCGGCTCGGACTCCAGCCCTACATCGTGCTTCTGGAGTTGTCCCATCCCGTGGATGAACTCATGCGCAAACTCAAGCGCACCGAGTTCTCTGCGGTGAGCAATGCGGTCGGGGCCTCGGGGCATCGCAAGCGCTCGGCTGTCACTGTGCGCCGCAGCCGCAAGCCGGTGTATCTCGCTGTGCATCGCTTGGAAAATTCCGTCTATTTCAAGCGGCATGACCGCGAGGCGCACACGCTCTTGCTCGCGCTGCGCGGCGGCGCGACGCTCGAAGCCGCGTGCGAGACGGCATTTGCCGACAGCAAGGAGTCGCCGGAAGAATGCGCCGCGAGAATTCAGGAATGGTTTTCGCGCTGGGCGGAGTTTGGCTGGTTCTGCGTGCCTCTGCGGCAGTGACCGCACATCCGTCTGAAGATATGAAAAGGGGGCGGCACCGCATTTTCCAAAGTGTCAAAAGTGGCTTGGGCTTTAACCCAATCGCGCTTTCGGGCTGAAGCCCGAGCCACTTTACGCTGCGGGCACGCCGCCACACCCTGTCGGGGTGTGAGAGATGCAGGCTAACGCACGCGATCCTCGCGCGATGGCAAGACTCCGGCGTAGTAGCCGAGGAGGATCATCTGATGACGGAGGAACGTGCGAATCGCGCCGTGCTGCTTCCAGCGGCGGGCGGAAGTTTGGACTGCGGCGGGGTGGATGACGACTCGTCCGTAACGCCGGGCGTGGCGGATGAATTCGATGTCCTCGAGCATCGGCCACTTTGGAAACTGCCCGAGAGCCTCGAATGCCGACCTGCGGATGAAGATGCCCTGGTCGCCGTATGGAAGAGGACGCCACTTGCTGCGCCAGGCAGTGAATTTTTCGATAATCGCCGCACCAGCGGGCCTCGGATCACGCAGGGAAAAATGGAAGGCTCCGGCGATGTTTTGCGGACTGCTCAGCGTCTCGCGGATCGCATCGGCATAGTCTGGAGGCGGCAGCGTATCGGCGTGGAGGAAGAAGAGCAGTTCACCGTTGGCCGCACTTGCGCCGGCATTCATCTGCACTCCGCGTCCGCGCTCGCTGTGGACGATGCGCGCTCCGGCTTCCGTGGCGATTTCGAGGGACGCATCGGTGCTGCCTCCGTCGGCGATGATGATCTCGTGTGGCTCCGCGTCGGCGACGTGGCGCAGGGTTTCGGGAAGATGCGCGGCTTCGTTCAGTGTGGGGACGATCACAGAAATGCGCTGGAGATCGCTTTTCAAAATCTGCCAGTCGGCCAGATCGGCGGGCTCATCCACATCGGGCAATGTGGTCAGCAGCGTGGGCTCCTGACCGCCTGCACGTGCGACGTTCAGCGATTCGGCGAGCACGCTGCTGGTGCTCCACGGGATGCCCTGAAACAACGCAGGCATCGGCTTGCGCAGGCCCACGAGATAGTAGCCGCCATCCTGCGCGGGGCCGAAAACCACGTCGTTCCCGCGCAGCGCATCGAAGGCATTTTGCAGGGTGTGTACATCCAGCCGCGGACAGTCCGCGCCGATGATGACGACAGACTCGGCGGCGTTATCAAAGGCATCCCGCACGGCGCGGGTGAGGCGTTGGCCGAGGTCGCCTTCGCCCTGCGGCGTGTAGCGAGGCATCGGGCCGAGCCAGTCACGCATGAGCTTTGCATCGCCGCCTTCGTAGCTCACTTCGATGCCGACACCGCGTGCGATGGCGAGCGCCTTTGCGCGGTGCAGCGTGAGTTCCGTGAGTTCGCGCTGAGTGTCTGCCGCGGCCTCCGCGCCAATCGCCGGGATCAGTCTCGTCTTCGCTTTCCCTGCGACCGGATAGCGAGTGAAGAGGATCAGGCGTTCGCGCGGCATTGGGAAAATGCAGCCAATCTTAACGGCGCTTTCACGCCAGTCATTTGTTGGATCGTCTGGCTTGCAGGGCGTGGTCTGATCCAAGTCCAAGCCGACGTTGTACAAATCGCGGCAGGCACAAGGAGGGGCGGTATGATACCGCCCTCTGGCAGCGTCCGCTCCGCGCCGCTGCCAGCCTTGAGCGTGGCCATGCGAAAAGACACCCGGACTTTGCAAATCACCAGTGCTCCAACGCCTCTGGCTCGATGCGGCGCGGAGCGACCGCATCGAGAGGGCGCTAAAAGCGCCCCTCCTTGATCTCGCTGTCGCGCTTGGCTGGCCGCGAAATGAATCACGTCACGGCTTGCAATGCGGCGATCCATCCCGCATCCAAAATGGTCCACCGCACGAAAGTCACGCACGGCTGTCCGTTCCGCAAAATGACCACAACCATGATGAAAAACCTTCTGGCGATCTTCGCCGCTCTTTTGAATTGCGCGACATTGCCTGCCGCCGAAGAACCCGCTCCATCGCACTCACGTCTCGATGGGCTTTTGAAAAAACATGTGAAGAACGCCCGCGTGGATTATGCCGCGCTCAAGGCGCATCCCGAGGAGCTGGACGGCTATCTTTATGACTTGGCGAAAATTTCACCTGCCGCATTTGGAAAACTGCCGAAGTCTGATCGACTGGCCTGCCTGCTGAATCTTTACAACGCTGCGACGCTGAAATTGATCACGGACCATTATCCGCTCACCAGCATCCGCAGCATCGGCGTGCTGCCCGGCGCGGCGTGGCGCGATCTGCGCGTTCGCTTCGGCGGGCAAATCATGTCGCTCGAACATCTTGAAAACAAAATCATCCGCGTGGAGTTCCGTGAGCCCCGCATTCATTTTGCACTCGTGTGCGCTGCGATTGGTTGTCCGCCGTTGCGCTCGGAGGCCTACACGGGAGCCCGGCTGGATCGCCAACTCGACGAACAGGCGCGGCAATTTCTCGGCGAATCAACGAAGAATCACTTCGATGCTGGCACGCGCACATTGCACCTTTCGCCCATCTTCAAATGGTATGAAGCGGACTTCACCCCGACAGCAGGCTCGCTCGCCGGCTACGTGAAATCCTACCTGCCCGCGGCACAGCGCGACGCACTCGGCGCTTCGCAAAAGGTCGCGGTGAAGTTCACGAAATACGACTGGGCTCTGAACGACTCGCAGCGTCGTTGATCATCGGCGGCACCCGCGTCCGCCACCGCCAGAAAATCGCGCCAGCAAGCATCAGCCCCAGTGCGATGCCCTGCTGATGCGAGAAGCCGAGGAAACGCTCCGGGCGTCCGTCGGCGCGCAGCGGATCGAGTGCGAGGCGCAGGATTCCGTAGAGCATCAGGTAGGCGCAGAACGCGACGCCGCGCGAAGTGCGCCCGGCTTCCACCGACTTCAGCACTCGCCACGTCGCGGCCATGATCAGCAGCAGGCCGGCGGATTCGTAGAGCTGCACGGGATGCGGTGGATGGCCGCCACAGCAGCCCTGGGTGTAACAGCCGACTCTGCCGATCGCGTGTCCGAGCGGCAGCGCCACGGCGAAATAATCGGCACCGCGCCAGAAGCTCAGCCTTTGCCAGATGGCAAACATGCCGCCGACGAACAGCGCACCGAGCAGCCCGCCGAAGAAGACGAAGCCCGCGCCGAAGTCCGCCCAGAAACGCAGTTCACCCGAGGCGTAGTGATGCCAACCGAGCGCGACGAAAAGTCCTTTCGCACCGACGACCGCACCCGCAATCATGAGCCAGAGCGCGGCCCACAATTGATTCTCCGAGATGCCCATTTGCCGATGGTGCAGTCGCACCCAGAACGTGGTCGCGATCGCGCCGGCTGCGGCGAAAAAACCGTAGGCGTTCACACTTCGACGAGCGCAGGTTTTCCTGCGCGATAGAACTCCTCGCGCAGCCCCAGCGCGTTCACGGCGCACATGGATTTCATTTCGCCATTGATGGGAACCTGGAACGCACACGCATTGAGCCGTTCCTGGCCGAGCGGCGTCGCGATCTCGGCGGCGCTCATAAAGTGGTGGCTGACGATGGAAAAATAATTCGCGCGCAAAGTTCCTGCGCGCCAGCACAGCTTGATCAACTGCGGCAGCAGTCGCGTCAGCGCAAACATTCCGTGTCGCATGGCGAAACCCGCCAGACGCCGGAGCGCCTGCGATGTGGTGTCGAGCCGGAAGGAAAGTCCGCCCGCGCGATCGAAGTATTCGTTCAGCGCGCCCATCTCGTCCGGCTGATCGCGGCGGAAAATCGGCACGAGCCGCGGGCCGCGATCCTTGGCGCGGTTCACGGCGACGCCTTGCACAAAGCGCGTGCAGGCCGGATGGCCGAGCCAGCCTTCGCCGCGGCGGATGTCCGGGTCGCCGGCGCCTTCGGCGATCCGTTCCCAAAGTTCGTCGGGATCGACTCCGCGCAGTTCGGGATTCGTCCGGCCAACTTCAGCCAGCGGCTGAAAGCTCACCATCTTGAACGCGTCGGCGTGCGTGAGAAAAAAACGCACGATGCCGGAGACACCTTCGAGATTTCCTCGCGTCACGGTCACGGTGGATGCTGCCGTGAGTGGCCGCCCCGTCTTCCGTCGGGCCTCGCGGATCATCTCGGCAAATTCGGCGCGCAACGGATCGAGTTCCGGCTCGGTGCGCGCCGTGGCGTAGTGATCGCGCCGGCCTCGCTGTGTCGTATCAATGTGGACGCTGATCTCGGACAGTCCGCCCTCGACCATCAGCCGTTCGAGCAGTCCGGGCTTGCGGCGGAAAGTTTCGCCATGCGTCATCAGCATCGGCACCAGCCCGATTTCCCGCGCATACCCGATGAGGGTGATCACTTCGCCCTCGTTGCGGAGCGAGACTTCGCCGTCCGTGATCTGCACGTTGCCGACGGGCCCGAGCCACGCGCGGATTTCGCGCAACTGCTGCTTTATCTCCTCCACCGAACGGGCCCTCGCCCTGTTCGCGTCCTCACCGAGGTAGCATCCCGTGCAGGAAAAATCGCACTTCGGCATCGCCCCGATGACAGCGCCACAGCCCGCGATCTGCCGCCCCATAAATTGCGTGGGGCCGCGCATTGAATCCGTCAGTCGTGCCGAAGCGGTGGCAAGCGCCACGCGGGTCTCAGCAGCTTGCTGAGCGAGAGTCATGCAAAAGGCGGACTAGTAGCGTGACTCCGCCGCCGGAGCGGAATTTTGAGCCGGGGACTTTTTATCCTTCTTCGATCCGGGAAGGACGCAGGCCGTGGCGGCTGCGAAGATTGCACCGATACCGAGCAACATGAGGAATGTTTTCATAATGTGATCTGGATACGCTGAAGTTGGAAATCTGGCAATGGATTCGAGTAAGTCCGCGTCACTGCTTCGCGTCATTCAGACTCCAGTCGTATTCGGAGTAGGAGAGCTTTGCGCCACTCGGAATCGGCTCGGAGCGATACTTGTTGAGGAAGCCGGTCGCGTCGCCGCTCGCTTTGAAATCCGCGGCGTACCATTCGAAGATTTTCGAGAGCTGCGCCTTCTTGCCCGACACCTGCGCGCCGCTGCCGTTCGCAAATGCCTTGGCCTGCGTGTCGAGCTGTGCGCCGAGCTTTGCCGCGGTGAACGGCACATTCAGCAGCGGCGGGCAACTCGTGCTCGCGCAATTGATCGCGACGTGGATGCGTGGATCCTTGAACTCCGGGAGCAGCACATTTTTCTCGAGGTGATTCAGGCTCACCTTCTTTCCGCCGAAGGTGATGCGCGGTTGCGAAAACACGCCGAAGTCCGGAGCGATGTCGCGCACGGATTTGATCGGATATGCCTCCAGAACGGTGCGGAGCATCCATGCGTTGTAGGCATTGATGTGAAAAGCGAGTCGTCCGTCGCGCGACTTGTCCGACGGCCCGCCATTTCCGATCTGATCGGTGATCTTTTGCAGTGATGCCAAGTCAGCGGCGTTCGCTTTCCATGCCTTGTATTTCACGGTGCCGGCGGGCGTGACGTATTGCGCGAGGAGCCTGCCGTATTCGCCCTCCCAGGGCTCAGCGCCGCGGCTGAATGCGGCTGTGGCGAGCAGAAGAATGCAGAGTAGGAAGGTGTTCGTGGCAGTTTTCATAGAATGGTTTCTCACCCGCGAAATCGTGGCGGTGCCATGGAGCGAGCGTGAGGATGAGTCGGACGAGTGAGAAATTCCTTACACCGTTAGCGACATTTTTTCTTCGAGCAGGCTGAAGAGGAGTCTGTCGGTGAATTTTGCGCGAAGATTCTTGCGCGGAGCGACCGTGTCGAAGTGATTTTCCTCTGGTCGGAAACTGCCCGCAACAATTCTGCTTTCCTGCCGCTCGGACCGGCGAAACCATCGCCCGATGAAACACGTCTGCTCGCTCCTCATCGTCGGCGTGTGCGCCGTCGCACAGGAAATCCAGCAGGTCCCGACGTATGTTGCGGTGAAGATTGCGCAACGAGTCACCTCATCTCTCGGCAATCCCGCCGACGCTCCTTTCGCCGTGGACCCTGATGTGAAGAAGCCCGGTGGCGTGATGTCATCATGGGACACCGTCTTGATTGCGCTGCCAGACCGAAAGCTCACGCCCGACATGCTCGCGGCTGTCGGGAAGGAAGTCGGCGCGGTGGGGCATTTGTGGATGCACCAGGTCGTCCCATTTGTGAACGGCGCTGCGACCCCGTCGGAAAAATTGCGCAGCTTCATGATGGCGGACAACGGCAAGGAGAAGAAGGTCGAGGGCTATTACCTCGGCTTTGCAAAATCGGACTCCGGCACGCTGGAACTCAGCGTGTATGGAAAAGACAAGGCCCCGCTGATCAAAGTGCCGCTGGCCAAAACGGGCGGCGCGGCGTCCGCGGTCCCGATTCATCTCGGTGGACGCAAAGCGGGCGAGCGCACGGGCGTGCTGATCATCACCCTTTTCGGAAACTGCAGGGCCGAAGTGGCGGTGATTGGTCCGCCGGGATAGCGGGCGCGCGACAGATTTGTTTGATTGTTTGTAAGCTTAGCCGCCCATCTCCGACGTATAGAGTCGAACCAAAATGAATCCTGATCCTGAATCCGCGGTCCGCGACCGCTACGCCCGCGCTGCGGGGAAATCCGAAGCGGCACTTTGCTGCCCGATCAAATACGACGCGCAGTATCTCAAGGTGATCCCGAGCGAAGTTATCGAGAAGGATTACGGCTGCGGCGATCCTTCGCGCTGGCTGAAGCCGGGCGAGACGGTGCTCGACCTCGGCAGTGGCACGGGAAAAATCGCGTTCATCGCCGCGCAGATCGTTGGCGCGGAGGGAAAGGTGATCGGCGTGGACATGACGGATGCAATGCTGGAGGTCGCGCGGCGGAATGCGCCTGTCGTTGCGGAGCGGATCGGTTTTTCGAATGTCGAGTTTCGCAAGGGGCGCATCCAGGATCTCGCGCTCGATCTCGATGCGCTCGATGCCGAACTTCGCGCGCGGCCCGTCAACGGCGCGAACGCATTCCTCGAAACCGAAGCGCTCGTGCAGCGTCTCCGCCGTGAACGTCCGCTCGTCGCGGATGATTCGGTGGATGTGGTCGTCTCGAACTGCGTGCTGAATCTCGTGGAGCCCGCGGCCAAGCCGCAGCTCTTCCGCGAGATTTTCCGCGTGCTGCGGAATGGTGGGCGCGCGGTCATCTCCGACATCGTGAGCGACGAGGAAGTGCCGGCGCATCTTCAGCGCGACGCGGAGCTGTGGAGCGGATGCGTTTCGGGCGCGCTGACGGAGGAGGGTTTCCTGCGCGCGTTTGCGGATGCGGGTTTTCACGGGATCGAGGTGGTGAAATTCGACGACGCACCGTGGCAGACTGTCGAGGGCATCGAGTTTCGCTCGGTGACGGTGCAGGCGTTCAAGGGGAAGCACGGCCCGTGCATGGATCGCAAACAGGCGGTGATTTACAAAGGGCCGTTCAAGGAGGTGCTCGATGATGACGGCCACCGACTCATCCGTGGACGGCGCATGGCGGTGTGTGAAAAGACCTGCCGGCTCTATTCGCGGCCACCCTATGTGGGGCAGTTCGTGATGATCGAGCCGTCGCAGGAAGTGTCGGCGGAGAGCGCGCAGCCGATGGAATGCCGACGCGATGCGCGACGTGATCCGCGCGAGACGAAGGGTGCGGAGTATCGCGTCACCACCGAGCAGGACAGCATGTGCTGCGAGCCGGGGCAATGCTGCTAGAAGCTGTGTCGCGCTTCGAAGCCCATCTCGCGGAGCACGGCGTCCGGCTCACGCGCCAGGAGCCAGAGATTCTCCAGATAAATGTCGGCAAGCTGTGCAACCTGACTTGCACGCATTGCCACGTGAATGCTGGGCCGAAGCGCAAGGAGATCATCACGCGCGCGACGCTCGACCGCATCCTCGCATGGCTCGCGCCGACGGACATTCCGACGGTCGATCTCACCGGCGGTGCGCCGGAAATGATCCCGGATTTCCGCTGGCTCATCGGCGAACTGAAGCGGCAGGGGCGACATGTGATCAATCGCTGCAACCTCACGATCCTGATCGAGCCGGGCTATGACGGACTTGCGGAATTTTTGCGCGATCACGGTGTGGAGATCGTCGCGTCCATGCCGTGTTACTCGGCGGAAAATGTGAATGCGCAGCGCGGGGATGGAGTCTTCGACGCGAGCATCACCGCGCTGAAGCTGCTGAATTCCCTCGGGTACGGCATGAGCGACGATTTGCCGCTGCACCTCGTGTACAATCCCGTGGGCTCATTTCTGCCCGGCGAGCAGGCGGAGTTGCAGGCCGATTACAAACGCGAACTCGCGGCGCATTTTGGAATCCATTTTCACCGCCTCTACACGATCACCAACATGCCGATCGCGCGCTTCGCCTCGAGCCTGCGGCACGACGGGAAGCTCGACGAATACATGGCGATGCTCATCGCGGCATTCAATCCGGCGGCGGTCGAAGGTCTCATGTGCCGCAACACGATTTCCGTCGGCTGGCGGGGCGAGGTCTATGATTGCGACTTCAATCAGCAGCTCGGCATGCAGCTCGCGAACGGGAAGTTGCTGTCCCTTTGGGACATCACTCCGGAGTCGTTCGGCGCGTTGCCGATTCGCGTGGGGGATCACTGTTTCGGTTGCACGGCGGGCGCGGGATCGAGTTGCGGCGGCGCGCTGGTGTAAGAGGGTGTCTAAAACGTCGTGTTACGGAAGACGGGCGTCCTCGCCTGTCAGGGCACGGGCCTCTGGCCTGTCTCAACAGCCGGGGACGGCTGTTTGCCATGACAGCCGAGACGGCTGTCTTCCAAATCAGCGGCCACTTTTTAGACGCCCTCCAAGACTTCCGGACAAATCCTCTGACTGGAGGACGCGTAGCGTCCGCAACAACAATAGCCGTGGGTGACGAGTCTTCGAGGAACCCACGGATCGTTGTCATCACGCGATGAGCCGCGTAGCGGCGCTACAACGCCGGATGTCGCATGCGGTGTTGCGCTGCTACGCAGCGCATTCGCGTTTATGATGATCCGTGGGTTCCTCGTTCCTCGTTCACCCACGGCTATTGTTGTGGTGGCGCTACGCGCCGAGGCCCCGATGAGTCCGAGTGTATTCCTGAGAGAGAATAGCGGCGCAGCCACACGGCGAGCGTGAGAAAAACGGGCGTCCACAGCGCCCAGTATGCCCACCACGGGTGCTCCCAGTTTCCAGTCAGCTCGTGCTTCTGCCACGCGGCAAAGTAGAGGACATCGAGCGCGCTCAGCACCCAGAATGGAATGCACGGATGCAGCGTCGCGAACGGCAGACCCCATGTGGGATACCAGAATGTGACCGTCGGCGCGCAGAGCACGAATGCGCCGAAGATGAGCATCGCTGCGCGCGACATCGGTCGCACCTTTCGTCCGATGACGAAGACCAGCGCGATGAAAAGGCACGCGAGCAAAATGCCGGGTACGACTTTTCCGCGGAAGAGCAGTTCGAGCAGCCAGTGGAGAAAGCCGTTGCCGCTCGTGTCTCCGGCGAAGCTGGTGATGCCGCGGATGAGATTCGGCAGCGTGGTTGCGAATGGCAGCACGGGCAGAATCATCACTGCGCCAAAGGCGACGATGCCACAGCGGCTGCGCGCATTTCCCTGCGCCCAGAAGGGCCACGCGAGGAAGACGGCGACGATTTTCATCTGCACCGCGATGCCGAGCAGCGCCCACGCCCAGGCGAATCTTCCGCGTTCCCACGCCCAGACCGCGGCGACGCTGGCGAGCACCATGAGCGAATCGAAATGCGCCTCGCCTGCAAAGCTGAGCACGGGCACGGGATTCACGGCGTAGAGCACGAGCCAGCGAAAGCGCGACGGTCCACCGAGTGCGGCGAGGAATGGCAGGACTGCGAGTTCGGCGAGTGTGAATGCGAGCTTGTGCATCCACGGCGAATTGCCGAGCGCGGCGAACACCAGCTCCGCGAGCGGCGGATAAACGGTGAGCTTGTCCTTGTGGTTCATCGCGGCCCATTCCGCGTCGTGAAATGCGGCGAACTGCGGCGCGTCCGCGGGTGCCGTGTAAGGGCTGAGTCCGAGCCGCACGAGGCGACCTTCCCAGATGTAGCGATTCACGTCGTCGGAAACGGGCAGCGGCCACACGAGCGCGCGCGCGGTGATCGCGAGGCCGAGCAGGAGCGCCCATTGCGCGCGCGGAGTCCATGTGCGCGGCCATCGCCACCATGCGAGCAGGCCGGTCACGAAGAGTGCGGTCGAGAGCACGCAGCGCCCGCCGAATGTCGTCCACAGCGTCTCAGTCCACATTGCGCTGATCGCGGAGATCGCTGATGCCGAGGTAGAGCAGTCCGCACACGTACACGAGGAGGAATGGCCCGAGGAACCATCCGCCGCGCGCGAGGAAAAGAAACAGCGCTACGAGCGCATAGATGCCGAGCGCGACTTCGAGCACGGGCATCCAGCTTCGGACGCTTCGGGTCGCGCGCGCGGAGTTCGGAAGAATGCCCGCTTTCGGCGTTCGCAAAAATCCGCTGCGCACTCCGAGCAGCGCCTCGATCACGGCGCGGCCATTGGAAAGGGCGAGGCCGCCGCCGAGCAGAATGATCGCGGGCACCGAGCGCAGGCGTCCGCGTTCGGAGCGTGGCATCGAGAGCATGGCAGTGAGATAGATCGCCAGCGGAGCGGCCAGGAGAAATCCGCCAACCATGCAGAAGAGTGTGAACCACGGCTCGGGTGGCGTGGCCCGGCACCAGATGAGAATCGGCAGCGCGAGCAGGCAGTGTACGAGCAGCAGCAGATGCACGAGGAAGTGCGTGAGGTGCATGCAGCCGATGATTTTCTTCAGCGGACTCACCTTCGCTTTGAGCACTGCGGGAAGGAGTTTGCGTGCGGTCTGAATCGATCCTTTTGCCCAGCGGAACTGCTGCCTGCGGTATGCGCTGACGGCCGCGGGGATTTCGCCGGGCACGCCGATTTCCGGCAGGTAGCACGGCGACCATCCGGCGAGTTGTGCGCGGAAGCTGAGGTCGAGGTCTTCGGTCAGGGTGTCGTCCTGCCAGCCGCCCGCATCCACGATCGCTTGCCGTCGCCAGATGCCGGCGCTGCCGTTGAAATTCATGAAGAGCCCGCTCGCGGCACGCGCGGTTTGTTCGATGATAAAATGGGCGTCGATGCCGGTGGCCTGCGCCTCGGTGAGCAGCGACTGGCGCGGATTGAGATGCGTCCAGCGCGTCTGCAGGAAACCGATTTCCGGACACAGCGCGAAGACCGGCACCGTGCGCCGGAGGAAGTCGGGCGCGGGGAGAAAGTCGGCGTCGAAGATTGCGAAGAATTCCCCGGTGGCCGAGGCCATGCCTTCGCGGAGCGCGCCGGCCTTGTAGCCCGTGCGTGCCTCGCGGCGAATCACGCGGATGTCGTGGCCCGCTGCGCGCAGTTCGGCGGCGACGACATCCACGATGGCGCACGTCTCATCCGTCGAATCATCGAGCACCTGAATCTCGTGGCGGTCGCGCGGATAATCGCTCGCCGCCACCGCGCGCAGGAGGCGCTCGGCGACATTCGGTTCGTTGAAAAGCGGGAGCTGTGTGGTGACGCGCGGCAGCTCTGCGTCAGGAGTCGCAGCGGCGCGTGCAAGCAGTGCTGCATTCGTCGCGCGGTGTGCGCGATGCCGGAGCGCAAACAGCAGCAGATGCACATATGCCATCGCGCCGTATGCGAGCAGACCGGTGGTCGTCACGAAATATGCGGCGTAGAGAATGGTGCTGATGGACATCAAAGCGAATTCAGGACGCTAAACCAAAAAGCGGCGATGGGAATAGAACGCACAGCGCGCGAGGAGAAATTCGCGCAGCGCGCCAGAAAAGTAGTTTGGGCTTCAGCCCAAAAACGAGCCGGGGGGGGTGGGCTGAAGCCCAAGCTACTTTGGTTGCGGCCCGCGCGCTGCGCTTCAAACCCTATTGACGCTTCACGGCGCGGAGACGGCAGCGCATTGCGGCGAGAGCGATTGCGAGGCCGACGGCTAGCGAGTGCCGGAGCGAGACGCCGGTGACTTTCTGTTCGCCGGCAATGCGCGGACGTTCGGTCACGCGGACCTGTGCGATTTTCGCCCCGAGACGCGCTGCGAGGATTTGCGGTTCGATGGTCCATCCCCATGTCGTCTCGCGGGGTGCCATCGTTTCGAAAAGCTCCCGCGAAATCAGCCGGTATGGGCCGAGGTCGGAATACCAGCGTCCGCACAGCAGGCCGGCCCACGCGCCGAGCAGCGCGTTGGAAAATGCGCGGACGAAACCGAGCTTCGTCCAGTTCTGCGGAATGCCCGTGCGCTGGCCGAGCACGAGCCCGGCGCCGTCGCGCCAGGGTGCGAGCAGTCGCGGCAATTCCGCCGGATCGTGCGCTCCGTCGGCAGCCATGAAAATGTA
>Ga0105046_10009556_pt1 | contig 15158 bp, 23 predicted proteins | sample MAT03_FD_78385 | JGI IMG/M metagenome (GOLD analysis project Ga0105046, IMG submission 78385) | Freshwater microbial communities from Lake Fryxell liftoff mats and glacier meltwater in Antarctica - MAT-03 (megahit assembly) | ecosystem: Environmental > Aquatic > Freshwater > Ice > Liftoff...
AACTCCGAGTCGCTGATTCGCGGTAATTTTGAGGCGTTTGACAGCTTCTTGAAATGGGCTTCGCTGCCAGAGCGAAACAAGCAAGAACTGCACGCGATCCTCCAGTTCGCATGCAAGGTGACGGCGGCCACTGCTCGACCTGTAAAGGCGCTTCCCGAGATCGATCTCACCAGACTTTCTTTCGCTGCCGTTTCGGAACTTTTTAGTGAAATGCTCGAGTCCGCGTCCTCCGGAGCACATGAACAACTGATTGTCGCCGCGTTGCTACATGCAAGGGCTGAACAAGCCGGGGGCGACCAAAGAGTCGATACAAAGCATTTGAATGCATCCGACCAAAGTAGTGGCTCGGCTGCCGACATTCAAATTAAGACGGGAACACGCGTTGATGAGGCATATGAAGTTACGGCAAATGATTGGAGCGAGAAGCTAACGTCGGCCGCACAAGCAATTCGGATTCATGACCTTTCCCGATTGCATATCCTCGCGACGGTTAAAGATTTGAAGGGAATGATCGAAATCCTTAAACAAAGAAACGAAGATATTTCCGCGATCGACCTTCACGCGTTCATTTCGGTCCAAGTCGCGGAACTTCGGCGACAGTTCCGAGCGATGGCACTCCATCGTCTCTACGATCTACTTGATCGATATCAACCGAATGTGGACTTGGTGAATCAGTATGTTGAGCGGCTCGCTCGTCATCATCTCATTGTGGCGTGAGCCCAGAATTTATGCGAATCCTCGGCATCGATCCTGGCCTCAACACCACCGGTTACGCCGTGCTGGATGGCGGTTCGCGCAAGCCTGCCATCGTCGAGGCGGGCGTCATCCGCTCGTCGACTGCCCGGCAGAAACCCGACCTGGCGACCCGGCTGCTCGCGATTTACGACGGGCTCGCGGAGATCGTCGAGCAGCTAAAACCGAACGTCATGGTCGTCGAACAACTTTATGCCCATTACAAACACCCGCGTACCGCTATCCTGATGGGGCATGCCCGCGGCGTCATCTTCTTGGCTGGCTCGCGCGGCTCGATTCCCGTCGTCAGTTACGGTGCGACGCGGATCAAAAAGACCATCACCGGCGCCGGGCACGCCAGCAAGGAACAGATGCAGATGGCGATGCTCCGCGAGTTCGGCCTGCCGAAGCTGCCGGAGCCGCACGACGTCGCCGACGCGCTCGCGGTTGCGTTGTGCCACTATCATGATATTGCCGCTCGCGCTCACGGAGCCCGAAGCGACAGCGAGGGATCTCAATGATCACCAAGATCACCGGCGTTATCAATCGCGTGCTCGACGAGGAGATCCGCCTCCAGGTCGGCCCTTGTGAACATCAGGTGCTAACGCCCGAGTTCGTCCGCCGGCAGGTGCAAACGCTGACGGGGCAGGAAGTCACGTTTCACATCAGCGAGTATCTGGAAGGCAACCAGATGTCGAGCCGATTCATCCCGCGGAAGATCGGCTTCCTGCACGAATCGGAACTCGAATTCTTCGACCTCTTCTGCACCGTCGACAAGATCGGCGTGAAGAAGGCGCTCAAGGCGCTCGGCCGGCCGATCAAGGAAATCGCCGACGCCATCCAGCGCCAGGACGCCAAGTGGCTGACGACGCTCCCCGGCATCGGCAAGACGACGGCCGAGCAGATCGTCGCCACGCTGCGCAGCAAGGTGACGCGATTCGCCCTGATGCCCGCAAGTGCCGGCGGCGCCCCGCTTTCGCCCGCCGACGCCGCCACGGCCGTTCTGTTTGAAGACGCTTACGCCGCCCTCATGAGCCTCGGCCTGAGCCCCGCCGATGCCCGAACCCGCATCGATCAGGTGATCTCTTCTGGAAAGGCGTGCAAATCGGTGGAAGAGGTGATAAGTTTAGTATTTAGGAAGCAAGATTGAGGATACAGTAATGACAGCTTTAACCATACAGTTAACCGACGAGCGGCTTACGCGCCTTAAATCCGCGGCCGAGAAATTGGGCCTCACCATCGAGAGCTACGTGGAGAGGTCCATTGAAAGTGCGCTCGAACGCAAAGAATCGATCAGCTCAACGTTCGACTACATTCTCCAGAAGAACACGGAACTCTATCGCCGGCTCGCCCAATGATCTACCTCGAGCGAGACGAAGTGCTGTTGTTGCACGAGAGACTTATCAATCAATCAGGCGGATCAACGGGAATCCGAGACACCGGGCTGCTCGACTCCGCGTTGAGTCAACCGCGGATGGCGTTTGGCGGCGCCGATCTCTATCCAACGATCTTGAAAAGGCTTCGGCCTTGGGTTTTTCACTGATCAAGAATCATCCTTTTATCGACGGCAATAAGCGCATCGGCCACGCTACGATGGAATCGTTCTTGGTGCTAAACGGATATGAAATCCTAGCTTCCGTCGACGAACAAGAGGCGATGATTTTAGACGTAGCTGCCGGACGAAAGTCCCGCGATGAGTTCACCGATTGGGTGCGCCAGCACATCGTTCCAATTTGAGAGCATTGATGCCCCGCGAAACCGTCATCACCGGCCCCCCCAGCGAGGACCCGCGGCAGCGCGACGATGCGCTGCGTCCGCGTTTGCTGAAAGAGGTCATTGGCCAGAAGGCGGTGGCTCAGCGGCTCGGCATTGCCGTGCGCGCTTGCAAGAAGCTGAAGGAGCCGCTCGGGCACATTCTCTTCGATGGCCCGCCGGGTCTGGGCAAGACGACCTTCGCCACCGTATTGCCCAACGAACTGGGCACGTCGATCCAGATGACGAGTGGGCCGGCTCTCTCGAAACCCGCCGACATGCTGCCGTTTCTCACCAATCTGGAAGAGGGGTCGATCCTCTTCATTGATGAGATTCACCGCATGCCGCGCGTCGTCGAGGAATTCATCTACCCCGCGATGGAAGATTTCCGCATCGACATCGTGCTCGGCGAGGGGATGAACGCCCGCACCATCTCCATGAACCTGAAACGGTTCACGCTGATCGGCGCCACCACGCGGAGCGGCATGCTCTCATCGCCCATGCGCGATCGCTTCAAGATGCACGAGCACCTCGAGTTCTACTCGGTCCCGGAACTGGCCGAAATCATCCGCGTGAACGCCCGCAAACTGCAAACCTCGCTGACCGAAGACGCGGCCCTGGAGATGGCCAAGCGCTGCCGGGGCACGCCGCGCATCGCGAACTCGCGCCTGCACTGGTGCCGTAATTTCTCCGCCAGCGAATCCGACGGCAAGATCACGCTCGACCTGGCCAAGGCGGCTCTCGACATGGCCGAGATCGATCTTGAAGGGCTCGACAAGCAGGACCGCAAGTATCTGGATACCCTCATCGGCGTCTTCGGTGGCGGCCCCACGGGGGTCGAAGCCATCGCCGCGACCATGAATCTGCCCTCCGACACGTTAAGCGACGAAATCGAACCCTACTTGCTGCGCGAACAATTCATCGTGCGCTCGCCGCGCGGCAGAGTCGCGACGCCACGGGCGTTCCAGTTGCTGGGCAAGCCGATGGTCGGCGGGGATGAAGACGTGGGGACGCTGTTTGCGTGAGGTGCGGAGGCTGTTGAAAGGTTTGACGGATTGCGCTCGTCGCAGTTATAATCTCAAAAGCAATTCAACCGCCTAAATGCTCGCGGAGACTTCTCTTGATCCCGACACCCACCATGCCGATCCCCGAGATGCCCACGGAGACCGTGGAAATTCAGTTCCGTCGACTGGCGGCCGCATGGCATCGGGACACGGATTACCTGTCGTCGATGGAAGAGGCGGACAACCACCCGGCCTACCAGGACATTATCCATCTTGGCCCAGATGTGGTGCCTTTGCTTTTGCGCGACATGGCGGTTAATCACACTCATTGGTTTGCCGCTTTGGAAGCGATCACTGGCGCGCGACCCTTGACTTCCGCGGTTGCGGGCAACATCCCCAGCATGGTCGACGCCTGGCTCCACTGGGCCAAGGACAACGGCTTCCAATGGTGATGCCTTTCGGGCACCTCTTCCCCCGCCTGGCCTCAGGCGACTACCGAATGACGAGCGCGCCGGACCCAGATTACATACGATTTTCCCCCTCGATAGTGCTCACCGACTTATCTCTACTTGCAATCTCTCGGCTAGATGATATACTTTGTAGACACACGGAGAGAACGGCCATGAAAACACAAGTTGGCAAATGGGGTAATAGTCTCGCGTTGCGCATCCCGGGCGCCTTCGCAAAGGAACTCGACCTTGAAGAAGGCACGGAACTGGAAGTTACCCGAGTCGACGGCGGTTTAATGGTACGGCCGGGCAAAAAGGAATTCACTCTGGACGAGTTGCTCAAACAAATCAAGCCGGAGAACATCCATGGCGAAACGGACTGGGGACCGGCCGTCGGGCGCGAAGCATGGTGAAGCCGAGGATGTTCCCGATGTCGGACATTTGATCTGGTTGTCGTTCTCGCCACAGGCAGGCCGCGAACAAGGGGGACGACGACCCGCTTTGGTGCTCTCGCCTCGCTCCTACAACCTCAAAGTAGGGCTTTGCCTGGTATGCCCGGTGACGAGTCGATCTAAGGGCTATGCTTTCGAAGTCGCTCTTCCCGACAATTTCCCCGTGCAAGGCGTTGTACTTGCCGACCACGTCAAAAGCGCCGACTGGCATGAACGCGGCAGTAGCTATATCGCAATCGCGCCTGATGCAGTGCTCGACGAAGTGAGGGCAAAGTTGAAACCGCTGTTGGGGATGGCTTGAATTGCTCGTAACGCGAATTTTTCGAGCAGTGTCTTGCGACCCGCCTGATGGCTCGCATGTCGGAATGGATGTCGGCATGCCGACCTGAAGGCGGAACGTCACGCTGCTCCTATCCCACAAAGACAGCGGCGTTGTTGGCCTTCGGGTTGAGAAGCAAAAGTAGGCGGATGAAAGAGCAATGGAGCTGGGTGTTGAACTGACAGTTCGGCACCAGCCCCATGACCTCAGCCGGGTGACAAATCCACATCCAATTTCTGCCCGAGTGCTTCTGCCCATTTGTGCAGCGTTGCTAGCGTGGGATTCAACATCTTGCCCGTTTCCAAGCGAGATAAAGCCGGCGCGTCGATTCCCATTCGCTCGGCTACCTCGACCAATGTAAGACCCTGTGATTCTCGCACGGCATGGAATCGTGCCACCAGGTTCAAAATCGCCGTGAAGCTTTGCCGATCAATCGCGCCGGCTGGCTTTTGGAGTACCGGGTTGGCCGCGTGTTGACGGCGGATGGCTTCCTCCTCGGCTCGCTGTTCCGCGGTTCGCAATGGCTTCGTCGTTGGCTTCATGTTTTCACTCCGCGGGTTCGGGAACTTCGTAGGCTGTGATCGGCCGGATGATCAGCGGATCAGCCAAATTCTGCACTTCGAAGACGATGGCGATGTACCGGTCTGTATGGGTGTAACTAAACGCGATCGGGCGGCCTGACGAATGACTCAGGTCGAATGTGATTTGATCGTCGACGAATGCTGATTCGACTTCTTCCGGTGTCAGGTCATGTTCTGCGATGTGGGCTGTGTTGCTGCCTTCGTCGTCCGGTTCGTCCCAATCGATCAAGGCATCACGTAAATCCTGCTCAGCCCCCGGCCGTGGATTTGTATCTTAACACAATTGTGTTATGACGCAAGTGGTGCTTGATGGAAAGCATCTTCATTGCTCCCCTAAAAACTCTCCCCGGTCCCACCAAATTAGCGGCAGCACCCCCAGGCGTTCGCCGGACCTATGCCGCCCCTCCCTGTACCCGTTCCACCGCCTTTCCTAATAGCTGCCGGACGCGTTCGCGGGTGACGCCGAGGAGGCTGCCGACTTCTTCGAGGGTGTGGCCGTCGGCGTAGTAAAGTTGCAGGGCCTGGAACCAGCGGGTCGGAAGCGACTCGCGGACCTGATCGATGAGTTCGTGCACCGCGGCGTGGTCGATCGATTCGCGGGTGCGCGGGCAAGGGGTGTCGAATTCGCCCGAGCCGGCGATGCCGAGATCGGTGAATTTGGTGGGCGCCGAGCGTCCGCCGCGCCGCCAGTAGTTCACGGTCTGGATCAGGCGGTGCGAGATGGCGAGTGTGGCGTAGGCCCCAAAAGGAACGCCGCGAGAAGCGTCGAACATCCCCGCCGCGTAGACGAGCCCATAAAACGCCTCGCCGCGCAAGTCGTCGAGCGGCACGGAACGCGAACAGTTCTGGAACTGCTTCCAGGCCAATCGCCGTGCCAGCGGCAGGTGCGTTTGAGCCAGTTCCTGTGCGGAGTGGTCAAGTGGATGTAGATTGCCCGCCGAATACGCTCGTCGTCCCATGTGCGTTTCCCCCGTTACGAACTACTATCCTCATGTATAGTATTCGCAAGTACACTTATATCCGCTCGGTGTGGGAAACGGAAGCTGCGTCGGTCTAAAATATTCGTTGGGCGGTTCGTCTCTCCCCAATATCACGACGGATCGCTAAAATTGCTTCGCACCATGGAATCCGACCCGGAAAGGCGCGCGGAACGTTATGGAGAACCTGAGAACGCCCCTCTACGATTGGCACGTCAGTCGCGGCGCCCGCATGGTGCCCTTCGGCGGTTGGGACATGCCGGTGCAATACACCAGCATCATCGGCGAGCACCGTGCCGTGCGGTCTTGCTGCGGGATTTTCGACATTTCGCACATGGGCCGGCTCGTCTTCGAAGGGCCGGACGCCCTCGACGCCATTCAACGCGTCTTCACGAATGATGCCTCCACGATGAAGATGGGGCAGGTCCGTTACGGCCTGATCTGCAACGAACAGGGAGGCATCCTCGACGATGTCCTCGTCTATCGCCTGCCCGAATTCTGGTTGATGGTCGTCAACGCGTCGAACCGCACCAAGATCGTCAGCTGGATCGAAAAACATCTCGGCCTTGGCGACGTGACGATGACCGATCGGACCTTCGACTGGTCGATGATCGCCCTGCAAGGGCCGCGCGCAGTCGAGAGCAACGAGGTCGCTCAAGGATTGAAGTACTACTTCGCCTCGGTCGCCGAGATCCGGGATCGCGACGGCTTCCAGATCGTCAGCCGCACCGGGTACACGGGCGAAGACGGCTACGAAGTAATCGTTCCCAAAGAATATGTGGAAGAAGACGTCTTCTTTCTGACGGAAAAACAAACGGCCTGGCGATTCGATTTCCCGGTCGTGCCGTGCGGGCTGGGTGCGCGGGACACGCTACGGCTGGAAGCCGCGATGCCGCTCTACGGCCACGAGTTGACGGACACGATCGACCCCTTTCAGGCGGGGCTGGCCTGGGCGGTGAAGCTCGAAAAGGGCGACTTCGTCGGCCGCGACGCCCTGCGGAAGCTGCAAGTATCACCCAAGGTCACGCGTGTCGGCCTGGAACTCACGGGACGCAAGGCGGCCCGCGAGGGCTGCCCGATCCTCAAGGGCAGTGCCAAGGTTGGGATGGTGACGAGCGGCAGTTACGCACCGACCCTGGAAAAATCGCTGGCGATGGCGTACGTCGCCCCGGAGCACGCCGCCCCCGGCACGGCGCTGACGGTCGACATCCGCGGCACGGAAGCACCCGCGACCGTGACGCCGCTGCCGTTTTACAAACGTTCGAAGTAGAAAGAGAATCGCGCATGGACCTGAGCAAACTTCGTTACGCCAAGTCGCACGAATGGTCGGACCTGCAAGGGGAGGTCTGCGTCGTCGGCATCACCCAGTTCGCCGTCGATCAATTGACCGACGTCACGAATGTCGACTTGCCCAAAGTTGGCAAGAAGCTCGATGCGGGCAAGCCGTTCGGCGAGATCGAATCGGTGAAGGCCGTCTTCGATCTTTACGCCCCGATCACGGGCGAGGTCATCGAGGTGAACCCGGCCATCGCGGCCGACCCCGGCGTCATCAACAAGGATTGCTTCGGCAAAGGCTGGATGATCAAGATCAAGCCGGCCGCCGGGGCGAATCTCGATCATCTGATGACGCGCGAGCAGTATGAATTGCAGCTTGCCGAAGAAGGGCATTGATGGAGGAGACCTCATGAGCGCCGTTTTGGAAATGGAGCCGATCGTTTCCCCTGCCAAAGTAAGCGGGGCCGCTCCTCTTGAGCAGCATCTGCTGATTCGCGCGGACTGGGACGGCTATCAGCGTTTCCTGGCGGCACGTGGTGAAGATTATCCGGCGCTGAAGATCACCTATAACCGAGGGGTGCTCGAGCTCATGACCGTCTCCATGGAACACGAGCGTTTCAAGAAATTACTCGCTCGACTTGTGGAGTTGCTCTCGTTCGCGCTGGATTGGGAAATTACTTGTTGCGGGCAGATGACGATCAATCGAGCGGATCTTGATCGGGGATTTGAACCAGACGAGTGCTACTACATCCAAAATGGCACGAAGATGAAGGGAGTCCGCAAACTCGATCTGGATCGAGATCCGCCGCCGGACTTGGCGATCGAAATTGAAGTGTCCCGAAGTCTATCCAATCGTATCGATATTTACGGCGCCATCAAGATTCCCGAAATCTGGCGTTACGACGGTGAGACGCTGACGGTTCAACTACTTCAGCCTGACGGTGCGTATCAAGAAACGTCGACGAGTTTGGCATTCCCGAAACTCGACCTCGAGATCGTTCGCAGCGTCCTATCGGAGGCACGTGCCGACAGTGAGAATCGTGCCTTACGGCGGTTTCACAGCTGGATTGGCAAGAACATGACGTCGAGTTGACACACGGACGGTCATCACTAATTCTCGGAGTTCCTACTTGTCTTACCTTCTCAACACGCCCGCCGACACGAGCGCCATGCTGGCCCGCATCGGGGCCTCGTCGCTCGAAGATCTCTTCTCTCCGCTTCCGTCATCGCTGCGTTTGAATCGTTCGCTGAACATCCCGCCCGCGTTGACGGAAATCGAACTGACGCAACACCTGAGCCGTCTCGCGTCCCTGAATCAGGCGGCCGGCGACGGCGTCTGTTTCCTCGGCGGCGGCAGTTACGATCATTTCATTCCCACCGTCGTCGATACCGTCGCCTCGCGCAGCGAGTTCTACACGGCCTACACTCCCTACCAGGCGGAAGCGAGCCAAGGGAGCTTGCAGGCCTTCTTCGAATTCCAGACGCTCATCTGCCAGTTGACGGGGATGGACGTCGCCAATGCCTCGCTTTACGAGGGCGGTTCCGCCGTGGCCGAGGCGGTGTTGATGGCTCTCAACACGCTCGATGGCCGGCGCGAGGTGCTCATCGCCCAGAGCGTTCATCCCGAATATCGTCAGACTCTCGATACCTACCTCGCCAATCTCAACGTCACCATCCGTACGTTGCCGACGCCCGCCGGCTATCTCGATCCGGATGATCTGCGTAAGGCACTCACCGATCAGACGGCCGCGGTCGTCATCCAACATCCCAATTTCTTCGGCTGCCTCGAAGAAGCGCAAGCGGTCATCGATCGAACGCATGCCGCGGGCGCTCTGGCGATTGTCAGCTTTGACCCGATCAGTCTCGGCATCTTGAAACGTCCCGGCGATTTTGGCGCCGACATCGCTGTGGCGGAAGGCCAGTGTCTCGGCACGTCGATGGGTTTCGGCGGCCCGTACCTGGGTCTGATGACCTGCCGGCAGGAATTCCTACGCAAGATTCCCGGCCGGCTCGTCGGCGAGACGGTCGACCGCAACGGCAACCGCTGCTGGGCTCTCACGCTCCAGACCCGCGAACAACACATCCGCCGCGAGAAAGCGACGAGCAACATCTGCACGAACCAGGGCCTGTTCGCCCTCCGAGCCGCCGTCTACCTGGCCGCTCTTGGGCCGCAGGGGCTGAAGGAGACGGCCGAACTCTGTTTTCAGAAAGCCCACGAGGCGGCCCGCTTGCTGGCCGGCATCCCCGGCGTCACGCTCGCCTCATCGCGGCCGTTCTTCAAGGAGTTCACGATCCGGCTGCCGGGCCGCGTGCCGGAGGTTCTCGCTGAATTACGCAAGACCGGTATTCACGCGGGGCTGCATCTGGGAAGATGGTATGCGGACCGCCCGAACGATTTGACCATCGCGGTGACGGAGAAGAGAACGAAGGAAGAGATCGACCGTCTGGCCGCCGCGCTGAAGAAGGCCGTCGTCAAATAAATGCCTGATTCGCGACTTCGAAGCGCCCCGTCGCCCGACCTCATCAATGGAACATGATGCTGAACACACAATCCACCGGTCTGCTGTTCGAAATCTCCAAATCGGGCCGGCGTTGCCATCGCTTGCCGACGTCCGACGTGTCGCCCACGTCGATCGCGAAGGTGATCCCCGCGGAGTTTCTCGCGGCTTCTCCGCCGCCGCTTCCGGAGATTGCCGAGATCGATCTCATCCGCCATTATAACAATCTCTCGCAGCGGAACTTCTCCATCGACACGAATTTCTACCCGCTCGGGTCGTGCACGATGAAGTACAACCCCAAGCGGCACGAACGGCTCGCGGGGCTCTCCGGGTTTGCCGGGCTGCACCCCCTTCAGGACGACGATTCCTGCCAGGGCATGTTGCAACTGCTCTTCGAGATGCAGGAGTACCTCGCGGAAATCTCGGGTCTGCCGGCCGTGTCGCTCCAGCCGGCCGCGGGGGCGCAAGGAGAACTGGCCGCGCTGTTCGTCGCGGCCGCCTACTTCCGCGATCGCAAGGAGACTCATCGGAAGAAGGTCCTCGTCCCCGATAGCGCGCATGGCACCAACCCCGCCAGTGCCGCTCTCGCCGGGTTCGAAGCCGTCACGGTCAAGAGCAACGCCCAGGGTCTCGTCGATCTCGATGACCTGAAGGCCAAGCTCGACGACAAGACCGCCGTGTTCATGATCACCAACCCGAACACGCTGGGGTTATTCGAAGCACAGATTCAGACGATCACCAAGCTGATGCACGAACGCGGCGCGCTTGTGTATCTCGACGGCGCCAACATGAACGCCATCCTCGGGATCACACGGCCTGGCGACTTTGGCGCGGACATGCAGCATTACAACGTCCATAAAACCTTCACCGGTCCCCATGGCGGCGGCGGCCCCGGCTCGGGTCCGATCGCCGTGCGCGACTTCCTCGCTCCCTATCTGCCGACGCCGCTCGTGGTCAAAAAGGGTGATGGTTATCATCTCGACTACGCGCACCCGAAATCGATCGGCCGGGTGCGAAGTTTCTTCGGCAACGTCGGCATTCTCTTCCGCGGCTATGCCTACATCCGCACCCTGGGGCCGGACGGTCTCAAGGCCGTCTCGCAGCATGCCGTGCTCAATGCCAACTATCTGCTCGCAATTCTGAAGGAAGTGATCGAAGTACCGCACGGCGACCGCTGCATGCACGAGTTCGTCGCCAGCGCCAAGATCCTGCGGCGGACGAAGAAGATCTCGGCGATGGACATCGCCAAGCGTTTGCTCGATCACGGCTACCACTCACCGACCGTCTACTTCCCGCTCGTGGTGCCCGAGGCGCTGATGATGGAGCCGACCGAGACCGAGAGCAAGGAGACGCTCGACGCCTTTGCCGAGGCCATGAAAGAGATCATTGGCGAGGATGCGGCCTTCTTGCAGAAAGCCCCGCACATGCTGCCGATCAGCCGGCCCGACGAGGTGAAAGCCGCCAAGGAGCCGGTGTTGCGCTGGAAGGCGAAGTAGGCGATTGGGCTGAGGTCTCGGCCGACTTCAAAAAGAAGACCTTAGACTTCCGAAAGGCGATCGAAGAGCGTGATCCCAAGAAGGTGCGCCTCTCTGCCGGGCATCTGAACGAAACCTGCTGCCACTGCCATGGGCTGGCGTTCTGAGTCTACTTGCAGTGATTTGTCCTGCTCGTAGCTAAGCTTGGAGGCCTAAAGGATTAATGTATGCCCAGAACAACCACGGATCTTTACCGAAGAGGGAATGCAGTCGGACCACGTTTGGGCCACATTCGCGTTGGAAAAGATATCGTGACTTACTTCCTTGATGGCGTCGAAATGGTTCAGGCTCATTCAGGAGGCATCTCCACGCTCTCTGCCCCAGGGCCAGGACGAAATTAGTGGCTGCTTCCGTCAGGATCTAGCTTTCCCGACGAAATATCGATCATCAATGATCATGGCGACCATTTCAACTGGGAACCAAACGTGGATTTGCCTTTATCCGACTTCACCGCCTTGTTGACAACTGTTGAATCTGCTTTCATGAAGGTTACCCAACTATCGAAGAGTTGATCATGGATCTTTCACCTAAAGCAATCCGCTTCATCATTGATGCTCTAGAGCATTATGTAGAGCATTTCGATCAGCTCGTTGGAAATGAGAATTTGTCCGATGACGAATTGGCTGACCTTAGCAATGATCAGCGATACCTCGCAGCGCTCCGCCAATCCCTACAATTGCAACACGCAGAGTTGCTAAAATCCAATGCGATGCTTTCACAGTCACTGGCAGATGCTTCAACACATCCGGCCGTTTGCACGAATTGAAAGCGTACCAGGTTTCGCCGTCTGGAACCACAAGCTGAGTGCGGAATCGCGAAACGCAAATCCGCCCACGTGAAGCCGCGACGCGGAGTCTGCGGAGCGGAGCGCGGGGATGCGAGCCTGTTTGCCAATCAAGAGAAACCCGGGAATTCCGTTGAGGCTCGTCGTCGAGCTGTCACTATCCATCTAGATTCGGTCCAATCACTGGTTCGGTGGCGTGGTCCAATGAATTATTTCGAGCTCTTGGCGCTTGCGCAACTGATCTCTACGATTTGCGCGGCATCGCTCATCGTTTACGGTGCTCGGAAGCGTAGCGCAGGTCGCGTCATTCTCGGGATCGCCCAGCTATCGGTCTTTGTTCCCCTGATAGTCTGGTCAGCCGGAGGAGGGGACACTTCCGCCATGATCCTCGGCTACGGAGCCGCCGCCCTAGTCGCAATCGGCTTCTTCGTACATATGTCGGTGCTGCCGGACAGGCCGGAATTATTTTTGAGCCTTGCCGGAGCGGTCGCGTGTTGGGCGTACATTTTCTTGTTCATCAATCCGCCCTGAAAGAACCCGGGGGGAGCGTGGTGTCAGAGGCCATCGGGGTTTCTGTATTTCGACGTCGGGCGATCGCGCCTTCTTAAGAGCATCTGGAAACAGGCGCAACTACTGGAGATGGATTAATGCGTTACGCTGTTGTCATCGAGAAAGGGCCCACAAGCTTCGGTGCATATGTCCCTGATCTGCCCGGTTGCGTCGCGGTGGGCAAAACGGTCGCAGAGGTCAAGAAATTGATCGCTGAGGCAGTCCCGTTTCATTTGGAGGGATTGCGCGAAGACGGCTTGCCGATCCCTGCTCCTGAAACCGAATGTGAGTACGTAGAAGTTTGATTTGCCCGCTCGCCAAGGCGAGCCGAGCGGCGTAAGCCGCCGGGTATGAGAGTGAAACGACCACTCTCTGATACCCGGCCGCTTACGCGGCTCGGCTCGCCTTTGGCGAGGCGTCGCTGAGGTGTATGCTCACGGCGCCACGGTCAGCGATTCCAGAAATTTGTTCACATCATCCGACTTGGCCCATTTGGCCGAGCCGATCGCGACCAATTGATAAAGCCGGCCTTTGACGAGATAGAACCGCGCTCGCAGTTTTCCTTCCCGTTGCGTCAGGTCGGCTTCCAGCGTTCGGCCGGGGCTTCCGCTCAGCATGATCTCTTGCTCGCCGGTCATGCGTGCTCCATAGTGATTGAGGAGCACGTCGCGGAGCGACTTGAGTCGGCCTTCCACTTCCTCGTTATCAAATTGTTTGCCGCCGGGATAGTCGGTGACGCTGAGCGTGAAGATGCCGCCGCGTTCTTCGACATAGAACGTTTTCGTGGTCAACCCCGTGGTCGAGACGGTGGTGTCGGCCTGGGGCGTGCCGGGGAAGGAGACGCTGAACGAGGCGTCGGGGGCGAACTCCTTCATGTCGGCGCCGCACCCGGCCAGGAAGATCAGCGTCAACGGCATCAGGGAACGGATCAAGAAAACCTCATGCGTTCAGACAATCGCGGACGAAGCGGACGCCAGCGGCGATATCGTCGAAGCGTTGTTGCTGGTCGCCGACCTCGCGTTCGATGTAAAGCGGCCCGCGGTAGCCCACCTTCTTCAGCCCCTGGATGAACGCTTTGATGTTCACCTGGCCCTGGCCGAGCGGCACTTCCTCGCCCCATGTCCCCTTCACCGTCGTGCGGTTGGCGTCTTTCACATGCACCGTGCGGATGTCCGGCCCGAGCAATTCCAGGACCTTGAGCGGATCGTCCTTATCGTAAAGGATCATGTTGGCCGGGTCGAAGTTGACCTTGAGGTTCGGGCACTTCAGGTCGTCGAGCGTGCGGCGCAGAAGCGAGGACGATTCTTGGCCGGTCTCGAACGAGACGGTGATGCCCTTCTCGGCCGCCAGGGTGCTGACCTGGGCGAGCGTATCGAGGAACGGCTTCCGGGCCGGGTCGCCCACCTCGGGGATGAAGCCGGCATGGAGCATCAGGTCGACCACGCCGAGTTCGCTCGTGCGCTTCAAGGCCCACTTGAAGCGCTCGATGCGTTCGGGCCGTAGGGCGGGATCGCCGAAGCCGCCGCTCTGCTCGATGGTCTTGGGAGTGGTGTAATCTTCGCCGGGGAAGCCGAGCATGGCGCCGCCAACGGTGAAGCCCGCGGCCAGGGCGGCCTTCGGCATGGCGTCGCCTTCATCCCAGGCCGCGTGATGCGGATCGCCACAGGCGATTTGCACGAGGTCGATGCCGAGACGATCGGTGAATCCCTTCAGCTCGGGAATGGACTTCACTTGAAGCGACCAGCTACAGACGCCAATGGATAGGGGTGCGATGGCCATGGTTTCCTTTGTTCATCAAGGGAGAGAATCACTCGGCCGGTTCGATGCGGACGCCGACGGGGCCGAGGTCCTTCTTGTCTTTCGCGCGGGTTTCGTGGAACGTGCTCATCTGCTCCGCTTTCAGCTCAGCCACTTCCTTCGAGCCGGTCCAGACGACAGCCACGCCCGATTTATGAGCTTCCATCATCAATTGAAATGACTTCTCTTGAGGAAAGCTAAAGACCTTGCGCAGAACCTCGATGACGAATTCCATCGAGTGATCGTCGTCATTCATCAGCAACACGTTATAGGGCGGCAGCAGCCGAGGCCGATCATCGACCTCCGGTTCGAGCAACGGGGCCGGGCGAACGGCTTTGAAAGTTGGTTGTTTGGCCATGCGATTCTCCATGCCTTAGGGGCGACGATCCGTCAGGTATCTTATCAGCTAACCTGCCAGGTGTATTCAGTAGGTCCCGCCTGCCGGGCGGGACCT
>Ga0105046_10009557_pt1 | contig 15158 bp, 14 predicted proteins | sample MAT03_FD_78385 | JGI IMG/M metagenome (GOLD analysis project Ga0105046, IMG submission 78385) | Freshwater microbial communities from Lake Fryxell liftoff mats and glacier meltwater in Antarctica - MAT-03 (megahit assembly) | ecosystem: Environmental > Aquatic > Freshwater > Ice > Liftoff...
AGCAAAGGCACGCCGCCCCAGGAACTTCTTTTGGGGATGAGGGGGCGTGAGCGCACGTGGATGGGGCTTCGCGTTTCTGGATCTTGTTTGGCGCGTACCTTCTCCGGTGTCTCGACCCGAGACCGTTTCACCGAACGCCCTGATTGTGGCCCTCCGCGTCCTCGATTCGTCTCGCCGCCGCACGCTACGCTGATGCGGTGGGTGTCGCTTCCGTCGCCTTTTGGCTCCACCTTCACCAACTCGTAGCCCATCTCCTTCGCGCGGCGATGGAGGTGGCGCTCCTGCTTCTCACGCATCTGCGCGGCCGCTGAAGAGCGAAGGAAAGATGCTCTTCTAGGACAAGGTCACCGACCGCCCGCTCACCCTCGCCAATGATCACTTGGAGAAAGAAGCGCGGGGCCAGATCAGCGATAGCTCGCTGACGATCGTCATGGTGACGAGCCATTCGTTCATCTTCACGAGGCCGGGATTAATTGGAAACGCCGCCTGAGAAGGCTACGTCGTCGCCCGGCCGGAGAAGAAGGTGCTCGCCCGGTTTACGGTTTCCAGCGTCAATCTGGACAACATTCCGTCCATTGGTTCTTTTCACGGCGACGGGCAAGTGGCCACCAATCGAATCCTCGACCTGGAGGACACGGCCGCCCTGCTGCTGGCGCGGTGGATCCCAAAACACCAACGGTATGGCCAAGTGAATGCTCCAGTCACTGCTTGTCGGCGATCAAGAAAAGGGGTAGGAAGAGAAAAGCGGCCGGGTGTCGAATGACGTTGAAACCAGGCCGAACCAGCCGTTACAGCGGACCGGGCCGGCATCGTTGCTTGTCGCAGCATTACGTCTCTCCAGCCGGCACCGCTGCTGAGCTGGGTCGTTCGGCGGCAGAGAGTGCGTGACCGATGGAGTCCTGGGCGGTCATCGTGGCGAACGTGCTCGGTGTCGCCGTGTTTTTCGGCGGGATCGCCCTGTGCGTCCGGTTCGACCAGCAGGGCAAGACCCGCCGCCGGGAGTTGGAACACGCCGAGCGGATGCGGGCCATCGAGCTGGGCCGGCCGCTCGACGACGCGGCGGTGGCCCGCTACCAAGCCCTCGGGGCAGTCGGGGTAGTCGTCCCCATCGTCGGCCTGTCGGCTGCGGCGATCGGGAGTTGCTTCGCCCTGCTGTTCAAGGAGCCTGAGTGGCGTTTCGGGTCGTTGGCTGTGATATGGGTGGTGTGCGGCGCAGTGTGCCTGGCCGTAGTGCCCGTAGTCGCCGCTAAGCTGCGGGAGTTGCCGCCCCGCCCAGCCCCGGACGCCGAACCGGGCCCATGTCCTCCTGACCCCAAAGAAAACACTCCCACGGACGGTTCTTTGGGGAACGTCTGATGGTGTGAGAATCTCCGATTGCCCCTGTCGATGCCGAGGCTCCGCACGATCCTTCAACGACCACAGGCGGTGGGAGATTTCTCTCGCACCGCCTGCAGCGTTGATACGGAGTCGTTCGCGGGCTCAGGCGGCCTTCAACTTTGCGGGGGCCGTCGCCGTGGCGGGGAACGAGGGGAACTGGCGGTAAAGCTCCAGCATCTTCGCGGCGATCTTGTCGAAGCCGTTCGCTTCCGTGTACGCACGGGCCTTCTGGACCAGATCGCTGGCCAACTCCGGCGAGGCAGCCAGCTTCTTGATCGTCCAGGCAAGCTCGTGCGGGCAGTCCGGCGTTACCATCATCATCGCGGACGACGCATCGTAGATCTCGCGGAATGTCGTCGTCTTGCTCGCGATGACCGGCTTGCCGGAGGAGATCGCCCAGGTGATCGCGGCGGAACCGGACATGCCGATTTCCAGGTAAGGGGCGAGACAGAAGTCGGTCGCGCTCTGCCAGAGGTCGACCTGCTCGCTGCTGACATAGCCCGTGATGAAGAGCCGCGACGGATCCTGCTTCTTCCAGAGCTTCAGCACGTCCTCAAGGATCGGCTCCGTCGTCTGCGGATGCAGGCCGCCAACCAAAGCGAGCGAGTAGTCTGCGGGCAACAGCTTCAGGGCACGGGCGGCGGTGAGCGGCCCCTTGTATCGGCTGATGAAGCCGAAGATCGACAGCAGAGTCCTGTCTTCGGAGATGCCCAGGATTCGCCGGGCTTCGTTGCGCGAAACCTTGATGTTCTCCGATCGCGGCTTGAAGCCCATCGGCAACACCGAGATGATCTCGGAGGGAATGCCAAGCTCGGCGTACTGAAGCCGCGTCTTCTGGGTGTGAACGATCACGCGGATCTGATCACGATGCTTTTGCATCAGACTGATAATGGTTTCAGGCTTCTTTCGGCTGCGGAGGAAGTCGTGGGTGCCGTAGATCGCCTGCTTCACGCTCTTGCGGATCTGGGCTTTGAGGCCGAGCCTTTCCTCGGGCATGGGCTGATAGCCCATCGAAAACGCCGGACTGTGGAACGTGATGGCGATCGGCTTGCCCGTCTTGATCAGCCGGTGAAGGCAGTCGGTGAACACGAGGTTCGCGTGATCGGTGGAGATGCGGCTGAAGAAGGAGAACTCGTGCTGAATGTGCACGAGGTCCGCCTTGGCCGTCCGCGAGGCGAGTTCGTCGTATTCCCTGTGCATGTCGTGAAGGCTGAGGTTCGGATTCTCCACGAGTCCAACGGGCATTATGGCGCTGCGCACCCCGCACGAGTCGAGCCCGCCGATGACGTCCGCGGCGTAGTCCGCGATGCCGCAGCGGACTTTCCACGACGAATAATGCTGAACGAGTGGAGCACTCACGGTCACTCTCCCTTTCACCTTCAAGATTGTTCGCGACGCCCGAGGGTCACGCCGCGGCGGACCAACCCATTCGGTTCAAGGCCTTGACGTCCGACTCCACCATCATCTCGACGAGTTTCTGGAAGGAGACCTCGGGCTGCCACTGGAGCACGCGGCGGGCCTTCTCAGGGTTCCCCAGAAGGGTGTCGACCTCAGCGGGTCGGTAGAACTTCTGGTCCACCACGACATACTTCCGCCAGTCGAGCCCGACGTGCTGGAAGGCGAAGGAAACGAACTCCTCGACGGAGTGCATCTCGCCGGTGCCGATGACGAAATCGTCCGGTTGGTCCTGCTGGAGCATGAGCCACATGGCTCGCACATAGTCGCCGGCGAAGCCCCAGTCGCGTTTGGCCTGGAGGTTGCCGAGGCGAAGTTCCTTGCTCTTGCCGAGCTTGATTCGAGCGGCGCCATCGGTGATTTTTCGGGTCACGAACTCGAGGCCGCGGCGAGGGCTCTCGTGGTTGAAGAGGATGCCCGAGCAGGCGAAGAGGTTGTAGCTTTCGCGGTAGTTGACGGTGAGATAATGGCCGAAGACCTTCGCCACGCCGTACGGGCTACGCGGATAGAACGGCGTGGTCTCGCTCTGGGGCGTTTCGAGGACCTTGCCGTACATTTCGCTGGAAGAGGCCTGGTAGAAGCGGGCGGCCGGGTGGACGGCACGGACCGATTCCAGAACGCGGGCCACGCCCACGGCGGTGAACTCTGCCGTGAGCACCGGCTGTTCCCAGCTCGTGGGCACGAAGGACATGGCCGCGAGATTGTAAACCTCGTCGGGCTGCACTCGCTTGAGAACGCGGTCCAGGGAAGATTGATCGAGAAGGTCGGCCTGGGCCAGATCGATGCGGTCGCGGAGGTGCTCGATTCGCGAGAGGTTCTCCGTGCTGGATCGCCGGACGATTCCGCAGACGTTGTAGCCTTTGGAGAGGAGAAGTTCCGCGAGATAGCTGCCGTCCTGGCCCGAAATCCCGGTGATGAGCGCCGTTCGCGAATGCATGGACGACTTCCCTTTCGTCAAATGAAACTATCCCGGTCAATCCGCTTCGCCGGGCGAAAGCTTATATTCGGAGAAACTCCTACAGTCAATTGAGCTAAGTTCTCTCCGAGAGGCGAAAATGTACAGGCTGCCCAGATCCCCCACTCGCCCCGCAATCTCAGCCCGCGGCTCGGGATTGCCGGCCGAGCACGAGCTTGGCGCGATGCTTGGCCCACCAGACCAGTCCACTGGGGCTCATGTAGCGATGGAGTTCTCTGTTGAGATCAAAGATGTCGCGAGCCTGAGCGGCGATGGCTTCACGAAGCAGATGGGCCTCGTGCTCCATGCGATCACGCTGGCACACGATCTCCAAATCCCGCTCTGCAATGAGTTTTTCCAGGTACTGGATGTACGGGGTAAACTTGGAGGGAAAGTAATCATCGAAAACGTTGGCGGGGGTCGAAAGCAGGTCGAGTAGGTGGCGATCCTCTTCGCGGACGTAGAAGCGGTTGAGCCCGTCAAAGAGTGTCAAGAGGTATCCGGCCTTCAAGAGCAGCGGTTCCCAGGACTGGTGGCAGGGTTTGGGCGACATCGGCTCGGTCGCTTCGACCACGAGAATCCGCGGCCGCCAGCGAGTCCAGTCGGCTCCTTCGATGACGCCTTTCTCGTGGCCTTCGACATCGATCTTGAGAAAGTCGATCGGCCGCCGAACGTGAGCTTCGCAAATCTCCGCGAGGGTCGCCATCGGAACTTTGATCGGCGTCGTCGCGTAGCCCTGCTCTTCCAGGCGTGTCGACTGCTCTGGATCGAGCGTGGATAGGCCGCCGAGTTGAGCGTCGACGCTCGTGTAGAGGGTGGCCTGCCCGGACTGGTTGGAGACCGCCATTTGAAGGGTGGTGTCGAGAGGTCGGACGGTTTGAAGTTCCTTGACGAAATGGGGCAGCGGCTCAAGATTCAAGCCGCGCCAGCCACGTTCGTAGAAGACCCGGGTAATGGAATCATCCGGCCCCGAGGCGCCGACGTCGATGTAGAAGCCGTCCGGCTGTTCCTTGAAGACTCGCCAGAGGATCACGTCTTCAGCGTTCTGAGCAAATGAGCGGAACGGCATTGTGATGACCTCAGTAGGAGAGAATAGGTTCTATAGCGCGCCGCGGGTCGCCGAATCAAGACCAGCTTGAACAACACGGAGTTTCACGGCGAGTGTGAGAGGGCTCGAGTGCAACGCCTTGGAGGTACGGGCATTCAAGTTGTTCAGCGAGGCGAGATTCGCTGCCGGAGAGGTGCGAGGAGTTTGTTGAGCAGCCGCCGCGGCAGGTTCCGCAGAGCGGCCTGGCGCAGTTGCGACTGGGCGTGGGCCAGTTCGTTGCGAGCGGCATCGCGTTCAGCCTGTAGCGTTTGGAGATGATTGTCACGCTCACGAATCTGCTTGTGCAGGGCTTCGCGGGACAGGTTCATTTCATGGCGAGTGGGCAGATCATACTTGATCTCGCCATTCCGCACGCCCAGGAGATTCGTCGCCAGGCGAACAGCCTCCGAGATCGTGCGGACTCCGAAGGGCGTGGTATCGAGGCTGAGGAAGTCTCCGTTGTAGCCATCGAGCCAACTTCGCAGTTGCGGGAGCACCGCGGGGGGCGGATCGGGGGCTTCCGTATCAAACCACCGTAGCAATTGAGCATCATCTTGAAGCGTCGCTCGGATCGCCTGCCGGGCGGCGGCCCGAGCCTGGGGGTCGGTCACCATGACCGAGGCGAGTAGCCGTTCGATGAGATTCTTGCGGTCGAGCACGAGTTCGGAAGCGTCGGGGAATAGCCAATCCTTCGCGTGAAGGAATGAATCCGCCGCATGCACCGGCAACAGGTTGAGGTCCGGCAGCCAGCGGTGATGATGCACGCCTCGCTCGCGATGCAAACGGAAGAATTCGTTTGCGATCGGATTCTTGTCATCCACAAGCAAGGTGGCGACGCCGTTGCTTTTCCCGGAGAGTCCGGAAATCTCCATGGGAAATCCGACGGATAAAAACGAGCTGGAGAGGTAGCCGAACGCGAACCCGGAATAGACATCAGGATAGCATGTGGGGAAGAGACGCCCCACCCGATGCTTATGTTCGCGGATCAAGGAGTGATGAATGAAGGCGTTATAAATCATGGGGAGCGTATCCGCTCCGACTCCATTTTGAACGACGCGAGCGATCTGAGAGCGGCCGTTCACCGTGTGCTGCCAGCGGTCGAGTGGCAGGCGAAGGTTGTTCGCGGCGCCGGCAACAAGAATATTGGGCCAGGTGTACAGGCCACGATCGTAGCGGATGGCACGAGGACTGTTGTGAGCGATGAGGAGTCGATCGATTTCTCGAAGGGCGAACGGCATTAAACCGTCATCATCGCCCAGCACTTTCACATATTCCCCCGTCGCCTGCTCGACCGCGGCTTCCCAGTTGTCGTTCATCGCCAGGGGGCGATTCGCACGGAGGTACTTCACACGAGGCGAAGCGACGGCGTCCACCACCTCGCGAGTGGCCGGCGAACTGTGGTTATCCGCCACGATGATCTCGTAATCCTCGAAATCCTGCTCCAGGCAGGTCTGAAGCGAGTATCGAAGAGTCTCGGCTCGTTCGCGCGTCGGAATGACGAGACTGAATCGAGGCTGTTTCATCCCTGATCCTTGAAGAGGCCACCCCACACACGGTAAGCACCCGTGCCCATGGGGAAGTCGGTCGCTTTTCCCGCGGTCGAAGGGAGCAATTTAACCCGTGACCGGAAAGCAATTCCAGCCCAAATCGATCATGGCTGACGCGGGGAATCCGCTGGACGGAACCGGGAAATGATTAACCGGGAAATGAGCAAGCCTGGCCATCGCGGCGGCCAGGCTTGAAGTGTCGCGTCCGATCGAGCATCAACCGAGGAAAAGGCCCTTGGAGTCCGAGGCGGTGCCGATCGGGAATTCCACCTGCGCGGTGGGCTGGCGGCCCGAGAGAATCTGGTCGGAGGTGATGATCCGTACGCTGCTGTCGGTCCGCAGGGCGGTGGTGAAGATCATGTCGTCGAGGCCGTTGCCGTCCAGATCCTTGACCGCGACGCGGGTGCCGTAAGGCAGGTTTTCCGGAGTGGAGTACTGGCTGAAAAGGAAGGGGAGGAGCATGGGGTCCGCCCCGGGGCGCGACGTCAGCATGTAGCCCGAGTAAGCGATGGTTCGGCTGCCTCCGCCCACGTCCGCGGAGAAGACGATTTCGGAGTAGCCATCGCCGTTGAGGTCGCCCGAAGCCACGTACGCTCCGGTGCGGAGTCGCGAGTCGTAAGCATAGAAGTCGTTGTAAAGGCGGTCAGTGCGGTTGACGCGAATCGAATTGCCACTGAGCACGCAGACTCGCGGTCCGCCGCCCGGCCCGGCGGTGACGATCAGATCCGAGGCGCCGTCCCTGTTCACGTCGCCCATCGCCAGGCGAACGCCGCCCTTGAAGCTCGGATCCTCGAAGGCGTAGAAGTCCGCCATCGTGTTGAAGGCGTTGCCTCGGAAGGTGAAGACCTGAATGCGGCTGCTGCCGACATCCGAGCCGACGGCGAGTTCGGCCCGGCCATCGCGGTCGACATCGCCAGCCGCCAGATACACCCCGCCGGTGAAGCCGCTCAGCACCGAGGTGGGGCCGATAATGTTTGAGAGATCGCGGCCGCTGTAAACGCGGATGGTCGCGTTCACGCCGGCCCCCGTGCCCACGGCCACATCCTGGATTCCGTCCGCGTTGAAGTCGCCCGTGACGGAGCGGACCACGCCGTTGTAGTTCGAGAAGGGCTTGATCACCCCCGAGATGGCATAGAGGCGGCCGTCGCCGAGTTTCTGGAAAAGCTGAATCGTGCCGCTGCCACCGCTGATCACGACCGTGTCCAGGTTCGGAGTCGTGATCGACTTCGCGGGCGTCGGCGGCGATACCGGCGGGGGAGGCGACACCGGCGGCACGGTCACCGGCGGCACGGTCACCGGCGGCACGGTCACCGGCGGAGACGACGAAACCGGCGGCGAGGAGCTTCCGTAAGCATCGGCGACGGAGCGAAGGCTCCAACCGATGTCCTTGAGGGCGGCGTAATCCAGTTCCGACATGCCGATGCGGGCGCCATACGGCGTGCTGGGATCGAGAGCAGCCTGATTCGTGGCGGCGGCGGCAGCACCGGTGCACGAGGGGCAGTGGCAGCCGAAGCCCATGACGCCCTCGGCCCAGTGCCCGCCCCCCGACTGCACCGGGACGGGTGAGCCGTACAAGGCTTTGGCCGACGCACCCTGGAATGCCCCTCCGGAGATCAGGCCATACCACTGGGTGGATGTGCCGAGCCCAAGGACGTGGCCAAGTTCGTGCTGAAGCACGGAGTAGAAGTCGACGGAGTTGGCCGGAACGTTAGAACTGGCCCCGAAGCTCCAGGGTGTGCCGTTCGTGTCGAAGCTGATGCTGCCGCCCCAGGTGACGAATCCGCCGGAGGTGTCGCCGCGATTGCCGACGTAGCTGACCCAGGACGAGGAGCCTGACGCGCTCCAGCCGCCGAAGCCACCGACGGCCGCCTGCGAGCCACTCAGATCCCGGCCGCCGACGAAGACGTGCAGCGTATCCGCCGCGACATTCAAGTTCGTAACGTTCTGCGTGGCACCCGTGGAAGGGTTGAAGAACGAGGCCGTCCACTGGTTGGCACTACTGGTGGTGATGGCTCCGAAGCCGGCGTCAAGCCGGGCCGTCAGCTCGTTGGCAGCCTGCTGAAGCATGTTCCGGCGGGAGACATCGTTGAAAAAGCCCGAGGTGTCGTATCCGAAATCGAAGACGATCGTCAGGGCGGGAACCTCACGTTCTTCCAGCGATTCCAGTTGAAGCCGCGTGCGCTTGGTACTGCGGCACCGAGGCGTGTTGGGCTCGCCTTTTCGGGGATTCTCGGAGAATTGTTCGCTGAGCCAATTCCACATGGTCCACCCACCTATGAGCATCCCGGTGTCGAAGATGGCTCGTGGGTACGCACCTTCTCCGGAGGCAGAGGCGGAGCCCTGCCAGGCGAAGTTTTGGGTGTGTTCCTTGGGAGCCGAAAGGCAGGAGTTCCGTAGGCGCGCCGCAGCACATTGCCGCCGGGAGGGGCCGCAAGGCTGGCTTTGATTGCGAGTCAAAGACGACGCGAGGGAACGTACTGCCGCGTAACGGGGAAACGACCACGAACGGGTCGACAACAAGGCTCACAATTCGTGTGAGACGGCTCAACCGGCTGGCATCAGAGCCTGCCTTGCATCCGCGTTACATCAGTCCTTAGAACCCTCCGGTAAACCTTGTCAAATGCGCCGGGAAAAAGAGTCGTGCGGGTCTTCCCGGTTATACCTGCAAGCAGAATTTCTTCGGTCCGGCCGGAACCGATTCATGGCATGGCAGAGAATGTGTAAACCCCCGGATGCGCGTTGCCTTCACTGACAGTGCCGCCAAAAGGGAAACACAAGGGAAGATTTCCCAGGAGCCAACGTGGAGTGAGAGGTGGCGCATGGAACCGTGCTTCGATCACGAGTGTGAGTCCATGGTGTGGGCTGAGAAGTGAGCCTGAGCGCGAATCTGTCGCTTACGGACTGTGACGTGCCGGAGAGAAATGAAGCCGAACCCTGTGAAGCCCGCGGCCTCTGTGATGCCGACGTGTGGGGTCAATGATAAACTGAGGACAAACCACCGGAGGCCGCGGGCTGATGTCGGAAACGCTTCTCAACACCCCGCCGCTGAGCCCCTGGCACTCGCCCTTTCCCGTCAGCGAAATCCTGCACCCTCACGATCCGCCCCGGCCGCGGAAACACCGCATCACCGCCGTGCTCCCGGCATATAACGCGGAGCGCACCCTCGCCGCCACCATCGCGGATTTCCCCGCTGGTTGCGTCGACGACATTCTCCTCGTGGATGATGGCAGCAAGGATCGCACCGTCGAGATTGCCCGCGAGATGGGCCTCAACGTGATCGTCCACCCCAGGAACCGGGGCTACGGAGGCAACCAGAAGACCTGTTACCGCTACTGCCTCGAAACCGGAGCGGACATCATCGTGATGATCCACCCGGACTACCAGTACGACGCCCGCATCATCCCGCACGCCGTCGGCATCATCGAGCTCGGCCTGTGCGATTTCGTTCTCGGCAACCGCATTCGCAGCCGGGCCGAGGCTGTCCGTTGCGGAATGCCCTGGTGGAAGTACCTCGCGAACCGTGGCCTCACGATCTTCGAGAATCTCGCCCTGGGTCAGAACCTCGGCGAGTGCCACAGCGGCTTCCGCGTCTACCGACGCAGCGTCCTCGAAACGCTCCCCTTTGAACGCAATTCGGACGACTTCGTCTTCGACTCGCAATTCCTCATCCAGGCGGTCTACTTCGGCTTCCGCCTCGGCGACATCCCCGTCCCCGTCCGATACTTCGACGAAGCCAGCAGCATCAACTTCCGCCGTAGCTCCAAGTACGGCATCGAGACGGTGAAGACCGTGGCCCAGTACTGGTTCAATCGCCTGGGATTATCGCGGAGTTCGCTGTTCCTGCCGAAGGATCCTGCCGACGAGAAGGGCAAGTCGAGTTGAAGTTGCGGCACCAGGGCCCCGTGCATCACGCGGCTTTGCGGAGGAGTCGCTTCCACCAGGCGGGGTCGCTGGATTCCTCAGAATCCTTGGCTTCCGGCTCTTCCTTCGGCTCCGGCTTCTCTTTCTTCTTCCTGGACTTCTTCGCTTCCTTCTCGTCCTTTGCCGCCGGATCAGGGCTGGCCGCCACTTGCAGCAGCAGGCCCAGCACGGCGATCGCCACGACCAGGCCGTTCAGCGCCGCCACGTTTCGACCTGCCCACGCGGCGAGGTCGGACTTGGTGATCGGTTCGAGAACGATCAGCCCCGCATGGCTGGCGAGCAGCGTTCCAATGAGACTGGTGAGGAGCATCGTCCAGACGCGGTAAAGAAGCAGGCCGAAGAGACCACCGGACAGGAAGACCGCCCACAGTTCCTGGGCTTGCGGCAGCACCCACTGGGCTGCAAACCAGGCGCCGACGCCGCCCGCGAGGAAAGCGATGACGCGAGCGAGTTCCAGGGCCATCATGCCGGCAGCGACGGCCAGCAACAAACCGACCGCCAGCACCTGACCGCCCGCCGCCTGCCCGGCGTTGAGGCCGATGACGCCCGCGGTGAGCGTGATCCCCGAAACGACCCAGAAGCGGTGCCAGCGCCAGCCAAAGAGCCAGAGCGCAAGCCCCAGCACGAGGATGGTTCCCGCCATCGCTCCCGTAAGGCCGCGGCCTTCGAGCAGGATATCCGGTGCGATCAACTGCATGGGAGACGCGCGAAGGAAAGTCGAGACAAGCGACGCCAGAGATTGACCATACGGGATAGTCGCAAGGAGTGTCAAGCACCTCCGCCAGCTCCGCGGCCGTTCAGGCGGCCTGTCGCCGTTACGTTGAGTGTTGTCCTAAGAGTTGAACATGCACCTTTCGGCGGCGGGGCCCATCGAACTCGCAGAAGTAAATCCCCTGCCAGGTGCCAAGAACGAGGTCTCCGTTTTCGACGAGAACCATGACAGACGTGCCGATCAGGCTGGTCTTGATGTGGGAGTCGCTATTGCCCTCGCCATGTCGGAAGCCGGGCAGGTTCTTGGGGATATGATGATTCAGCCAGAGGAGCATATCGTGCACGACATCAGGGTCCGCATTCTCCTGAATGGTGAGCCCCGCGGTGGTGTGCGGGCAGTAAACGACGATGGCCCCCGCGGTAACGCCCGCCTGCTTGACCACTTCACGGACACGATCCGTGATCTCGACGAACTCATTGCGGGTCCGGGTCTCGACGGTCAACGTGGTCATGGGAACTTTCCTGAAAGCAGCCAGCGTGAACCCATCCCGGTGCAGCATGCGAGTGTGTCACGACGGGTGGTCGGTGGCGCTTACGCCATCAGACGCTCCCCGCAGAACCGTCCGGGGGAGTGTTTTCTTTGGCATCCTGAGGGCACGGGGCCGGTCCGGCGTCCGCGGCCGGCACCCGATGGTAAGCCCAGCGGTTGGCCCGCAGCCAGGCGCTTGCCATGAAGGAGATCATTCTCGCCATTGATCTCGGTCGTTCCAAGAGCGACGCCTGCCATTGCCGCAAGCCTTGACCTTCGATTCTCTCACCTCGCCACGAAGCGATCCAGAAACGCCTTGGCTCGGCGGGCGGTGTTCACGGCGTCGTGGCTGTGGCGGCTCAGCTCCACATAGACACCCTCCGTGTACTCGACCTCCTTCAAGCCTGCGAACACGTCCTCGAAATCGACCTCGCCCTCACCGAAGAAAATATGGTCGTGGACGCTGGGCTTCATGTCCTCGAGATGGACGTTCCACAGAGCGTGCTTCCAGCGCTGGATGTGCTTGCGGACGGGAAGCTCGCCGTTGCAAATGAGATGGCCGACATCCAGCGTGAGGCCGAACGAGGGATGGGCCACTTTCGCGTGGAGCTCCTCGAACTTCTCCATGGTGTCGATGAACATTCCAGGCTCGGGCTCGAAGGCGAGGCGAACCTCGTGCACGGAGGCCCACTCCGCAAGATGTCGGCAGCCCTCGACCAGGCGCTGCATGAGCACGGCGGGTGAGGCGTCATCGAGGGCCGTCCCCGACCAGAAGCTGACGACGGCGTCGAAGCCGTCACGGCCGGCGTTGGAGATGCAGTCGCCCAGGAACTTCAACCGCACATTGCGTTCGCCCGGATCGGGGTTCAAAAGCGTGGGTTGATGCTTGCGTCGCGGATCAAGCAGAAAGCGGGCCCCCGTCTCGATCACGCGCTCCAGGCCGAGTTCGCGAAGCCGGCGGCCGTGGGTTCGCAGGCGAGACGCGAACGCGGCAGCCATCGGATCGCAGTGGTGGACATCGAGCGTGAGGGCACAGCCGCGATAGCCAAGTTCGGCGAGAATCTCGATCGCATCTTCAAGGCGATGGTGAGCGAAGCCGTTGGTGTTATAGCCGAGGAACATCAGGGAACCGCCTCGATCACTTCGATCTCGGGGATGCGGGTGCGGAGTTCGCTTTCCAGGTTCGCGATGGTGGTCATGATCGACGCGGGGCAGCCGGCACAGACGCCGGTGAGCCGAACCTGGGCGATGCCGTCCGAAACGTCCAGCACTTCGATCTCGTTGCCATCGAGCAGCAAGGAGGGTGCAATGTCGTCCTTGAGGGCTCGCTCGACCCGGCACTTCAGTTCGTCGTTCATCGTCAGCCTCCACATTCAGGCGACTTCATTCTCCAGCACTCGCCGGGCGTCCGCCACATCGTGTTGAAGTTGTTCCACCAGGGCCGGCACACTGGCGAAGGGGCGTGTTTCGCGAAGCCGCATTGCGAAGGCAGCCTGGACCCGCTTGCCGTAAAGGTCGCCGGTGAAATCGAGGAGGTGAATCTCGATCTTGCGGGCCTGGTCCCCGAAGGTCGGGTTCGGCCCGATGTTGGCGGCGGCAGGGAACGCACGCCCCTCGACACTCGCCCGCACCGCGTACACGCCCTCCAGGGGCAGCAGCGTCGCCACATCGCCGAGATTCGCCGTGGGGAAGCCGATCGTGCGGCCACGCTTCGCTCCTTCGACCACCTGGCCCGTGATCGTGTAGCTTCGACCGAGCAACTCGCGAGCAAAGCGGACGTCTCCGGCTTCGATCGACTTCCGCACCAGGCTGCTGGAGACGGCCTCGCAGGCGATCGCGAAAGGCGGCACTTCCTCAAACGCGATGTCGGCCTTCGCGCTGAACTCACGGAGGAGAGCGTTGGTCCCTTCCCGGCCACGGCCGAAGCGGAAGTCGTACCCCTCCACAATGGCCTTCGCACCGAGCTGGCGAACGAGAACGTCCTCGAAGAATGCCTCGGGGCTCAGCGCCAGCAGTGCGGGGGCCGTCCGAAGGATCACGACATGATCGACACCCGCCTCGTGCAGCAGATCGGCTCGTTGCGGCAGCGTGGTGAGCGGCCATCGCGGCGAACCACGATCAGGATGCAGGATCTGGAACGGCGGCGGATCAAAGGTGACGGCGACGAGCGGCCCCCCAAGGCGATCCGCCTGGCGACGAGCCGCGGCGATGAGTGCAAGGTGGCCGCGATGGACGCCATCGAAGTTGCCCACGCTGACGGCACCACCGGTGCACGCCGCTGGAGGATAGCCATCCCATTCGAGCGGAATGCTCGGCATTGCAAGGCCCACGAACTCTGCGAAACGGAACCCACGCCTGCGACAGATGTTGATCTAGAGCGCAGGCAGAAGTGTGTCAGCGAACAGGTGATCAACTGACCCGGACTTTACAGGAAGGTTGTTCCGATAAAGCCGGAGGCTGTCGGCTTAATCCGCGTGGTCCTTCTTGGATTTTCGCTTCGATTTGGGGTCATCGCCGTTGAGGCTGGACTGCACTTGCCGAGCATTCTCGCTGACGAATTCGCCAAGGCTTTGGGCGCGTTCGTCAGGGGTGAGCTTGGTACAAAACCACCAGACCGCCGCCGAGTTGACGAGCACCTTCGTGCTCGCAAGAGAGTCTGAACAATCGTCAAGGTGGTGGGAGAGCCAGCCCAGGACACGTGCATTGTTGAACTGATTTCGTGCCATCGAGCGACTCTTATAGCCCTAACGTGATTACAATAAACGATCTTCTTCTTCATTGAATCTCAGTATAGGGGATCGCTGCTCTCCTGTTCACCCGTCGAGTGAACTTTTGTTGCAGGGCTCCCTCTCTATACATTAACGACGGAATCTGTCGGTCGGCTGGGCGATCGCTGCCGGGCGGAGGTGACTTCGTTCTGGCGGAGGAAAGTCCGGGCTTCGCAGGGCATGGTGGTGGGTAACGCCCACCCCCGAGAACGGTTTGCGTCCCGGCGCGAGCCGCCAACGGGCGGGACAGTGCAACAGAAAGTATACCGCCAGCGAGTGTCGAATGGAGAGCGACAGGTGTCGGGTGAGCATCCGCCAAACGGATTCGCTGCTCGAACTCCCTGGCGTTCGCCGCTCGGCACTCGCGGGTAAGGGTGAAACGGTGCGGGGCTTCGGCCCTTAATGTAAGAGCGCACCAGCGGCGGGGTGACCCGTCGGCTCGGCAAACCCCACCGGAAGCAAGGCCAAGTAAGGGGAGAGGGTCGGCCCGACCCGTTATCATCCCCGGGTAGGCTGCTCGAGCCGGACGGCAACGTCCGGTCCAGATAAATGATCGCCACTGTCGTGCGAACCACGATAGAACAAAACCCGGCTTACAGGCCGGCCGACAGATTCCACCGGGTTCGATGGACACCTTCGCGACCGTGGTTGCCGCATCAGTCGATGCGTCGTGACCCCGCGGGCTCACCATGGGTTTCGCTTCTCTTTCCCCGCGTCGGCTGATAACCTGATACTCGTTCTCCCTCGAACGACTGGACGCCCCCATGCCCGCACAGTCTATCTCTTGCCCGTCCTGTCAGGCGGTGCT
>Ga0105046_10009558_pt1 | contig 15158 bp, 14 predicted proteins | sample MAT03_FD_78385 | JGI IMG/M metagenome (GOLD analysis project Ga0105046, IMG submission 78385) | Freshwater microbial communities from Lake Fryxell liftoff mats and glacier meltwater in Antarctica - MAT-03 (megahit assembly) | ecosystem: Environmental > Aquatic > Freshwater > Ice > Liftoff...
TCGCGTAGGTGATTGACCCCAGCTCGGTGGCGGCATCTCCCCAGCCGAAAACCAACAGGCAGACGCCCAGACTGAATAGATTGACAAAGAAGAACCAGGTGCGTGCCGTGCCGTACTGCTGGCCGATGCGTTCGCGGGCATCCGGTTCGCGAGGGAGCCGGTAGCGTGCCCGTTGGGCGATCACGCTGGATGCCAGCAACAAAGCGATGGTCAATAACGAGGTCAGCAGGAGGCTGCCGTCGCGGCCCACCCAGGCGGGCGGAGCCGGCCAATCGAGTGGCAGGCAGACCGCCAACAAACACAAGAGTAATAGAAACGGCATGGGTTCCGCTTTCGCTCCGTCAATTTCGGAAGAGTCAACCTAGTTGATCTATTTCCTCGTCGGCCTTCATCATAGGACAAATCGCAACAGTTATTCCGCCTGATTCTTGGAACCTCTGGCCGGTAACCTCTTGTCAAGCGGACGCTTTGTCGCGTATGCTCTGGTAACACGAGCGGCGCGGAACATAAGAGTTGTCCGCCTTGCCCAGCCTTGACACCCTGATTCGACATCCTGATCCGAGGCGTCTCATGCAACGTCCGCCCCTTTATTGGTTCGCGGTCCCCCTCTGTTTCTTGGCGCCGTCTTCTCCCGCGGCCGACCAGGCGGGTCCAGTAGCGACGACGCCGGTGGCCACGTTGATCGAACAATTGGGCGATCGTAATTTCCGCGTGCGTCAGGCGGCCGGCAAGGAACTAGAGGAACGTGGCGAAGAATCACTCCCGCTCCTGCGCCAATCCAGCACCCATGCCGATGAAGAGATACGCCGCCGGGTGGAAGTGCTGTCCCAGCGCATCGAGCGAACCTCTCTTCTTTCCGCGAAGAAGTTTACCTTTCGCGTCAATAACGTCACGATCGAAGAGGCGATCAAGGAACTCGCCCGCCTGTCCGGCTACAAGTTGCAGTTCCAGGGCGGCCAGCCTCGCAAGCTGAGCATCGAGATGGAAAATGTCACTTACTGGCAGGTGATGGAGAAGCTCTGCAACGACGCTGGCCTGTCGCCAGGCTACGACGACCAGCAGGGGATCGTCTACTTATATCAACAGAACACGATTTCACCGTACACCCATACATCCGGTCCTTTTCGGTTCGTCGCTCAGAACTTCAACTATAGCCGTTACGTCAATCTCGCCAACATACCTCGAAATGGGAACGATCAACAGAATCAGGATAACAACCTGAATTTTAGCTTCCTCGTCCAGGCCGAGCCCAAGATCCCGCTTCTCGCCGTGTCGCCGCCGCGCCTGACCAAAGCGGTGGACGAAAATGGTTTCTCGCTTCTGCCGCGCCAGCACGACAACCAGGGCTTCAACGTCGCCTACTACGAAGGCAACGGCCTTTACCGCAACTTCCAGCACTCGGTTAATGCCCCGATGGCCAAGCCGGATAGGGACGCGACGAAGGCCGCGATCATCAAGGGCAAGGTGATGGTGACCCTGCTCTCCGGCACGAAGCCCGATGTCGTCGTCGAGAACCTGACGACCGGCAAGAAAAAGCAATCCGGCGTCGGCCAGACCGGAGAGATCGACATCGAGGACGTGACGGAAGCGAACAAGAATTGGACGATCACGATGCAAATTCGCCGGCGCGCGAAGGACGGAGAACAGGATCACAACTGGATGAACACCGTCCCCCAGAAGTTGGAGCTATACGACGCGAAAGGCCGCCAGTACCGCTCGAACGGGATCGTGAATTATCTGAATACGACCCAGAATTCGATCTCGGCCGTCTTCCAGTTCAGCCCCCCGCCGCAAGGCGAGATCGGCCCCGCCGTCAAATTGGTTCTCGCGCAGTGGCTGACATTGCAGCATGAACTCGAATTCGAGTTCAAGGATCTACCACTGCCGTGAGTGGCGCCTCAATAATATCCCGCGACCCCCATCAAATGCAGCCGCACCAGATTCAGCGCGAACTTCGCGGTGCGGCTCTGGATCTCTTGCCGTGTGCCCATCCAGCTATGCGTTAGAACTTTGACGCCGCCCTCCCAGGCCAGGGCGACGAAGACGGTGCCAACCGGCTGCGATTCGCCTCCGGTTCCCGGTCCCGCCAGGCCCGTGGTGCTGATGGCGAGATCGCTGCCGTAACGGTGCCGGCAGCCGACGGCCATCGCCTGGGCCACTTCCGCACTCACCGCCCCTTTTTCACGCAAAAGTTGCGGCGAGACGCCCAGGAGCTTTTCCTTCCAGGGATAAGTGTAAGCAATCACGCCGCCGACGAGATGCTCGCTCGCGCCGGGGACTTGCGCCAGCCGCTGAGCGACCAACCCGGCCGTGATGCTCTCGGCCGTGGCGACCGTCTTTTTCTTTTCCACCAGCAAGCGCAAGACGGCATGCTGCAATTCTTCCTCTTCCTCACCGAAGACGAGTTCGGCGAGCCGTTCGCGAATGGTGGCGGCAACGGGGGCGATCTGAGCATGTGCCTCGTTCAGGTTGGCGGCGTGGGACAGGATGCGCAGGGAAATCACCGCGTCGCTGACCGTGATGCCGACTTCCGGCACATGCCCGCGCCGTGTGAGATCAAGCAATTTCTCCTCGACCATCGACTCGCCGGCGCCGAAGGTGTTGATTTTCCGTTGAATGAAGACGCCCCCGCCCAGACCGAGCGCGAGCAACTTCGGCTTCACCTGCTCGGTGAACATCACGAACATTTCCGATGGCACGCCCGGCATGGCGATGACGCGCTTCTTCCCGAACGTCATCCACACGCCGGGGGCGGTGCCGCATGAATTGAAGATGGGGGAGGCCCCGCGCGGGAAGAGGGCCTGGACATGATTGCGATCGGGCATCGGCCGATTGCGTTTGGCGAACATCTGCCGGATCTGTTCGAGCGAGACGGGGTCTTCCACCAGATCGACCTGGGCGACCTTCGCGAGTGATTCACGCGTGAGATCGTCCTGGGTCGGCCCGAGACCGCCCGTGATGATCACCAGGTCGGCCCGGTTGATCGCCAGATGAAAGCAGGCGATGTTGTCGCCCAGATCATCAGCCACGGTGGTGTGGAACCCGACGGGGATGCCCATCTCGGCCAGTTGCCGGCTGAGCCATTGCCCGTTGGCGTCGAGGTTTTGACCGCTCGTCAGTTCGCTGCCGATCGAGATAATCTCGGCTTTCATGAAGGTTCCTGTTCGTGACGCCCAGTGGGACCTACCATTACTATAGCGTAACTCCGGGTGCATTGAAAAACGTCCCCCAGATTCGCGAAGCGGCGAACCGATCATTTGAATCCGTGCGTACAATTCATCATGCCAACCATCACGATTAATCAAGAACCACGCCATCTCGATCGGCCGCTCACCGTTGCCGAGCTTCTGAAAGAACTCGGCCGCGACCCCAGGCGGCTAGCCGTCGAGGTCAACGAAGAGCTCGTGCGCCGCGACGATCATGCCGGCCGACAGCTGGCCGACGGCGACCGCGTCGAGATCGTCACCCTTGTCGGGGGCGGCATGGAACTCGATGAACCGCTCCGGGTCGGCAAGTTCAGCTTCCGCAGCCGGCTCTTCACCGGAACGGGCAAATACACCACCTACGACCTGATGAAGCACGCCTTGACCGCCAGCGGCTGCGACGTCACGACCGTCGCCGTCCGCCGGGAGCGGTTGGTTGATCACGAAGGCCGAAACTTGCTCGATTATCTCGATCTCAAACAGTACACGATCCTGCCGAACACAGCCGGCTGCTTCAGTGCCGAGGATGCGATTCGACACGCTCGGCTGGCCCGGGAATTGCTCTCGAATCTCGGTAATCCGGGGGCCGACTGGGTGAAACTCGAATGCCTGGGCGACAAGAAGACGCTGCTGCCCGATCCGGTCGATACCCTGCACGCGACTGAAGTGCTGGTGAAGGAAGGCTTTCAGGTGCTCGTCTACACCAGCGACGACCCGATGCAGGCGAAGCGGCTCAAGAATGCCGGAGCGACGAGCGTCATGCCGGCGGGCAGCCCCATCGGCAGCGGCCAGGGGGTCTTGAACCCGAACAATATCCGGATCATTCTCGAATATCTGAAAGAGGGCGACCCGGATTACCCGGTGATCATCGATGCGGGCGTCGGCACCGCCAGCGATGTCGCGCAGGCGATGGAACTCGGCTGCGACGGCGTGCTACTGAATACTGCAATCGCCTCGGCCCAGGATCCCCTACGGATGGCCCACGCGATGAAGCATGCCTGTGAGGCGGGCCGGCTCGCCTTCCTCGCCGGCCGCATCCCGCGTAAACTGTACGCAACCGCCAGCAGCCCCATGGAAGGGCGGATCGCTGGTTCGAAGTAGATCATCTTCGGAGTTCCCCGATGTGCCGATTCTTTGCTGCCCTCGCTCTCGGTCTCTGCTCCCTTTCGCTCGTGTCGGCTGACGAGCGGCGATTTGTGGAAGCGAAGCATGGCAAGGGGGAACTCAAGTACGTCGAGGGCGTGCCCGTCTTGATCGTCGAGGGGACCGACGAAGAGATCGGCGAGCAGTTCGGCGTCCTGGCGATCAAACCTACCAAGAAGCCGTTGATCGACAAGCTCGACAGCTACATGAAAAAGAGCGGATGGGAATCGGCCTACGCGGTCATGCTCCGCACGGCTCCATTTCTGCTTTCGATCTTTCCTGAAGGAATTCAGAAGGAATTGACAGCCGCCTCCAAGGCGGGGGATGTCTCGCGCAACGTCATGATTCTGACGAACGCCATGCCCGACCTTCAGAAGATCGGCGGCTGTTCGACGCTGATCGTCGAGGCCGAGCGCAGTAAGACCAAAGGGCCGCTCTTCGGCCGTCTGCTCGACTGGCCGCCGCACGAGAATCTCGCGGACTTCACGCTGGTAACCGTCTTCAAACAAGCGAACAAGAACACGGTCGCGACGATCACATTTCCAATCATACTCGGGGCGATCTCCGGCATGAACGACAAAGGGCTGTGCCTGACGATCAACGAGATCAACATCACCAAGGACGGTTCGCCGAGGAGCGACCTGAAGGGCGTGCCCATGTTGATTCTCTTCCGCCAGATTCTGGAGAAGTGTTCAACGGTCGCCGAGGCCGAGAAGATGCTCACGGACACTCGGCGGACGGGCTCGTTCCTGTTGACGGTCTGCGACGTCAAGGGTGGGTGCGTGTTTGAGGTGACGACGAAGAACGTGATTGCCGTGCCAGCATGTGACAACGTGTGCTGTGCTACAAATCACTTCCGAAGCGAGGAACTGGGCATCGGGGCGAAGTGCCGGCGCTATGAGACACTCGAGAAGTTCCAAAAGAACGGCGAGAAACTGGGCGTGGACGACGTGAAAGCCGCCCTGCACGAGGTAAGCCAGAAAGAGTTCACCGTGCAGGCCATGGTCTTCGAACCAGCCGCGCGGGTGCTGCATCTGGCCTATGGCGGCGACAAAAGCGCGACGGAAAAGAAGCTAACGAAACTCGAACTCGGACCCATCTTCGAGAAGGGTTTTGGCGGCGAATCGCTGCGGAAGTGACAAACAAGAAAGCCCAGGGACGGCCGTCCCTGGGCTTTCTTGTTTTATACAACTCCGAGAACGAGCATGAATCACACGTGCATCCCGTTGGCGTTGCTGGGAAACATTCTGCCGACCGCGTTGCGGAGGCCAACGGCCCGAATCGCTTTTTGCCGACGCTCTTCTTCCAACATTTCTCGCACTGCCTCGTAATCCAGCAAACAGAAGTGGGATGCCGAACGCGTACGCATTCGGCATCCCACCTTAATCTGACACAATCTAATAACCCGACTAATCCAGCAACAGGCTCGGTTCCCAGCCGACGCGTTCGGCGGAGGCTCGGAGTTTTTCCAGGGCCCGATTCTGGATCTGGCGAACACGTTCCTTGCTGATGCGGAGGAGATGGCCGATCTGCCGCAGACTGTGGGTGCCGTTACCGGTCAGCCCGAAACGGAGATCGAGAACCTTCTTTTCCCGCGGCCGCAGGTTTTCCATCAGGAAGCCAAGAGCTTCCTGACGTTCGTTGTTCGTCTGCGTCACCGTGCTGGTGTTGTCCGGCATCGCTTCGGTCAGTTTGAAGTCGCTGTCGTCGTCGAGGACGGCGTTCAGCGAGACCGGAGTACGCGTGGCCGTTTGCAGGTGCGTCAGGTGCTCGAGGCTGCTTCCCGTGCGGTTGGCGAGCTCTTGCGGGCTGGGGATGTGCTTGCCACCGTGAGCGAGGGCTTCGCTCTCTTGCTGGAGCAGACCGAGTTCCTGAAGGTGATGCGGCGACAGGCTAACCAGGTGACTTTGGCGAGCGACGGCAATCTGGAGAGTCTGGCGAATCCACCAGGTGGCGTAGGTCGCGAGTCGGGTGCCATGGCTAACGTCGAATCGATCGATGGCCTGCATCAGGCCGCAGACGGCTTCCTGGAGAAGATCGGGGTAGCTGAGCGAGTGATGGCGGAAGCGTTTGGCGACGTGAGCGGCGAGGCGGATGTTGGCGGAAGCCAGGCGATGCTTGAAGTGAACGTAGCGATCGTGAAGGCGGCGGACGGCGGGCACTTCCGAAATACAGTTCTCTTCACAGAATTCGCGAATGAACTGAGCCATCGGCCAGGGTTCGAGCGGCGGCCGATTCGCACGCAGATGGGGAAAATGCCGGATCAGAACACGGACAAGTTCGCTCTTGCAATCCCAAAAACTGGTGAGCAGTTCACGTTCTTCCTCGGGTGTCAGGAGTTCCGACGAGAAGGTCGTCACTTGAGTCTCCGGGGCTAGTTTCACGGATGAAACATGGTTCCGCTTCTTCTTGACGGTCGTCGGTGCTGGTGGTGTCGTTGTCTTCATTGCAATCCTTCCCCGCTAGGTACGAGGATTCGGTGGAGGGACATCAGGTCGGGGCTAATCATCAGGAGACGCCAAGTCTCCGGGTCGAGGTTCGTACGATCTTCAACAAACAACTGGGCGAGTCAGGCCAGGTCGCCGTCTCGGATCGAACCGCCGAGGACCCCCATCGTGGGGATCGCCCCATTTCGGGCGAAAAACCGGGTCGCCTCCTTCCTGGAAGCGGAGAGCATTTGGAGCTTTCCGATCGTCGCCCTGATGGCAGGTGACGAAAAAAACCGGCTGGAAAACCAGTCGGCCTGGATACGCTCCGAAAACCTCCCATGGGTGAAAGATAAAAGATTGTAATGAGGTCACCCTGAGCCCGCAAGGGCGAAGATCAAAAAAATCAAAATTGGGTGGCCCTACAATCGTTGCCTCCTGACCATGGTGTCGAACGGGTATTATACCCTCACTTCTCGCAAAAGTATCGAAGAATGCAGTTTTTCGCCCCGGTTTCAGTCACTGGGTTCCCTTTCCATCGGCTCGCATCTGCCAGCTCGCAAGGGGGAAACCGGCGAAAAGCTGACAAAAGAGTCATTCGAGGGCGGAAGATTCCACATCGGAAGAGTTTTTGAGTTATACTGCCCTATGCGCTGGTCCCAGGAAGGTCCCCAGGCACCGGTCCCCCCTAATTCCATGAGTTTAGCCGGTGAGCCGATTTAAGTGTTCTGTCCTCGTGCTTGATGACGAGCCAGCCCTGCTGAATCTCACGCGGGGGCTTCTGGCCGCCGATTACGATTTCCACGGCGCGGAAACGGCCGAGCAAGCTCAGGAACTCGTCAGTCATCACGAATTCGACATTATCGTTTCCGATCAGCAGTTGCCCGGCATGCAAGGCATCCCCTTCCTCGAATGGGTGAAGGAAAAGTCGCCTCGCACGGTTCGCGTGCTCATGACCGGCATCTACAGCATGGAAGAAGCAGTCAACGCCATCAACACCGGCCTGGCCCAACGCTTCCTCTTCAAACCCTGGCGGCCAGATCAGCTCCTGCAGCTTCTTCGCCAAACTGCCCGAACCTTCCTTCTTGAACGTAGTCACGAAAATCTGCTCGATGAACTCCGCCGCATGACGGTTGAACTGGAGCAGCGTGTCGCTGACCGCACGCGCGAGTTGGAGGCCGCCAACCGCCAGCTTCAACAACGCAACACCATGCTTCAGAAGATGGCGCTCACGGATGCCCTTACCGGCTTGCCCAATCGCCGGGCCATGGATCGGCTCGCCAAGAACGAACTCCTGCGTCGAGCCCGCACCCCGGCCTCGCTCGCGCTCGGCCTCGTCGATGCCGACTTCTTCAAGGACATCAACACCAAGTATTTACTACCCGGCGGCGACCACGTGCTGACCTGGCTCGGCGGCACCTTGATCAACTCCGTGCGAACCATCGACACTGTCGGCCGCGTCGGCGGCGAAGAGTTCATGATCGTCGCCCCGGACACCAGCCTGGAAGGCGCCGAGATTTTGGCCGAGCGCGTGCGCAGGACTGTCGATTCGGGCACGACCGAGTACAAGAACCACACGATTCGCATGACGGTCAGCGTCGGCATGGTCGTCGCTGATGCGACGACTCTGGTCGGCTATGACCAGATGCGCCATGCCGCCTCGGCCGCCCTGAGCGACGCCAAGAAGAACGGCCGCAATTGCTGTGTCGTTCGCGAGATGCCACGTTTCGCCGGCCCGGCGTCGGGGTGAGTATCATCGGCCATTACGTGTTCGCGCGCAGCACACCTTCGGCGACGTCCAATCGAATCACTAGAACGATAGAAACCCCGAACCATCTATACCGCCTCGTAGGTGCTTGCTTGCTCGGACCGATCTTCAACCGCGAGTTTCTGACCGTTCCCCGGCGTGAGAAGCATCATCTCGGCCGGATCGCCGCCCTTACGCTTCTCTGGGTCATCGGCCTGACCGCCTGGCAGGCGACTGTCGGTTTCAATCGCACTGCCACGCTCGGCGAAACCGCCCGCTTCGGCTTGCTCTTCTTTCAGATCATCACATTTGTGGAACTGACGCTCCTGCTGTTCTTCTCCGCCCTCTCGGCGGCCGGCACGGTGAGCCAGGAGAAAGACCGCCGCACGTTCATCCTGCTGCTGTTGACCGACATGCGCGATCACGAGATCGTCCTTGGCAAGATGCTCGGCAGCCTGCTGCCGATCCTCATCTTGCTCCTGGCGACTTTGCCGGTGCTCGCCTTCACCCTGTTGCTGGGCGGCGTCTCGGCCGAGCAAGTGGTCCAGGCCTTTCTGGTTCTGCTGGCGACTTCCTTCGCGGCCGGTTCCCTCGGCGGCCTCATCGCCTTGTGGCGTGAACGCACCTTCCAGGCCCTCGCCCTTTCCGTGCTCGCCCTGGTGCTTTACCTCTGTCTGACGCAGGCTGTCGGCCTCTTGGTGCCCCTGATGACGACGGGGATGAACCCCGCGATCGTCCAGGCGTGGATCGATCCGTTTATCGCCATGCAGGCCGTGCTCGAACCGCCGATCGGCTCGACGTCGCTGGCGCCGGCCTACGGTTTCACCCTGGTGATGTTCGGCATCGGCGCGGCCCTCAACGGCATCGGCGTGTTCATGTTGCGCCGCTGGAATCCCTCGGGCGAACCGATCATGCAGCGTGAAACACCAGGAAACGTTAACACAGAATCCGAAGGTCGGGCTCAGGCCCATGCCGCCCCGGGGCGCGCACGCGAAGTTTGGGAGAACCCGATCCTCTGGCGGGAGATCCGCACGTTCGCTTACGGCCGACGACCCCTCCTGGTGAAGTTCGCCTACGCACTCGTGCTCGCTCTCATCGTCTGGTTCGCCCTCAGCGAACTCGGCGGCGGCGACAACCGGCCGTCGTTCGCGGCCGCTTACGGTCTCGTCCCCGTCGCCATTCTCAGCCTCTTGCTCGTCAGTGCCCAAGCGGTGACCGCCATCACTTCTGAGCGTGACGGCAAGGCACTCGATCTGCTTCTCGTGACGGATTTGAGCCCACGAGAGTTTATCTTCGGCAAGATTGGCGGCATCCTCTGGAATACGAAGGAGTTCCTACTCCCTCCCTTGTTACTCGCGGGCTACTACGCCTTCCGCGGCGCCCTGGCCGGCAGTTCCGGCACCGCCGTTGTGGACAATCTGGGCCCGCTCGCCTGCGTGCTGGGCACTCTAATCGTTCTCCTGGCCTTCGGCATCGTCCTCGGCCTGCATGTCGCCCTGCGGATCGAGAACAGCCGGCTTTCGGTCGCCCATACGCTCGGCACAATCTTCTTTCTGTCGGTTGGCACACTCATCAGCATTTACTTGATCATCATCAACGGCGGCAGCCTCGCGAATCAGCTACTCAGCTTCAGTGCCTTCATCTGCCTGGGCATCGGCGGCCTCTGGTGGGTGCTCAGTGCCGATCGTCCGTCGCCGGCGCTCACGCTGGCCGCGACCCTTTGCCCGATCGCCATGTTCTACTCGGTCGTTAACATCCTGATCGGCAACCCGGCCACCAAGACCTCGGCCGATCCGCTGGCGCCCTCACTCGTGCTCGGCGGGGCCTTTGGCTTCACCATCGTCGCCATGCTGGTCCCCTTGCTTAGCGAGTTCGACGTCGCGCTCGGACGAACCACCGCCAATGACGAGTGAGAAGGAAACTTCTCGCCTCTGGTCTTTTTCCGCAATCCCCGTTATCGTGTAACGAAGTACCTATTGAATTGTTGCGTCGCCCTGGTTCCGGCCCACGAGAAATGCTGAGCGTATGTCGACTCCCCCGATTTACACTGAAGGCACGAACGACGGCACGCACTCGGCGAATCACGCCGACGGCGCGGCCTATTCCGAGCGTTTCCAACGGCTTGAGGGGGAACTGGCGGCTCAGCGAGACAAGCTTGACGGGCTGTTCGATCTGGTGCGCACGGAAGTTCAGTCGATCAAGAAAATTCAGGCGGAAGCCCCGGCCATGATGGGGCCGACCGGCGGTCCGGCCCTGACCACTGCCGAGGCCAGTGCCGCGGTTGACGAGAATGAGGCGAGACAGTGGCTCCTCATGCAATTCTTCCGCGAAATCGGGACCATGTTTCACATGTATCTCGACCCGCGCTACCGCATCCGCCGTTACACGCAGTTGCTCGTTCCTTTCATACTCGCTCTCTTCGCGTTCAATTGCTTTTTCTTCAACGTTGTTTTCCACCTCGACTTCGTGAGCCCCGCTTTCGAGAAGATCATCGACGTCGTTTTGGCAGTCCTCCTCGCCATGGTGATCAGCCGGGAAGTGGCTCGTTACCGGATCGTCGTGAAACGAATCACCGACTGGCAGGATAGCCATCAATCGAACCATTCCGTCATGATTTCGGGCGAGGCGCCCGCCACGGAAATGGACCCGGAGAGATTATGATCCGCCTGGGCGTTAACATCGATCACGTGGCAACGGTGCGTCAGGCTCGCCGGGCCAAGGAACCGGACCCAACCTCCGCCGCCGTACTGGCGCTGCTGGGCGGGGCGGACGGCATCACCATTCACCTGCGCGAAGATCGCCGGCATATCCAGGATCGCGACGTGCATATCCTGCGGCAGACGGTGCCGACCGGGTTGAACCTCGAAATGGCCGCTGTTGATGAGATCATCGACATCGCCTGCACCGTGCGGCCGGACCAAGTCACGCTCGTCCCCGAACGCCGGGAAGAATTGACAACCGAGGGCGGCCTCGATGTCTTGGGACAACACGAGGCGGTCTTTAACGCCATCAAGCGGTTGCAGCGGGCGGACATCGCCGTCGCTCTATTCATCGATCCCAATCAATCGCAGATTGACGCGGCGAAGCGTTTGGGCGCGACGGCAGTCGAACTACAGACGGCCACCTACTCGGAATCAGTCGGCGCCGCCTCAGTCGATCGACAATTGAAGGTTCTCGAAAAAGCCACCGCGCATGCGAAGAGCCTTGGCCTGCACGTCCACATGGGGCACGGCCTGAACTACCAGAACGTCATCCCGATCGTCCGCATCCCGGGCGTGGAAGAACTGAACATCGGCCATAGCATCGTCTCCCGGGCGATCTTCACCGGCTTCGAACGGGCCGTTCGGGAAATGAAGACTTTGCTGCAATCAGGCCGTGCGTAATCGTCTTGAATCTCTCCTCGCCAACGAGATCTAATCCTTCACCAGCCGCACGCAGCGAATTTCGAACGGCCCTTTGCCGTACTTTTCGCCGCCGTCGCTGCGGACGATAACGTCGTGGCCGCTGAAGGCGGGGTGGCCCCAGACACGGCCGTCGATGATCTTGGTCCGCCCGAGCTCCTGATACCCCTTCGGGTTCAAACGGGCCGAGACCAGTTCCCCTTCCGCGTTGACCGCGAGAATACGGTCGCCGTCGCCGATCCAGACAATGCTCGCATGTGGGTTCCGCGCCTTGGGCGTGAGCTTGTTCTCGTCATCCCAGATCTTCTTGCCGGTCTTCAGTTCGAAACAGGTGAGCCCAAGTTGCCGATCGAACGAGTAGACGTAGCCATCGCGATAAAGCGGCTGGGCCATGAGCCCGCGCTGTTCGCGTTTCTCTTCGTGAATCAGTTCGAAGTCGCTCGGCTTCTCGCCCAGGCGGATCGTCTTGGATCCCTCCCAGTAACCGGTGACGTAGACGAGGTTTTCCTGAAAGATGGGCGAAGCGATCGAGACGCCGTACGTCACCTTGTACGGGACGGTCCAGAGCAACTTGCCGTTGGCCGCGTCGAGCCCGCGAACGTTCAACGGCGTCCACATCACGATCTGCTTGCCCGATTTGGGTTCGATGATCAGCGGCGTGCAGTAGCCGGTCGGGTCCGGCAGCGAGCGCCAAATTTCCTTGCCCGTCTCGCGGTGGAAGGCGATCAGCGACCCGTTCGGCTCCGCCCCTGTATGAATCAGCACGCGGTCGTCGTCGATGACCGGTGAAGCGGCAAAGCCCCACTCCGGCACACGAGCTTTATGCTCCTTCACCATGTCCTTGGACCAGTGAACCTTGCCGCTCGCCGCGTCGAAGCAAAAGAAATGCCCCACCGCGCCGAGCGTATAAAGTTTGCCGTCACGAAAGACGGAGGAGGCACGCGGCCCGTTGTTGTACCCGCCGAGACCGCCATACTTGACGGGATACCCATGCGACCAAAGCGGTTTGCCGGTCTTGTGATCGAAGCAGCGCACCCGCTCAACGCCATCCGGCTGACCGTCTTTTCGAGGAACGATCGGCTCTTCGAGATCCATCGTGAATACACGACCCTCGGCCGTCGTGATCCCTGCGTAACCGCCGCCGATCGGCTGCGTCCAAACCGTTTCAAGCCCCTTCTCGGGAAAGGCCTCCGGCAACTTCGGCGCGTTCCAGGTGCCATCGGCGCGAGGACCACGCCAACGCGGCCAGTCCTCGGCACGGGCGGTAATGGGCAGGATTAGGAACAGGATCAGATTGCGGATGATCATCGTCAATAACTGCCGTTTGAGGTTTCTCATGAATGCGAGGCAATATCGCTGTCCAAGGAATTATCTTACTGACACCTGCGCGGGCAAAGACACCGGATCATTTAAGCGGCGCAACACAAGTCGGCCTCTTGAATGAACGAGTCCTACAAATGGCGATTCTTACCTGGGACGCTTTCTCCCCGTGTGATCGTTCTGAAAAATTCGCAAAAAGCGCATGGGGCGTTTTTTGACTTGCTGCCTAGATCAGCACCTCGCCCGAATAACTCATCGCACAATGAGGAGTTTCATATGTCCGAAGAAACAACCATCCCTTGCCTTCCCTGCATGTCGCTCAAGAAAGTGTTCGACTTCTACCAGATGCTGGGCTTCAAGATCACGTATCAGCAGAAGTCGCCGAACGAGTACGGCGTCCTTCGCCGCGGCGGATTTGAACTGCACTTCTTCGGGCTCAAGGGACTGAAGGCAGAAGAACAGTTCACCACCTGTATCGTCGTGGTTCCCGAGGTCGAGAAGCTGCACCAGGTCTACGCCGAGGCTCTCCGCAAAGCGTTCGGCAAACTCCCCGTCGCGGGATTTCCGCGGATCACCCGGATGAAGAAAGGCCAAGGCCGCTTTACCGTGGTTGACCCGTGTGGAAATTACGTCATCTACGTCAAGCGATCGGCGCACGAAAAGGAAAGCAGGCGAGAAAACCTTACGGGCCTTCCGAGGGCACTGGAGATGACACGAAGGCTTCGTGACGAGAGTAGCGACGATGCGAAGGCCGCGAAGACTCTGGACGCGGCACTGAGCCGCTACACAGATGCTCCTCCGCTTGAACGGGCTCGCGCTTTGGCAGCTCGTGTCGAGTTGGCCGTGGCTCTCGGCGATCCCGAGGGTGCAAAGACGTTTCGCGTCGAACTTGCGACCATCGCGTTGTCCGACGCCGATCGAGACGCCTATCGCGATGAGTTTGAGGCAGCCGACAAATTGGAAGAGGCGCTATAGCACCGTACCCCGGGGCGACGGATACGCGTCGTGACCGGTTCCTCGGCTGAGCCGCAGGGCTTGCCGCTGCGATCTTGCGAAATGTCGACCGTGTGTGCGGACTTGAGCGCTTTTTTTTACAAGACGCTACGCTATTTACCCCGGCTTTCGATCGCACCCACGAGACCGCACCCTCTCGGATTTGAGGGCGGATAGCGAGTCAAAACAGCAATGGTTCGCGGCCGCGTCTCATCTGCACCAACTCATCGCCGCCAAGGAACCGGATGCGGACAAGTTGCTGTTAAGATTGAGTCGATGCGAGCAAAAGGGGCAGAGCCATAGTGGCGAGTTGATCGAGCGGGGTTGCGTTTATTTCGATTATGGCATGCCTTGCATTAGAGGAGAATGATCATGCTTGCCTCGGAATCTCACGTTATTCAGCAAACCACCGCCCTAGAATCTGCCTTCGCCCGTCAATTAAGCGAGCGACTGATGGCACATGTGGCGAATGGTGACGAGATCAAGATTCATGCGGACGGCCAGCCAGCGGACGAAGCCGTTCTGCCGGATTACGCGGTGCGCATTTTGATCGATAGTCTTGCTGAGCTTGGGAAAGGCAATGCGGTCCGATTGGTGCCGCAGAATGCCGAGTTGACTACGCAGGAAGCCGCGGACATTCTCAATCTCTCGCGCCCGTACGTCGTCCGATTGCTCGATGGCGGGAAGATTCCCTCGTACAAAGTGGGCACCCATCGCCGTGTTCGTCTCGACGACATTTTGGCTTACAAACAAGTATCCGACGCGGACCGGCTCGATGCACTGAAAAATCTGGTAGCCGAAGCCCAAGAACTCGGCATGGGCTATTGAGGTGGACCGTGCAATCGTCGTGTATGATGCCTGCGTGCTTTACCCGGCCCCGCTGCGTGACCTATTGATGTGGATGACCTCATGCCCCGCCGCCCAA
>Ga0105046_10009560_pt1 | contig 15157 bp, 16 predicted proteins | sample MAT03_FD_78385 | JGI IMG/M metagenome (GOLD analysis project Ga0105046, IMG submission 78385) | Freshwater microbial communities from Lake Fryxell liftoff mats and glacier meltwater in Antarctica - MAT-03 (megahit assembly) | ecosystem: Environmental > Aquatic > Freshwater > Ice > Liftoff...
GGTACGTGATCGGTGGTGTTGATGCCGGTCTGCCACGCGACGGCGTATGGACCATTCCTTGTGAACAGGGGAACCCATCCCTGATCGGTCCAGTGCGTTGCTGGCGGGCGGAAGATGCTCCACGGATTGCCATCAAGGCTGCGTGGAACGGTCCTGCTGCACCGGCACGGCTACGCTGGCGGTGCCTGGGCGACAGCGATTTCAGCGACGAACGCAGCGTGCCGTTCACCATTCCAGCGGATGGGACTGTTGATGCCGCCATCAACCGCGTGGTGGTGTCCTTGGCCGCGCATCCAGCCTACCAGGGCATGATCACCGGTTTGCGGATCGATCCGCCACCTGGACGTCAGCCGCAGGCACGCCTAACGGTGCGTGCGGTGGTGGTGCAGCGTGCGCGGTAGGTGCTGCCGGCCTCTGGTCGCCGGCTCATTTCCATCCTAGCATCCAGGAATGCAGCCGTTCCGTCCCCGTTGGCCTGATCGTTTCGGCGTGATCGTCGCGATTGCGGGCATGGGTGTCGGCATGTTGCTCTGCCGTCCTGCTGGCTTGGTGCCGGACGGACCAGGGCTGGTGGCGTGGGTGATCGCGGTGTTCGTGCTCGCCATCCCCTTTGTCGTGCTCGAACTGGGAACCGGCGCGATCTACCAGGACAGCCTGGGCGAGAGCTGCCGCAAGGCGGGTAAACACTGGGAGCTGGTCGGCTGGTTGGCGACCGGTGCCGCACTGCTCGCGATGTTGCTGCTGGTGATGGTCGCCGGGCATCTGGCGCTGGCGGCCTATGACAGCGTGCTGGCGGCGATCGCCGATCAGCCGAGTCCGTGGGTCGCCAATGCCGCCGATACCGTCGCGCCACGTGGCGGTGGCGAACTGGTGGCCATCGCGGCCGTGCTCGGTTTGGTGCAATTCCGTTTGTGGCGCGGTGCTCCCGCAATCGCGCGGTCGGGTGTGGTCATGGGTACCATCGCGTTTACCGGTCTGGTGCTGGTCGGCGGTTCGTTGCTGCTCCATCCAGGGGCGATGGATGGCCTCGCCAACCTGCTCAGCGCCGGACCGTCTGGCTGGTGGGCGCTGGGATCCGTCGAACCGTGGCTTGGTGCTGGCATCGCCGTGCTCGTCGGTTGGGCCTGTGGCACCGGCGCGGCGACGGCGTACGGCAGCTACCTCAATCGCTCGACCGATGCCATCGGCATCGGCGCGATCGCTGTGTTGGCAGGTGCTCTCGGTCAGCTGCTGCTGTTAGCGGTGCTGGCCATTGGCAGCGGGGTGATCGTCGCCGATGGCAGTCATGACCAGAATACCCGTTTGCCGTCGTCATTAATTGCGGTGGCAGCGGCACTGTCCAATAGCGGCCTACCAACGTGGTGGGCTGGCATCTTGCTCGCGGTGTGGTTCATCGCCCTGCTCGCGCTCGCCATCCCGGCGTTGTTGGCGATGAGCGAGGTACTGGTCGCGTCAGTGGTCGACAAGTTCAGTCTGCCACGCGAACGTGTGGTTCCGTCGGTTGGACTGGTGCTGTTCTTCCTGACCGCGGTGTTGCTTACCGATCCGCAGTCAGCCACGTGGTGTTTCCACGGCTTGCTATGGGTGTTGGTGGTGGCGCTGGTCGCTCAGGCGGCGTGCAGCGTGGTGGCGGTGAAACTCGACGCGGTGACACGGCACCTCAACGCGTATTCGGCTTTTCACCTGGGTTGGGCCTGGCGCTTGGCCGTAGCGGTGTTGATGCCGCTCGCCGCCATCCTGCTGTTGGTGGTGCAGAGCATCCGTGAGCCATCGTCAGCGATCACCGGCGCGATCATCGCATCCACCGTGCTGGTGGCGGGCGTGTTGCTGGTGCGTTTGACCGGGAGGAAATCGTGAAGGCACGTCGCCTCATCCTGGTGTTGCAGATGCTGGCACTGCTGGTGGTCGGCGTGTTGGTGATCACTGCCGCGGGTGGTCGGGCGCGCGCCAATGCGTTGACTTCCTTCGCCGCCTACCGCGCGTCCTGGCCGGATGCCTGGCGTGCGCCGGTCGAACACCGTGCGGTGGAGGTTCTCGCACGCCTGCTGACGTCCCCGGATTCGGATCCGGAACTGGTACGCGCGGCGATGGGCGTCATGCGGCAGAGCAGCAGTTGGGCGGCGATGGCGGACACCATCCGCAGTCAATTGCGTGGGGTGCTTGATGCGTACCTCATGACTGGAGACGGCTCCCCGCGTGTTCGCATCGCCTGGGAATTGTTCGCCCTCAGCCAGCCAGCCGATCTGGAAACCTACCGCGAACGCATCATCAGTCTGGGCGGTGAACGTGCGTCGCAGGCGGAACAACTGCGGAAGGCCGCGGATCATTTGCGGCAAGCGCCTGGAACGGATGAGTTCGACACGGCGATGACGGATCTGACGGCAGCCTGGGAAAGTCTGCTGGCGCCGCTGGATGGTCGTCCGCTGCCGTGGCTGGCGCGGCAAGCACCGGTGGTGGCAGATGCCGAGCAGTTGGCGCAGGAGGCGTTGTCCCTGCAACGACGGCTCTTGCTCGAACCGTACGGAGTAAAACGCGACGCCGCTTACGGCATGATGCAGCCTGACCCTGGGATGATCGAGTGGCTCGATGCGCAGGCCAGAACGGTCAACGCCAACGAGCCTGGTCGCCGCGAACGTTTGGAGCGGATCGATGATCTCTTACACGATCACCCGCTGGATGGTGATGAGGAACCGGTGGTGTTGGTCGCCACACGCATCGCGCTGCGGCACCACGTGCTGCCCTGGCCGGCGATCGCTCTCGGACTTGTCGTGCTGCTGGTGCTGATCGGTGGTCTGGCCCGCGCGCTTCTGCGCTTGCGCCGCGGACCGTTACCGATCGATGTGAATGCCGAGACCATGGAAAACGTCGAACCGATCGATCTCGATACCGATGCGGAAACCCGCAGCCGTTCGTCGGCGTCGATCACTGATGTCGGGTGACGGCTGATGCTGCGTAAGCGTTCAACCATGAGTACACGTGCCTGAACGGTTAGCGTACAAGTGATCTGAACAACGCCGGCAAGCCAGGTCGTACTCAGACCACGCTCACCGCTCACCTTACCGGCCTGCCCCCGTCGTATCCCCTGGACTACGCACGGCGTGCCCGCGAGCGGCGGCTTTCCCTTTTTTCAATGCTGCCACCGGGGTGCTGAACAGGTCATGATGCCGGTGCAGGGCCTCATCGAAGGTGGCCATGGTGACACAACCAGCATGGCGTGAACGGATACCAATGAGGTAGTCCGCGAAGTCACCTTTGCCGGCGTGGCAGAGGTCGACCGCTGCACGCACGGCATCCTTGTCCTCAATGACAAAGAGGCTGGTGTTGAGCAGTTTCTCAAACATCTCGACGATCTGCGCCCGTTCGATTTTGTAGGCACGGGCGAGCACCCAGACGGTTTCGCAGAGGGTGATGACCGAGAGATGGGCCGAGAGTTGCTGCTTTTCCAGTCCTAGCAGGAGAGCCGATGCTTCTTGGAATTGTTTGGCGTCGTCCTGCATCAGGTAGCGGATGAGGACATTGGTATCGAGGCCGATCACCGCCGCGTCCCCACCTTGGCGAGCGCCGCGCTCACGATGGCGTTCTCCATCGCTTCCAGGCTGACGGTCTTCCGGTTGGGCCGATGGAACAGGCCGGCAAGGGCCGACACCGAGCCCGTAATCCGGTGCATGACGACATCACCGTTGGCCGCGATGGAGAAATCTACCTGATCACCCTCGGCGACGTGCAGGTGCTCCCGGATGGGCTTGGGGACCGTGATCTGGCCCTTGCTGGTAAGCGTTGATGTAGGCATGGCGGAACTCCTCTTATCCTTACCTAAAGTAAGGAATATCGACCAAGGTGCAATCGCCACTCAGGCCGGGCCGTCGGCCACGTGCTGCGAGCTGCGAGCTGCGAGTTGATGACATGCCCCGACGATCGAGCGGCGAGTCAAAGACGCGACCCACGGCCGATCAGCCAGAGGTCGTACTCGTAGCTCGTAGCTCGCAGCTAACTCCCATACCGCACCCAGGCGCCCTTCTCCAACACTTCGTGCGGCAAGTACCGCGCCTTGTACTCCATCTTGGCGCACCCACGCACGAGGAAGCCCAGGTACAGCCACGTCATGTGGTTCAGGCGGCAGTAGTCGATCTCGCTCAGTGCCATGAAGGTGCCCAATCCACGGTGCGACTGATCCGGATCGTAGTAGCAGTACACGCTCGATAGCGCGTCGGCGAAACGGTCGAGGATACTGACTGCCACCAGTCGTCCGTCCGCATCACGAGCGTGCAGTTCGCCGCCGCTGATGCCGCCGTCCTCGGTGAGAAACGTGCCGCCATCTTCATCCGGCGGTTTGCCATGGATGCCGGCCTGATACCGACGGTAGAGATCTCGCCGCTCGGCATCGAGCCCGCGGTCGTGCCAGGTGATCGTCAGGTCGGGGTTGTGTCGCAGGCAACGTCTCTGATCAGCACGCGGTTTGAACGCGGCGATGTCGACCCGGATCGGCTGGCAGCTATCGCACCCAGGACACACCGGCAGGTAGAGGTGGGCACCGGAGCGACGGAAGCGATGGTCCATCAACACGCGGTAGGGGACGTCCTCCGGCGGATTGGGTACCGGATGGAAGGCGTGGAATTCACGCGCAGGCAGGTACGGGCAGGCGCCGCAGTTGTAGACGATGCCGCGCATTTAATCCGTCCGACCACCGTCCGATGTCCGATGTCCGATGTCGACTGCCTTGGATGTCCGAAGTTGGGTCTCGATGGCCTTCGACACCGGACATCGGACATCGGACATCGGACGGCCCTCACCTGCATTCATGCGTGCGGAAGGCTCACCGCGCCCGCCATGACCTCCTCCGCGAAGTAGCTCGACCGCACATACGGGCCTGATGCGACGTATTTGAAGCCGGCTTCTTTGCCCCAGATTTTGTAGATCTCGAACTGCTCGGGCGTGACGAAGCGGATGATGTCGTGGTGTTCCAGGCTGGGGCGCAGGTACTGGCCAACGGTGAAGATGTCGACGCCGTGGCGCACCAGATCGTCCATCAACACGCGGATCTCGCTGTCGGTCTCGCCCAGGCCGACCATCACGCCGGACTTGGTCAGGATCGTCGGATCGCTGTCCTTCACTTGTTTGAGCAGATCGAGCGAACGTTGGTACTTCGCCTGTGGACGCACGGTCGGGTAGAGCCGCGGGATGGTTTCGAGGTTGTGGTTGTAGACATCCGGATGCGCGCGCACCACCGTGTCGATCGACTCGCGATTGCCGCGGAAGTCTGGCGTCAGCACTTCGACCAAGGTGCCAGGCGAACGCGCGCGGATGGCACTGATGGTGGCGGCAAAATGCGGTGCGCCGCCGTCGGCGAGGTCATCGCGGTTGACGCTGGTGACCACCGCAAAACGCAGCTTCAATTCGGCGATCGCATCAGCCAGACGTTGCGGTTCGGTGACATCAAGGGGCGGGGGCGTCTTGGTCCACTTCACGTCGCAGAAGGTGCAGGTGCGCGTGCAGGCCTCACCCATGAGCATGAAGGTCGCGGCTTTCTTCGACCAACACTCCTGCCGATTCGGGCAGGCGGCTTCCTCGCAGACGGTCACCAGGCCATGGCTGCGCACGATGGCGTTAGTCTCAGCGGCGATGGCGTTGTCGGGTAGACTGCGCTTGAACCAGGCGGGCAGACGCGGGCGGTCGGGGCTGATGGGGACGATGGGCATGGGACGTGGTGCTCGCGCTGGCTCATGCGTTCGACGGCGCACAGGGACCAGGGGTTAGGGGCTGAGGAGGTGTGGGAAGGGGGGCATCGTGATCCGTACAGTGCCGGTGCAACGACGGGGGATGGCCACGCGCGACACGCTCAGCTCCACGCCCCTGGCCGGTTTGCCCAGACAAACGTTCGCCATGCGCTTGCGGGAGGGGTTTATCCCATTGCCAATTCGCACTCAGCTCATGCAATCCCGCCCCATATGTTAAGAGATGAAGCTGAGATCGTGGTCAAAAGTGGACATGGTGGTGCCGGAGCGGCGACCTTCCGCCGCGAGAAATACATTCCCGAAGGTGGCCCGGATGGTGGCGACGGCGGCAAAGGTGGCGATGTGGTGGTCGAAGCGACCCCGCACATGAACACCTTGTCGGTCTTCGTCCGCCAGCGCCATTGGCGTGCTGAGAGCGGTCTGCCCGGACGTGGGCAGATATGTTTCGGGCGGTACGGCGAGGACCTGCTGCTCAAGGTGCCGTGCGGTACCGTCATCCGTTTGGCAGAGACCGACGAGATCATCGCTGACATGACCCAGCCCGGCCAACGCGCGGTGCTGGCTGCCGGCGGCAAGGGCGGCAAAGGCAACGTCCACTGGAAGAGTTCGACCCACCAGACGCCGCGCGAATACGGCCCAGGCGAACCTGGCGTCACCTTGAACCTCAAGCTTGAGCTCAAGCTGATCGCCGATGTCGGCATCATCGGCTTCCCCAATGCCGGCAAGAGCACCCTGCTGTCGCGTTTGTCGAAGGCCCACCCCAAAATCGCGGCCTATCCATTCACGACGCTGGAGCCGCAGCTCGGGGTAATCGAACGCTTTGATCGCAGCATCATCCTGGCGGACATCCCTGGGCTGATCGAAGGGGCCTCTGACGGCAAAGGTTTGGGTCACCAGTTCCTGCGCCACGTCGAACGCTGCCCGATCCTGCTGCATCTGGTCGATGGCGCGGAGGGGGACGCGGCGGCGATGGCCGAGCGCATCCGCGTGCTCAACACCGAACTGGTGCGTTTCAGCCCGGATCTGGCGACCAAGCAGCAGCTGGTGGTGCTCAACAAGGCCGATGCGCGTCCGGACCTGCCCGAGGTCGCCGCTGAGCTCGCCAAGCTCCTGAAACAGGACGTCATGACCCTCTCGGGGGTGTCGGGCCAAGGATTGCAGGAACTCGAAAACCGCCTACTCCAGGTCGTTACCGACCATCAGGAGAAGACGGCATGAACATCAAGGAAGTCCTGCGCGCGATGGTGCAGTTACGTTCGTCCGACTTGTTTCTCAAAGTCGGAGGCCCGCCGCGGGTGCGTGTCGATGGCGCGGTGCGCCAGTTAGGCACCACGGCGATCACCAAAGAGCACATGAAGGATGCCTTCACGCTGCTGGTCGATGAACACAGCCGTGAGGGCTTCAAGAAGAACCACGAATGCGACACCGCGTTCGAGGAAGAGGACATCGGCCGCTTCCGCGTGAACTGCTTCATGCAGCGCGGCAACATCGGTTTCGTCCTGCGTCACGTGCGCAGCGACATTCCCGACTTCAAGACCCTTGGCCTGCCGGTCGAGGTCTTCGAACGTCTGGCGATGTTGCGCCGCGGTCTGGTACTGGTCACCGGCATCACCGGCTCAGGCAAATCGACCACACTCGCGTCGATGATCGAGTATATGAACCGGACCACCAGCCGGCACATCATCACGGTCGAGGACCCGATCGAGTACAGCTACGTCGATGATCGCTGCATCATCAACCAACGCGAAGTCGGCATCGATACGCGCGACTTCAAGAGTGCCCTGCGCAACGCCATGCGTGAAGCGCCGGACGTCATCCTGGTCGGTGAAATGCGTGACCTTGAAACGGTCAATGCCGCGATCGACGCGGCCGAAACCGGTCACTTGGTCCTGTCCACGCTGCACACCATCAACGCGCAGCAGACCATGGAACGTATCATCAACTTCTTCCCGCCGTATCAGCACAACCTGATCCGCATGCAGTTGTCGATGGTATTCCAAGGCGTTGTCAGTCAGCGCCTGGTCCCGCGCAAAGACAGCACTGGTCGTGTGCCTGGTCTCGAACTGATGATCGCGACCCCGACGATCAAACAGATGATCGAAGAAGGCCGTACGCCCGAGTTGTACTCCGCCATCCGTGACAGCGAGCATTTCGGTTGCATGACCTTCAACCAGTCGCTGTTCAAACTCTACGAATCCGGCCAGATCACCCGCGAAGACGCGCTGTCGACCTCCGACAACCCGGACGAGATGGAAATGCTCTTCCGTGGTATCCAACGCGGTGCGTCGACGTCGTTGCTGCCATCGATGGGCGGCAAACGCTGAGCGCCAAGCCGGCATGTTTGGCAGCTCTTGCAGGTGACCCATGCGAGCATTTGTTCTTCTCTTGGTTGTCACTGCACTCGGCTTCGCTGCTGAGGAGCAGGTTGCTTACGCACCCGCAGTGGTCTTCCGCTCGGTAGAGTGGTGGGGCCCAGGGCCGGACGGTGCGATGTGGTGGTATGCCGGCAGGAATCAGACGCCGCACCCGGCTGACCTCGGCCGCATCAAAGAGGCACGTCTGGCCGGTCCGCAAGAGATCGACTGGTTGGGCCGTACCTTCGACATCGAAAAGGTGATGCACACCGACGCGGGCGATTTCGTGGTGACCTTCGAGGATTGGAAACTGGTCATGGGCAAGACCCACGAAGATCGCTGGTTGGTGGATGTCATCCCACCGGCGGGAAAGTTCGTCCAAGCCCGCTTTCGCACGCTCACCAAGGCCACCGCCCATGAAGACGGGAAGTAGTCCAGGTCAGGGGCGGAACAGCCGGTCATCGTTGCACCTTGGGCGTGATGTTCCGCTGGCTGCCCCTGTTGTTGCTCGTGGTGTCGTTGCCCGCTGAGGAACCGACATCTAAATCCCAGGCCGGAATTACGTCTACGGAAACGGTTGCTCCACCGGTGGATCCGGTCGCCGCACCGGAAATTTATTTTCGTTTTCTGGAATGGTGGGGGCCCACCTGTAACGGCGGCTATGGCTGGTATGGCGGGCAGGATCTCACGCCATTCCCGTCGGTGATGGGACGCATCGAAGCATTGCGCATCACCGGGACCCAGGAAATGGTTTGGGAGCATGCCTACTACCGGATGCAGGGCGTGATGCGGCAAGACGAACGGACGTGGTTTATCGGTTTCGAGAAGGGCACGCTGAAGCTGCGTCATCTGGAACACCGGCGTTGGCAGGTGGAATTCACGCCGATGGGTGGCGAGCGTCCGACGCGGATCTTCCGCACCGATCGTCCGGAATTTGGCAGTGTGGATCTGCCCTGATTGGGAATCAGCGCGTGATCTCACCCAGGATGTTGTCGAGTAGGCGGTCGCCGATCTGGCGATGGCGTTCCAGGTAACGTTCGGTGTCTGACAACACGCGGGCCTTGCCCTCCGGACCATTCGCCAGTGTGACGTAATCACCATCAAGGCGCACCCATTCGTTAATCGAGCGCGCATCGATCTCGGGATGGAATTGGATGCCGACCTGACGCGGCAGGCGGAAGAGCTGGTTCGCGCAGTTCGGAGTCGAGGCCAGGTGCACCGCGCCGACGGGGATGGCGAACGTGTCGCCGTGCCAGTGCAGCATGGTCTCACGCGCACCGATGCCGGCCAGTTCCAGACGATGATCTGCGCCAATGAAATCGACTGGCGCCCAACCGACTTCGCGGGCCACGGCGCCGTCGCGGCGATTGGGTTGCACCACCGCACCAGCGGCATGGGCGAGCAATTGCGCGCCAAGGCAGATGCCGAGCACCGGCTGGTTGCGTGCGAGCGCAGATTTCAGCAACGCCGCTTCGGCGGCCAGGAACGGATACTTCGGATCGCCGATATCACCCACACCCATTGATCCGCCCATCACCACCAACAGATCATGGCTAAGAGCGGTCGGCACCGCTTGGCCATCGAAGGCGTGGATGGTATCGAGGGCAAACCCGCGGCGTTCCAGCAGCGGACGCAGGCGGGCGGGGCCTTCACACGCGAGGTGTTGGATGATCAGTACGCGGCGCATGGTCAGCGATGCTGGATCGCCGCGCTGTCACGCAAGATCAGGCAATGCGTGCAGAATTCGTCAGGCCGGGGTAGCGTTCGCCGGGCTGCTGCCAGCAGGCGAGCCGACGCCGGTGATCGGCGCAATGCTTTCTTCCGGGAACAGCCGACCGAGGTAGCGCGCGAGCTTCTCGTTGGTTGGACCGTAACCGCCATCGTACATGTAGTGCTCAAGGTCCTGGCAGAACTCGCGCGCAGTGGCGTAACGATTCGCCGGATTCACTTCCAGCGCCTTCATCATGATCGCCTCGAGTTTTTCCGGGATGTGCGGATTCAAGCGGCGCGGGGATTTTATGGAGTAGTTGTCCATCTTATCGACCAGGTCGTCGATATCGTTGACGTTATAGACCGAGGTATTGGTCAGCAGTTCGTACATGACGAGGCCCAGGCTGAACACATCGCTCTGGCGCGTCGTTCCCTGGAATTTGGCCTGTTCCGGGCTCATGTAGGGCAGCTTGCCCATGATCACCTCGGCTTCGTCCGGAGTGTTCATGATCACGGCTTTGGCGATGCCGAAGTCGGTGAGCTTCACCACGCCGCCGTAGGTGATGATGATATTCGAGGGGGTCACGTCGCGGTGGACGATGTTCTGCGGCTTGCCCGCCATGTCCTTGGCTTCGTGCGCATAGTTCAGTGCACGGCAGACACGGCTGATGATGAAAGCGCCGATCTCGACGTTGGTGACCTTGTGGCGATCCTTGTGTGAACGGATGACGTCGGCGAGGTTCTTGCCGTGGGCGTATTCCATCACGATGTAGTAGATGCCCTTGGTCTGGCCGAGCTGGTAGACCTGGAGCACGTTCTCATGGATCAAGTCGGCGACCAGTTTGGCTTCACCGACGAAGAGGTCGACGTTCTCTTTGTTCTTGAGGAATTCCTTCTTGATGGTCTTGATCGCGACAACTTTGCGGAAGCTTTCCGCGCCGAGCTGTTCAGCGAGGTAGACCGAGCCCATACCGCCGCTGGCGATCTTGCGCAGGATCTGGTAGTTCGTGACGTATTGGATCTCTTGCATCGCCAAGCTCCTGCAGCAGCCGACCGTGAGCTAATGGTACCAGGGTAAGGTGTCAACGCAGGGTTCGAGCGTTGGTTTCCTGGCGTGTCGCCCGGGACCTGGCCCGGGCGAGTGGTGCAGCATACCTCAGCCTTTGGCAGAGCGCCTAAGACGATTGAACCGTTCCAGGTACTCTTTGCGGTCCGCGCCCAGCAGTTTTTTCGGTCCGAAGCCCTGGGCACAGATGCTGGCGACACCACTGGCGACGGCGCAGCCGCGCTTGATGGCCTTGAAATCGTCTTTTCCGGCGCCGGTCAGCCACGCGGCCAGGGCACCGGCAAAGGACGCGGCTACCCCCGTTCCATCCACCGTTTCGACCGGCATGGCCGGGTAGGTGGTGGCCTTTTGGCGGTACAGGATCAATCCGCCCAAGTGACCAGCGGTCAAAATCACGCATTTGGCCCCCAGCGACACCAGGGCGCGGGCGGCATCGAAGGGATTGGTGGTGACGGTGAGCGCCACTGCTGACGCCACCGGCAGGATCAGCACGTCGGCACTGGCGCAGACTTCCTCGCGGAAACGTTGGTCCTCGAGATCGCTGACATGCGGCGCCGCCACCAAGCTGCGGGTCTCACCACCGGGCAGGGCCTGCACGACCCGTGTCGCACGTCGCCACTCATCAGGCGCGAGATCGGCGAGCAACACCGCACCAAGATCATCCGCCTGCGTCGGCTCGACTTCGGGCAGCGCGTACCCGGTGGAGCGGGGCACCCCAGGCCCGCCACGCGTCGTTGCGCCGTTCCAATCCACGCCAGCGAGATCGATGCCGCGGTGTTCGAGGATGCCGCGCACCTGCGTGGTGATGTCCTTCCCGCCACGGGCCCAGAGTTGGGTGTGCGCCAACGGCGCCGCCGCCATCGCCGCGTAGCCGCCGGTGCCGCCGAGCAGACCTTTGCCCTGCGGCAGGTCGTCGAGGGCGAGAGGGGCAGCGATCAGGAGCGTGGGCATAGGGAGATCCGAAAATGGTTCACAACCAGGTGACGCGCTGTGGGAGTGCCACGCGCGGGGGAGGAGGGGTATCGTGGGTGGCGCGACCGATCCACACGGAACCCAGGAAACCCTGGGTGTGCGGATCGAGTTTGCACCACGTCAGGGTCTGCGCCTGGCCAAGTGCCGGAGTGGACGACCAGAAGCTGGCCCAGCCGTCGGCGTGCGCAGCGAGCAACAGGTTTTGCACCGCGGCGGCCGCGGCGGCGTGTTCTTCGAGATCGATCGCAGGATTGGCATCGCGCACCCAGGTCACCTGGATCATTGCGCCGAGGGTTGGCAGACGATCGAGCAGCTTGGCGAGTTTAGCTGCGCCCTTCGCGGGATCAGGAACCGCGGCGATTGCCGGCTCACCACGCAAGAACTCTGCCAGGCGCACGATCGCCGGTTGCTCAAGCACCGCGAAACGCCACGGCTGCGTCATGCGATGGGTCGGCGCCCAGCACGCGAGGTCGAGCCAGCGCTCCAGCAGCACACGCGGTACAGCTTCGCCAGTGTAGTCTTTCACCGTGCGGCGGGTACGGATGCAATCAGCGACGGGGTCGTTCATCGGGCGCGGATGATGGCGCTCACACGCGCATCGTCCACCAGCGCCACGTGCCGATGCAGGCCAGGCCACCCAGCACAACCGCGGTGCCGCTGATGACGTAGGTGCTGTTCGACACCAGGATGCGTGACAGCACCCAATATCCGATCAGCGGCACCGCCATCCAGGCCAAGGCCCGCATAACCTGGATGCCCAGGTGGTTGCGCCCTTCCATGCGGATGAAGCCCGGCAGCGCGAACATCAGGCAGAGCAGAGGCAGCAGGCCGAAACAGATGCGCAGCATCAGGTAACCCCAGGCGTTCTCTGATCCGACGGCGAACAGTTCGTCGCTGGGGCGGTTACGGTCCTGCTTAAGCCGCTCGACCAGGGTCGGTGCGTCCACCCCCATTGAGAGTCCCAATTCGGCGAGGCCGACCTCCGGACGGGTCTTCACCGGCGTGTGGTAGCTCTCGACCACCACCGGATTCAGCAGCAGCCAGGCACCATTGCGCCAGGTCAACGCATCGGCCATCACCAGCAATCCGCGGTGGCGGGCGCCGGTGTCCCCGAAAACCGCGACCTGCTGATAAAGCCCATCCTCGGGCAGGGCGTTCTGCGCACACCAAAACATCCCATTGTCATGCCATCCCACGCTGCGGCTGACGCTCTGGTTGAGCTTGAGTTTTCCCGCCATGCGGTCGCGTGCGAATCTGGCCTCCTGATCCAGTCGGGGAATGACCTGATCCTTCAGCACGAACCCCAGCACGCCGATGGCGAGTCCCAAAAACAGCAAGGAAGAAAACATCCGGCGCACCGGAATGCCGGCCGCGCACAGCGCCACCAGGGTGCCCTGGCGCAGCATCGGCCAAGCGGTGAGCAAAGCGGCGGCGGCGACCGACACCGGCAACCAGGCCGCAAGGAAACCAGGAAAACGCAGGGCGAAGTAATGCAGGACGTATACGCCGCGTCCTTCGCCCATGGCCGCGATGTAGTCGTTGCTGAAGCCGATCAGGTCACCCAGGTGGATCAGAAACAGCCCGATGAACAGCAGCATGGCCCAACGGGTGAAGGCCTGCGACAGCGTGTATGAATACAGGATGGTCACGGACGATCACTTTTACGGCTGGCCAACCAGGTGAAGGGTTTGGTCAGGGTTTCACGCGCCTGTTCCGGACGCAGCGCCAGCCATCCGCCGACCAGCGCGACCAGCACTGCCGGAGGGTAGAGCAGTATCGCCGGGTTGATCTGCGGCAGTTTCGTCTGATTTTTCACGTAGCCGAAGGTCGGATAGACCACCGCCGCCACGATCACCACGATGATGATGACGCCAGGAAGGTTTTGGTCCGTGCCGAACGCCAAGCCCAGACCCATCGCCAGCAGCCCGAAGGCGATCAGCGACAAGGGCAGGAAAAAACGGAAATGCAGGGTCAGCCGCGCGTTGTTGTAGACCTCGTGGTTCTCCTTGGGCTGGGGCAGAATCTGGGCCAGACGTATGACTTCGGGAGTCGAGAGTGCGTCAGGATTGATCTTCTCGCGCTTCGCCAGTTCGCTGTCGAACAGGTAGGCGTATCGTTCAGTGTCCATCGTCATCAGGTGCTTGCCCGGATGGCGCACCAGCATCTGCACGTCGATGCATTCGAGGTGGATACCGTTGTCGGCGAGCACCCATTGCGCTTCAGGCGCATAGAGAGCGATCTGTTCGTCACCACGTTTCAACATCGCGCGCACGTCTTGCAGCCGTGAACCATCTGCCGACCCGACCCACACGCTCATACCTTTTTGTTCGACCATCGGTTCACCTTCCGCGACCCGGCTGGCGATGGCCGTCTGCAGCAGCTTGCCCTTGTTGGCGCGCATATCGGCGATGCCCATCGGCATGACCACGTGGGTGAGCAGTCCACACAACATCATTGCTGCGAGGATCAGCGGGATGAGTCGCACCAGCACGCGACGATGGCTGACACCGCTGGCCGCCAGTGCACGGAATTCGCCGTCCTGCACCATGCCGCCGAGCACCACCAGGATGGCGGTGGACAATGACACCGGGAGCGCGACCGGCACTGACAACAGGCTCATCGCCTGGATCATCGGCAGGCAGGCTTCCGGCGGGACACCACGCCCCAACAGCAACGCCACCTGCCCACCGACCAGCACGCCCATGAATACGGCGAACAGCAGCAGGAATCGCAGGGTGGTGCGCTTCAGGATGTAACGGGAAAGGGTGTCGAGCATGGGCGGCGGCTGGGCATGATGACGTGTCCTGGCGGATGGTCATCTGGAGACCCCGCCTGGGACTGGTCGCGTCACCGGGGGCGCATCCGGATAGCACTCGCCGTGCACCACTAGCCGAGCGGATGCCGTGGCTAGCATGCGCCGCCATGAACTACTGGCTGCTTCCTTGGATGGTCCACGCCGGTCTAGCGCTCACCGCGGGCGAGGCGGTCGAGCTCACCCAGGTCGACGATCACCTGGGGTGGGGCTGGCAGGCGCAGGTGTTGCGCAACGATCTAGTCACGCTCGCGGTGATGCCCGCCATCGGTGGTCGGGCGATGCAGTACGATCTGGGTGATCATCCCTTCCTGTGGGTGAACCCTGCCGAAATCGGTCGCACCTACGAACCATCCGCCGACGCGCCGTGGCCCAATTTCGGCGGCTACAAATCCTGGGTCGCGCCGCAGGGCCAGTGGCTGCGTGGTGGAGGTGGGTGGCCACCGCCGCCGATGCTCGATCACGGCGTCTACACCGCCACCCGCGAGGACGGCGAGCATGGCCAAGTGAC
>Ga0105046_10009561_pt1 | contig 15156 bp, 10 predicted proteins | sample MAT03_FD_78385 | JGI IMG/M metagenome (GOLD analysis project Ga0105046, IMG submission 78385) | Freshwater microbial communities from Lake Fryxell liftoff mats and glacier meltwater in Antarctica - MAT-03 (megahit assembly) | ecosystem: Environmental > Aquatic > Freshwater > Ice > Liftoff...
AGCACCGCGTTGTTTGCAGTCTACAGGCCCCAAGACGGAATCCTGCCATGCCAGTCTGTAGAAAGCGGGATCCTTGTCAGATTTTGGCAAACCCTCTTCGCGAAACCTGGCACCGTGATACCCAGCGGATTCAAACCGACGTACTATGTGAGTGAGCGTTTTTTCCGGATCGGCGAATGCCCAAGGATGGAATTCCAGAATCACGTTCTGGAACGCTCGTCGGTCGATGCTGCGGGACATGCCATCAACGACTTTTTGTTCATACCCCTCGACATCGATCATAACCAGAGACGACCGTTCGATCGGGTATTGATCGAGGTACGAGTCCACTGTGGTTTGAGGAACGTTCACGGTGACGTGGTTCGTTGTGGCTGTCAGCGGATGGATTACCCCTGCGAAAAGTTGCCGTCCAGGTTCAGCCGTTGCGAACGGAACGGTGCCCTGGTCGGTATCACCCACCGCGGAATTGACAGCCGTGATGTCCAGCGAAGGATTCAAGGCGATATTGCGTAGGAGCCACGCGTAATTCGATGGCTCCGGCTCAAACGCTATGGATCGCACTCTGCCACCACTTTGGAGGCCAAAGAGTAGTGGATAATATCCGAAATTCGCTCCGATGTCGATCAACGTCGTGGGTGGGTTCGTACGAAGTTGATTGAGACACCACATCGTGACTTCGCGCTCGTAGAATCCTGTGAAAAAGGTTCCGGTCGAGGCAGCGTCGTCCGGTTGGATCTCAAAGTGTCCCGTACAAAAGCGGCCCACGAATGGGCGTGTCGGAACCAAAAGCTTTCCCAGCCAGTAAGCGAACTGCCAGCGTCGCGCGGGAAGGCTCCGAGAAATACGCCCAACCAGAGACGCGCCGATATGGGATCGCATCTATAATTCTCCTGACAGCCCAATGACTTTTTGAAATCCAGAGATTTCCCTCTCAATTTGCAAAGCCTTTCGAAATCATATTCCACCTCTGTTGATTATTCGATTAGCTGAAAAGCCGGAACGGCCCCGAACTTCTTCACCCCACTTGCTTGGCTGCGTCGTCGGCGTCCTTTTGCATTTCCTCGTCCATCGCGCGGACGGCGGCACTCTCGTATTTCGACTGCCACCAGGCCCAGCCCACGGCGATCGTCGCGACGATCGCGACGACGAGGCCCACGCCCTTGCCCGCGTATCCGGTCGAGATGTTGTGCTGGATCACCAGTGGCAATGCCATCAGGCTCACCATGTTCATGACCTTGATCAGCGGATTGATCGCCGGGCCCGCCGTGTCCTTCAGCGGGTCGCCGACGGTGTCGCCCGTCACGCTCGCCTTGTGCTTCTCGCTGCCCTTGCCGCTGTACTTCGTTCGCGGCTCGTCCTCGATCATCTTCTTGGCATTGTCCCAGGCGCCGCCGGCGTTGGACATGAAGACCGCGAGCAACTGACCGCTGAGGATCATGCCCGCGAGGAATCCGCCCAGCGCGAACGGCCCGAGCACGAAGCCGACGATGAGCGGCGTGCCGATGGCGAGCAGGCCCGGGCCGATCAATTCCCGCTGGGCCGTGCTGGTGCAGATATCGACCACGCGGCCGTAGTCCGGCTTCTTGTTGCCGGCCCAGATTTCCGGGTCGCGGAACTGCTTGCGGCACTCGAAGACGATGAGGTACGCCGCCCGGCCGACGGCGCGAATCGCCATCGCACTGAAGAGCAACGGCACCGCTCCGCCGAGCAGCATGCCGATGAAGACGTAAGGATCAGCGACGGTCAGCTTCGCGGAGCCCTCGACGAATTCACCGATGGTGAGCTGGCCGATCTTCTCTTCGCTGCCGGTCACGAGCACGGCGATGAAGCTCGCGAAGAGCGACACCGCCGCGATGACCGCCGAGCCGATGGCGACGCCCTTGGTGATGGCCTTGGTCGTGTTGCCGACGGCATCAAGGTCCGCGAGGATCTGGCGGGCGGCTTTCATCTCGGCGGGTGGAATGAAGTCCGGGCCGCTGGTCACGACCTTGCCATTGGCATCGCGGTTGAAGCCCATCTCGCCGATGCCGTTGGCGTTGTCCGCGATGGGGCCGAAGACGTCCATGCTGATGGTGTCGCCCGTGAGCGTCAGCATGCCGATGCCGCACATCGCGACCCCGAAAGCGATGAAGAGGAGGTTGTTCGTGTGCTGGAAGACCCCGACCGAGCCCAGGATCGCCCCCGCGATGATTAGCGCGGCCCAGACGCTGCTTTCGTAGCCCAACGCCAGCCCCGAGATGATGTTCGTGGCGTGGCCCGTTCGGCACGACTTCACGACTTCCTTCACGGGGTTGTAGTCCGTACTCGTCCAGTATTCCGTGCAGCGATTGAGGGCGACGGCCAGCAGGATGCCAACGAAACAACAGAGGGCGGCGGAAAGATCCAGGCCCGGGCTGATCGGCACAAGCTGCTGGGCCGCGGAAAGCACCGTGCCCTCACGCAGCTTGGCGGCGGCGATTCGTTCGCGTTCCGCAAGGGTCAGTGTCTGCCATTTCGCGAGAGCCTCACGCCGGCTCGCTTCCAGTTCGCGTTCGTATCCCAGGGCCACGGTCGAGTTCGGGCTGTCCTGCTTGCGGAGTTCCTTGATCATGCGATCAAGATCGTTCGGGCTGGGCGACATCACGGGAAGGCCCATCTCGGCGCGGAAAGTGGCGTCCTTGTAGAGCCCGCGATCGATGGCGACGTTGACGATGTAAGGGGCGTCGAATTGCAGATAAAGCAGGCCCAGCGCCATGAAGCCCATGACGCTCAAGGCCGCACTCCGCCAGAAGCCGCGATTGATGCTCTTCATGGCCGTGGTGGAGTTGCCCGTCGTGATACCGCGGCCCACGAGAGCCGTGGAGATCATCGAACTGACGACGCCGACGGCCATCACCATCAGCGGGAAGATCATCCCCTTGAAGCCCAGCGAAGCGTAGCCCAGGATGACGGCGGCGACCATGGTGACGGCGTAGCTCTCGAAGACGTCCGCCGCCATGCCGGCACAGTCGCCGACGTTATCGCCGACGTTGTCCGCGATGGTGGCGGCGTTGCGGGGGTCGTCCTCCGGAATGTCCGCTTCCATCTTGCCGACGAGGTCCGCACCCACGTCCGCGGCCTTGGTGTAGATGCCGCCGCCGACTCGCATGAAGAGAGCCAGCAGCGAGCCGCCGAAGCCGAAGCCGAGGAGAACTTCGTAAGCCGTCTCGCCGAAGACAAGCAGGATGAGTGCACCGCCGAGCAGCCCGAGGCCGCAGGTGAACATACCGGTGACGGTGCCGGTCTTGTATGCGAGCCGCATGGCCTCGCCGAAGCCGCGGCGAGCGGCGGATGCAACGCGAACGTTGCCCGCCGTGGCGAGCCGCATCCCCGTGAAACCGACCGCGGCGGAGAAGAGTGAGCCCATCAGGAAGGCGACGCCGCGGCCGATGGCGACGATGCGAATCTCGTTCGCGGAGTGATGCGCATTCTCGAGATGCCAGGGCCACTTTGCCACGATGATGAGAACCGTGATGATGACAATCAGCACGCCCACCACGGTAAACTGACGGCGAAGGTACGCATTCGCCCCCTGCCTCACGGCCTCGGCGACCGCCTGCATCGCCGCAGTGCCGGTATCGGCGGCGTACACCCCCTTCATCAGCGAGCCGGCATACACCAGGCCCACCACCGCCACGATCAGCGACGCGATGAGGCCGAGCTTTTCTCCGTAGCCGTACGCCGGCGAGGTCAGGAAGCCGAACGGCTCCCAGCCTGCCGCGAAGAGGCTCACCTCGGACGGACCCGCTCCGAGCAACCCGAGTGGGATCGCACACAGGATCAGCAGGAGGTAAGGAAAACGAGCGGGGCGGGGGGAGATTTTTCGCTGCATGAGCTTGACAGCCCTTGGGACGTCGCGAGGTCGCAGGAGCCTACAGGGTCGGACTGACAAGATAGGCGAAACAATCCGAGGCGGCTAGCAGGAGATTCACTTCGTTACTTCTTGCAGGACGAACGAGAGAATTGCGTCCGGAGAGCCATTTTCCAGGCGATTCTGACAACCCCCGGCCCCGCGACCCTGGTCTGACCTATCAATGTTCCCTGGCGAAAGTCGATCCGTTGACGGATACAAGTGCGGTTGCGGCACCACTCTAAGGCTACAATGAAACGTGTTGCCCCTCCCGGAGATTGACCATGAGCATCACCGCGTCGGCTCTTTCCAGCCAGCATTGCAAGCCCTGTGAAGGGGGCGTCGCACCGTACACCGGCGAGCAGATTCGCGAGAACCTCGCGGCCCTGCCGGACTGGCAGCTGGTCGAAGGGGGACTTCTGATCCGGCGGAAGTACAAGTTCAAGGACTTCGTCTCCGCGATGAGCTTCCTTCAGAAGGTCGGCGAGCTCGCGGAAGCGGAAGGGCACCACCCGGACCTCCATCTCACCGGCTACCGCCACGCCACGGTGGAGCTGACCACGCACGCGATCGGCGGGCTCTCCGAAAATGACTTCGTACTGGCCGCGAAGATCGACACGATCAAGGCTTAATTACAACCCCGGGAGACTTTGATGACCTCACGCGATCGCCTCAAGGAACTCTTCCTCCAACGGGCCTTGCAGTTCGGCGACTTCACCCTCGCGTCCGGCAAGAAGAGCACCTATTACATCAACTCCAAAAAGGTGCTCTTCCACGCCGAGGCGATCACGTTGCTGGGCGAGTTGCTGTACGACGCCACGAAGGACCTGGAATTCCAGGCCATCGGAGGCCTCGAAGTCGGTGCGATCCCGATGGCGGCGGCGGCCCTGACCGCGTTTCACCGCGCGGGACGGCCGATGGAAGGCTTCTTCGTCCGCAAGCAAGCCAAGGCCCACGGCAGCAAGGATCTCGTCGAAGGGCAGGTGAAGAGCGGCGATTCCGTCGTGGTGATCGACGATGTGCTCACCACGGGCGGGTCCGTCATCCAGGCGATCGAAGCCGTCCAAGACCTGGGTGCGAAGGTGCTTCGCGTCGTCTGCATTTGCGACAGGCTCCAGGGAGCCCAAGAGGCCCTGACGCAGTACGACTATCAACCCATCTTCACCGTGCGAGATTTCGGAGTGGGAGGCTGAGGGAGAAAGTCGCTTTTCTGACTGCGGCACGGGCGAGACGGCGGCGCAAACGCTCGCACCGGCGAGACGCCGTTGCCACAGTTCTCGCTCAGTATCCAGTACTCAGCGTGATCGCGCCCGCCACTCGTCACGCCTTTTCCGAGACCGGTCGAAGCAGGCGGCAGGCGTAGCGGCCGAGGCGTCTCAAGAGCAGGTAGTTCAGCGTTCCTGCCAGGGCCTTTGAGCCCACTTTGCCGCCGAGCTTCGCCACCACGCCGCCGATTGTGCCCGCGGCGGCCACGTCGCGCAAGGGGCTCAGTGCGCTCTCGAGTTGGTCCGAAGCCACCGACTCCAGATCGTTCACCTGGCCCGCGAGATACGAGTAGAAGAAGACCTGCCCGAGCAACACGGCCGTGCCCGCCCGGCCTGCCCGCAGGTTGTACAGCCGGCAGAGGTCGCCAATCATCGAGAAGCCGTGGTAAAGCGTCGCAGCCCCATCCACGAAGGCGTTCGGGGACACCGCCGTCACTGCTCCTGTTCGCTTCGACCAGTAACTGATGCGCTCGGCCGCGGCCTCGTCAAGGATCGACTGGAAGCATGTGCGAAACCGTTCAAACCACTGCTCCAGCGAGGCATATCGGGATGGGTCGAGCAGTTCTCGCCGAGCCATCTCCAGCGACTGAAGCCGTGCGTCTGTCAGGCCCAGGAAACGCAGACGTTGCTTCTCCTTCGCCGTGGTCAAGGGATAGGTGCGAAGATAATCTTCGACGCGAGTCCGGGCTTCGTCCGCCTTCGCCTTCACCAGCCAGCGAAGTCGAGTTCGCACGGCCAGTTCGTTCAGCACGCGAAGGCGGACCTGCTGGTTCCGCTTGAGGCGAACGTACAGCACCAGCAGCCGAAGCATGGACAGCAGGACGGCCCCGCCCAGGATCGCGATGGCGGTGTACCCGGCGTACTGGATCCATGTCGGCTGGGCCGCCAGCGACGCGAGCAGCGACATCACCTGATTGAAGAGAAAGAGGCCCGCGAGCCCTGCCGCGCCGAGCAGGATTGTGAACGCCAGGGGTGACGAGAACCAGCCCAGCCAGCGGAAGACCTCGGTGTCGCAGGCGAGTTCCTGGTTGATGCGATCGAGTTCCTCGGCCTCGGAGCGTTCCTCCTCGGCAAGCAAGCTCTGGCGGTCCTGGTCGGAGAGCGGCTGCTGATGTCGTGGTAATAACTCGGGGCGGCCGAGGCCCGTCTCGCCATCGCGAAGCGAGGCTTCCGCGATTGGCAGCGGATCGTGCCGACGCGGGGATTCCGGGCCCGCGGTTCCCGTGGCGATCGTGGGAACGCCGAGGCGGTCCTCGTCGTCATCGCTCCAGCGGGGCGAGGTGGAGGGGGTCATGGGTGCTCCCGTGAAGGGTGAGGCGGAACGCAAAGCAACCGCCAGGATGTAGATTTTAGCTACTTCCTGGCGGTTGCGATATGGTGCGAACAAAGGCGTCCTCGCAAGCGAGGCTTAGCCGACGTAGATGCCCTGGTTGATGTTCAGCAGGTCCACGGTGTTGTCGGCGACGCCGGTTTGGAGAGAGTTGGTGTTGGCGAAGTAGACTCGCATGAGGGAACTGCCGGGACCGTCGCCGGCGATCACCTCGGCTCGTGCGTCACCGTTGAGATCCACCGCGGCCACGCGGACGCCGGTCTGGAACTGTCCCGAATCCCCGGAATTCGCGAAGAAGCTGGAGAGGGTGGAGAGGGTGCCGGACGCGAGTTGCTGGCCGTTGAAGATCTGGATGAACGTGCTGCCGCCGGTGTTGCTGGAGATGATGACATCGGCGATGCCATCGCCGTTGATGTCGCCGAGGGCGATGAAGAAGCCGGTGCGGGAGTTCTCATCCGCGAGGAACTGGTCGGCGAAGAGCTTGGAGGGCGGGTTGCCGGTGAAGACATCGGCGCCGTTCAGGAAGACCGTGTGCGGCCCGCCGCCCGGGCCCGCGACGACAACAATATCCGGGACGCGGTCGCCGTTGAGATCGCCGAGCGCGACCGTGAGGCCGGTTCGCAGGACCTCGTCGATGACGAAGAAGGACTGGATTTGAACGGCTGAGCCGCCGGAAAGATTGAAGATGACGACGCGGGCACCACCGCCGACATCGGGCACGGCGACAATCTCGGCGACACCGTCGCGGTTAAAGTCGGCGGCGGCGACGAAGATCCCACCCGTGAAGCCATCCATGACCGGGAAGTTGAAGAGAGTGGCTCGCGTCTTGCCGTCGAGCACGACGACCTGGCCGGCGATCCCGGGCCCGCTGCCGACGATGATGTCGTTGACGCCGTCGCCGTTGACGTCGCCGATGGTGCTTCGCTGGCCGATGCTTTGGCTGGGGGTGGCGTTGAAGGGGGCCTGGTTTTGCAGGGAGAGCGTGGTGCCGGCGCCGTTGCTCGCGGAGCCGGTGCCCGGGCCGACGGCGAGCGTGGGGCCGATCGGGTTCAGAGTGCTAATGATCTCGCCGAGGCTGGCGCCGGCGGTGGCGGTGATGGGTCCGCCGCGGACGGGGCCGATATCAACCTTGGCTGTGGCGATGGAGCCGGTGCCGCCGGGGTTGTTGGTGGCTGTCGGCCCGCTGGGATCGCCCCAGAAGTTGTAGAAGGCGGTGACGTTGGCCGCGGAGGTGCTGACGTTCGCCGTGATGCCGCGGGTGCCGACGAGGTTATTGAAGCGGACATCGGCGGTGCTAAGGTCGTTGCTGATGCCATTGACATCGAAGCCGACGATCACGCCGGAATCGTTGGCCTGGATGGCGCCGTTGCCAAGCAAACCGAAGGAGTTGCCGTAGATCTGGGCGTTGGCGGTGCCGCCGGCTTCCGGAGAATCACCAACGAGCACGGCGGCCGAGCGGAAAATGCCGTTGACGCCGGTGTTATTCGTGACACGATTGCCTGTGATGATCGCGTTACCGCCATCGATGACGGAGACGAAGTATTCCTGCGATGGCCCGGCCCCTTTACCCGTGTACGTGTTGCTGAAGACATTCAGCTGCGTGCCGGGATCGCGACCGGAGACGCCGATGGTGCCGATGGTCGAGAAGCTGCTATCGCGGATCGTGAGCTCGGCCCCGTTCTTGACGTTCACCCCAATGCCGGACTGCGTGCCGTTGGAAGGGAAGAGAATGTTGGTGATGGAGACGTTCGCGATCGTGAGCGAGGTGCCCGGGTCGTTGACGGCAACGCCGGTGGCGAAGTTCCTGGTCGAGGCGTTGATGGTGAGACTGCTGAGGAAGAACGATCCGTTGCCGAAGAAGTTGAGGACGCCGCCAAAAGCGGTGGGCGCGGAGGAGTCGTAATTCGGGCGAAGGACGGTGACATCGACGCCCGACCCGATGACGTCCACGCCCTCCGGGTCGCCGAAGTCGCCGGTATTGCCGTTGGGAGGGGTTGGCGGCACAGGGCTGAGCGTCGGGTCGGTCATCGTGATGTTGCCGGCGGCGATGCGAATGGTGTCGCGCCCGGCTGTCGTGTCGGCCGCGGCCACGGCGCGGTCGAGGCTGGTGTAAACCGCACCGTCCACCGGCGTGACCGGATTGAACGAGCCCACGTGCTGGTCGGGTCGGCCGGAGTTGAACGTGCCGTTGCCACCGCTGTTCGTGGCCGTGGGGTCGAAATAGAACGTGGCGGGCACGTCTCGAAGTTCGAGCGGCTGCATCACGGGGCGGAAGTGGAGACGGCTCGTGGAGGTATGTCGACCCGTTCGGCTCAGAGAGCCAGGGAACCAGAATCGCTTCATAAATCGCCTCGGTGCAACGTCAGGGTGTTCGTCTCAAGATGGCGGCCGTGGGCCTACATTGACGATGCTGGCAGCCAAAGGGAATCTCATCCTAACCCGATAATCCGTTGTGGGTTTCAATCGATTCTAACTCGATGTATTGATTTTGACTACGCCACCTAGATTGTCCAGATTCCGAATTCAGCTTTCATCATCCCTTCACAGACATCCAGGCACCGGTCTCATGATTTTGGGGAAAGCTCCGAGGGTGCCTGCTGTGACGTCCCGTTCCTACAAAGAGCCGCTCATCAGAGTCCATCGATGAAGTACGCTCAGGGTTCCCCTTCGGTTCTTTCAGGTTGGAACGTTGAGATCCAATTGCAAATGGTGGTCGAGCCGCTTGATCGCCGCCGGTGCGATCCGCCCCCCGAGGAATTACCTGCAAAATCCCTGCCATTCCACGGGTGGACCCGCATCTTTTTTGGGTTTCGACCTCAGGTTCAAGTTCCTCGCTCCGTGATGCGGCGGCGCGAGAGGTACGCCTACGGCGCAATGCGGAAGTTCGTGGGACCGAGCCCAGGGGAATATCCTTCAGACCATGGACCAACTGACAGATTCCCCCGCAAAAACTCGCTGCTCGGGGTAGACAGCTGGCGGGACGAAGGCGTACACTTTGCCACCTCCAGGGATGGACCTGAAACCCGCTCGCAGGATGCGCCACGGGATGAACGTCGTTCACCTTACTGCCAGCACGCTATTTGGCGGGCCTGAGCGCCAGATGCTCGGGCTGGCGCAAACACTCCGTTCTCACGCGAACACTCGTTTCATCTCCTTCGCGGAGGGGGGCCGCTGCCGCGAATTCCTCCTCGAAGTCCGGAACCACGGTTTTCGCGGCCAGATGCTCAAGCGTGACACGCCCAAGCTGCTCGCCGCCGTTGCCGAGCTGGCGGACGACCTTCGCACGAACGCCATTGATGTGGTTCTCTGCCACGGCTACAAGTCCGTGCTGCTGGGCCGGATGGCCGCCCGCCGCGTCGGCGTCCCTGCGGTGGCGATCTCGCGCGGCTGGACGGCCGAGAATCGCAAGGTGCGGGCATACGAATGGCTCGAACGCCGCGTGCTTCAGCACATGGATCGGGTGGTGTGCGTCTCGCAAGGCCAGGCAGCCAAGGTGCGGCAGTGGTGCGGCGTGCCCGAGGCCAGGCTGCGCGTGATCCCGAATGCGGCCCGCCTCGAGGCCTTCACGCAGCGTGACCCCGAAGCGCGATCCCGGCTGCTCGCCTTCTTCCCAGGCTCGTTCCGCCCCGCCTCCATCCTCCTCGCCGCCGGTCGGCTCAGCCCCGAGAAGGGCTTCAAGATTCTTGTCGAAGCCATGGGCAACGTCGGCCGGGAACATCCGTCCGCGGGCCTCGTGCTCTTTGGTGAAGGCGTCGAGCGAGCCGAGCTTCAGCAGCAAATCGATTCCCTCGGCCTTCGCGACCGCATCGTGCTCCCGGGCTTCCGCAGCGACCTGGACTTGCTGCTGACCGGCGCAGATCTCGTCGCACTCTCCTCGTTTACGGAAGGCCTCCCGAACATTCTCCTGGAAGCGAGTGCCGCGGGCCTGCCCGTGGTGGCGACGGCGGTCGGCGGCTGCCCGGAGGTTGTTTCCCATGGCGAGACGGGCCTCATCGTGCCCCCGGGTGAACCGGGTGCTCTGGCGCAGGCGCTCAACCTCTTGCTCTCGAATGTGAGTCTGCAATCGAGCATGGGCCGGGCCGGCCAGCAGCGAATGCGAGATCGCTTTACCTTCACAGCCCAGGCTCTTGCGTACCGGACTCTCTTCGCCGAGTTGTGCCCTGTTCGCGAATCCGTTGCTGCGTGAAATCGAGGAACGAACGAATGACTGCGATCGATACGGAGACAACGATGGAGCCTCACATCCTCAAATTCCCGGGGCGCAAGCTCTCTCGTACTGGCAAGGAAACGGGGCCGGTTCGCGTCTGCTTCGTGATCGATCGCCTCAGCCGGGCGGGGACGGAAACGCAGTTGCTGGCCCTGATTCGCGGCCTCGATCGTTCGCGCGTCGAGCCGTCGCTGGTGCTGCTCGATGGCGAAGACGAACTTTCGCGTTCCCTGGAGCCCGAGCACTGCCAGGTGCTTCGCCTGGGCGTCCAGCGGCTTGCGAGCGTCGGATCGGCACGAGCGATGCGCCGGCTGCGAACCGCCTGGCGAGGAGACCGGCCGGACGTGGTTCAGGCGTACTTCCTTGACTCCGCTTACTTCGCCGCCCCGATCGCCAAGTGGTGCGGCGTGCCAACCGTCCTCCGCGTCCGCAACAACCTGGGCTACTGGCTTACGAGTCGGCATCGCTTCATGAATCGCCTCGTCGGTCGCTGGGTCGATGCCGTGCTGACCAACTCCGACGCTGGCCGACAGGCTCTGGTCGAGCAGGACGGCCTGCCCGCGAATTCTGTCTTCGTGATGGAGAACGGCGTCGACATCGAGCGCTTCGCTCGCAGCCTGCTGCCGGACACCTCGAAGCCGGTCGTTCGCGTCGGCTGCGTCGCCAACCTTCGGCCGGTGAAGAATGTCGACGGCTTTCTGCGCGTCGCCAGGCAGCTGCTCACCCACTTCCCCAAACTGCGGTTCGAAGTCGCCGGCGACGGCCCCGAACGAGCCGCGCTGGAGTCGCTTCACACGGAACTTGGCCTCGGAGAGAACCTCCGATTCCTGGGCTCCGTATCGGATATGCCGGGATTTCTGAGGCGAAACGACATTGCCGTGCTCCCGTCCCACTCCGAGGGCATGTCAAATGCTCTATTGGAGTACATGGCCGCAGGTCGAGCCATCGTGGCGACCGACGTGGGTGCGAACCATCGGCTCATCGAATCGGGGAAGCATGGCTACCTCGTGCCCGCGGGCGACGAACCCGCGATGGTGGGTGCGATCACGCGACTGATATCGGAGCCGTTTCGGGCCGCGGCTTTCGGCTCGGCCGCAAGGCGACGAGCGCAGGCCGAGTTCAGCCGCGAGGCGATGCAGCGGCGCTTTGAGGATCTGTATGAAAGACTGGCCGGGCGGACTCAATTGGCGAGACGCCTGGCGGCCTGAGCCACGAAGGCGTCTTCATTTTGGGTCCGTCGTGCGTATGATAAGTTGTGGCCGCCGGGATGTCCCCGGTCAAGTGAAGGATGCGTTTGAAGTTGAGTTCAGGTTCTATTCCTCTGAGTCCGTCCGCTTTGAGTCGCCACACCCAACGATTCTTGACACTTCGTGTTTATCGAACCACGACACGAGCCGAGTCCTCGCGAGGCGATCTCGCGAGGGACGAGGTGCTTTCATCGCATTGAGGAACTCGATCGTTCTCCTTCTCCACAAGTTGAAGCTCAACCAAGGATGTCTATGACTACGAAGCTTTTTGTCGGCAATCTCTCCTATTCCACCACCGCGGACGACCTGCGGGAAATCTTCTCTCAGTATGGCCGGGTGATCAGTGCCCAGCTTGTGACCGACCGCGAAACTGGCAGCAGCCGGGGTTTCGGGTTCGTCGAACTGGCGGAAGGATCGGAAGAAGCGATCGCGGGGCTCAACGGCTCCGAATTGCAAGGGCGAGCCCTGACCGTGAACGAAGCGAAGTCCCGCGATAATGACTCTCGCGAAGCCCGACCCCGCTCCCGCAGCGGCGGCCGCACGTAACGGCCGCCGCGTCGCCCTTACGCGAACCGATCGCCGCCACCGCTTAGCCCTGGCTCGTCGAAATCGAGATTGAGCCAGTCCGGCACCTTCGGCTTTTTCGCCTTCGACGGCTTTGGCGGCTTCAACGGCTGCCAGCGGCCCAGCACAAGTTCCACCACCCAGCAGCCACGCGAGTGAGGCTGGGCCTCGTTCAATTCTTTCAGGTGCAACTCCGTCCCTCGGCAGTGCCGCAGCAACGCTTCCTCGTCGCAGTCCGCGTCGAGCAGGGCATCCGCCAAAATCGGCAGGCGGTCGAACGCACGATCGTCGAAGATCCCCTTGGCGAGCGCCTTCGCGTCGGCCGTGCGCCAGCCGTCCTCGAACCGGATCGTGCGGAACGGATTGCCGACGATCTCATGAAGCAGCTTGGCGACGTGCTTGCGGATGCTTCGCTCGGCTCGTTCAGGGTCCGCGCCTGAGAAGTTTTCCTCGATCTTGTTCACGTAGGCGACGGCCTTCGAGCGATCGAGTCGAACGTTGCGAGGGTTGTAGTTGTCCGCGAACTCGTCGCCGGTCGCCTTGAGTTTCAGGGCGTTGTTGGCCCCTTCGCTGCCCGCGTTCTTCTGGGCGAGGGCTTCTTGCACCTGCTCCTGAACGAGGCCGAACGACTCTTCTCCGGGGTCAAGCAGCACGTTCATCGCCGCCTGGGCCGCGGAGCGGGCCGCCGTCATCGAGATCGTCACGGCCTGGAACGCATGCCGGCTGGCGGCGTCGAAGAGCAATCGCGAAGGGAGAATGCTATCCGGGTCCGGAGCGCTGCCTGGCGGCTGGTTGCCCGAATCGGGGTCCGCCGCCTTCACGATCGCCCGCATCCCCTCCTCGACGTGAGCGGCGGCTGTCTCCACCGCGGCTTGCAGCTTCGCCGTGCGTTTCTCGCGATCCTTCGCCTTGAGCGTCTCGTCCGCGTGCAGTTCCACCCAGTCGATCACTTCCGTCAGCGGCCCGTCGGGAAGCAGATCCCCGACCCTGCGAACCAGGCCGCAGGTGAGAAAGCGCCACTGCCGCGGCGCCAGGCGATCCCCGAGGAAGTCGAGCATCAGGTCGGCGGACTTGCCCTTGAGCCAGTCGGTTTCAGTCATGGGGGAATTCCAGGCGTTGCCAGCGTCACCCGCCCGACGCGCAAGCGAGAAGGAACGCCGTGGCCCAAATCCGCGCGTCGTGAGAATCAACTATCGACCACTCGCCTTCCCAAGGCAGGGCTCCGCCGCTTTCGTGGCCCTCATTCGATCATACACAGCCCCGCCCGCGATGCGACCCTGGAATTGACTCTCTCCAGGCAGGCCTTCCTGAGAAGAACCTTTCTCGATTACGATTGGAGCCGCCATCGAGCGAGGTTCCTCCTTGCGATTGCTCTCGCGAGGGAAGAGCCGCTCTCGGACCGTGACCTGTGAGGAGAGCAAGCGCGACACCGGAGAGTGTGAGAAGAGCCCGCTCGCGTCGCAAGCGGGCTTCATGCCGTCGTCGCTTCGTAACGCTATACCGAACCACGCCACGTTGTGACTCGAGGTCATGGGATGACAACGGAACATTTCCTGCTCTTGGTCGTGACGGGCATCGTCTCGTTCATTCTCAGCTATCTCGGCGCCGCCGTCGGCCTGATTCTGGGCCACCTGAGGCTGCCGTTGCTGGTGTACATCCTTCAGCATCCTGTTGCCGGCGCCTCGACCAACCTTGCCATCTCCGGCCTCGGCGCCGTCGCTGGCTCCATCAAGCACTTTCGCGATGGCCGGGTCTCGGGAATGATCCTGCTTCTCATGGGCCTGCCGTCGGTCGTGGGAAGTGCGCTCTCCGTGATGTTGTTCGTTTCGGTGCCGGTGATCTGGTCTCACCTGGCCATCGGCGTCATGCTGCTTGTCTCCGGCATTAACCTGCTGCGAAACCGGAAGCTACCCGATGCCCCCGAGGACAGCGACAGCGTTCGCTGGCGGATCCCGAAGGAAATCGCAATCGGCCTTGGCCTTGGCGCCCTGGCCGCGGCCACGGGTCTGATGCTTGGCACCATGCGGCTGCCGATGATGCTCAAGATCCTGAAGATCGATCCGAAGCTGGCGGTCGGCTCGAACATGGTCGTCGGCTGCCTCACCGCGTTCGCCGCCGCCATCACCGCCTGGTTCGCCGGCGGACGAGTCGATCCCATGTCGCTGCTGATCGTCGGCCCGCCAACGATCCTTGGCAGCTACGTCGGCGCCCGAGTGACCGGCAAACTCTCGAAGGAAGCCCTGAAAGGCCTGGTCGGCTGGACCGTCGCCTTCAGCGGCCTCGTGATGGTGACCCAGGCCGGGCAGAAGCAGATTCGCAACATGATGAGCCCGCCGGATCATCGTGTGCCGTACGCGATCGACCCGATCGAGGAAACGCCCGATCCGAACGACCCGGACGGCCCCGACAACGAGTGGGAGAACTACGACGACCCCCAGGACCAGCCGCAACCGAACTCGGAGCAAGAAGTCCGCGCGGTGCCACAGGAGTAAGGCCGCAGGGAGCAGCTTGGGGCTGGCGCATCAACAATTGTCGGGATTTCTGTTTCAACCCACGTCAATTGAACCAGAATCATCGACCTTTTTTGGTCGGTGACCGGACGTGATTCCAGTCACCGCTCGATTTTGGAAATCGAGTGTGGTCATGATGTTAAACTCGAGAAGGAAGTGATTCCA
>Ga0105046_10009562_pt1 | contig 15155 bp, 10 predicted proteins | sample MAT03_FD_78385 | JGI IMG/M metagenome (GOLD analysis project Ga0105046, IMG submission 78385) | Freshwater microbial communities from Lake Fryxell liftoff mats and glacier meltwater in Antarctica - MAT-03 (megahit assembly) | ecosystem: Environmental > Aquatic > Freshwater > Ice > Liftoff...
CACGACCGCCCGAATCGCCGACCTCCACGAACGGATTGCCCGCGCAGAGGGGCAACTGGCGTTGGTGCGGAACCGGGGCGAAGAAGTTGAACGCCAGCGTATCAGCCACGCCGACGTGGCGGCGGCGTTCGCCGACTTCGACAACGTCTGGAATGCGCTGAGCTCGCGCGAGCAGGCCCAGGTGCTGTCGCTCTTGGTCGCCCGCGTCGAGTTCGATCCCGCCGAAAGCACCGTCGCCATTTCCTTCCATCCCTCGGCCATCAAGACGCTGGCCGAGGCCAACCGCGAGGACGCCGCATGATCATCGTCAAACGCAAGATTCAGTTCGACCGCACCGCCCACGGCCAGCGGCGGATTTCTTCCCGCAAAGCCGACACGATGCCCGTCGAGCGTGGCCGCGTTCCCCGGATTTCACGGTTGATGGCGTTGGCCATTCGGCTCGAGCGGTTGCTCCGCAGCGGTGAGATCTCCGACGTCATGGAACTGGCCCGGCTCGGCCACGTCACCCAGCCTCGGGTTTCCCAAATCCTGAACCTCACGCTGCTGGCCCCCGACATCCAGGAAGCACTTCTATTCCTGCCGCGCGTCACCGCCGGGAAAGCCCCCATCCACGAGAAACTCTTGCGGCCGATCTCGGCCAAGACCGACTGGGCCGAGCAGCGGGAAATGTGGCAGACCCTATCGAACGGGAAACGATAGGCTCGCGGCCGCAACGAATCGTCGTTGGGGCAATTGATCTGGTACAAATCGCCGCAAGTCGTTACCAATCTTAGACAAACGAACACCAGCAAGGTTGTGGAACGGTCCTTCCGCCCACTACACTTAGATACGGAGTGTGGCCATGAGCGCGAACTCGAAAATCGAATGGACGGATGCCACTTGGAACCCCGTGCGCGGTTGCACCAAGGTCAGCCCTGGCTGCGCCCACTGCTACGCCGAGACGTTTGCGGAGCGATTTCGAGGCGTTCCCGGTCATCCCTACGAACAAGGATTCGACCTTCGCTTGGTTCCCGAAAAGGTCGCCGAGCCGTTCATGTGGTCGAAGCCACAGATGGTGTTCGTGAACTCGATGAGCGACTTGTTCCAAAAGGACGTGCCGGACGAGTACATCGAGCTCGTCGCCCGCGTGATGGCCACCGCAAACTGGCATACCTACCAAGTTCTGACCAAACGATCCGAGCGGCTCCGCGACCTGCTGCAATCAAAGCTCGCGTTCGCTGCCGCGCTGCCGCATATCTGGTGGGGAGTCAGCGTCGAAAACCGCAAGCACGGTCTTCCGCGCATCGACCATTTGCGGGACGCCAAGCCAGCAATGGCGTTCCTCTCTATCGAACCGCTGCTTGAAGATCTCGGCGACTTCAACCTCACTGGGATCGACTGGGTGATCGTCGGCGGCGAAAGCGGTGCCGGCGCTCGACCGATGGCGTCTGAGTGGGTCGTTAGCATTCAGCGCCAATGCAGCAAGTCCAAAGTACCATTCTTTTTCAAGCAGTGGGGCGGCGTCCGCAAGAGCCTCGCCGGTCGCGAGCTGAACGGCCGCACCTACGATGACCACCCGTTGCCCGCGCGAAGTCTTGTGCCACCTCTCCATGAACGCAAGCGATTGACCACCGCGTTCGCTGGTGTTTGGCCGATGGTGCCGCCGGTGAAGAGCAGGCAACCTGCATAGATAGGGCATGCCCGGCTTATGACATCATTCTTCGAACAGTCGACTGACCAATCGCGCGTGAAGGCTGCCATAGTCGCCAACTACTTCTGGGCCTGGGCAAAGGTCATCCTATCGGTCGCCAAGAACAGCAAAGATCGTCGGATCGCGTACATCGATCTGTTCGCGGGGCCCGGTCGGTACACCGACGGCACGATGTCGACGCCGCTCCTCATTCTGAAGAGAGCGGTCTCCGATCCCGACATGCGGGAGATGTTGGTGACCGTGTTCAACGACAGGAACAGCGATCACTCGAAAACCCTCGAAACGGCAATTGCGTCGGTCAAGGGCATCGAGAGCCTTCACTATAAGCCGCAAGTCAATAACTACGAGGTCGGCGACGAACTCGTCAAGCAGTTCGAGCAAATGTCGTTGGTCCCGACTCTATTCTTCGTCGATCCGTGGGGCTACAAGGGGCTGTCCCTGCGGCTGATCAACTCGGTGTTGAAAGATTGGGGATGCGATTGCATCTTCTTTTTCAACTACAACCGCATCAACATGGGACTACCAAACGATGCGGTGGACGAACACATGGACTGCCTGTTCGGCAAAGCGCGGGCGGACAAATTACGGGCGGCGCTGCAAGGGCTCGCACCTGAAGAACGCGAAACAGCCATTGTCGAAGAGTTAGCCGAAGCCCTCCAGGAATTGGGCGGCAAGTATGTCTTGCCGTTCGGATTTCTCAACGACGAGGGCACTCGTACAAGCCACTATTTGATCTTCGTCAGCAAGCACGTTCGCGGGTACGAGATCATGAAACAGGTCATGGCATCACAGAGCTCGAAGGCGGACCAGCAGGTTCCGTCATTTAGCTACTGCCCGGCAGATCGGAAATATCGGCTGCTTTTCGAGCTCACTCGCCCACTCGATGACCTGGAGCAGCTGTTGCTGGACGAATTCACTGGGCGAACCATGTCGATGAAGCAGATATTTGACGCCCACCACGTCGGCAGAGCCTATCTGCCCAAGAACTACAAGGCCGTTCTGGCGAAACTGGAGCAGGGAGGCAAAATCACCGCAAACCCACCAGCGTCGAGTCGTCGAACGAACACGTTTGCCGACACCGTTCGGGTGACTTTTCCGATAATCGCTCGCACACTACCGAAGCCTGGATGACACTGTTTCACGCCGTCGCTGATGAGCCGTAAAGCCTTTCTATAAAGCGACATGCGATTTTTGTTTCTTTGGCAAGATCGCCGGGGATTGTGCTAGCATGACTGTCGGGTTATGATCTCGTCGTTCACTGTTCGCTAAACATGTGCGCTGCGGTCCGATGATCATCACCCCCCACCATGCGAAGTTCTTCGCTCACGAGCTGACCAAGCGATGCTCTGCCGACAGCATCGAGAAGCTCGCCGGGGCCCTCGTCGACGCCCAGGTTGACCTCAATCCCCACCAGGTCGAAGCGGCCCTGTTCGCCTTCCACTCGCCGCTATCGAAGGGCGCTTTGCTCGCCGACGAAGTGGGCCTCGGCAAGACCATCGAGGCGGGATTGGTGCTCTCGCAGAAGTGGGCTGAACGAAAGCGCCGCGTCCTGGTTATCACGCCGGCCAATCTGCGCAAGCAGTGGCACCAGGAGATTCAGGAAAAATTCTTTCTCCCGTGCCAGATACTCGAATCGAAATCCTACAACGACTCGATCAAGCGCGGGCATTTCCGGCCGTTGGAAGTCGACGATACCGTTGTCATCTGCTCCTACCAGTTCGCCAGCGCCAAAGCGGCCGACGTGCATGCGACCCGCTGGGACTTGGTAGTCATCGACGAAGCTCACCGGCTGCGAAATGTTTACAAGCCCAGCAACGTGATCGCCAACACGTTGAAGCTGGCGCTGAAGGACGTTCCGAAGCTGCTGCTCACCGCCACGCCGCTTCAAAATTCATTGCTCGAACTGTTCGGCCTCGTGAGCTTTATCGACGAGCACACCTTTGGCGACCTCAAAAGCTTTCGTGAGCAATTCTCCCACCTCAACGACCAAGCCGTTTTCGACACGCTCAAGGCCCGGCTCAAGCCAATCTGCCATCGCACGCTGCGTCGCCAAGTCACGGCCTACGTGCCCTACACGCTACGGCACCCGATGGTCCAGGAGTTCACACCAGGCGAGAGCGAAGACCGCCTGTACACGCTCGTGTCCGACTATCTCCGCCGCGACAATCTCCAAGCCTTGCCCGCGAGCCAGCGGTCTCTGATGACGCTGGTGCTGCGAAAGCTGCTGGCGTCGTCAACGTTTGCCATCGCCGGGGCCCTCGATACGCTCACCAATCGGCTGAAGGCCAAGATCGCCAAGCAGACTCCGCCGCAATCGCTCGAAGACGAACTGGATCAAGACTACGAAGCGCTCGACGAAACCGCCGAGGAATGGGATGACGATTCAGCAGATGCCGAGCTGCTCTCGCCAGAAGACCGCGCCGCGCTCCAGCGCGAGATTGCCGATCTAGAGGAGTTCCGCGATCTCGCGGTGTCGATCACCCGCAACGCCAAGGGCGACGCCCTGCTAGCGGCACTCGACCGCGCTTTTGCCGAGGCCGGACGCCTGGGCGCGGCGCGCAAGGCCATTATCTTCACCGAGTCCCGTAAGACGCAGGAATACCTTCAAAGGGTCTTGGCCGACAGTGCCCACCGCGACGGCGTGGTGCTGTTCAACGGCTCGAATACCGATCCCCTATCGCGGGGCATTTATGCCCGGTGGCTCGAGCAGCACGCGGGCACCGATCGAGTGACCGGCTCCAAATCGTCGGACATGCGATCAGCGCTGGTCGATTATTTCCGGGACGAGGGACGAATCATGATCGCCACAGAGGCCGGCGCGGAAGGTATCAATCTTCAGTTTTGTGCGCTGGTCGTCAATTACGATCTACCCTGGAACCCGCAGCGCATCGAGCAGCGTATCGGTCGCTGCCATCGCTATGGGCAAAAACACGACGTGGTCGTGGTCAATTTCCTCAACCGGAACAACGAAGCCGACCAACGGGTGTTCCGGCTGCTGGCGGAAAAGTTCTCGCTTTTCGAGGGCGTGTTCGGGGCCAGTGACGAGGTGCTCGGGACCATTGAATCGGGCGTTGATTTCGAGAAACGCATCGCCGCGATCTATCAACGCTGCCGCACGCCGGAAGAAATCAAAACGTCGTTTGATCAATTGCAGCTTGAACTGGGTGCCCAGATCAACGACGCCATGACGCGCACGCGGCGGCAGCTTCTCGAAAACTTCGATGCCGAGGTTCACGACAAGCTGCGTGTGAGCTTCGATGAAAGCCGGAACTACCTCAATCGCTACGAGCGGTTGCTCATGCAATTGACGCAGTTTGAGTTGGGGGCCGACGCCGAATTTCTCAATGGGCACAGCGGTTTCCGCCTCAAGGCCAATCCGTTTCCAGCCGTCAAGGACATTCCACTTGGGCTCTATGAACTGCCGCGGCGCTCCGGCGAGGCGCATCTGTACCGCCTCGGGCATCCGCTGGCCGTGCAAATTCTGCGTCGGGCAAAAGAACGAAGCCTTCCGCAGGCGGAAATTACGTTTGACTACACGGGCACGGCGCCGACGGTCGCCGCCTTGCGGCCGTTCCTTGGGCAATCGGGCGATCTGCTGGTGAGTCTTTTTGCCGTGGAATCGCTGGGCCAGGTCGAAGATTACCTGTTGGTGGCGGCGATTAACGACGGTGGAGAAGTGCTGGACGACGAAGCCGCGAAACGCATGTTCACACTGCCGGCTTCCCGAGTGGTCGAGTTGCCCTCGGGGGCTGTGAATCCGCGATTAGAGGAAGAGGTCAAATGTCGCAGCATCGTCATTCAACAAGCAATCTCGAAGCGAAACGCCGAACTGTTCGAGGTGGAGGCGGACAAACTGGACCACTGGGCCGACGATCTCAAAGTCGCGTTGGAGCGCGAGATCAAGGACTTCGACCGCCAAATCAAAGAGGCCAAGCGAGCCGCGACGCTGGCGCTCACGCTCGAAGAGAAGTTGGCAGGGCAGAAGCAGATCAAGGTGCTCGAAGGCCAGCGCAACAACAAACGCAAATCGCTCTTCGAGGCCCAGGACGAGATCGACCAGCGACGCGAGCGGTTGATCGCCGACATCGAGGGCAAGCTGGCGCAAAAGGCGGCCTCCTCGGTCGTGCTCACGCTTCGATGGAGGCTTGTATGACAACGCCAGCCGATGAAGCGAGAAAGGCCCAAGTCGAGGGCACGCTTCGCGCACGCTACTTCCCGATCATTCCCCAGCTCCCTCAGCATTGGACTCCGCACCAACACGACAAGAACCGGTTGAGTCGAGCTTTGGCGGCGTTTGCAATCGAGAAACATGCCGACGTAGCTCCGGCGCAAGCGGCAAACGCGGTCGTTGATAGTGCAAACGACAATGGCATCGATGCACTTCATTTTGATCGGCTGAATAACCGCCTTTGGGTCGTCCAATCAAAGGCCGGCGCAGCGGCCGACATGGGTGAGAACAAAAAGCTTTGCGATGGGATTCGTGATCTAGTTCACGCACGGTTCTGCAAATTCAATGCCTCGTTTCACCGCCTACAATCAGACGTAGAGGCAGCGTTGCTGGCCGATGAACTCGTCATCGTCGGCAGTCAGATTCATCTGAGTTCCAGTCTTGGCCAGCATGCAATCGACGATTTGAATCAGCTTAAGCACGAACTCAATCAATTCCACCAACGGTTTGATTGGCAAGACCTAAACCTATCCCGCGTTCATCAGTGGTTGACTATTGAACATGCGGTCGAGCCCTTGCGGGCGACGGTGGTGTTGGAGAAATGGTATGGCGTCGATTTGCCACGCCGCGCTTTTTATGGACTCATCAGCGCGGAGCAACTCGCCACGATTTACAACAATGAGGGGAAACGTCTGTTTGAAAAGAACATCCGCCACTTTCTAGGTGCGCAGGGCGTCAACGCTGCTATTGTGAAGACTGTACTTCATCATCCCGCCGACCTGTTCTATCTCAATAACGGCCTTACCGCAGTTTGCACTCGAATAACTCCCGCTCCGGGAGCTACCCACGAAAACGGGTCATTCAGTCTTGAGGGATTCTCAATAGTCAACGGCGCGCAAACGGTCGGTGCCATCGCTACTGCGCACGCGCAAGCAGGTGGACAGATCGCGGCGGACGCGCGGCTCTTGATTACCTTAATTGATGTCGGAATCGCCCCCGACAATCTTGGTCCCCAGATCACGCAGGCGCGAAACACTCAAAACGCCGTGCGCAGCCTGCACTTCGCTGCCCTTGATCCTGTGCAAGAACGCTTGCGGCGCGAGATGGCTGTGTCTGGTATCGACTATCATTATCGCCCTTCGTTGGTGGCGCAGTGGGGCGGGCCGAATCAGATCACGTTCGAACAAGCCGCTTTGGCACTTGGATGCTTCAGTGGAAACACTCGAACCGTTGTGGCCGCAAAGAAGGAAATACGCCAATTGCACGACCGAGCCGGAACGATCTATTCCACGCTGTTCAGAGATGGCGTCACAGGCATCTTTCTGTGCCGCATCGTTCGCATAATGGACTACGTGGATGGCATACTTGCAACGTCTGAGTCAGCGGAAAGTGACTTTTACCGCCGCGTTTTTTATCGCCATGCGCGGTATTTCATTCTTCACATTATCGCCCGGCGGCACCGTCCGTTGCTGACGACATCCGAAATCATTCTCTCAAACCCCGACAAGATAGCCTTGTCACGAATTGCCACTGATCTCGCCGAATTGATTTATGGAATTGCTGAAGCTCGTTTTGCACGTCTCAAAGGCTACCTTGCGATCTTTCGCAACTTGACAGATGCCGAGGCACTCGCAAGTGATGTAATGATTCGACTTGCCCAGTTAGACGCCCAGCAAACTGCCGCAAACCAGGCCGCAGCAGCTACTCCACTCGGAACGCCGCCAGGAGGAAGCACACCGTGAACAACAGCAAGAAGCAGAAACTTGAATTGACGTGGATCGGCAAGGAGAACCGGCCGAACCTGGAACCACGCGTTCTGTTGGAAGACCCTGCCAAGTCATATCACGCAAAGCACCGCGTGACCGACAACGACATTTTCGATAACCGCTTGATCTTCGGCGACAACTTGCTCGCGCTGAAAGCCCTTGAGCAGGAGTTCACGGGCAAGATCAAGTGCATCTACATCGACCCGCCGTACAATACCGGCTCGGCCTTCACGCACTACGACGACGGCATTGAACATTCGCTCTGGCTCTCGCTGATGCGCGACCGGCTGGAACTGCTGCGGCGGCTGCTGGCGAAGGACGGCGTCATTTACATAAACATCGACGACAACGAGGGACACTACCTCAAGGTCGTCGGCGACGAGATATTTGGTCGCGAGAACTTTGTCACCACATTCATCTGGCAGAAAGTCGATAGCCCGAACGATAACAAAGTCCCGATCACGCCGGATCACGACTACATTCTTTGCTTCGCCAGAGACAAGAGTGCGGCGCAATTCAAGCAGATGGGCGATGCTTCTGTTTTGGATGCATACAGCAACCGCGACGCGCAGAACCGCTTATACCGCGATCGGCTCCTCAAGAAGAACGGTAAGAACAGCCTGCGAGAAGATCGACCGTCGATGTTCTTCCCGATCAAAGGCCCTGACGGCAAGGAAGTGTGGCCGATTCATGACGACGGGCGTGAGGCGTGCTGGGCGCTCGGCAAAGCAGGCGCAAAGAACCTTATCGACTCGGGCGAACTCGTCTGGAAGGACCGTGGTGAAAGCGGCAAGACAAAGTGGGTTCCCTACACGAGGGAATACGCACCCGAACACCCAGCTCGTCCATATCCCACGATTTGGACAGACCTTCTCTCGACTCGGCAGGCAAAGGCGCACCAAAAGGAGTTTCTTCCGCTGGGTGTGGAGCCATTCTCGACTCCGAAGACCGAGCAGCTGCTACAACGCATCATTGAAATGTGCTCGAATCCTGGCGACTGGGTCTTGGACTCCTTCGCCGGGTCCGGCACGACCGGGGCCGTCGCCCACAAGATGGGCCGCCGCTGGATCATGGTCGAACTCGGCGAGCATTGCCACACCCACATCATCCCCCGCCTCCAGAAAGTCATTGACGGACAGGACGCGGGCGGCGTGACCGAGGCCACCGGATGGAAGGGGGGCGGCGGGTTCCGCTACTACCGGCTTGCGCCCTCGCTGTTGGAGAAAGATAAGTGGGGCCAGTGGGTCATCAGCAAGGAGTTCAACGCCGCCATGCTGGCCGAGGCGGTCTGCAAGCTCGAAGGGTTCCAATACGCCCCTAGCGATTCGATTTACTGGCAGCAGGGGCATTCGACGGAACGCGACTTCATCTACGTGACGACCCAGCATCTCACCGCCGATCAACTGCATGAGCTTGGCGACGACGTCGGCCCGAGCCGCACCCTGCTGGTGCTCTGCACGTCGTTCCGGGGCAAGGCCGACCGTTGGCCCAACCTGACCGTGAAGAAGATTCCCAAGCAGGTTCTGTCCCGCTGCGAATGGGGTCACGACGACTACAGCCTGAAGGTTGAAAACCTGCCCAAGGCTCCGAAGAAGCCGGGCCAGCAGGCACTCTTCGACATGGCGGGAGGCGTCCAATGAACCGCCATGTGAATGCTATTGCCGGTCGTTTGAGCCTGCGTGCCCCCCAGCGGCAGTCGCTTGAAATCCTGGACCGCATCACCGAAATCGCGCCGCCAAAGAAGGGTGCCGATCGGGACGCAGCCCTGGCAGCCATTCGCAGCGAGTTCCCGTCCGTCACCGATTTCGAGCGAGACTTCCCATCGGTCTGCTTTGCGCTGGCGACAGGCGTCGGCAAGACACGGCTGATGGGGGCTTTTATCAGCTACCTTTACCTGGCGCACGGATTCAGAAACTTCTTCGTGCTCGCGCCGAACCTGACGATCTACAACAAGCTGATCGTCGACTTCACTCCCAACACGTCCAAGTACGTATTTAAGGGAATTGCCGAGTTCGCCATCGACACGCCAGCCATCGTCACCGGCGACAACTACGAGTCGCAGGCCGGCAACCTGTTCGATCAATTGACCCGTTGCAAGGTGAACATCTTCAACATCTCGAAGATCAATAGCGAAGTTCGCGGCGGCAAATTGCCGCGCATTAAACGGCTCTCGGAATACATCGGCCAGAGCTATTTCGATTATCTGGCCGGGCTGGACGACCTGGTGCTGATCATGGACGAGTCGCACCGCTATCGCGCGTCGGCCGGGGTGCGGGCTATTAACGACCTCAACCCCGTGTTGGGCTTGGAACTGACGGCCACGCCATTTGTCGAAACCAGCAAAGGGGCGATACCGTTCAAGAACGTAATCCTCGACTATCCGCTGGGGCGAGCTATGGCGGACGGGTTCGTCAAGGAGCCGGCGGTGGTCACGCGAAAGAACTTCAACCCCGCGGGCATGTCGGCTGACGAGATCGAGCGGCTGAAGCTCGAAGACGGCGTGCGTCTTCATGAATCCGTGAAGGTCGAACTGGAGACCTACGCCCGCGAAACGGCCAATCCCATTGTCAAGCCGTTCCTGCGGGTGATCGCCCGCGACACAACGCACGCCGGCCAACTCGTGCAGTTAATCCAATCGGACACATTCTTCGAGGGTCGGTATCGGGAAAAGGTGATCCAGGTCGATTCGAGCAAGACCGGCGCGGAAGAAGACGAAATGATCCAGCGACTGCTGGCGGTCGAAAGCACCGAAGAGCCGACGGAGATCGTGATTCACGTCAACATGCTGAAGGAAGGCTGGGACGTGACGAACCTGTATACGATTGTCCCCTTGCGCGCCGCGAACGCCCGTATTCTGATCGAGCAATCGATCGGTCGCGGCCTGCGTTTGCCGTACGGCAAACGGACGGGCGTCATGGCCGTTGACCGGCTCAATATCGTCGCCCACGACAAATTTCAGGAGATCATCGACGAGGCGAACAAGCCGGGTTCGACGATCCGCCTGCAACAGGTCGTGCTGAGCGGCGAGCAGCTTGGCGAGAAGACGGTGACGGTCGTATCGCAACCGCAGTTGGCCAGCCAGTTGGGCATTCAGCCGGCACAGACCACGACCAGCACAATGGTTGCGCCGACGAACGCGGTTCCCGCGTTCACATCGCCAGCCGAGCAGCAAGTCGCGCAGGTCGCCTATGAGGTGATTCGCCGGCTGGAAAACCAACCGCAAACGGTGCCGAGCGTTGCCTATTTGCAAAGGCCGGAGGTCCAGGCGCAGGTCGTCCAGGCGGTCGCCAGTCAACTGCGACCGTCCCAATTGCAGTTGCCCGGTGTTGAGGCCGAAGTGGACATCGCGGCGGTCGTGGCTAAGACGGCGCAGATGGTTATCGATCAGACGATTGATATTCCGCGCATTCTCGTGGTGCCCACGGGCCAAGTGCGCTCGGGATTTCGACCATTCTCGTTGAAGCTGGGTTCTTTGAACTACCAGCCGCCATCTGACGAGCTTTGGGCCCAGCACCTGCGCACGGGTCAAGTCGAAGTACTGGCAATGGGCCGCGGAGGAATCGAAGAGTCTCGCCTGGAGGACTACGTCGTCAGCGGATTGGTGGACTACGACGACGTTTCCTACGACGACCACGCCGACCTGCTATACGATCTGGCGGGCCAGGTCGTGAACCATTTGCAGGGCTACCTTTCGGAAGACGATACGCGCAAGGTACTCCGCTGTTTCCAGACGCCGATTGCCCAGTTCATTCATGCCCAGATGCAGGATCACTATTGGGAAGAAGCGGCCGGTTACGAAGTCAAAGTGAGCAAGGGATTCACCGAGCTCAAGCCGTGCGCCTTTACGGCCTCGGCCACGGAGGCGGTGCGCGATTTCCGCCATGCACCCAGCGACAAGAGCAATATGGCGAAGTACGTCTTTGGCGGCTTCCAACGTTGCCTGTATCCCGCGCTGAAATTTCAGTCCGACTCGGAACGCAAGTTGTCAGTCATCCTGGACCGTGAATCGCTGAAGTGGTTCAAGCCGGCCAAGGGACAGTTCCAGATCTTCTATCTTTCCAACGGGGAACATCTAGAGTATCAGCCCGACTTTGTCGGCGAAATGGCAGACGTCATTTATATGTTGGAGCCGAAGGCGTCCAGCGCGATGGAAGAGGCGGCTGTGCTGGCCAAACGCGATGCGGCGGTAAAATGGTGCAAGCACGCGAGCGACCATGCAAAAACGTGCGGCGGCAAGCCGTGGCAGTACGTGCTCATTCCGCACGATGTGATCGCCGAAAACATGACCCTGATTGGGTTGGCAAAGCAATACGGAGCGCGGATGGATGGACCTAGCCCACAAGGTTCGGCGGGAGTCTCGCCATGACCAAACAGCAGATCAGCTTCGGCCGACTGCTCCGTGAAAAGCGGCTTGCAAAGAAGTTCAGCTTGCGCAAGTTTGCGGAGCTCGTCGGTGTAAGTCCGACTTATCTATCGCAGGTCGAGCAAGAAAACGTCATGCCGCCGACGGCGGATCGTGTAAAAAGGATGGCAGAGCTACTGGGGGAGAACCCTGATGAATGGACCGGCCTGGCCGGCCGCGTGCCTGAAGACCTGTCTGGAATCATTCAGCAGCAGCCGACGGAGATGCCGGAGCTGCTACGAGAGGCGAGCGGTCTTTCCGCCGTTCAGCTTCGGCAATTGCGGGAACAAATCAAAAAGCTCAAGGAGCAATGAGGTGACGTGATGGCTCGGCGAATCGCGGCTTCCAATGGCGACGTACCGTATCTGCCCGAAAAAAGAATCGAGGCAGACGCGGACCTTCTGCTTGCCGAGTACGGCGAGCACTTTACGGTGATTACCGCGCCGCCGGTCCCCATCGACGAGATTGCCGAGTTGCACCTTCAGCTGGCGCTTGAATACAAGGATATGAAGGCGTTGTTCCCGTTCGCCGACGTGCATGGCGCGATCTGGTTCGAGCGCAAGACGGTTGGCGTGGATCAGAGCCTCGATCCCAAAACCAATCCCAGTCGCCTCGGCCGGTATCACTTCACGCTGGCGCATGAAGTCGGCCACTGGCGATTGCATCGCGAGCACTACAAGAAGAACCCGGCTGAGCGCCGGCTGTTTGACGATGGCACCTCGACGCCGGATGTCGTTTGCCGTTCAAGCGAGGCCAAGAAGCCGGTGGAATGGCAGGCCGACAAGTTCGCCTCCTACCTGTTGATGCCGCGAAAGCTGGTCTACGCGGCGTGGTCGGAGTTTCGTGGGGGCGACGATGGTCCTATTGTGATCGGAGAATTGCGTTCGCAGTTCGCGGGCGCGGCGCTTTTGCGCCGCGGTCGGCTGGCGACCACCGACGAGGAAAAGGACCAAGCCGTGATGGAAGAGTTTTGCGCGCCGCTGGCGAAGCAATTCGAGGTTTCGGCGGAGGCGATGCGGATTCGACTAGAGGGACTGAATTTGTTCGTACACGAGCGACCTAAGATGCTGTTCTAGTCGAGCAGCGTCATTTTTTTTGGACCTGGCGTTTACTGTTCAGCGAACGGAGACGCTCTATCAATGGAGGGCCAACGAATGGCCAAGACGTTTGATTTGAGGAAGCAGCTCAAGCTGCATGACAATGGCCTTCTGCGCCGGCTGTTCGCCGATCAGGGGGCGATGGTGAGTGTGCCGTGGGATACGCTGCGGCCTCACGAAGTGGAGCCGATCGTCAGCGAATGGGAGGCGATGGGCGACGCCCGCCGCCATTTCCAGGTAATCCTTCAGGACGTGAACGAACTGGCCGATCCGCGCGGCCAGAAGGTGCTCCTGGAAGAAATGCAGTGGCGGTGCCCGGACAAGCTGCCGGCGTTCCAGGCGCTGAAGAGTCCGGCCGACAAGTCACTGTGGGCCTTTCTCGAGGCGCGCCCGGCGTTCGACGAGGCGGCCATCTTCGCGCGGGCCGAGGCGCTGCGCACTGGCCACTTCGCCAACCGCTGGAATGGCTTGCCGAAGCAACTGATTACCGTTTCCGACGCCATGATCGCGGCGTTGGAAGAAGAGGTGCGGTCGTATTACTGGCAAAAGGAACTGCGTGGCGAAGTGTGCCGCGTGCATCACTACCAGCGGATGGGCGGCGCGGAGTTCTTCTTCGCCTACCTGCCGGACTGGCCCGACAAGCTGCTGGTGTTCGATTCGGACGGCAATCTCACTCCCCGCGAGGAGAGCTACACGTTCAATAACGTGTTCGTCTACCTTCCGTCCGAAGGTGCCATTGAACTGATCGCCAAAGGCGGCAGGAAGGTCCAGTTGCCGTTGCGGAAGGCTTTCTGTCGCGCAGTGCTGGGGATCGAGGTGGACGACGACGAGCCGGTTCGCAACGTCTACCAACTGGACCATCTGCTGAACCCAGAATTCTCATTTACGACCGAGGCTGAAGACCGGATCGCGGCAGCACGGTTGCGCCGCGTTCGCATTGTTCCGCAGGTGAGCGTGCCGGCCATTGAGTACCCGGAGTTGAAGTTCAAAGAGACTGCTACCCGCACCGAAGTCTTGTCGGCCATCGACAAGCTTCTCGGTGCGTACAATCTTACGCGGTCCCAGGTGTGGGTGAACCAAGTCAGCATTCAGTTGCAGTTCATGAGCGATGGCCATCATAAGCCAAAGACCATGACCTTCAATGTGACCTGTCCGAATACATGCGATCTGAAGAGCAAGCCGGACGACTTACGTGTTGTTGGCGACCGCTGCATTCGTCGCTGGGGGATTTTGCATGAATGATCCCCTGGAGTTTCTGTGGCCCCTGGTGGACGCCCCCGAGCCAATCGTTGCGGCGCATGTCGTCGCCTGTTGGCCATCGGGCGTTCACCAGCGGCTGGTTGATCTCGGTCTTCTACGCGAAGCCGAACGAGCGGACCGAGTGCTGTGCCCGGAATGTCACGGGCACGTCGAAGTGGTGAATGCCGTCGACGGGCCGGGCGGGAAAACCCGCTTCATGATTCCATGCCCCGAGGTGATGCGGGCCGAAGTCCCATCGGCCGCGCTGCGCCAGTGGTCTGTTGACCACGCAGCTTTGGCAGCGGCGCTCCTCATCAGCTTGGCGCTCACCGGCAATTTCAAGGAACTGGTGGCGAGCCGTTTATGGCGATTGGGACGAACGCAGTGGCAAGACAAGTCGCGCGACGTGCTGTTTGCCCGCGGACTGCATTGGGATGACGGCGCGACTGTGCGCACCACGGTGGTGCGTGGTCGAAAGCCGATCGTGTTCGTGCCGCTGCGCCGGCCGCCCGATGAGTTCTGGCGGACGGTGCCGCCGCTGCTGGTGTTGTCGCACGTGGCGATGCTTGGCGATGGTCGCATCGAGGTTGAGTCGCTCGAAATCGCGGCGGCAATACACGACGCCGACGCGCAGGCGGCGTCCGCCCTGGGATCACCCTTAACCAAAGAGGGGCTGAAGCAGATGATCCGCCAACAAGTGAAAGCTGAAGGCAAGACGAGCCTTACCGACGCCGCTTACGTGGATGCGTATCGGCACTGCGGCTCGGTCCGCGAGGCCGCCGCGTTTCTTACG
>Ga0105046_10009564_pt1 | contig 15154 bp, 14 predicted proteins | sample MAT03_FD_78385 | JGI IMG/M metagenome (GOLD analysis project Ga0105046, IMG submission 78385) | Freshwater microbial communities from Lake Fryxell liftoff mats and glacier meltwater in Antarctica - MAT-03 (megahit assembly) | ecosystem: Environmental > Aquatic > Freshwater > Ice > Liftoff...
CGTGGTGGTGGCCGGCGTGGTGGTGGCCGGCGTGGTGGTGGCCGGCGCCTTGCCGGTCGCCGCGATCGCCTCGTCGACGTCCGTCTTCACGACCCGCCCGTGCGGGCCAGTCCCGGGGATCTGGCCGATCTCGAGGTCGTGCTCACGCGCGAGGCGGCGCGCCAGCGGCGAGGCCGGGACCCGCCCGTCGTCCCCAGCTTGCCCTTGGGACATGTCCTTTGCGCCCTGTCCCTCGGGACTGGCGGGACTGGCGGGACCGGCGGGCGCCTCAATCGCAACCTCCTTCGGCGCCGCCTTCGGCTCCGCCTCGGGCTGCTCGGCCGCCCCCTCAGCCGGCTCGGCCGAGGCCGCCCCCTCAGCCGGCTCGCTGGCCTGCGCTGCGCTGGGCTTGCCGGCGGCGTCCGGGTCCTCGCCGGCCTGACCGAACACCGCGATCGTCGCGCCGACCGGCATCGTCTCGCCCTCGGTGGCGACCAGCTTGAGCACGATGCCCGAGTCGAACGACTCGAACTCCATGGTCGCCTTGTCGGTCTCGATCTCGGCGATGATCTGGCCGCGCTTGATCTTGTCGCCGACCTTGATCCGCCACTTGGCGATCACGCCCTCTTCCATCGTGTCGCTGAGGCGGGGGAGTGTAACCACGGTTGCCATGGCGGTGCTGTCCTTGCTGCGGGCTGCGGGGTGCGAGAAGTGCGAAGGGGGTGCGAGAGATGGCCGGAAAATGCGCGGGGCTGGGTCAGCCTCGCTTGTAGAGCACCTTCTTGACCGCCGCGAGGCCCTTCTCGGGGGTCGGGAGGCACAGGAGCTCGAGGTTCTCGGCGTAGGGGAAGGGCACGTCCTCGTAGCATTCGCGCAGCACGGGCGCGTCGAGGTAGTCGAAGGCCAGCTCTTGAATGCGGGCGATGACCTCGCAGCCGACGCCGCCGTAGGGCCAGTCGTGGAACAGCACCACCGCGCGGTTGGTCTTCTTGACGCTGTCGATGATCGCGTCGGTGTCGAGCGGCCGCAGGGTCCTGAGGTCGATCACCTCGACCTCGATGCCCTCCTTCGCGGCCAGCTCGGCGGTCTTGAGCGAGACCGGCACGCCCTGCCCCCAGGTCACCAGCGTGACGTGCTTGCCCTCGCGCTTGATGTCCGCCTTGCCGATCGGGATCGTGTACTCCTCGTCGGGGACCTCGCCCTTGACCGAGTACATCAGCTCCGCCTCGAGGAAGATGACCGGATTATCGTCGCGGATCGCCGACTTGAGCAGGCCCTTGGCGTCGTAGGGGGTCGCCACGGCGATCACCTTGAGGCCCGGGATGTGCGCGTAGTACGGCTCGAACGCCTGGCTGTGGGTCGAGCCGAGCATGTGCGCCGCGGCGTTGGGCCCACGAAACACGATCGGCACGCCAAACTGCCCGTTGGTCATGTGCCGGATCTTGGCCGCGTTGTTGAGGATCTGGTCGAACGCGACCGCCGAGAAGTTGAAGGTCATAAACTCGATGATCGGCCGCAGCCCGCACATCGCCGCGCCGATGCCGACGCCAGCGAAGCCGGTCTCGACGATCGGCGTGTCGATCACGCGCTTCGGTCCGAATTGCTCGAGCAGACCCTCGCTGGCCTTGTAGGCGCCGTTGTAGTAACCGACCTCCTCGCCCATGAGAAACACGCGATCGTCGCGGAGCATCTCTTCCTTCATGGCGTCGCGGATGGCTTGACGGATCTGCAGGATGGCCATGACTTACTCCCCCACCAGGATGTTCTTGAAGCGCGCCTCGGGCGGCGGCTGCGGGGCGGCTGCGGCGAACTCGTAGGCCGCGTCGACCTCCGCGATGATCTCTTCGTCGAGCTTCTCCAGCGCCGCCTCGTCGAAGCCGTGCAACTGTTGCAGGGCCAGCAGCGCCCGCTCGAGCGGGTCTTGCACGCGCCAGGTCTCGACCTCTTCCTTTTGTCGGTACTTGGCCGGATCCGACATGCTGTGGCCGCGGAAGCGGTAGGTGATCAGCTCGAGCAGGGTCGGCTGGTTGTCCTCGCGGGCGCGCTTGACCGCCGCGCCGATGCGCTCGCGGGTCTCGGCGACGCTGGTCACGTGGAAGCGGTCGCTCTTGAACCCGTAGCCGGCCGCGCGCGACGTGATGTCCTCGACCGGCAAGGTGCGGCTGAGCGGCGTGCCCATCGAGTATTGGTTGTTCTCGACGATGAACACGATCGGCAACTTCCAGATGCCCGCGAGCGTCATGCCCTCGTGTACCGGTCCGATGCCGACCGCGCCGTCGCCCATGAACACCAGGGTGACCGCGCCGTCGCCGGTGTACTTGCTGGCGAACGCGTGCCCGGCCGCGACCGGGATGTGATTGCCGACGATCGCGTAACCACCCCAGAGCTGGTGCGCCTTGTCGAAGAAGTGCATCGAGCCGCCCATGCCGCCGACCAGGCCGCCCGACTTGCCCATCAGCTCGCAGGCGCAGGCCTTGAGGTCGCTGCCGAGGGCGATCGCAAACCCGTGGGTGCGGTAGGCCGAGACCACGCGGTCGTGCTTCTCGATCGCCTGCTGAGTAGCGACCGCGATCGCCTCCTGACCGATGTAGAGATGAAGGAAGCCGCTGATCTTGCCTCGCGTGTACGCGCGCGCGGCCGCCTCCTCGAAGCGACGGATCCGCAGCATGCCGAGGTAGTCCCGCAGGACCTCGTCCTTGCTCTGGGCCTTGAACTGGTCCTTGATCTCGGCCGCGGTCTTCGCCGCGTGCGTCGAAGCAGTGGCGTCAGGGCTGACCACACTATCGGCGGTGGCGGCGGCCTCGGGCGGAGTCTCGGCAGGGCTTTTTTTCGGAGCACGCGCGGTCATCGGGATCTCCCCTGGCAGGGCCGACAGGGTAACACAGGTGGACCGCTGCGAAAGCTACGTCCGGGGCCGATGAAAGCGCCGCGAACGCTGATTCACGCCCGCGACCCGCCACAGCCTGCGGTATACCTCGCGCCATGCAGCATGAAGCGCACGTCAGGTCAGACATGCCGGCAGCCCAGGCCATCGCGGATCGCATCCTGGCGGGCGAGCTCGACGCCCTCGACGCCGCCACGCTCACCCGCTGGCTCGCCGGCGAGGTCGACGCCTGGGAGCTGATCGCCGCCGCCGACCGCGTGCGTCGCGGTCGCTTCGGCAACCACGTCCACCTGTGCTCGATCGTCAACGCCAAGCAAGGCGGCTGCCCCGAAGACTGCGGGTTTTGTTCGCAGTCGAAGCACTTCGACACCGGCGTCGGCCCGGAGAAATTCCTCGACCACAAGCAGATGGTCACCGCCAGCAAGCTCGCGCTGGCGCAGGGGGCCACCGCGCTCGGCCTCGTCACCGCCACCCGCGGCTACGAGGACGGCTCGCGCGCGCTCGACCATATGGTCGAGGGCATCCGCGCGGTGCGTGAGGCCGGCTTCACGGAGGCGCACGCCTCCCTCGGCTTCGTCAGCAAGGACGGCCTGCGCCGGCTCAAGGACGCCGGCATGACCGAGTTTAACCACAACCTCGAGACCGGCCGCGGCTACTTCTCGCAGATCGTCACCAGCCACACCTACGACGACCGCATCGCCACCATTCGCGACGCCAAGGAGCTCGGCCTGCGCACCTGCGTCGGCGGGATCTTCGGCATGGGCGAGCGGCCGGAGCACCGCGCCGAGCTGGCGATGGACCTGCGCGCGCTCGACGTCGACGAGGTCCCGATCAACTTCCTGGTCAGCGTCGACGGCACGCGCCTGCAAAAGGTCGAGCCGATGGCGCCGCTGGAGATGCTGCGGATCATCGCCTGCTTTCGCCTGGCCCTGCCGCGCCAGAACATCTTCATCGCCGCCGGCCGCCAGCACCTCGGCCAGCTCCAGCCGATGATCTTCACCGCCGGCGCCTCCGGCATGATGATCGGCGACTTCCTGACCACCGCCAACCGCTCCGTGCAAGACGACCTCGACATGCTCGCGCAGCTCGGCCTCGAGGGCACCGTGTGCGGCGCACCGCGCCCCGAACTGGGCAAGCCGACCACGCCTCGCGCCACCCCCACGCGTCACCTGCCAGTCATGGCCTGACGGGCGATGGAGCTCGCGCAGGCCACGATCTTCCTGGCGGCGGCGGTCCTCGCCGTGCCGGTGTTCAAGCGCCTCGGCCTCGGCGCGGTGCTCGGCTACCTCGCCGCTGGCGTAGCGATCGGGCCGTCCGGCTTCGCCGTCATCGACGAGGTCGAGTCCACCCTGCACTTCGCCGAGCTCGGCGTCGTCTTCCTGATGTTCCTGGTCGGCCTCGAGCTGCAACCGGCGCGCCTGTGGAAGCTGCGCGCGCAGGTCTTCGAGTTCGGCGGCCTCCAGGTCATGATCACCACCCTGCTGCTCGCGCCGATCGGCTGGGCGCTCGGGCTCTCGCCGGTCGCGGCGATCGTCGCCGGTCTCGCGCTGTCGCTGTCCTCGACCGCCTTCGTGCTGCAGATCCTCGCCGAGCGCCGCGCGCTCGCCAGCCCGCCCGGCCAGGCCGCGTTCGGGATCCTCCTGTTCCAGGACGTCGCCGCCAGCCCGTTGTTGGCGGCCTTGCCGCTGCTCGGCGCGGCGCGGGCGGCCGAGGCCGGCGCCAGCGTATGGACGCAAGTCGGGCTCGCGCTCGGCGTCATCGCCGGCCTCGTCGTCGCCGGCCGCTACGTGCTCGGGCCGCTGTTTCGTCTGGTCACCGGCACCCGCATCCGCGAGCTCTCGGCCGCGCTCGCGCTGCTCATCGTGCTGGCGACCGCGATGCTGATGGAGGCCGTCGGCCTGTCGATGGCGCTCGGGGCCTTCCTCGCCGGCGTGCTGCTCGCCGACTCCCCGTATCGCCACGAGCTCGAGGCCGACATCGAGCCGTTCAAGGGCCTCCTGCTCGGCCTGTTCTTCGTCGCGGTCGGCATGTCGGCGAAGCTCGGCATCGTCGCCGCGCAACCGCTGCAGGTCGCAGGACTGGTGATCGGGCTGGTCGCGCTCAAGGCCGCCGTGCTGGTGCTGCTCGGGCGCAGCATGTTCAAGCTGACGACCCGCGGCGCGGTCGACCTCGGCATCTCGCTGTCGCAGGGCGGCGAGTTCGCGTTCGTGGTGTGCAGCGCCGCGGTCGTGGCCGGCGTGTTCTCCCGCGGCGTCGCCGACCTGCTGATCATCGTCGTGACGCTGTCGATGGTGACGACCCCGCTGCTCTACCTGCTACGCGACCGCCTGTCCCGGCAGACCGCCGAGACCCAGCCCTACGACGCGATCGACCAGCAGTGCAACGTGATCATCGCCGGCATGGGCCGCTTCGGGCAGATCGTCGGTCGGGTGCTGCGCATGGCCCATGTCCCGTTCACGGCGCTCGAGGTCAACCCGACCCAGATCGACTTCCTGCGCCGCTTCGGCAGCAAGATCTTCTATGGCGACGCCGCCCGCCTGGACCTCCTGCACGCCGCTGGCGCGAGCACGGCCCGGCTGCTCATCGTCGCCGTCGACGACACCGAGGCCGCACTCAACATCGTCAAGCACGCGCGCCACCAGTTCCCGCAACTGCGGATCTTGGCCCGCAGCCGCAACCGCCAGCACACCCACGCGTTGCTCGCTGCCGGCGCCGACCGGGTGATGCGCGAGACCTTCGTGTCGAGCCTCGAGACGGCCCAACAAGCGCTCGAGGAGCTCGACCTGCCCGACGCACGCGAGATCGTGGGCGCCTTCCGGGACTGGGACGAGCGCGTGCTCGCCGAACAATTCGCGTTCCGCGACGACGAGCAGGCGATGATCGCCCACGCCAGGAGGTCCGCCGAGGAGCTCCAGCGTCTGTTCGAGACCGACGCCCGCAGCGAGCGCTAGCACCTCACCAGGACGGCTTCTCCTCCTCGGGACCGGGGTCGGGCTTGGCGGCGCCGCTGCCCGCACCTGCGCCGGCACCCACAGGGGCCGCGGGGTCGACCGGCGCGACGGCGGGAGCCGGCGGGGTCGCCGGCGGCTGGGCGGCCTGGGCCGCGCCTGCGGGCCCGAGACCGGGAGCGGAGGGGGTCGGCGCGATGGCCTTCTCCTCGACCTTGGCGGCCTTCTTGTCCTCCTTCTTGCTGCACGCCGGCGTGCCGGCGGTGGTGGCCAGGAGGACGGTGATGGCGAGGAACTTCTCGGCGTCGAGCTTCATCGCGCCAACCTAGCAGACCTCGCCGGCCCGGTCACGAGGCCCGGTCACGAGGCTTGCTCGCGCGGCGCGACCTGCATCATAAACCCGAGCTGCCCATGCGTGGTCATCGGGACCCGCTTCACCCGCCTCGCCGCGGCGCGCCGCGCACCTCATACGCGACCAGCGACTTGGTCCGCTGCTGCTCCGGCGGGCCGAGGGCTGATGCTCTGGACCAGCCCGAGCCCGCGCACCCAGTGGCTCGCGTCACGCTGGACCGACTCGAGCGGCGGTGACCCGGCCGGGGTCCGCAGGTGCATGCGGCTAAAGACCTCGCCATGCACGCGCATCGCCGCGAAGCTGCCCGCCGGCACCGTGACCCGCTCGACCGCCACGACCTCGGCGCTGCCGGTCACCTCCAACGTCGCCATCGGCGGCGTGCCCTGCTGCGTGCTGCGATACTCCCAGACATCCCCGGGCGTCGCCGGCATGAAGCCGGACAGCGCCGACGCCTGCACCACCTCGATGCGCGCGCCATCGGTGACAAGTTGCCAGTCGCTCTGCGGATCGAGGTCGATCTCGCTGGCAACTCCGGTGCGCCTCGCCACGATCGCAGCATCGTCCGGCCCGCGCGGCGGCGCAAGCCGCCGCGCGTCACGGGCCATTGGTTTTCAGGGCGTCGCCGCGCTGGCGGCCCGCTGGGAGCCGATGAACTGCGCCAGCGACTCGATCTCCGCCGGGCTCAATTTGCCGGCGAACTTCGGCATCTCCGCCGTATCCCCGTACAGGTCAGGCTGACTCGAGTCGTTGATCACGCGGGCGATCCACGCCGCGCTGCCGCGCCCGAGCAGGGTCGGGCCGGTGCCGGACTTGCCGGCCTCGATCTCGTGACAGCCACTGCACTCGAGCTTGCCGTCCCACAGCGCCTTGCCTTGCGCGACCAGCCCGGCGTCGAGCGTGCCGGCCACCTCGGCGCCGCCGAGGCCGAGCACGTACTCGACGACCGCGGCCAGCTCGGCGTCCGAGGCGGTCTCGACCGGCAGCGGCTCCATCGTGGTGTGCGCCTTGGTGCCCCCGTAAAACTTTGGGTCGCGCGGGTTTCGGATCAGGCCGGTCAGCCACGCACGGCTGCCGTAGTCGTCGAACGACGGCGCCTCGGCCCCGCCATGGCCCTCGATCGTGTGGCAGGTCGCGCAGTGCTCCTTGAACAGCTTGCGCGTCTTCTCCTTCGGGTCGTTGTCGAACACCGCGACGCCACCGGCCGCCGGCACGCCCTCGAGCGCCAGCCGACGCGCGCGCGCGGCCTCCTTCTCGGCGACCTCGAGGCCGTGTTGATACGACGCGTTGCTGGCGTCCTCGGCCATCGCCAGCCCGGTGAGCGCGGTGACCCCGGCCATCAGCAGGGCGACCAGCGAGAGCGCGACGACGCGGTCACGCGGGTGCCGGGACTTCGCGCGGTCGATCCACGGCAACGCGAACAACATCACCGCGACCGCGCCCGGCAACAGCACCGTGGCGATGATCTGTAGCGGTCCCTCGAAGTACTTGAGCAACTGGTACAGGAACAGGAAGTACCACTCCGGGCGGGCCACGAAGTTGCTCGCCCGGTCGGCCGGCGCGTACAGCTCGGCGCCGTGGGTCTGGTACGTCAGGGCCACCAGCACCGCCGCGCACGCCGTCATCGCCAGCACGTCGAGGAACAACTGGTTCGGCCAGAACGGCTGGGTCTTGCGGCGCAGCTCCGCCTCGCTCAGTTCGACCGGCGGCGTGACCCCGTGCTTGCGAAACAGCGCCAGGTGACCGACCAACAGCAGCGTCAGCGAGATCGGCAGCACGAACACGTGCAGCGCGTAAAACCGGGTGATCGTCAGGTTGCCGTACTCGGGTCCGCCTTGCAGCACCTGCTGCATCGGCTCGCCGCCGGGCACCGAGCCCATGATCCCGGTGGCGACCTGCGTGGCCCAGTAGCCCTTTTGATCCCACGGCAGCAGATAGCCGGTCAGCGCGAAGGCCAGCACCAGGCCGCCCATCGCCAGGCCGGTCCACCAGTTGACCTCCCGCGGCGCGCGATAGGCCCCGGCCCACACCACCTGCAACAGGTGCAGGATCACGACCACCACCATCGCCGACGACCCGTGGTGATGCAGCCCGCGCAGGAACCACCCCGCGGTGACCTGGTCGTTGAGATAGGCGGTGCTCGCCCACGCCGACGCGGCCGACGGGCTGTAGTAGAACGCGAGCAGGATCCCGAGCACGACCTGCTGCATGAACAAAAAGGTCAGCACCGAGCCGAACACGTAGCGCAGGCGCGCGCCACCGGCGACGTCCTCGTCGAGCGCGTGGCCGATCGCCGTCTTGAGGCCCGTGCGTGCCTCGATCCAGTCGCCGAGCCGCGCCATCAGACCGGCTCCTTGGCGGGCACGCCCTGGCGGAAGCGCTGGAAGCGGATCGCCACCAGACCGCCCTCTTCTTGCAGCTCGAGCGTGTCGAGCGGCCGCGGCGACGGCCCGGCCTCGACATCACCACCGACCCCGAAGGCCGAGCGGTGACACGGGCACTTGAACTTCACCTCCGCCGGGTCGAAGTCGACGGCGCACCCGAGGTGTGGGCACGCGCTCGAGAAGGCCTGCAACTGGCCCTCGCGCTCGACCACCCAGCACGAGCCGAGCTTCACGTCGCGCTCGCGGCTCCACGCGTCAGTGCGGTCGGCGTGCAGGTCGACCCGCACCGGCGTCGACCCGAACTGCTTGCGCTCGCCGACCGCCAAGAAGTCCCCCGCCGCGCGCTCGCGCCCGAGTGGGTGGACCACGTAGCCGATCGCCGGCACCGCCGGGATCGCCGCCAGGCCGCAGCCGAGCACCCCGACCCCGAGCTTGAGGAGCCCGCGGCGCGAGGCTGTCTCCGGGGACATGTCCTCTGGTTCATGTGCTCCGCCGTTGTCCGGCTGGTCTGATCCGTCGCGACGCATGCGAACTCCGTTCGAGGCCCGGCGCGCCGGGCAGCCATCAGGGTCCGCAGGATACCCGCATCGGCGGCCCACCGGCAGCCTTGGGCGCGAGGCCGCGGCGAGATACCATGCCCGCGTGTCGACCCCCCAGTTGCTTCGCCCCGAGCCGGGGCCTACCACCCTCAAGGTCACGCGTTGGGGTGGCACCCGGCTGGCCGCGCTACGCGGAGGCGCCGAGCTACGCGGCCAGGCTGTCGGTGAATCGTGGGAATTCTCGACCGTGCCCGGCCACGAGAGCGAGCTCGCAGGACAGCCTCTGAGCACGATCCTGGGCGGTCCCCTGCCATTTTTGGCCAAGCTCATCGACACCGCGCTGCCGCTCAGTGTGCAGGTCCATCCGGGCGACGCTCCGGGGACGCCGGGCAAGGAGGAGGCCTGGGTCGTGCTCGCCGCGGACCCCGGCGCGCACGTCTGGGCCGGGCTCGCGGACGGATGCGATCCGCAGGAGTTTCGTCGCGCCGTCGCCGCGAGCGAGCCCCTGTTGCCGTTGCTGCGGGCGATCCCCGTGGTCCCCGGCACCGTCGTCCTGGTCCCCGCGCGCACCGTACACGCGATCGGCAGCGGGATCTTGCTCGCCGAGATCCAGCAGCCGGTCGACTGCACCTACCGCTTCCACGATCACGGCAGCGACCGCCCGATCCAGCCCGACCAGGCGCTCGCCGCCGTCGACCTCGCCCAGCGCGCGCAGGTGTGGCAGCCCGAAGATCCGCCGACCACCCTCACCGGCCTTCACGTCACCCTCGAGATCCTCGGCGCTGGCACGCATGCCCGCGAGCCCGCCGGCCCGAGCCTCATCGTCCCGGTGCGCGGACGTGGCGACGCCATCACGGCCCGCGAGGAGCAGCCCCTCGACCTCGGCGAGCTGCTGCTCGCCCGCCCCGGCCCGTGGCGGCTCGAGCTCGCGCCCGGCAGCCTGTGCGTGATCGGCCAGGTCGACGCCGTGGCAAACCACCTTGATCATCCCCTCGACCACCCCCTCGACCACCACCGCGACGACGCCCTCGCATAGCACCCGAGGGCCAGGACGATCGTCCTCGCTTTTGCCGGTCACGCGGACCCACAGCCGCGACGAGCGCGTGCCTCACCTGACCCGTAGTGGGGCCGTCACCGAGCCGTGCGACTCCTGATATGCTGGCGCGATGAACCTACACGCGCGATGGATCCTGGCCCTCGGCGCCACCCTGGTGGTCGCCTGCGGCGATAACGGCGGCAAAGAGACCACCGACGACCCGACGCTCACGACCGGCACCGCGATGACCACCTCGGGCGGCACCACCGGCACGCCGACCACCACCGGCGCCGAGAGCTCGAGCGAGGGTTCATCTGGCGAGCCCGCGCACTCCTGCCTGGTCCACGGCGACGAGGACGAGTGCATGCTCGACCCGCTGTGCATCTGGAAAGGCGTCGTGCAGTTCACGCACGGCGCGCAGGGCTGTCAGGGCAACATCGACAACTTCTGCCTCGAGAAGGACCAGGCCGGCGGCGCGTCGGCCTGGTACCGCGAGGTCGGCGGCGACCCGCAGGTCGTCGAGTTTAGCTACACCCCGCCCGACCTCGCCCCGGAGTGGATGCCCTGCACCTGCGACGGACCGCTGGCGTGTCTGTGTACCTCCGTGACCGAGGAGTGCCCCGCGCGGCTCGACGAGTTCTGCGGCGGGATCAACACCTCGATGGGCTGCCAGCTCTCCAACATCAAGGGCAACTCGCGCTGCGCGTGGCTGTCGATCTCGCCGGAGGGCCCGCCCGACGCCCTCTGTGCCGACGACGCCGCGGTCGACGGCTGCATCCCCGCAGACGCCGGCAACGCGGACACCTGCATGCCGCCGGCCTACACCTTCCTGCCCTGCATGGGCTACTCGCAGGAGGTGTTCTGGCGCGACAACAACGGCATCATCGAGGTCACGACCACCTGCGGCCCGCAGCCGATCGGCTTCACCCGCTGCGAGGCCGACGACACCCCCGAGCAGCCCGACGAATGCAAGTGCCGTTGCCTGTAGAGCGCCACCACCACCCGGTCCTCCGAGGATCTGGCCCCCTCGCCAGGACCGGTCATTCGCGTATGATGCCCGCATGACTTCTCCTCGCTCGATGCAGACCCGGCGGACCGGGCAGCTTACTACCTCGTGGATTTCGATCATGTCACTCATGTTCGTCGGCGCGCTGGCTGGCTGCCCCAACAACACCGAAGTGACCGCCACCGACGCCGACACGACCGCCGCGACCACCACCGGCGAGACGAACACCACGCCGACCACCACGCCGACCACCACGATCCCGACCACCGGCGACACGACCACCGGTGACGCCACGACCACCGCCACGACCATCGGCGAGTCGAGCACCGGCGAGTCCGCCTCGAGCACGGGCACCGTCGAGACCGTCGCCTGCACCGACCTCCTGACCATGGAGACCTGCGCCGACGACAAGGCCTGCAAGTGGTCCGGCATCATCGCGTTTACCTACAGCGCCCAGGGCTGTCAGGGCAGCATCGTCAACTTCTGCGTCGACAAGGCGCCGGCCGGCGCCGCCTCGGCCTGGTACCGCGACGTCGACGGCGAGCCGCAAGTGGTCGAGTTCGGCTACACCCCGACCGACCTCGACCCCGAGTGGAAGCCCTGCGACTGCGACGGCCCGCTCGCCTGTCTGTGTACCTCGGTCACCGAGGACTGCCCCGCGCGCCAGGACGAATTCTGCGGCGTCAACATCAACGACTCCGGCTGCCAAAAGGCGGTCTTCAAGGGCAACCCGATCTGCGCCTGGCTGCTGATCTCACCCGAGGGCCCGGCCGACGACGCCTGCGAGGTCAAACAGAAGAACAACAAGTGCGTGCCGGCCATGGACGCCGACAAGGTCACCTGCGAGTTGTCGGACCTCCCGCCTTATCCGAACTGCAACCCCGGCAACAACCCCCAGAAGCCGGTGTACTGGCGCGACAACGAGGGCACGATCGAGGTGGTCCAGCCCGACCCCTGCGGCCCGATACCGATCGGCTGGACCCGCTGCGACGCCGTCGACACCCCCGAGCAGCCCGACGAGTGCGGTTGCTTGTGCACCTGAGCGCCCCCTCGTCAGGGCACCAGCACGAGCTTGCCGATCGTCTGCCCTGACTCGAGATCCGCGTGCGCCCGCGCCACCTGTCCCATGGGATAGGTGGTGACCGCCGGCATCCGCAGCGCCCCGCGCGTGAACCCGTCGACCACCCGCGTCATCGCCTCGGCCAGCAGGTCGGCGCGGTGAAACATGTAAGAGAGGTTGAAGCCGAGCACCGAGCGGTTGCGGTTGACCAGGTCCATCGCGCTAAACCACGGGGTGCGCACGGCGTCCCACGCGAGCTTGGCGTAGTTGGGTCGCCCGCCCTCGCGCGGCATCATGCTGTGAAACCCGTAGACCACCAGGCGCCCCGCGGGTGCGAGGTGACGGTAGCTCGCGCGCAGCGTGCTGACCCCATTGGCGTCGAAGATCGCCGCGTAACCATCGGGCGCGCTGGCCCTCGCCGCGGCCCACAGATCCTCGCTCGATCGGTCGATCACCCGCACGCAGCCGAGCGCGCGCGCAGCCTCGACCTTGTGCCGCCCGCCGACCACGCCGACCACCTGGCAGCCGTGGTCGCGGGCCAGTTGGACCAGCGCCGAGCCGACCCCACCGGCCGCCGCGTGGACCAGCACCCACTCACCCGCGCGCGGGCGCGCCAGCGTGTGCAATGCATAGTCCGCGGTGAGGAAGATCGTCGGCAAGCCGGCCGCCTCGGCCAGCGAGAGCCCGGCCGGCACCGCGAACACCTGCGTGTCCGGCACGACCAGTTCGCTCGCGTAGCCGCCGAACAGGCTCAGCGCGAGCACCTCCTGCCCGATCGCCCGGTCGACACCCGCGCCGACCGCCGCGACCCGGCCCGCGACCTCGAAGCCCGGCGTGATCGGCCAGCCGACCAGCTCCTTCGCCGACGCATACAGCCCCATCCGGATCACGCAATCCGCATAGTTCACGCCGATCGCCGCGACATCGATGCGAAGCTGGCCCGGGCCCGGCACCGGCGTCGGCGCGTCCTCAAGGGTGAGTCGGTCATGGCCCCCGGCCCGGTGGATCACGACCTTGCGCATGCCGCGACGGTCGCCCTCCGGCCCGCGCCCGTCAAGCCGTCATCCGCCGCTGTTTTGCCCCTCCCGGCCCCCCGCGAGGGGTGTTAGCCTGCCGCCCGCATGAGCACCGCGACCGGCACGACCCGCACCGAGACCGACAGCATGGGCCCCATCGAGGTCGAGCAGAGCAAGTACTGGGGCGCCCAGACCGAGCGCTCGCTCCACCACTTCGACATCGGCGACGACCGCTTCCCGCGGCCGATGATCCGCGCGCTCGGCCTGCTCAAGAAGGCCGCCGCGCTCGCCAACGCCGATCTCGGCATGCTGCCGCAGGACACGGTCGACCTCATCCTGCGCGCCGCGGACGACGTCATCGAGGGCAAGCTCGACGACCACTTCCCGCTGCGCGTGTGGCAGACCGGCAGCGGCACGCAGACCAACATGAACGCCAACGAGGTCATCAGTAACCGCGCGATCGAGCAGAGCGGCGGGATCCTCGGCAGCAAGCGACCGGTCCACCCCAACGACGACGTCAACCGCGGCCAGTCCTCCAACGACACCTTCCCGACCGCGATGCACATCGCCACCGCCGAGCAGGTCGTGCACCACCTGCTGCCCCGCGTCACCGCTCTGCGCGACGTGCTCGCCAGCAAATCACAAGACTTCGCGTCCATCATCAAGATCGGTCGCACCCACCTCCAGGACGCCACCCCGCTGACCCTCGGCCAGGAGTTCTCGGGCTACGTGCAACAGCTCGACCACAGCGTCGCCGCCGTCGAGGCCGCCCTGCCCCGCGTCTACGAGCTCGCGCTCGGCGGCACCGCGGTCGGCACCGGCCTCAACACCCACCGCGACTACGCCGTCACCAGCGCGCGCCACATCGCGATCCTGACCGGCCTGCCGTTCGTCACTGCCCCCAACAAGTTCGCCGCGCTCGCCGGCCACGAGCCGCTCGTCGGCCTGCACGGCGCGCTCAAGGTGCTGGCCTGCGCGCTGATGAAGATCGCCAACGACGTGCGCTGGCTGGCCTCCGGCCCGCGCTGCGGCCTCGGTGAGATCACGATCCCGGAGAACGAGCCCGGCTCGTCGATCATGCCCGGCAAGGTCAACCCGACCCAGTGCGAGGCGATGACCATGGTCTGCGCCCAGGTGCTCGGCAATGACGTCGCCGTCGGCATCGGCGCCGCGAGCGGCAACTTCGAGCTCAACGTGTTCAAGCCGCTCATCATCCACAACGTGCTGCACTCCCTGCGCCTGCTCGGCGACGCCTGCCGCAACTTCCGCGAGTTCTGTGCCGAGGGCATCGCCCCGAACCTCCCCCGCATCGAGCACAACCTGCGCGAGAGCCTCATGCTGGTGACCGCCCTCAACCCGCACATCGGCTACGACAACGCCGCCAAGATCGCCAAGAAGGCCCACCACGACGGCACCTCGCTCAAGGCCGCCGCCGTCGCGCTCGGCCTGTTGACGGAGGCACAGTTCGACGCCTGGGTCCGCCCCGAGACCATGGTCGGCCCCGACGCCGGCAAGTGAGCCCCACCATGCCGATGCCCCCAAGCCACCGTCGAGCCAAGGACTTCAAGCCGGGCCGGATCGCCGGCTGGCCGCCCGACCGTCACAATCGGCAGGAAGTGGCACAGCGCGTGTGCTACGTCGCCGACGCCAAGCACAAGGACCACCCGGCGCCCCATGGCGAGTGGCAACTCGGACGGCGAGAAATGTGAGTACATCCCGCGGAGGTCTGGCCCTTCATCCGGGAAGCGCTACGCGCAGCCGTGGAGATCGGCGTCGTCGACTGCAAATTCCGCGGAGACTTCCCGGCCCGACTGTGGGTCCGCGTCAACGAGAGATTGCACGAGGCCCGTTTGAGCAACCAGGAGACGGGCGAATACCACGGATTCCCGCTCGACTACCGGCAGAACTATCCCAGCGATCCCCACGGGTTCCTCGACATCGCGCCCAGGATCC
>Ga0105046_10009565_pt1 | contig 15153 bp, 13 predicted proteins | sample MAT03_FD_78385 | JGI IMG/M metagenome (GOLD analysis project Ga0105046, IMG submission 78385) | Freshwater microbial communities from Lake Fryxell liftoff mats and glacier meltwater in Antarctica - MAT-03 (megahit assembly) | ecosystem: Environmental > Aquatic > Freshwater > Ice > Liftoff...
CGCGAGCGCTCCTGGTCACGCTCCATCAACCCGACAAACTATCCTCGCCGGTTCACCCGGAAGCCCGGCTCCTGAGCCGGGAGCAACTTCGGGTCAGGTGGGCTCGCGAACGAACCGCAGTTCGTGCACCACTATCCACCGTGGTGCTCAATCGTGCTCGACTTTCCGCACCGCCGACAAACCAACTGGCCAGCGTCCGGTTCTGCCGGCGCTACGGAAACCTCGGGCAGCAATTGCTCCAGGCCAACGACGCGCCGACAGGTCAGGCCATTCTTGTTCAAGTGCACCAACGGCGGGTCATAGCCCTTGTCTTTCGACAGCACAATGCACTCGGTTTCCGGCGCCATCTCGAACGTGCGCCCGAGATGAAAGGCGATGTGGAAGTCCAAGGCATTCTTGCCGGTGCCCTCGATCTTCTGGAAGTCGACCCGACTAAACCGATGGGCCGTAGCTTTGTTCCTGGCCGCGTTCGGCGGCGCCTGGCTGGCCCCCACAGACACGATTGCCCGATAGCTCTCATCGAGAATCGACAGATACAGTTTCTGGACGTTCTCGAAGTCCACCAAGACAAGGCGTTTCGACACAACTCTCCTCCACTGATACCGGCCACCGAAGTTCGCCAGGGCTGGCCAAAGCCTCAATCGTAGCGCGACACATTGGAATACCAACTGGAAAGCAGGCAGCCAGGCGCCCGCAGTGGCACGATCAAAGCCGACCGCAAAACCGTAACGTCAACACTAGCAGCCTGTCGGACTTGAACAAGCAAGACGCGACCTGTTTTGGGGTTTGCCTAAAAAATAGGCAGTTACGCCGTTTTCGGAGGTAGTTTTGCCTCTTTTCACGGTAGTTTCCCCGCTTATCCGAATTTTGGACGCAGTACGGCCATGCGCTTCAAATTCCAGGCCATGCACACCAGGCTCCACTCGCCACGCACCTTGGCCAGTCCGCGCAACGAGAACTGCCTGAACCCCAGCACCGACTTGATGATCCCAAACACTGGCTCTACCGTTTGCTTGCGCAACGCGTACAGGGTACGGCCCAATTTAGTCTTGAGTTTGTGGGCCATCTTTCGCGCCGCTGTGGCGTTGTCTGGCAATGCTTCGGGCTCGCTGTGGCGTTCGCGCCAGTCCGGGTGGTGCTCATCGCGGGCCACCGCAATCAACGAATCGATATTTGCCGCCTCGCACGCCTGGATGTTCTTCTCGCTGTAAAGCCCGTATCCTTCATCAGGCACTTCACTTCGCCGCGCGTCTGCGACTGTGTGCTCAGGCTGTGCAGCATCGGTGCAATCTGCTCTTTGTCATTGGGGGCCTGCGTTACTCCGGTGCCAACCACCAGCATGGTGGTTGCGTCCACCGCAGCCTGCGCGTTGTAGGCTTGCTCGAAGCCGCCACCGGCCACCGGCATCACGCGCGACTCCTCGTCGGTGAGGTTGATCTGGTCGCTGGCTCGAGGTCCGGGTTGTGGTGCTTTGGGAGACTTGCCCCCGGGCTTCTTGCCCGTGCGTTCTTGCTTGTCGGCTCGAGTGGCCATCTTCTGCTCGTACTGTGCATTCTCACGCTCATGGCGCTCAGCAGCGCGCGCCACGATCTTGGCCTTGGCAGCCGCCATCACCTTGAGCCGATCCTCACGGCGCTTGATCTCCTCGGGCAGACTGACCCCGTCGGGGACGTCAGCCCGATCGGCAGACTCGGCCAAGGCAAAGAGGTCCTGCACTTCAGCCTTGAGCTGCACTTCGAGTTTCTCGATGTGGCCGTGCGACGGCGCGCTATGGCGCGATGCGTTGGCATGTATCTTGGTGCCGTCCAGGCACACCGTGCCCAACTTCAGAAGCTTCATTTCCCTGGCCAATTCAAGTACCTGAAGAAACAGCGCCTGGATCTCACCAATGAAGCGCCGCCGGAAGGCGGCAAGCGTGTCGTGATCGGGGTGGGTACCAGCCGCAATATAGCGAAACGCCACCGAGTCGTAGGTGGCACGCTTCGAGCTTGCGGCTGGAGAAAATACCGCTGGCGTAGCCGTACACCAGTATGGCCAGCAAGGTGGCTGGGTGGTGCGCCTTGGAGCCGCGTCCGGCGTACTGCCGCGTCAGATTGCTCAGGTCGAGTTGGTCAACCACCTCCGCGATGAAGCGCGCCAGGTGGCCTTCGTTTAGCCAGTCCTCCATGGAGGGCGGCAATAGATATGCCGTCTTCCGATCCGCCGTCACAAACTCAGCCATCCCGTCCTCCTGCGCAAGCCATTCCTGCCCTGCTTCCATAACGTCTCAACTCGTTTTTTGATGACAGTCATTGCAGATAAAGGGCCTGATAGTCCGACAGGCTGCTAGCCATGGGTCAGTCCAAATCGACTCCCTGGGTCAATTTGGCGGCGGCGCACGCAGCGGTCGACCGAAAGCGCTTATCTATGGTCGCGCGATCGGCGCCTCTCACGCAAGACTCGCGCGGCGGTGGGTAAGCCGCCCACAAATGTGGTGCGTGGCGACCCGTTGTCAGCAGTGCTGACAACGCCCTCGGACACGCAGAGGGTTGGTAGCCGGCCTCACCCCCCTGAGGTTGCAGAGCATCGATGATTGGCGCAGCATAGTCCCGTTGAATTTCTCCACTGGCTGAGTCAGCCCGGCTGATGCCCGTTACCGCATCGCCCATGCCAGCTCACCCGGGCGCCATCGCCGGCCTCATCTCCTGAAACCCGGCCGTCAGAAGGCGTGGAGATATACGTCGGGCATCGGACACGAATGACGCCCGCCCTGCCCCAACCGGCATCGCAGCGTAGCCCGATGGTCATCTGAGCCACCGAGCACGGCTGACCGTAAGGAAGCGGCGACAGCCGGTGCCAAGCTGCTGCAATCTCGCCAGCGCCCAGGCCTTGCCAAGCCCTGCGCCAACCGCGTCGTCACTACGCGGCGCCAGCCAGTAGTGACGACGCGCGAAATGCCCCAGCGCACAAGGGCTTACACCGGGCTGCCGCAAGTGACAGCCCTAAGTGACGAGCTCACAGCGCGTCGAAACTGCATACCGTGCAACGCGATCTGCCCCGCCCGCTACCCGCGGGCCATGTCAGCCGAGGCGCCGCATGGCGCACCCCGAGCCTTGGGGAAATGGCTCAACCTGATGGAGCTCGCTCAGGCCGCTACAGGCGGCCGCGTGGCCTTGCAGGCCGGGCCTGGCCAGTGACCAGGCCCATCGCCAGGCACAGACAGTCCACCGGACTGTCTGTGTCCGGGCTCGGCTTACCGCGTCGCCTTCGGCCCACGCGCCGGCCAGAAGGTTTTCACGGTGCAAAGTGCGATGGCGCGAGACGCCGTCCTCACCCAGGCGCTCTGCGCCGACCATCAGGGCTTCAGCCTGCACGCGGGCGTGCGCTGCGATGCCCACGAGCGCCGGCGGCTGGAACAACTGTGCCGCACCATCACGCGCCCGGCACTGGCCAACGAACGCGTGCAGATCAACAGCGCCGGGCAAGTGGCGCTCAAACTCAAGCCTGCCTGGCGTGACGGCACCACCCACATCGTAATGTCGCCGGCTTTGATCGCCCGCGGGCAGAGCGCGGCACTGGAGCTGGTGCTTAGGCTGGCAAGGCCCAGAACGTACTGTTGGCGCATACGCCGGCGACCGCTTCGGCGGCGGCTTCTAAGAGAAGTTGGCCCTTTTCCGCTGTCGCGGCCCGCGGGTCGCCGATGACGCCATGGCTGGTTCGCGCCTGAAACGAGCGCCAGCGATGGACGGCGTCGCTGCCCACGACATCGGCGATCTCGGGCGCCGTGGGGCCGACGACGTCGATGGCGCGGCTCATGTCGACTAGATCAGGCGCCAAAGCAAGCAGCATCGACGTCTCCGCCTCGCAAGCGTGACGCAGGATTGTTTGCCTCTCGAGAATTCTGGCAAAATTTTCCTTGGCCAGAAGCCAGTAAGAGGTCACCGCAAGCGGCGCGTTGAGCTCGACTGCCAGCTCGTTGACCACGACGTTCAGGGCCATGATGTTGCCACCGTGGCCGTTGAGGATCAGTATTCGCGGAAATCCCTGGCGGACCAACGATCGGCAGAGGCATTGCAGCAAGCTGAAGAACGTGTGGAAGTCGAGCGACAGCGTACCGCCCAGACTCATGTGATGTTCGGCAAGTCCACTCCAAACCGTCGGTGCGACGACGATGGGAGTGGTTGCGATGATCTTCCGCGCAGCGCGCCGGGCGATCTCGCCGACCAGCAACGCGTCGACTTGGGTGGGCAGGTGCGGACCGTGCTGCTCGGTTGAGCCGACAGGCAGGATCACGATAGCGTTGCGCGCTGCCAGGGCGCTGATTTCCGCAGCCTTTAACCGCCACCATTCTACTTCGGTCATCAAGTCCTCCTACTTCCGCCCTCGCGCTCCAGCAACCGTTCCAGGAACGCGCGGGTTCTGGGCTCGACGGGCTCAACGAAAATTCGGTCGGGCGGCGCGCGTTCCACAATGGCGCCGCAGTCCATGAAGATCACGTCATCCGCAATATCGCGGGCAAAACCCATCTCGTGGGTGACGACCAGCATGGTCATCCCGCGCTCGGCCAACCCGCGCATCGTCTTCAGCACCTCGCCGACAAGCTCGGGATCGAGGGCCGAGGTGACCTCGTCGAACAGCATGACCCGCGGATGCATAGCGAGTGCGCGCGCTATCGCAGCCCGTTGCTGCTGTCCTCCGGAGAGCCGCGAGGGATAGGCGTCGCGCTTGTCCTCGAGGCCCACGCGGGTCAGCAGCTCGATCGCCAGCGACTCGGCCTCGGCGGATGATATGCCCATTACCCGACGCGGGGCGAGCGTGACGTTCTCCAAGACCGTCAAGTGGGGAAACAGGTTGAAGCTCTGGAACACCATGCCGATGTCGTTACGCAGCGCGCGCAAGGTCGCCGCATCGGGAATGGGCCCAGCATCCTGGCTTCCCCGTAACACGAGCTTCCCGTCGATCAGGATTCGGCCGTGCTGGATCTCCTCCAGTCGCGCCACGCACCGCAGAAGCGTGCTCTTGCCCGAACCGCTGGGGCCGATCACGACCACCACTTGGCCGGGAGCGACGGCGAGATCGACGCGATCCAGCACGGTATCCGCACCGTAGCGCTTGGTGACCTGTTCCAGGACGATGAGCGAGTCCATCTTTGGCGCGACCACTAAGCGCGGTCGGCCGCAAAGCGTCGCTCGAGGGCATGGAAGGCGAGCGCAATCGGATAAGTGAGAACGAAATAGGCAATCGCGACGATGGTGAGGGTCTCTACAGGGCGAAAGGTTTCATTGGCCACCAGCTGGCCGACGCGAAGCAGCTCGGGCGTGCCAATGGCGGACGCCAGCGCTGTGCCCTTGATGAGGTAGATGACCGTGGTGCCAGTCGGCGGCAGCACTTTGCGCGCGGCCTGCGGCAGAATCACGAAGCGCAGCGTATCGACCCAATCCAAGCCGAGTACGCGCGCTGCCTGCCATTGGGTACGGTCGACGCCGGCTATGCCGGCGCGGAAAATCTCCGCGAAGAACGCCGCAATGTTTAGACCCAGCGCGACGGCCGCGGCCCCGAACGCGCCCAGGTCCACGCCGAAGATGCCCGGCAGCCCGTAATACAACCAGATGATCTGGACCAAGGGTGGGGTCGTGCGGAAGAACTCGATATATACGTAGGCCGGCCAAGCGAAGAGCTTACGCCCTGAATAGCGCGCCAGCGCGAGTATGAGCCCGAGCACGAGGCCCATAGCGACGCTCGTAAGGCTGAGCCACAGAGTGAGCCAGGCGCCATTGATCAGGTCAGGCAGGTATTCGACGATCCTGCCGAACTGAAAGTCGCTCATGCCACCCAATCCTTCTGAATTAGTTGGCGGCCTTGATCTGTTCCGCAGTCATGTACTGCTTGGTCAGCACGTCGAGCTGGCCGGACTCGCGCAGTTTCCTGACGAAGTCGTCGATATATGCCGCCATCTTTTTGTCGCCCTTCATGTAAGCATAGCCGACCTTGCAGGCGCGCACGTCCAGCGGCTTGTTGTGGCCGGGGATGACGCGCAGTTTGTCGCCGAACGCCGCCAACGCGACCGTCGTCTGGATTGGGGTGTCGAGCACCACGGCATCGGCGCGACCGGCTACGACCTCCTGAATCAGGTCGGCCGAGGTAGATTGGCCGAAGCCCTTCAATGTGGCTTTGGGAGCGGCTTCCTTTGCCACGGACTCGGACCACGATCCGCTCGGCACCGCGAAGATGACCTCCGGGCGGTTGAACGACTCGACCGATGTCAGTCCCTTGGGATTGCTGGCGAGCGTCACCAAGGTTGCGCCGATCGTGATGTAGCTCTCGCTGAAATCGACCACCTCCTTGCGCTTGTCGGTGATGCAAATGGCCGGGACTATGTCCCACTTCTTGGTCTCGATTCCAGCGACGGCCGTCGCCCATTCAGAGTTGATGATGTTGAGCTTCACTTTCAGATCAGTGGCCATGCGTTTCATGATTTCGACATCGAGTCCCACGTATTCGCCGCTCGGACGCGGAGAGATCAGCGGTCGGTAAAGTACGCCGGCCACTCTCAACTCGCCGCGCTGCTTAATGTCATCCAACACGCTTTGCGCGGCCACTGTGGACGGCAAGGCTGCCGCCAACAGAAAGGCGGCAGCTCCCGCAATAAAGGTCGTTTTCATCATCATCATGGTTCGTTACTCCTTGTAATGCGGGTGAGTTAGCCCGCAGTTGCCGACGCCTAGCTGACTCAAGACCAAGCGACTAATCACTGCGGAAGGCCAGGCTGCTTCGGCGCTCAAGCGCGGCCGCCAGCAGCACGAGCGGCCAGGTCAGAACGAAATAGATCAACGCCACGAGCGTAAGGACCTCAATCGGTCGAAAATTCTGCGCTGCGAGGATCCAGCCGCGGTTCATGATCTCGGGCAGGGCGATCACCGCAGCGAGCGAGGATTGCTTCAGCAGGCTGACCAGCGTGTTGCAGGAGGGCGCCAGGATCAGGCGCAGAGTCTGCGGCAGAACGATGCACCAGAGGCGCTGCCAGGGCGAAAGTCCCAGCATCTGGCTCGCGTCCGACTGCCCGCGCGGCACCGCCAGAATGCCACCGCGAAAGATCTCTGCCATTTGCGCGCTGCTGCTGCAGGCAAGGGCGCCCGCCACCACGGTGAAGGCATCGAGGCGAATGTCGGCGATCACTGGCAGCGCGTAGTAGGCCCAAATAATGTGCACAAGAGGTGGCGTGGTGCGGAAGAACTCTATCCAGGCGAGCGCTATGGCGCTGACGATCGGAATGTGCCGCAGCCGCGCCAAGGCAATCGGGAGCGCGGCGACGGTGCCGACGATGAAGGCAACCGCAGTCAATCCAAGGGTAAGCGGAATGCCTAGCAGCAGCGTTGGGAGATCGCCGATGACCGCGTCGAAGCGAAACATCGTTTCCCCGCGCGTTCGTTAAGAATGCTTCGCGGGGGCGCGCGGAGTGGCGGCGATTGCTTCGCCTCCTGTCGACGCCCCAAGGGCGCGTGCGCGCATGAATTGCACTGCAAACTGGAACAGCGGCGAAATGTAGATGAGCGGCGTCCAACTACGCGACCGCACCGTCGTGCAGCTCCCGTGCGATGCTTTGACCCTATTTAGCGACGCCCCTCCATGCCAATCACCGACAAGCGCACGCCCATCGATTGAGCGAAGTGGGGTTGCGATGACACCCCATAGCCCCGTAGCTCGTCGGCAGCGATGCGCCCCAATCTCTTTGGGACGACCACGTCGGGCCGGTAGCGGTTTGGGACAAGCTTTAGTCATCTGTTGTCTTTCAGCAGATTTGCTTTATTATGTATTATTATATTACTTTACATCGCATAGCTTAGACAATTGGATGTGAAGTGTCAACAGGTATTCAGGTAATCTTTCGTGATCGTTGTTCAACATCGGGCTGCGCGGGAAATCTATGAAAATCACCAATGTCAGAATCGTTCCGGTCTGGTGCCCGCGTCGCAGAGCCTATGGCAACGTGACGCGCACAGCCCTCGGCCCGGCAGCTGTTTCGGACTATGCGATCGTGTTTGTCGACACCGATGCTGGTCTCACTGGCCTCGGCGAAGTGTGCTCGGTCTTCAAGCGCCGCGGCGCGGTGCTGCACAAGGATGTCGAGTTGGCTCTTGCGCCCGCAGTAACGGGCGAGGATCCGTTCCGCATAGCCTTTCTGGTCCAGAAGATGGATCGAGTGCTCGACGGCGTAGAGGAGGGCAAAGCCGCGATCGAGATGGCATTGTGGGACATCGTCGGCAAGGCTCTCGGAACGCCGGTCTATAACCTTCTCGGTGGCAAGGTTCGCGACCGGGTTCCGCTCAGCTATTCGATCCCATACGGAACGCCCGGCCAGATGGCCGAACTAGCGCAAGAACGTGTGCGAGCCGGGCACAAGACCATCAAGGTGAAGGTCGGCAGCGAGGACGCCACGGCGGATATCGAGGGCGTGCGCGCAATACGCGAGGCCATCGGGCCAGAGATCAAACTGCGTGTCGATGGCAACATGGGCTGGCCGACCGCCAAGCATGCGATAAGAATTATCCGGGTCATGGAGCAATGGAACCTGGAACTCGTTGAACAGCCGCTGGCGGCGCATGATATCGACGGCATGGCGGAGGTCCGCCGGTCCATTGGCGTTCCGTTGATGGCGGACGAAAGCATCCGTAACCCGCGCAGCGCGATGGACGTCATCCGCCGCGGCGCCGCGGATATCGCTAATGTCTATGTTACGGAGGCAGGTGGCTTGCTCAACGCGTCTAAGATCTTTGCGATGTGCGAAGCGGCGAGTATGCCCTGCATGATTGGCAGCATGCCGGAGTTCGGGATCGGCACCGCCGCCCAGATTCATCTCGGCGTCGCGATGACGAATCTCGGTCCCGATAGCGATACCTGCGGTGTTTTGTACCACGCCGAGGATTTGCTGACGAAGCCATTGCGCATCGAGAACGGATTTGCGTACCCGCCGGAAGGTCCTGGGCTGGGGGTCGAGATCGACATGGATGTATTGGAACGTTGGCGCTGCAACGGGCAGTCCGGCCAGAACGACTGACCATCGGAGGAATCAATGAACAACGCGACGCTGCACGATTGCGATATTCTGATCCGCAACGCCTGCGTGTTGACGATGGATCGGCGTCGCACGGTGCTGTCCTCGGGAGCGATCGCGATCTCCGGCCATAGCATTGTGGCGGCCGGGCCGGAGCGCGAGGTCGGTCGCGCCTGGCAGGCAAGGACGACGATCGACGCACGAGGCGGTATCGTGCATCCCGGCTATGTCGACGCGCATCTGCACGTGAACGCGCAGACCTGTCGCGGCTTCTTTCGCGGCGACGCGAGCAAAGGCAGTGGTGTGGGCCCGAAGTACGCGGATTGGAAGGCAGCGCTGGATCCAGAGGATGAACGCGCGGCGGCTGCGTTGGCCTGTGTCGAGATGCTTCGGCATGGCGTGACCACCTTCATTGAGCCCGGAAGCGCATTCGAGCCGGATGCCGTTGCTGCGGCAACTGAGGCCGTGGGCGTCCGCTGTTTGCTCGCCGATCCTTACCTATGGGACGACACGTCGCTAATGAGCAAAATTCCGGGCCTGTCCAGTGACGCCCTGTTCGCACGCGTCCCAGCTGACCGCGACCGGTGCATGAGGCTGCTGGGCGGGCAGTTGTTCCGCAATCGCGACAAGAACGGCATTCTGCATGGGCATGTCGCGCTCTATGGCGAGGGCACCGCCTCGGACGCGCTGTTGCGCGCCGCGAAGCAACTCGCCGATCAAGAGGGTGTCGTGATGAACAGCCATATTGGCTACGACATCGATCTTGCGGAAGCCATGGAGACGCGTTGGAAGAAGCCGCGCTTTGTGCATCTCGCCGAACTCGGCGTCATTGGCCCGAACACGCTCTTCGTCCATATGAACCTGATCCGCGATGAGGAGGTGGAGCCGATCCTATCCTCCGGCATGTCGATGGTCTGGTGTCCTCTGGCGTACATGTCGCGCGGGACGCCCTTGCGCGTACGCACTCGTATTCCCGAGATGCAGCAGCGCGGCGCCCATGTCGCGTTGGGCACGGACTCAGCGAGGCAATGCTCCGCCGGAGATTCTGGCTTCCTCGCGCTGCATCTGGCGGGCGAGGCCGGGTACCCGACGGTATCAGAGGATATCCTGGACATGCTGACTCTGGGCGGCGCGCAGGCTGCTGGTCTTTCCGACATCATCGGCAGCATCGAGGTTGGCAAGCGAGCCGACATCGTCGTTCGCGCGTCCGATCTTGCCGAGATGGGACCGGGTGTCGATCCGGCCCATCAGTTGGTCGCCGCGGGTCATGGTCCTACTGCGGACACGGTGCTGGTCAACGGCCGGATAGTGTTGCGGGAAGGAAGGCCGGTTTTTGTCGAGGCCAATTTGGTCGTGGCGGCGGCCTGTGCTTCCGCCAGACGGATGGCTGAAAGGCTTGGCCTCGGCGATCCAGGGGTCTGGCCGCGCGTCAATTGATCCTGGTTTCACGACGTCGACCTACAAGCCGCGCAGCAGAAGACCGTCACTTGACGATCTGTAAGCACGTGGTTTCTCGGGTATTTACGCCTCCAGCCCATCCCGGGACGCTGGAAGAATTGGCGCATGCGTCGGACACCTTGAGGTCGGTGGTCGCCGAATGCTGCCAGCACTTGGTGGGGAGCGCGCCGATGATGTACCTGATGGAACTCACGAATGCCGGGATTGAAGCGGGTGGCAGCCATTTTTGCCATGGGATAGCGCGGCCGTGGCTTTAACAACCCAAACTTCCAACTGGTAGAACGGGTAGGCATTCCAACCGGAACGGGTGGGCGTTCCAACCGCACGAGGCCAAGTATGGCACCGAAAAAGCGGCCTCAATAGTCGCGCTTTCCCCGATAGGGTGATCTGCGGGCCATCGGCAGAAACGATATGAAAAGCTGCTCTGCAACCACAGCCTTACCCCGGCGCAGTCGTCGCGACCCATTGCCCGTTGCCGCAAATTCACGCACCAAATTCACCAAGTAGTGCGCTGATCGTCGGGGTCATTAGGCGGTGATTGGTTTGCCAGATCCCGGTCCGGCAGTGAATAGGCTTTTCAAACGTCATATTCCGAGGAATAGGTTTTTCAAATGGTATGTTTCCGGCCCCACCGGGACGGACTCGCGCGCTCAGGGTTGTTGCGGGGGGGAGCATTGGCCTGGCAAATCTCACGCTGGGCAGCCACAGCCCCGCCGCCTGACCCAAAGGCCCATAAGCGCTAACTTAAAATGATTCATTCTGCTACACTCCAATCCATTGCTGGAAAGGATCGGTTATGCACGCGTCGCTTGAGCATGAGGGCATCGACGATGTCATGGCTGATGAGCTGGTGGTGGGTGAGCTGGCGAGCATCGGACAGGACTGGGATGTGGTGATGCAGATGCTGCCTGCGCAATGGGAGGTCAAGGCCATCGAGCTCGGGGCCATGCGGCGGTTGCGTGGCTTTGACAGCGTTGGCACGCTGTTGCGGGTGCTGCTCATTCACTTGGCTGATGGGTGTTCGTTGCGCGAGACGGCGGTGCGTGCGAGTGCAGGCGGCCTGGCCAACGTGTCCGATGTGGCACTGCTCAAGCGGCTGCGGGGCTGCGGGGCCTGGTTTCAGTGGATGGCCCAAGACATGGCGACCGATATGGCCTTGTCGCCGGCCACCGATGCACTGCTGCCGGGCAGGCGAGTGCGCCTGGTCGATGGCAGCTCAGTGTGCAAGCCAGGCGCTACGGGCTCGACTTGGCGGCTGCACTATGCACTGGGCTTGCGCACGCTGAGTTGCGATGAGGTGCACGTCACCGAGGCAAGCGTTGGCGAGAGCTTGACGCGCTTTACGATCAGGCCGGCGGCGTGATCATGGCTGATCGCGGCTTTACGAATCGGCGCGGCCTGCGCCACGTGATCAGCCACAAGGCCGATGTGGTGCTGCGCGCGAACTTGACCAACCTGCCCTTGCTCGACCAAAGCGGACAGCGGCTGGAGTTGTTGCCCTTGTTGCGCACGCTGGCGATCGGGCAGGCGGGCGATTGGCCTGCGCACGCGCAAGACGCCATCGGTACCATCGCGGTGCGCCTGTGCGCCTACCGAAAAACCGCTGCGCAGACGCTGGCCGCGCAACAGGCCATCGAGCAGGAAGCCCGCAAGAAAAAGCGCAATGTGCATGCCGACACCTTGGAGGGTTCGGGCTACGTCATCGTGCTGACCACGCTTACCGAACCCAGCGCAGCGGCAATCATGGAGTTTTACCGCAGGAGTTGGCAGATTGAGCTGGCCTTCAAGCGGCTGAAATCCTTGCTTCAACTCGGGCACCTCAAGAAGTTCGACAAGGACGGTGCCCGGGCATGGCTGCAGGGAAAGTTGCTCGTAGCCTGCCTCATAGAGAAGCTCATCCTCACGGCTGAGCGATTTTCCCCCTGGGGATACGCCACACAAGACGGCCGCAGCGCTGACGCGCCGCTCGCGCTGGCGTGAATACGCCCTCATGCACATGCTCCTGAGTCGCGCCTGCAATCCGTCCCTGTTACTGCGCCACTGCATGCAGCACTGGGGAGAAATAGCTGCGCGGCTGCGTGAGGCGCCGCGTTTGAGGATGTATCAATGTGAGGTTGAATGGACATGAAATTTAAGTTAGCGCTTATGCCCTGCAGGGTCCGTGGCTTGACCACCGCTCCCAGGCTACCGCCTACGGCCTGACGCGCTGCGCTTGCCGAACAGCCCCATTTGTAGGTTTTGGTGCAATTCAATGGAAACCCAAACCTTCGGTTCCTGCCGGGCCTCCGCCGCAAGCAGCAGGTCATGTGTCCGCGCTCCGAAGAGAGCGGTGCGGTCAGGTAGGGGCCCGTAGGTCAACTGGCCATCAGTCGTAGAACGAGGGTTCAGAGTTCTCTTCACGCTTGACGCTTCTGTCTTTCGATGATGGCGAGAAAAGCGGCCACGCGCTCTGGGTTGCAGCTCCAGCCTTTACATACGGCGACCCACAGCACGCCACCGCGTGCAGCTGAGCAGCCGCGTGATGAGTTGAGGTGATACCTGCGTTTGCCCGCCACCTCAGACATGAAGCGACGGGTCTTGCTCGGATAGAGGATGTCTGTCAGACAATGCCAGGAGATGGTTGCGCACCCCGGCTGCGCCGCGGGCACGCGGATATCCGAGAAATGTGGGTGATTCCATGGCGTGGCGGCGCGACGTGGTGCAGTCGAGTTAATCAATCGGGCTTGGCGCCCGAGTCTTGCACCGCCGTGCCCCCGGCCCACGGCTTGTTGTCGATCACCATCTGCTGCCCGTGGCCTGAGGCGCCTGGAACTGGTTGCATCGTCTAGCGTCGGTTCAAGCGATTTCCTCTCACGCTCTCAAGGCTGCCAGCGATATCGCGCCAGTGTGTCCTCGCGCAGTTCGATGCCCAAGCCCGGTTTCTCCGGCACGTTGACGACACCCTTATGCGGCCGGATCGGCTCGACCAGCAAGTCGGTGCGCAGCGGGTTGTCGGTGGCGTTGAACTCCAGATAGGGGCAGTCGCGCATCGTCGAGATGCAATGCAGCGTCGCGGCGACCAGGATGTCGGTCGACCAGCAGTGCGGGATGACCCGCACATTGCGCGCCTCGGCATGGGCGACGACGCGCAGCATCGCCGATATGCCGCCCATGCGCGCGATGTCCGGCTGGATGATGCGCAGCTGCCCGCGGTCCATCAGATCGATGTAGTCGAGTTCGTGCGAGGCCTTCTCGCCGGTCGCGATCGGTGTGGGCGACGCGGCCACGAGTTTGGCAAAACCGCCTACATCATCAGGCGAGAGCGGCTCCTCGAGGAAATACAGATCGTGCTCGGCATAGGCGCGCCCCAGATATAGCGCGTGGTCGAGCGGCACGGCGAATCCCAGGTCGATCATGATGTCGAAATCGGGGCCCAGGGCCTTGCGCAGTTGCGCCGCCACGGCGACGTCGGATTTGCGGTCCATGCCGAGCGCACCCCAGCCGAACTTCATCGCGCGATACCCGTTTGCCTTATGGGCGAGCGCCAGTTCGATCGTGGCCTCCAACGTGGGCTGCGACAGGTCGGATGCGTAGGCGTAATGTGCACGTTTGCGTGCGCCGCCCAGCAGCCGGTGGACCGGCAAGCCGACGCTTTTGCCCAGGATGTCCCACAGCGCCAGATCGATGCCGGACAAGGCGTGCATCAGCAGGCCACGGCGCCCATAGGTCTGGCTGGCGCGGTACATCTTGTCCCAGAGCCGGTTGATGTCGCGCGGATCCTCGCCCACGAGCACGTGTTTGAGGCCCTGCGCCGAGACCGAGTACAACGGCGAGTCGATGATCGCCTGCGCCGCCAGCGGGTTGGTGTGCGCCTCTCCGATGCCGACGATACCCTCGTCGGTTAACACGCGGATCACGCAGATGGTCTGACAACCATCACCAATCTCGCGCACTTTGGGCAGGCGCAACAGAATCGTTTCGACATCGGTGATTTTCATGGCCGGATTCCTCCGCTGTGGGCTGATGTTTCGGCGACCAGTTGCCGCTCGATCGCCGTCACCAGTGCGGCGCATTCGGTCTCGCTGCTGTCCCAGCGACACACGAAGCGCGCCAGGCGGGGGCCACGGCGCTGAAACAGGAAACCCTCGCCCTGCAGACCCTCGAGCGCTTGTGCAGACGGCAACTCGACGAACAGCTCGTTGGCCTGCACCGGCGCGATCAGCCTGATTGCGGCCAGCGGCTCCAATCGCCGCGCAATACCGGCAGCTGCGGCGTTGGCCTGGCGAGCCAGCCGCAACCACAGGTCGTCTTCGACATAAGCCATGATCTGCGCCGAAGCGAATCGCATCTTCGACCAGACCAAGCCGGCCCGACGCAAGTGAAAACCGATGCTGGTGGCGACATCCGGCGCAAACACCACGATGGCATCGGCCAGCAGGCCGCCGTTCTTGGTGACACCCAGTGACAGCACGTCGACACCGGCGCGCCAACTGGCCTCGGCCGGCGTGCAGCCCAGCGTGACAAGTGCATTGGCAAAGCGGGCGCCATCCATGTGCACCGCGAGACCGCGCGCATGGGCCACGCGGCTGACATCGGCGATCTCATTGAGACCGTACACCGCACCCATGTCGGTCGCCTGGACCAGGTTGACGGCTGCCGGCTGGCTCTTGTGCGCCAGACCCACG
>Ga0105046_10009566_pt1 | contig 15153 bp, 15 predicted proteins | sample MAT03_FD_78385 | JGI IMG/M metagenome (GOLD analysis project Ga0105046, IMG submission 78385) | Freshwater microbial communities from Lake Fryxell liftoff mats and glacier meltwater in Antarctica - MAT-03 (megahit assembly) | ecosystem: Environmental > Aquatic > Freshwater > Ice > Liftoff...
GACAAGGTGCGAGAGCCTGACACCAAGCGTCGCGACGGCATGGCGAAGCTTGGCGTCAGGCGTGTCGCGCCAGGTACGCTTCGGGAATGCGGTCCTCGACGTACTCCCTCGCTCGCGAAGCCTCCGTCCTCTTCCTTCTCGCGGGCGCCGTCGCCGCCTGTAGCCCCGATTCCAGCGGGAACGAAGACGAGGGCAAGCTCAGCTCCGGATCGGACAGCGGTGGGAACGGACCGACCTCGTCCGGCACGCCGAACGGAAACGGCGGCTCGTCGGGGACCGAGCAGGGCGCCATCACCGTCGGCCCGAGCACCGGGACGTCCTGCTCGGAGATGACGACCTGCGACGAGCAGGAAGCCGAGTGCGGCACCATCCCCGACGGCTGCGGCAACGCCCTCGAATGCGGCGAGTGCGACGACGGCCAGAACTGCAACAACGGCACCTGCGAGCAAACGGTCTGCGTGCCGAGCACGTGCGACGACCTCGGTGACAACGCCTGTGGACAGGCGAGCGACGGGTGCGGCGGCCTGACGGAAGACTGCGGTGGCTGCGCGGCTCCCGAGACATGCGGTGGCGGTGACAACCCGAGCGAGTGCGCCATCCCCGAGTACTGCACCGGCCTCTGCTTGCAACAGGTGGATTGCGATCAGCCCACCGACCTCGCCGCGACCACCACCATCAGCGGCGTGGTGTACGCGCCCGGTCGTCCCAATGCTCCCGCACCGCCGGCGGTCGGCAGCGCCGACCCGCTCTTCGACGCGCTGGTCTACGTCCCCAACGGTCCGGTCGAGGCTTTCGAGCCCAACGTTCAATGCAGCCAGTGCGGGGAAGAGGCTTCGGGCGCTCCGCTCGTCTCGTCCCGCACCAACGCTGCGGGCCAGTTCACCCTGGAGAACGTGCCGGTGGGCGATGGCGTCTCGATCGTCATCCAGCTCGGCCGCTGGCGCCGGGTGGTCGAGCTCGCTCCCATCGCGCGCTGCACCGACAACCCCCTGGTGCAGGAGCAGACCCGCCTGCCCCGCAACAAGTTGGAAGGCGACATTCCCCAGATCGCCATTGCGACCGGCGCCGTCGACTCGATGGAGTGCGTGCTGCGCAAGATCGGCATCGCCGACTCCGAGTTCACCAACCCCAACGGCGACGGGCGCGTGAAGCTCTACAGCGGCATCGGCGCAGGCGGCCAGCGCATCAGCAACCTAACCCCCAACGAGGGCGTGTTGTTGGATACCCCGGCCGAGCTGAACCAGTACGACATGGTGCTGTTCCCCTGCCAGGGCGAGCTCTTTCCGGTACGAGCGACCGTGGCCCGCAAGAGCAACCTCATCGATTACACATCGGCCGGCGGTCGCGTCTTCGCCACGCACTTCAGCCACGCGTGGATGCACGACAACGGGGCCTTCGCCACGGTTGGCGACTGGGACATCAACACGGGCAATCTGTCCGATCAGACCGGCATCATCGACCAGTCGTTTCCCAAGGGTGAGATCTTCGCCCAGTGGCTGGTGAACGTCGGGGCTTCTCCGGCGCTCGGCCAGATGCCGGTCACGGTGGTTCGCCAGAACATCGACTCGGTCAACGGCGACGTCGCTCAGCGCTGGATGTCGACGTCCGACGCCGTGACGCCGCTCCACCTGACCTTCAACACCCCGGTTGGCGCCGAACCGGAGGACCAGTGCGGCCGCGCGCTCTACAGCGACTTCCACATCTCCGACGACAACAACGGCAACGTCACCTTCCCGGTCGGTTGCGAGGGAAGCGCCGATGCCGACGTTCCGATGACCCCGCAGGAGAAGCTCGTGGAGTTCATGCTCTTCGACCTCGGCTCCTGCCTCACGCCCGACATCCCGGTCTGCGTGCCCAAGAGCTGCGAGGACCTCGATCTCGAGTGCGGGCCGGCGCCCAACGGTTGCAACGAGATCATCCAGTGCGGCGTCTGCGTGGACGGCGAGGTCTGTGGCGGCGGCGGCCCTGGGCAGTGCGGCAACAACTCCTGCGACCCCAAGACCTGCGCCCAGCTGGGCAAGGACTGCGGCGACGTCAGCGACCAGTGCGGCGACCTCATCGACTGCGGCGACTGCGTCGGTCAGGAAAGCTGCGGCGGCGGCGGTGTGGCCAACGTCTGTGGCGGTGACATCCCCGACTGAGGCATCCTGGTCGGTAGCAGCTCTTCGCGAGCGCGCCTCCGCGACACCGATGTCCGACCGACGCGGGTCCTCCAAGGCCCGCGTCGCGGCTTTTGTGGCCTGCAGCGACTTGGCGCGCGCCATGCAATCTGCTTTCGCATGCGTCGTATCTTTGCTTCGGCCTTCTCCGTACTCGCGTTCTGCGGTGTCGGGTCGTTGGCGTTGGTGGGCTGCTCTATGAGCCGCGACCTGGGCGAGATCGACGACGACATCTCCTGCGATCTGTCGGTCGTCTTGTCGAACGGCCGCGCGATGGATGAAGGCCGTGGCGTCGTCTACGGAGACTCCCTCGCGCCGGTGCCGGACGTCCTGGCGCGAGGCACCGTGGAAGACCTGCGGTTTTCGGTGCCGACGCAAAGCGACACGGAGGACACGCCGCTCGAGCCTTCGATCTCGATCGAAGGCGACGTGCTGGCCGCGACCCATCAAGCGCTTGCCTGCGCGACAGCCGACTCCGCCCTGCTCGATGGGCGCATCGAAGCACGCTCAGTCGGCACGGGTCGGATCGTCGTGAGGGCGGTCGATGGCGTGAACGACACCATCTCGTTCGAGGTTCGAGAGGCGGCGTCGCTCGCGATCACCGGGCCTGCTGAGGCAGCCGCCGGCGAGGAGCTCTACCTCGCGGCTGCGCTGCATGACGCGAGCGATCGACCGCTCTACGCGTCGTCGTCGGTCTCGTGGACCGTCGTCGAGGGTGAGGTCACCCTGCCCGAGGCCAACGAGGACGGCGCGCTGCATGGCGCGTTCGCGCTCGTGAAGGTCAAGGCCACCGGCCGCGCCATCGTCCGGGCCGACGCCATCGGGTTCAGCGCGACCTACGAGATCGGGCCTGCAAAGTCTGAGTGAGCGCCGCAAGGCCCGCCGAGCGAGCCGATCAGCTCGCTTCCGGGAGGTCCTGCTGGAGGTTGCCGGGCTCGTCCAAGTAGACCTCGTGCACCCAGCCCGCCGCGACCTCGGCGTCCGCCAGGGAGATCTCGCCGCGATGGTGCGCGTGCGCGACCTGCAGATCGAGCCGGTCTCCACCGAGCCACGGGACGATACAGAGTCCTTGCGCTGCTTGGACGCGGGTCGAAAGGGTTCGACCGCTCGGCATGGCTCGGCCCTCCAGATCGACCGGCCCCTCGGCGAGACCGCCCGGGACGCGGACGCGCACCAGCGCCGGCGGACGCGGAGCGCCCGGTCGCAACCATCGCTTGATCACTCGAAGCATCGGCATCCCTGCGGTGCGCCGGCGGTTCCAGGTGTTCATGGTCCTCCGCCACCAGGAGTGGTCGCTCATGCGGCTGCCTCCGGATCAGAGACCGTGACGCGCGCGATCGGCGGGTCGAAGGCGCGCTCGTCGCAGTCGTCGGTCGTGCCGTGGACCGCTCCGTCGGCCACCTCCCGGCGAGCTGCGCCGACGATGTTCACGAAGTCGGTCTCGGCCGCGAGCGCCACCATCGGGTGGTGCCAGATGCCCGGTGCATAGGTGATGGCCTGCGTCGCGCCGACCACGAACGCCGCGAGCGTGGAGAGGTCGGGGTCGTCTCCGCCTTGCGCCACGATCACCAGGTAGCGCGTCGCATTCATGGGTACGAACAGCTGCGTCGACCGCGGGTGCCGTTCGAGCCGTCGGATCTCGAGCGACGTCCCCGAAAGCGGCTTGCATCGGAACAGGGACGCATGGATGGCCGCAGCCGAGCCACGCGTGTCGATCAACGTGGCGAGCGCATCCCAGGCGACAGCTGCGCCATGATTCGCGATGCGCGGAGCCACGCCGCCATGGGCGGCGACGACAGCGCCAAATGGCGCATAGCGCTCGGGATCGATCGGCGTGGCGGACAGCGTCCTCATCGCAACCGACGATTCTACATGGCTTTGCCTTCAGTTCACCGTGATGATCTGACGCGCGAGAACCTTGGAGGCGTTGCGCGGATAGAGATCGTGCAGTCGGATCTCCCACTGACCGGCGGTCGGGGCCACGACCTGGTCGACCCTGGCGCTTTGCTTGACATAATGCCATACGCCCCAGGCGCTCTCGACATCACTGGGCTTCGTGAGCGTGATCCAATGCTGCTGCCCTTGCGGCACGGTCATGTCCCGGTTGAAGGTGACGGCGATGGGCTCGCCGCGGGCGAACGTGGTGCGCGCGATGGAGAAGGCGCCAGCGTTGACGACGACGGGTGCCGCCGGTGCCGCGGGGAGCGGTGCAGCAGGCTCGGCAGCCGCGGGCTCCGGCTCCGTCTTGTCCTTCTTCTTCTTGCAACCTGGCACGACGGCCGCCACCAGCGCCACGGCCATCACGAAATGCCTGAACCTCATGTCTCGACCCCCTACGCCGCGCGAATCCCGGGGCGTGACCGGCGAGGGTACCGGCGGCCTCGCCAGTGGCGCAATGGCGACGCGTTCAGCCGCGGGCGCGTGCCACCGCAGCGCGGAACGTGCTCGCGAACTGACCCGCAAGCTCGCGCCGGTGGTAGCGCGCGACGTCCACCGAGTCGGCGGTGATCGCGTACTCGCCACGTTCCCACGAGCGCAGCGCGGTATCGAGAATCCCTGCGATGGCCTCGACGTCGTCGGGATCGGCCGAAGGACCGAGACGATGCCGATCGGCAAGGTCGCGCAGCGCCCCGGGCGGCGCGAACGTGAAGACCGGTCGGCCGAGGTGCATCAGCTCGAAGATCTTCCCCGGATACATCGAGTCGGCGCCCGGCACGTTCGCCAGCGTGCAGAGAACGGCATGGCTTCGCGCGAGCGCCGGGAGCACCTGGTCATGCGGGACGTAGCCGCGCAACGTCACGCCGAGCTTGTCCATCCCGTCGAACGCGTCCTTCTCGGTGTCCACGACGCGCCCGAGGAACTCGATTTCCAGCTTCTTTGCGAGCTCGGGCGACCGCTCGTGGAGGAGCCGCACCGCCCGCAAGAAGCCGCGCGGGCAGTTCATCTTGAGGATGCTGCCAGCGTACGAGATGCGGAACGCTTCGCTGGAAGGCGCCTCCATGTCGGTGGGGAAGTCGTCGCTGTCGAAGCCATTGGGAATGGGCACGACCGAGGCGGGGTCGAGCTTCGGGAAGCGGCGCAGGAGGTTGTCCCGGAAGGCGCCGGTGGCCGTGGTGATCGCGTGGGCGCGATGAACGAGGAAGCCCTCCATCGCTTCGCCAAAGGCGATCGCTGCCTTGCCCATCATCTCGTAGACCTCGCGGTACATCGACCACTCGTCGCGGTAGTCGAGGACGATCGCGGTCTTCGGACCGAGCAGCCTCGCAATCGGCGCAAGGAGGAACTGCGAGAACGGCGGCGCGCTGATCAGCACGACGTCGGGAGGGTTCGTGAGCAGCTCGCGGCCCAGCACGAAGCCCGCCGCCGGCTGCCACAACACCTGCGGATCGGGGATCAGCATCTGCTTGGCGATCGCCACGCCGTGCTTGAGCGCGCGGTTCTTGAGCGATGCGCCGTGGGCTGCGCCGCCACCGCCGCCGCCACCAGCGCCGCCACCAGCGCCGCCACCGCCACCCTCCTTGGCGGCGGCTTGCGCGGCCCACGCTGCCTTCTTCATCTCGTAGCCCGGCTCGAGCGTCCTGGCCCGGAGGATGCGCAGATCGGGCGAGACATCCTTGAGAAGCGACGCATCGTGAAGCGGCACCGACGGGTTCGCCGCGGTGAGCACCGTCGGCGTGACGCCGTGCGACGGAAGGTACTTGCAGAGCTTCGCGGTGCGCTGCACGCCGGCGCCGCCGACCGGCGGGAACACGTACGTCACGACGAGGGCGCGGAGGGGCTCGGAGGAATTCATCTCACCAGTTCATCGGTCACGGGTCGGGTCGGTCTCGCCAGCCGAGCGCGGGACCATCGGCCTTGGTCACCAGGCACTTCACGCCGTCGCAACGCGCGTCGTAGAGCTGCTTGCGACCGCAGCCAACGGCGAGCAGCCGGCCGCCCAGCTCCTCGGAGATCCGAATCTCGTCGGGGCCGCAGTCCAGCTCCTCCTCGGCGAGGACGCGCACCTGCGGGATGGCCGCCTTGTGGGTGGCAGGCACGCAAGCGCCGAGCACGGCGAGGCCCACCAAAGTCGCGCTGATCCCCGCGCGCCTGGACGCAAGACGAAAAGTCGAACCGTGACAGATGCGCGCCGCCGGGGCGTGCCCCGAGGATTGCCGTGCGGAAGCCGACATGAGACACCATGGTACAGCGATGATCGGTCGTCTCCTCGTCGGTCTCGTGAAGGGCCTCATCGTGGGCGGGCTGCTCGGCTTCGCCGTGGCCAAGCTCGGCTTCGTCGCGCCGGGCGCGGTGATCGCGTACCTCGCCGCCGCGGCGGCCGGCGCGCTCGTGGGCCTCGTCGCCGGCAGGCCCATCTGGGCCAAGGACGCGAAGATCGAAGCCGGAATGAAGGCCGTGGTCGGCGCGCTGCTCGGCGCGGGCCTGATGTTCGCCATCCGCAAGTGGCTCGGGATCCCGCTGCCCATGTCGCTGGGTGCTCTCTCCGCCGAGAACGTCTCGCTCCTGCAGAGCGGAGCGAACGGCACGATCGGCGGCCTCGCGGTCACCTCGCTTGCAGTTGTGGCGGCCGTCCTCGGCGGCTTCTACGAGGTCGACAACACGCCCGACGCCGCGGATGGAGCGAAGAAGGCTACCGGCGCGCGGGTGGAAGAGGGCGCCAAGAGCAAGGCTCGCATCGGCGCTCCATCCAAGGCCGCGGCGGTCGACGAAGACGAAGACCTCGACGTCGACCCGAAGCGCGCGAAGCGCTGAGCGTCGAGACCAGGAGGACGGCTCCTCGTCATGCCGATCGCGCGCGCAGCTTTCTACTTGGCGACGATCGGTGCGTTCGCGCTGGTCTTGCGCAGCGTGATGCTGGGGCCGGTGCCGGTCCCCATCGCAGCTGGCGCAATGGTCGCCTACGTCGCGCTCATCCTGGTCGGCGTCTTCACCTTGCGCCTTCGCATGTTCGTCGACGCCGTGCTGGAGGGCCCGGAGGATGCGCGCGGCGTCGCGCTGAGCTTCGACGACGGTCCGCACCCCGAGCACACCCGCAAGATTCTCGATCTGCTCGACGCGGCGGACGTCAAGGCCACCTTCTTCGTGGTGGGTCACAAGGCGAAGCTCCTTCCCGATGTCGTGAAGGAGATCGCCGAGCGTGGCCACGCCATCGGCATCCACAGTTACGCCCACGATCGGCTCATGTCGCTCATGACGCCGAAGGCTGCGGCGCGTGATCTTCAACTCGCACTCGACGCGGTGGAGAGCGCGACGGGGGAGCGCCCCTACATGTTCAGGCCGCCGGTCGGGCACACCAGCCCCCGACTCGCCGAGGCCATCAAGAAGACGAGGCTCGCCGTCGTCGGCTGGTCGGCGCGCGGCTACGACGGCCTGGGGAGCGCCAATCCGGAGAAGGTCGCGACCCGCGTCGAGCGAGACCTGCGGGACGGCGCCATCGTCCTTCTGCACGACGCCGCGGAGCGCGACGACCACGATCCGGTCGCGATCCAGGCGCTGCCGCGGATCTTGGCGACGATGAAGGAGCGTGGCCTGCGGGCGGTGCGGCTCGACGCGTGGGTCGGCAAGCCCGAAGAGCCGGTTGCCCACCCGCGCCTCGCGTCGTAGAGCACCCGCCCTGGCGCCTCCCGCGCCGGGATAACGGAGGCGGACGATGGCACTCGAAGTCGGCAGCAAAATCCCGGATGTGAAGCTCAAGACGGTGACCGACGCAGGTCAGCAGGAGGCGTCGACCGGCGAGCTCTTCAAGGGCAAAAAGGCGGTCGTCTTCGGCGTTCCCGGGGCGTTCACCCCGACGTGCTCGGCCAAGCACCTCCCGGGCTACGTCGCGCAGTTCGAGGAGCTCAAGGGCAAGGGCGTCGACCTGGTCGCCTGCGTGTCGGTCAACGACGCGTTCGTGATGGAAGCGTGGGGCAAGGAGCACGGCGCGCTCGGCAAGATCACCATGATTGCCGACGGCAGCGGCGCGTTCACCAAGGCCGCCGGGCTCGAGCTCGATCTGAACGGCGCCCACATGGGACTGCGCTGCAAGCGCTGGGCGGCGGTGATCGAAGACGGTGTGGTCAAGTCGATCGACATCGACGACAAGGGCCTCGTCGACACGGCCTGCGAGGTCCAGCTCGGCAAGGTCTGATCACCCGGCTGATCACGCAGGCGCGTTCCCTCGCGCCACCGGCAAGGTCACCACGAAGGATGCGCCGCTCGCCGGCGCGTCCTCCGCGGCGATCGAGCCCCCCGCTGCCTCGACGAGGCCGCGACAGACCGCGAGGCCGAGCCCGGTACCGTCGCCCGGCGCCTTGGTGGTCGCGAAGGGCTCGAAGAGACGTCCGCGAATCTCCGGCGCGATGCCCGGACCGTTGTCCTCGACCACGAGTCGGACGCGGCAGCGATCATCGATGGCGGAGGCACGAACGACGATGCGCCCGATGCGCCCGGCGGGGTTGCCGACGGCGTTGGCCGCGTTGAGGATCAGGTTGAGGACGACCTGCACGATGCGGCCTTCGTTCATGGCGACGGCGGGCAGATCGGCGTCGACCTCGCGCTCGACCACCACGTCACGCAGCTCCTTCTGAGGCGCGACCAGAGCGAGCACGTCATCGATGGCCGACCGCACCGACCCGCGCGGATCGGACGATGCGGGCTCCGAATCGGGCCGCGCGAAATCGAGGAGATCGCGCAGCACGCGGTGGATGCGCTCGGTCTCTTTCTGCATGCGCAGGAGAAAGTCGCGCTGCTCCTCCTCGCTCGAGCCGCCGGCCAGCAGCAGCTCCTGCAAGCCGAGAATGGCGGTGATCGGATTGCCGATCTCGTGGGCCATACCGGCTGCGAGGCGCCCCACCGATGCCAGTCGCTCCGATCGGACCAGCTGCTCCTGCGCACGAACGATCGCCGCGTTCTTGTCCTCCAGCTCGGCGACCTGCCGACGCACCGTCTCGCCGTCGGCGCGCAGGCGCTCGGTCATCGATGCAACGCTCCGCCCGAGGTCCACCAGCTCGGCGGCACCAGCGCGTGGAACCTCCAGCGTGCGCGCTCCGTCGGCCACCCGACGCGCGGCGTTCGAGAGGTTCTCCACCGGTCGGACCACGAGTCGCGTGAGGACGATGTAGGACAAGACGAGCACCGCGAGCGCGATCATCCCGGTGTAGAGGCCGACCACCCGGGGCAGCGACGGTTGCGCATGCTCGCCGCCGTCCAGCGAGACGAGCGACGCCGCCGCTCCACCGCGGGCTCCTGGCGCAGGGACGACGACGAGAAGGAGGGTCCGGTCGCCCACGCGCACGCCGCGCGTCCGCTCGATGGGCTCGGCCATCGACTCAGGCAGCGCGCTGCGCGCAAGCTCGGAGCCAGCGGTGTAGGAGCGGAGCCCCGACGCGTCGTAGATGGCGATGCCTTCCAGCCCCCCGTCACCCACCTGCGCTTCGAGCACGGCGCGCGTGGCGTCGCCTCTGGAATCCGTCGTCGCGGCGAGGACGTGCGCGGCCGTCGCGCGGCCCCGTGCGCGGGCGGCCTCCTGACGTGCGTTCGCCAACGCCGCCTGGGTGAGCTGCGTCGTCGTGAGGTAGAGCGGGACGAGCGCGAGAAGCAGGAGCGCTCCCATCGCGAGGACGAGCTGCACGCGGATGCCGAGGCGCAAGGCTCGTGCAGGGTAGGCGCGGCCGTGTGACGGGGGCTATCTATCGCGCCGCCGTCGCCAGCCGCCGAAGTCCCGATCGAGGGCTCGTCCACCCATTCGTCCGACGGTTTTGACGGGGTGGTGAGGTCGAGATCGACGTCGAGGCCAAGGCGACGCCGAGGAGCGCGCGGAGCGTACTTCCTGTACGTGAGCACGCACCGGAGGCGGCAACGCTGGCATCGGCGTCGAGGTCGGCCTCAACGCCCCGTCAAATTGGGCCCGCGCTCGTCTTCGGTGGTACCGACGGGCCGCTCATGAGCCCGCTCCTTGGCGCTGCGCTGCTCCTCCGTCGCGGCGCGCGCATCGTGTTGCCGCTGGCCGCGATCGCGCTTCTGACGAGCGTCGTCGTCCTCGACGTGTCGGCACCGGTCGAGCCCGTCCTCGCCGCTGCCACCGGCGTGGCGCTCGTCGCGCTGCTCGTTCGGGCGATCCGCCGCAAGCTCCGCGACAAGGACGCCTCGCTCGCCGTCGACCTCGAGCTCGGCGCGGCGCTGGTCGTCGCCTCTTACGCCATCGCCGCACAGCAGAAGGCAGGCATCGAAGGCCCGACGGCAGCGCTGCCGTTCCTCGCGCTCGCGCTGGCCGGCGCGTTTTGCCGACCCTCGGCGTCGGTCGCGGCTTGCGGCATCGCCCTCGTCATCGAGGCCGGTGCACGCGTCGTCGGAGGCAGTGGCGTCGAGGTCCCCGCACTCGTCCTGCGCGGCGCGCTGCTGGCAGCTTTCGCGGCCCTCAACGCCATCGTCCTGCGCGGCGAGCTGACGCGCATGCGCCACCGCCACGGCGCGCGCCTCACCGAGGAGATCGAACGCCTCCGCACCGACGCCCGGAGCTATCGCCTCCTCGGCAGCGCGACGCGCGGGCCCGCCTCGTCGGCGCCCACGCCGGCCGTCTCGGCGGAGGACGACGATCGTCTCGCACGCTCCGGCGTCGAGGAGATTCATCAGTCGGTGCTCTTCGCGCTGCGCTTGCTGCGCGAGTCGATGGGCCTGCACACCGCAATGCTGCTCTGGCAAAATGACGCAGGGACCCATCTGCGCATCAGCGAGGTCGCCAGCGACGCGGCCGACCTCGCCGAGGGCCCCTTCCTCGCGGGCGACGGCATCTTCGGCGCGGCCGTGACCAAGGGCGGCGCGGTGAGCCTGACCAGCCTGCGCTCCACCTACAAGCTGCCCTACTACGTGGGCGACCACTCCGTCCGCGCGGTGTGCGTGCTGCCGGTGCTCGATCACGGCACGTTCCGCGGTCTTCTGGTGTGCGACCGCCAGGAAGATCGAGCGTTTTCGCCGCGTGAGGAGGCGCTGGTGGAGGAGGCCTCGCGCTACGCAGTGCGCGCCATCCACAACGAGCGTGTCTTCGTGCAGCTCGAGCGCGCCAAGGCCGAGCAGGGCAAGCTCTACCGGGCCGTCGAGTCGCTCGCCGCTGCCCGCGCGGAGGAGACGGTCATCGACTCTGGCGTCAAGAGCGCCCGCGAGATCACCAGCGTCGATTTCGCCGCCGTCACCCTGTGGGACGAGACGCTCAAGACCCACGAGATCCGCGCGGTGAGCGGTGATGCCGGAGGGAGCGACGAGTCGCTGGTCGGACAGCGCTTCCGTCCCAACGCCGGCCTGGTCGCGATGGCCCTCGAAAACCGCCATCCGCTGCCCTGGCGCGGCGAGTACGACGAGCGCCGCCAGGTCGTCTTCACCCGCCGCATCGCGCCGCCCTCGATGCCATCGATCATGGTCCTGCCGCTCGTCGCCCACGAACGTCCTCTGGGGACGCTGGTGCTCGGCTCGCGACGGCGAGGAGCCTTCCACGAGGCGGCGCGCAGCACGCTCGAGGTGCTCGCCAGTCACCTTGCCGTATCGCTCGAGGGCGCGCGCATGGTGCAGAAGCTGGAAGAGCTGGCGACGACCGACGGCATGACGGGCCTGCTCAACAAACGCGCCATGCTCGACACCGCGGTCGCCAAGATCGGCGCGGCGAAGCGCTTCGGCCGACAGCTCAGCGTGCTGGTGACCGACATCGATCACTTCAAGAAGGTCAATGACACTTACGGCCACGACGTCGGCGACGTCGTCATCAAGGGGCTCGGCGAAATCCTGCGTCGGGCGAAGCGCTCGACCGATGCCGTGGCGCGCTTCGGCGGCGAAGAGTTCGTGATCGTCTGCGAGGAGACCGACGCTCGCGGGGCGATGCTCCTCGCCGAACGCGTCCGTGAGGAGCTCGGCAAGACCACCTTCGTGGCCAAGAACGGCTCGGGCGAGAGCGTTCAGGTCAAGGTCACTTGCTCGGTCGGCATCGCCACCTTCCCCCTGGCCGGCGACACCTGGGAAACGCTCTTCAAGGCCGCCGACACGGCGCTCTACGCTTCCAAGACCGGCGGTCGAAACCGGTCGACGGCTTGGGCGCCGCCCTGCCGGGCCGGGCACGCTGCCGCGTAGGTGGCTGGTGTTTTTCGCCGATACCTGCGCGATCTCGGCGGCGAGCGTGCTCGCGTACGGGAGTACGCTCCGCGCGGCTCGCCACCGACCTCGCTCTCGACGAAAACCACGTCGCCACGCCCGGAAGCGCGTGGATATCGTCCCCAAAAAATCGGCGCTCTAGAGAGCGTTGTCGACCGTATCGACCCACCGGGTGGCTCGGATCGGCCTTCCGGGTCTTGCGCGCGACACGGACCAGCAGGGCGCTGGGAAACGTCGCGAGCGCGCTCGATAGCAAGGCGCCGGGAGGGATCGGCCCCCAGCGTACTTCCTGTACGCTGAGGACCTGTGGGCTCCCGGCAACGCAGCTAGCGGGGTGCGCAGCAGTTTCCCAGCGCCCTCCCAGACGCAGAAACGCAGAAAGACCGCACTCATGAGCACCGACCCTCTCGACAAGGCCAAGGCGTCGCTTTCTGAGGCCTGGAAGGCCGCCAAGAGCGCGGCGAGCGACGTGAAGAACGAAATCGAGAAGGCTGGGCTGCCCAAGACGCTCGACGACGCGGGCCGCGAGATCGCGCGCGCTGCGACCAGCGTGGCGACGCACCTCGGTGCCGAGCTCGAGGGGCTGGGCCGCGGTCTGCGCGAGCGCGCCGAGAATTCTGCTGCCGTGAACGAGGCCGAGCACCTCGACGGAACGCCGCTCACGCCGCCCGACACGCGGCCCGAGTCGGACAGCTACCCGCCGCCGCCCCCCCCGACCGGTGGCTTCGCGCTGCCGGTCGACCCGGGTGGCCCGCCCGCCCAGGGTGGCTCGACCGGCGGCGGCCCCCGCGTCCGCATCGCGGACGACAAGCTCCGCTGAGATGCGCTCGCCTCTGTATCCTTGCGCGCGATGACGACCCCCACCTCCGTCGACCCGGCGGGCGTCCCCGAAGCCGGTCTTCCCGAAGGCGGCAGCGTGCTGCCCCCGCTTCCTCGGCACACCATCGAGGTGGTGGAGGATCGGCTCCCCCATGATGGCGAGCGCGGCTTCATGAACCTGCGCCGTCTCAAGCTCGTCGCGACCTTCGAAGGTGGGCAGCGCAGCGAGCCGTTCCCCTACGACGCCGCGGATCGCTCTCGCCTCGACGCCGTCGTCATCGTCCCCCACTTTCGCGGGGCCGCGGGCGAGCGGCGCGTTCTGCTGCGCTCGGCGTTGCGCCCCCCGGTAGCGCTCCGCCCGGCAAACGCCTGCCCCATCCCGGAGCCAGCATGGCTCGGCAACATGTGGGAGGTGCCAGCTGGCCTGGTCGAAGAGGACGAGCGCACCGCCGACGGCCTGCGCGCCTGCGCCGCGCGCGAGCTTTTCGAGGAGACCGGCGCCAAGGCGGAGCCGAGCGCGATCGGATCGCTGGGGCCCCCGACGTTCCCTTCGGCGGGCGTCATCGGCGAGCGCCACTTCTACTTCCACGTCGAGATCGATCCGACCCGGCGCGAATCCCCCCCGGAAGATGGCTCGGCCCTCGAGCGGGGCGCCATCATCGTCGACGTGTCGCTGACCGAAGCCCTCGATCTCTGTCGAAAAGGCGTCATCGAGGACGCCAAGACCGAGATCGCGCTCCGGCGCCTCGCCGAGATCTGATGACTCGCGTGAAGGTCGCTGCGAAGAGAGCGGGCGGCCTCGAGCTCGCGGGCGGCCGCGAGCCCAGCGCGGAAACCCATGGTCTCCCATGGGTTCTGCCCGAGCGGCCGCGCATCTCTCTTCTGGTGAAGCGGTCGCTCTACTCCATCTTCGTGGAGGAGAAGCGCGACGAGCGGATGCAGGAGCTGCTGCTGCGCGGCGACTCCACCGTTTCCCGGCTGGAGGAGGCGCACGCGGCGCACGATCGGGCCATCTCCGAGGTACGCGCCGCGCTCGACGCGATCGACGCCGAGGTCACCGAGCTGGATCGGTTTCCCGATGAGGGCGTCACGCTCCAGGCCGACCTCATCGTCTCGGTGGGCGGCGACGGGACGCTCCTGCGCGCCTCGCATGCCGCCGGAACCGCTCCGGTCCTCGGCGTGAACAGCGCGCCTGACCACTCGGTGGGCTTCTTCTGCGGGACGCGCGGCGCAACGTTGCTCGATGCCCTCCGCCGCGCCCAGAGCGGCAAGATCGCCCGGGCCACGCTCACCCGAATGGAAGTCACGGTGGGCGATCGTGTGATCAGCTCACGCGTCCTCAACGACGCCCTCTTCTGTCACGCATCCCCCGCCGCCACCTCGCGCTACATCATCGAGCTTGCCACCCGCGAGCGCGACGGCTTGCCGTCCGAGACCATCATCGAGGAGCAGAAATCGAGTGGCTTTTGGATCGGTCCGGCGGCCGGATCCACCGCTGCGCAGTGCTCTGCCGGTGGCAAGGTCCTGCCGCTGGAGAGCGACGCGCTGCAGCTCGTCGTACGCGAGCCCTACACCCCGAAGGACGAGCGCTACCGGCTCCGCCACACCCTCGTCCAGCCCGGAGAGGAGCTGGTGGTGCGCAGCAAGATCCGCGACGCGACCCTGTTCGTCGACGGTCCCGACGAAGTCCACCGAGCAGGGTACGGCGACGTGTTGCGCTTCCGCAAAGCCGATGTGCCGCTGGTCATCCTGGGGCTCCATGCCAAGCGCCGCTGGCGCTAACGCGAGCTTGCGCTTTTCGCCGATACCTTCGCGATCTCGGCGGCGCGCGTGCTCACGTGCAGGCTCCACTGCTTGTTCCGCAAGGGTTTGCGGAAATGAGCTCCGCGCGACGCGCCACCGACCTCGCTCGGTCTCGACGAAAATCGCATCGCTCGCTAGGAGGGCGCTGGGAAACTGCTGCGCGCCCCGCTAGCTGCGTTGCCGGGGGCCCACCGGTCCTCAGCGTACAGGAAGTACGCTTCCGGCCGGTCCCCCCGGCGCCTTGCTATCGGGTCGC
>Ga0105046_10009567_pt1 | contig 15153 bp, 12 predicted proteins | sample MAT03_FD_78385 | JGI IMG/M metagenome (GOLD analysis project Ga0105046, IMG submission 78385) | Freshwater microbial communities from Lake Fryxell liftoff mats and glacier meltwater in Antarctica - MAT-03 (megahit assembly) | ecosystem: Environmental > Aquatic > Freshwater > Ice > Liftoff...
CGGTCTCCTCAAGAAAAGTGGCAGGCGCTCGCGTGCCGTTCGCCAATCACGCGCAGCAGCGGCACCTCGGTGCGGCATCGCGCCTCGGCCAGCGGGCAGCGCGTATGAAAGTGGCAGCCAAGGGGCGGGTTCGCCGGGCTGGGGATCTCCCCGGCCAGCGGTATCGGCACCGAACGTCGGCGCGGGTCGGGCAGCGGCACGGACTGCAGCAGGGCGCGTGTGTAAGGGTGGCTCGGGCGGGCATACAGCGCGGCCTTGTCGGCTATCTCGACGATGCGGCCCAGATACATCACGGCGACCCGGTTGGCCATGTGTTTGACCACGCCCAGGTCATGCGCGATGAACAGGTAGGCCAGACCGAAACGCTCTTGCAGGTCCTGCATCAGGTTGATGATCTGGGCCTGGATGGATACGTCCAGCGCCGATACCGGTTCGTCGCAGACGATGAAGCGCGGGTTCAACGACAACGCGCGAGCGATGCCGATGCGTTGGCGCTGGCCACCCGAGAACTCGTGCGGATAACGCCCCGCGTAGGCTTGCGGCAGGCCGACCAGGTCGAGCAACTCACGCACCCGCTCGGCACGATTGGGGAGGCGATGGATATACAGCGGCTCACCGACGATCTGCGCCACTGTCATGCGCGGATCGAGCGCGCTGAACGGATCCTGGAAGATGATCTGCATCTGCTGGCGCCGCTGGCGCAGCTGTTCGGCATCGAGTGCCAGCAGATCTTCACCGGCGAAAAACACCGTGCCCGCAGTCGGCTCGATCAGACGCAGCACCAGGCGACCGGTGGTGGTCTTGCCGCAACCCGACTCGCCGACCAGCGCCAGTGTCTCGGACTCGGCCAGATCGAAGTCGACACCATCGACCGCGCGCACCGCGCCGACCGGTTTGGGAAACACCACCCCCTTGAGAATCGGGAAATGTTTGGTCAGCCCACGTACCTGCAGCAGCGCTTGTTGCGTCATGCCGACTCCTGCGGCTCTACCGGCACCAGAGGCATCACCGGCTCGACCCGAAAGCAGGCCGCCCGATGGCCATGGCCCAGATCGCGCGACGCCGGCACCTGCGCGCGGCAGTCATCACCGGCCTGCGGACAACGCGGATGGAAACGGCAACCGGACGGCATGTCGCCAAGAGGCGGCACCGCGCCCGGAATCACCGCCAGCCGCTCGCGCGCGTGTTCGAGCGAGGGGATGCTCTCGAGCAGAAGCCGCGTGTAGGGGTGTGCCGGCGCGTCGAAGATGACCTCGACCGGGCCCTGTTCGACGATGCGCCCGCCATACATCACCAGCACCCGATCGACCGTCTGCGCCACGACGCCCAGGTCATGCGTGATCAGCACCAGCGCCATGCCGAGCCGGGTCTGGAGTTCGCGCAGCAGCGCCAGGATCTGGGCCTGGATGGTCACGTCGAGCGCGGTTGTCGGCTCGTCGGCGATCAGCAGCTTCGGACTGCAGGCCAGCGCGATCGCGATCATCACGCGTTGGCGCATGCCGCCGGAGAGCTCGTGCGGATAACGGTCCAGACGCGCCTGCGGGTCGGCGATGCCGACCTGGCGAAGCAGCTCCTCGCAACGCACGCGCGCCGCCTTGGCATCGAGACCCAGATGCACCTGCAGCGACTCGGCGATCTGCCGGCCGACCGTGAACACGGGGTTTAACGCAGTCATCGGCTCCTGGAAGATCATCGCGATCTCGCTGCCGCGCACGGTATTGAGCGCCGACTCCGACAAGGCCAGCAGGTCGCGCCCGCCATATCGCACATGCCCAGTGACCGTGCCCGGTGCCAGAGCGAGAATGGACAACGCGGTCAGCGACTTGCCCGAGCCGGACTCGCCGACGATGCCCAGCGTCTCACCCGGCGCCAGCACGAAGGACACGTCGTCGACCGCGACCTGGTTGCCCTCGAACGCGACGCGCAAGTGTTCTACCGACAGCAGCGGCCCCGAGCCGCTCACGCTCTCAGCCATGCTGGACCCTCAGGCGCGGGTCGAGCACATCGCGCAGTCCGTCGCCGAGCAGGTTCAGGCCCATGGCGGTGAGCGCGATCGCGATGCCCGGGAACAGCGCCAACAACGGCGCCTCGCGCAGGTAGGCCTGGCCTTCGGCAATCATGTTGCCCCAGCTCGGTGTCGGCGGCGGCGGTCCGACCCCCAGAAAGCTCAGGATCGACTCGGCCAGAACTGCGTAGGCAAAGATAAAGGTAAGCTGCACGATCAGCGGCGCCAGGCTGTTGGGCAGAATATGGCGCCAGATGATCCAGCCGTCGCGCGCGCCACTGGCCACGGCCGCCTGCACGTAGTCCATCTCGCGCACCACCAGCACAGTGCCGCGCACGATACGCGCGGTGCGCGGCGTGTACACCGCCGACAGCGCCAGCACCGCATTGATGGCCGACGGGCCAAGCGCGGAGGCGATGGCGATCGCCAGCAGGATGGCCGGGAACGCCATCAACGCATCCATGAAGCGCATCAACGGACCATCGAGCCGCTTGAAATAGCCGGCCAGCAGGCCGATCAGGGTGCCGGCCACACCGGTGACCAGCACCACGGCAAAGCCGATCGACAAGGACAGTCGCGCGCCATACATCAGGCGGCTCCAGATGTCGCGCCCGTAATTGTCGGTACCGAGCAGGAACTGCCACTCCGGCGTGCGAAAACGGGCGCGCACATTCATCTTTTCCGGCGCAGCCGTGGCCAGCAGGTCCGCGAACAAGGCCATCGCCAACACCACGCCAAACAGGATGATGCCGGTCACGAACAACTTGTGGCCGAACAGACGCCGCCACAGACTGCGACCGACGGCCGAAGGTATGGGCGCCCCGGCGGCGACTGACCCAGGGGCTGCGGTGGCGGCTTCAGGAACGGCCATCGTGCTTGATGCGCGGATCGATCACCGCATACAGAAGATCGACCACCAGATTGAGCAGCACCAGCACGGTAGCGGTCACCAACAGGCCGCCCTGGATGACAGGGTAGTCGCGGCTGAAGATCGCGGTGGCAAGCAGTCGGCCCATGCCGGGGATCGAATAGACGGTCTCGATCACGACCGAGCCCGACAGCAGCAGACCGAAGCTGATGCCGATCACGGTCACCACCGGCACCATCACGTTGCGCAGCGCGTGCTGGCCTACCACCATGCGCAACGGCAGGCCCTTTGCGCGCGCGGTGCGCACGTAGTCCTGGCGCAGTACCTCGAGCATGGTGGCGCGTGTGATGCGCGCCAGCAACCCGATCTGCAGCAAGGCCAGTGAGATACCCGGCAGGATCAGGCTGCGTACCCATTGCAGCGGGCTGTCGGCGAACGGCGTATAGCCGCCGGCCGGCAATACGTCGAACCAGACACCGAAAAACACGATTAGCATCAGGCCGAGCCAGAAGTTGGGCACCGACACACCGATCAACGCCACCACCAGCACGGCCTGGTCGATGACGGTATTGGCCTTGAGTGCCGCAATGACGCCGATCGGCACGCCGATCGCCACGGTGAGCGCCAGAGCAAAACCGGCCAGCGCCAGCGTGACCGGCAGCCGCTCCAAAATCGCATCGGTCACGGAGCGGTTGAGCAGCAGCGACTGCCCCAGGTCACCACGCAGCAGCCCGCTGTACCACTCGAGCAGGCGCACGCCGAACGAGCGGTCCAGGCCGAGCGCCCGGCGCACCTGCTGGACCTCTGCGTCCGACGCGTTGGTGCCAGCGATGACCAGGGCCGGGTCACCCGGCACCAGTTGCATGATCGACGCCGAGATCAGCGTGACCAGCAGCAGCACCGGAATCGCGCTGAGCAGCCGCCGCAGGATCAACTCAGCCATCGCGAGCCGGGCGGGTCTCGGTGGCGAACACCAGCGGGTTCATTCGCTGGCGTGCGGCAATGGACAGGACGTGCGCCTTCAATCTTCGATCCGCACGTTCCACAGGCGCGGGATCCGGTAAGGCACGAAACCTTTGACGCTGGCACGCGAGGCCTGTTTGCGGGTGAGATCGCCGAATTTCAGAAACAGGACCTGGTCGTAGACACGTTCCTGGAACTTGGAAAAGGTGGCCTTGCGGGCTTCGACCGTGGTACCGGAAATGAGTTCGTCGTACAGGGCATCGATCACCGGATCGGCCGTGATCTGGTTCTTCTGCGGGCTGACCACATCCTTCAGGGCTGCGAACGGACCGACCGACGGGCCCGTACCCTGCCCGGTGAACCAGAGGTTCCAGGCGTTCCCGTCTTTGCGGCGCGCCATGGCGGTGGCCCAGTCGAACACGTCGACCCGCACCTTGAAGCCCGCCCCCTTGAGCTGCTCGGCGACGACCTGAGCGGCCTTGTACATGGTCTGGTAGCTGGAGTTCGTGATGATGACGATCTCCTCACCCTTGTAGCCAGCCTCGGCGAGCAACTTGCGCGCGCCGGCCGGGTCCTTCTTGTTGTAATACTGCGCGCCGGTGGTCACGTAGTAGGGGTTCCCGGGGTATTGCAGTCCGGGCTGCAGGACGTAGGCGCCGTCGGTGGCGATCTCCATGATCTCTTCCATGTCCAGTGCAATCTGGAGCGCGCGTCGGACCCGGTTGTCGTTGGTCGGCGCCTTGGAGTGGTTGACCCAGGCGCCGTGCAGCCACCAGTTCTTCAAGTCGTACATGGCCAGGGCCTTGTTGCCGGCGAGGCGCTTGGCCGACTCGATCGGCAGGTCTTCGATGATGTGGAACTGTCCGGCCTCGAGACCGGCCACCCGTGCGCCCGGATCCTTGACCAGCTTGAAGTCGACCTGCTCGAAGAAGATCTCCTTGCGGCCCGCGAAACCGTCGGTGCCCTTGTAACGCGCATCGGGCTTGTAGTCGGGGAAACGTTTGAGCCGGATATGGCTGTCGGCCTGCCATTCGACGAACTGCAGCGGCCCGGTGCCGATCATGTCGATCTTGCCGCCCTCGCGGTCGCGCTGGCTGGCGGGCAGAATCGCCAGCGGCGTCACGAAGCTCGACATTTCATCGAGGAATACCGGCACCTTGCGCGACATGCGCAGCACCACGGTGTAGGCGTCGGGTGTCTCGATCGCACTCACCGGCGCCAGGATCACCTTTTGCAGCGCGACCCGCTGGTAGCGCTCGAACGAGGCTTTGACGTCGGCCGAGGTCATTTCCTGGCCGTTGTGGAACTTGATGCCGCGGCGCAGCGTGAAGGTGTAGCTCAGACCATCCGGGGCCTCAGTGATCTTGTCGGCGAGGTCGGGCACGATGGCGTTGTTTTCGTCGCGCGTGACCAGTGTCTCGAACATGTGCATCGCCACGTTGCGCGTGGAGACCGAGGTCGAGAAGTAGGGATCGAGCGTGGGTGGTGGCGCTTCCTGGGCGAACACCAGCATGGGCGCGCGTTTTTGCGCCAGGGCATCCGTCGCAGTGGCGGCCGCGCACAGGCAGATGGCACAGGCAAGAGCCCATTGCCGGACCCGCGGGAAAGAGGGCGATTCGTGGCGGTTCGGTGCAGTCGTCATGGTGGCTCCTTCTAGAACTGGGCGGCATGATTTCCGCCTACCTGCAGAACGAAATAGGCGGCCCAAGGATTCGAGGCGAATCGAGCTCGCGATTCATCATAGGCACGCAGCATCGGGTCGGGCCCGCCGTTTCGGGGGGTGAAACGTCGTGCGCGCGGCAACCCGCACATTGGCGCATCGTTGCCGCACACCACCGCGGTCAGCGCGCTCGACGTGCACACCAGTGTCCGGAACCCTGCGCGCGCGCGGCGCGGTCGTTCTCGTGTGTGCTGCCGGCGAACATGGCGATCCGACGGTGCCCGGGACGCTGCTGACGGGGCTGAACCTGTTCCTGATGGCCGGACTGAGAGCGCCCGATTGGCGTCGCCTTATTCGAGTTTGAGCTTGGCGGTATCAACGACCTTGCGGTATACCGCCAGCTCTTCTTTCATTTGCTGCGCGAACTGCTCCGGGGTATTACCCAGCACCAGCGAACCGGTGTCCTCAATACGCTTGCGCACGGCAGGGTCCTCCAGCGCCTTTCGGGCTGCGGCGTTGACCTTGTCCACGATGTCTCGCGGCAGGCCTTTGGGGCCGACTATGCCGTAATACGCCATGCGATTGACCGGCTCCAACCCGAGTTCCTTGAAAGTCGGGACATCGGGCATGGCCGCCAGGCGCTGTGGCGCCGCCACGGCCAACGCCACCAGGCGGCCACCCTTGATGTGCGGCAATGCCGACGGCACGTTGTCGAAAATGATCTCGACCTGGCCACCAACGGTGTCGCGCAACGCCGGGCCTGCGCCGGTATACGGAATATGGGTGACAAAAACACCTTCCAAGGTCTTCCAGAGCTCGGTTTGAAGATGGCCGATGCCGCCGGTGCCGGAGGAAGCGTAGGAGTACCGACCCGGTGACTTCTTGAGCACCGCGACGAACTCCTTGTAGTTTTTGGCCGGGAAACCGGGATGTACGGCAATCACGTTGGGTGTTGCCGCAATATTGACGATCGCGGTGAAATCCGTCTCCGCGTTATAAGGAATCTTCGGGTTGATCGCCGGGTTGGATGCACTGGTCGAGACCGTCGCCATGCCCAGTGAATATCCGTCAGGCGCGGCCTTGGCCGTTTCGTTTGCGCCGACGACACCACCCCCACCTGCCTTGTTTTCGACAATCACATTTTGGCCGAGCGCTCGGCCAAGAGGCTCCGAAATCACGCGTGCCACGATGTCGGTGGTGCCGCCTGGCGCAAATGGAACCTGCAACTTGACGATCTTGGAGGGATAGGGCTGCGCGATGGCCGCGCCGGCCAGCGCGAAAACGCCCGCCGCAATATGAAGACGTAAAGACATTTGGGGTCTACTCCGAAACAAATTGACAGAATCCGGCACGCCAGTCGCGGGACGCAATTGACGGAGCCCATGTTACCTGTACCTGGCATCGGGAAACTTACTCAGAACGTCGCGCCCGCGCAATTCGAACACTGGCAGCACGAACCTTCGCGTCTGACAGCACTGCCGCACCATGGCGTGGGGCGACCGGCGGCAGCCGGGCCGGCTTGTTCAGCTCACTGCAGGGTCACGCTGGCCCGCACGGTGCCGGCCTTGTCATGGCGCACGACCACTTGCACCTGCCCACCGGCCGGCGCTCGCACCACCCACTGCAGCTTGGCGCGGTCGGCCATCGGAGTGGTGTCGGTCCAGAAACTGACCAGCGTGTGCTTGTAGGCTCGGCCCTCGAGCTCTCCGGCATGGGTGCGCGACTGGCCTGAGACCAGACTAGCGCCGTCGGGCAGGCTGATCTCGCCAACCAGTCCGCGGCTCTGTTTGCGTTCGAGCGCGCGCTTGGACACATAGGACGGAAGGTGGCCGGTGTTCTGCACGCCGACCTCGACCCGCCAGGTGTCCGGCCCCAGTTTTTCGCTGCGCGCATGCACCAGTTCGAGCCGGGGCGATGTCAACGCATTCCACAGCAGCCAATCCGGAAACCGCTTGATCTCCTTCTCCAGCAGATGGGCCGGCGGATTGCGGAAGGCATGGATCTTGTCCCAGCCGCCGATCTCGACCGGCCCGAGTTGCGGATGCTCGAACGGATACCAGTCGATGTAGCCCTTGCCCTGCAGCGCGTTGTCCGACCACTGCAGCATCTTGAGGTCGTCTTCTACCGGGTGGTCGCGAAACCAGTCGATGTATTTGTATTCCTGAATGCCGGCCTCGCGCATCGGACACCAGATCTCGACCGTCCACTTGTACAGACCCAGGTGTTCGTAGATCCAGTCGAAGCCGCCGCTGATGACATCCTTGGGGTGGTAGCGGAACTCATGGTAGGTGCTGATCGCCGGGTAGCCGGTGATGGCCGTTCCCTTGTCGCCCTGGGCCTTGTAGACCCACAGGTCCTCGGCCGCCATCTCGTCGTCGGACCTGCCGGAGAAGGGCCGCAGCAGCACGCCGCTCCAGGTATGGAAGGACACGCCGCCCATGATGTTGGTGTGGTGGGTGATGAAATGCACGACGGCGCGCACTTCCGGTTCCGAGGTCGGGTAAGGACCGGCGCCCATCTGCTCGAACTCCTGGCGCCAGCCGGCCGGGAAGTTGCGGTTGAGGTCCAGGCCCTCGCGGTCCTTGTTGACCTTGAGCGCAAAGCCATCGTAGTCGCGCACCCGGCCCTCCGGCAGGATACGGAAGTAACTGCCTGCGGCCTCGGTCGGTTCGCGCGCGACCATCAGGCGCGGTTCATCCGGGTGGCATTTCCAGTTGCCGTTCGGATCCGGCACGCGCATCGACAGTATGCGTCCGTCTCCGTCCACATCCTCGATGTCCAGACCTTCGACATAGTCCTCGTCATAGGGGTAGGGCCTGGTCGACGAGCGGATGATCTTGGGCGTATCGCGCATCGCCCATTCGGCCCCGTCCGGGTTGATGCGCGGGCAGATGTAGAAGACGCGGCTGTCCAGGCAGCGCGTCACGTCCTCGCGTTTGCCGTACTGGCCAGTCAGTGTGTCGATCAGGTACAGCGCGGCCGCGCCGCCGGCGAGTTCGCTGGCATGGATATTGGCGTCGACCCAGTAGGCGGGTTTATCAGCCGCCGCGCCGGTGTCCTGATTTGTCACCGTCAAGACCCAGATGTCCTTGCCCTCATGGCTCTTGCCCACGCTGTGCATCGCCAGCAGTCGGGGGTAGGTCTGCTCCAGATGCTGCAGGATGGCAGTGAACTCCGCATAGCGGTAATAGCGGTCGTAGTGGATCTGCATGGTGCCTCGTGTCGTCAAGCAGGGGGCGGATGTCCCGCACACCGGCATGATACGACCGCCTGATCGTCGGAAAAAGGGGCTGCGCTGGCCCAGGAACTGGGCTCTTTGAGTGTGACCGACTCGTCGGCTACCGTCTGTCGGCACCCGAATCGGTCGGGGCCGGGCGAGACGACTCAACCGCTCCTGCGTGCCCGTTCGTACAGCCCCTGCACCTTGGGCTCGTTGGCCTGAAGATCGCGGATCCGCTGCGGCCCGGACGGATGGGTCGACAAAAACGCCAGGTTGCCGCTGCCGCTCGAGGCCTCGGCCATCTTGCGCCACAGGCTGGCGCCGGCCTGCGGCAGGTAACCGGCTCGCGCCGCCAGTTCCAGTCCGACCAGATCGGCCTCGCTTTCGTCCTCACGGCTGAAGGTGAGTGTCAGCAGCTGGGTTCCGATGTTGGCCACGGCATTGCCGAGGTCGCCCAGCCCGAGCAACTGTGAGAACAGCGACAGCCCGACGCCCGTGGCCTGTGTTTTTCCGATCCGTTCGCGCGCGTGTTCACGCAGTGCATGGGCCATCTCGTGGCCCATGATCATGGCCGTCTCGTCATCGGTGAGCCCAAGGCGATCCAGGATGCCCGTATAGAAAGCGATTTTCCCACCCGGCATGCAAAAGGCGTTGATCTCCTTGCTGCCGATCAGGCTGACCTCCCAACGCCATTGCGTGGCACGTTCGTTCCACTGGGCCGCGTGGGGAATGATGCGCTGCGCGACTGCCCGAAGGCGGCGCAGCTGTGCGTTGTCATCCGACGCCAGAGCCCTTTGCGCCCGTGCCTCGGCCATCATCTTGGCGTATTGCTGGGCGGCCGCCTGCTCGATCTCGTCGGCGGACACCATCTTGCGGAAACCCGAGCGTTTGCCCACGTCCACCTGGGCCAGGGCCGGGGTGGCCGCGGCAGCGCCAGCCGCCAGCAGGAAGCCACGCCGGGACTGCCAAGCCGACTGAGTAGAGATACAGCGCATGCACATGCGTCAATAATAGCCGCACCCGATCACTGCTTGCATGTCAGACAACACGCCTTTTTCGCCCCTCTCCCGTGTTGCCTGGCGCGACGCCTGGCGCGTCTACATGGAGCCGGCCAGCCTGCGCATGCTGCTGCTGGGCTTTTCCGCCGGACTGCCGCTGCTGCTGGTATTTGGCACGCTGAGTTTCTGGTTGCGCGAGGCCGGCATCGACCGCACGACGATCGGTCACCTGAGCTGGGTCGGCCTGGCGTACGGCTTCAAATGGGCCTGGTCGCCGCTGGTCGATCGCTTGCCGATTCCACTGCTGACACGCTGGCTGGGGCGCCGGCGTAGCTGGCTGCTGCTGTCGCAGAGCGTGATCATGCTGGCGCTGGTCGGCATGGCTTTCACCGATCCGCGCCTGTCACTGGCGCCCATCGTGTGGGGTGCTTTGACGGTGGCCTTTGCATCCGCCACGCAGGACATCGCACTGGACGCCTACCGCATCGAATCGGCCAGCACGGAGCGCCAGGGCGCACTCGCGGCAACCTACCAGACCGGCTACCGGATCGCGATGATCTGGGCCGGCGCCGGCGTGTTGTGGATTGCGGCGCGCGCGGAGGTCGCCAACCTGGCGCGTTACCAGCCCGACGCCTGGCAAACCGCCTACCTGGTCATGGCGGCATCGATGCTGGTAGGTGTGCTGACGGTGCTTTTTTCACCCGAACCGGAACATCCGGCCATCACGCCGGCAAAGAATCTCTCCGAATGGCTGCACAGTGCGCTGGTGGCGCCATTCGCCGACTTCATCGGGCGCTATCACTGGCAGGCGATGCTGATTCTGGGCCTGATCGCGGTCTACCGCATCAGCGACGTGGTGATGGGCATCATGGCCAACCCTTTTTATGTCGACATGGGCTACACCAAGGACGAGGTCGCGGCGGTAACCAAGGTCTACGGCGTCATGATGACGCTGGTGGGAGCCTTCATCGGCGGCGTGATGTCGATGCGCTACGGCGTCATGCGTGTTCTGACGCTGGGCGCGGTTCTGAGCGCCGCCACCAACCTGCTGTTCGCCTGGCTGGCCGGTCATGGCCATGACGTGACGGCGCTGATTGCCGTCGTGTCGGCCGACAACCTGAGCAGCGGCATCGCGTCGGCGGCCTTCATCGCCTATCTGTCCGGGCTGACCAACATCCGTTATTCGGCCACGCAATATGCCTTGTTCAGCTCGCTGATGCTGCTGCTACCCAAGTTCCTGGCCGGATTTTCGGGCCAGTATGTCGACGCGTTCGGCTACCCGCAGTTTTTTGTCGGCACCGCGCTGCTGGGTGTGCCGGTGCTGGGGCTGCTCGCGCTGGCCGCCTGGGCCGGCCATGGACGCGTCGGCCCGGTGGTAGCGCCAGAGCCGCGCTGAACCTACAAAGTCGAAACGCGCCGCCTGGCTTTTACCGTGTCTTTACCGCCGCTTCAAACCGGCTGCCACGGGCAGCACCTAAACTGCCGCCATGGTGGAACGCTTGCTGATGATCGAGGACGACGCCCGACTGGCCCAGATGGTGGCCCAGTACCTGGGCCAGTCGGGCTACGAGGTAGTGCACGCCGCCGATGCCCGGGCCGGGCTGGCGCAGCTGCAAGGCCAAACGTCGGCACTGCTGCCCAACCTGGTCATCCTGGACCTGATGCTGCCCGACATGGACGGCCTCGAAGTATGCAAGCGCATCCGCTCCATGTCCGGCGCGGTGGCACGGATTCCGGTGCTGATGCTGACCGCCAAGGGCGACCCGATGGACCGCATCGTCGGCCTGGAGATCGGCGCTGACGACTATCTTCCCAAACCTTTCGAGCCGCGCGAATTGCTGGCACGTATCCGCGCCGTCCTGCGCCGCAACACGGCGCCCGACGACCATGAACAGGCCCTGAGTTTCGGTTCGCTGCGGATCGACCGCGATGCACGCACGGTCACGGTCGCAGACCAGCCCTGCGAGTTGACGTCGTACCAGTTCGACCTGCTGGTGGCGTTGGCCGAACGCGCCGGCCGGGTCTTGACGCGCGACCAGATCATGGAGGCGGTGCGCGGACGCGAACTCGACGCCTTCGACCGCTCCATCGACGTCCATATGGGCCGTATCCGCGCGGCCATCGAACAGGACGCCAAGAATCCCAAACGCATCCTGACGGTGCGCGGCGTGGGTTACGTTTTTGCACGCCAGCAAGACTGACCACGGGCATTTGCGCGCCACATGAAGACGCCACTACTCCAGCGCCTGTACCTGCGCATCTGGCTGGCCGTCGTGGCCACCGTGGTCCTGATGCTGCTGGTCGTGGGCTGGATGTGGCGCATGGACGCCGAACGTGAACGCTCCATGCGCCCGGGCCGTGAGATCGTCGTGCGCGACAGCACCGGAAACGTCGTCGGACAGGCGCCGGCACGGCCGATTCGTACGCCCGGGCAAGCACCCGAATTCGAGGTCACCCTGCGGGACGGGCAGACCTTGTTTATCCAGCTGCCCCGCCCACGGGGCGCCGAGTCGATGCGCGGCGCGATGGACGGGCCCAGAGGCGGCGGCCGGAATCCGCCGCAACCGGCGCTCAACTTCCTCTGGATGCTGGCCCTTATCGCGGTGGCCGTGGCGCTGGGTAGTTATCCGGTCGTGCGGCGCCTGACCAAACGGCTGGAGGCGCTGGAAGTCGGCGTGCGGGAATGGGGCGACGGCGATCTGGCACGGCGGCTGCCGCAAGACGGCCAGGACGAAGTGGCCAACCTGGCGCGTGGCTTCAACGACGCTGCCAAACGGGTGCAGGCGCTGCTGCTGTCGCACAAGGCGCTGCTGGCCAATGCATCACACGAATTGCGCTCACCGTTGACGCGTATTCGCATGGGCCTGGAGTTGATGGGGCCACAGCCGGCATCATCGCGGCCGGGCGAGGAGATCGCGCGCAGCATCCAGGAACTGGACCAGTTGATCGATGAGATCCTGCTGGCCAGCCGCCTTGATGCCAGCGAGGCGGACATCGGCACCCCTGAGCCAGTGGATCTGGTGGGACTGGCCGCTGAAGAATGTGCACGTCTGCAGGCCCAGTTGCAGGTCGACACCGCCACCGAAGGCCTGGTCGTCGTTGGCATCGGCAAACTGCTGCGCAGGGCCTTGCGCAACCTGCTGGAGAACGCGCATCGGCATGCTGCTGGCAACGTCACGGTACGGCTTGCGGCTCATGGCGAGAACGTGCAGATCGAGGTGTGCGACCAGGGCCCCGGCGTACCCGCAGAACTCTGCGAACGTATCTTCGAACCGTTTTATCGCCTGCCGGGCGCCAGCGAGCGCGACGGCGGCGTCGGTTTGGGACTGGCCTTGGTCAAATCCATCGTGATGCGCCATGGCGGCACTGTGGTCTGTACCAACCGACCGGGCGGCGGGGCCAGTTTTTGTATACGCCTGCCCCGGAAATCGGCATTCGCCGCACGTCGACGCGGTTGACAACCCCAAATAGTTCCGTTTCGGAGTAAAACAAGCCGCACCTCCCCTGAATGAAGGATGGCCGTTCTCAAGCGCAGACGCTAAAGTTGAACCCACTGCTGTCACAGTTCAGGTCCTGGGGGCTCCAACCCTCGACAGAGCCCCCGGGAAGAATCTCTATCGTCTCCAACGATGTCCTCCAGGGGACTTTTCAAGCCACCTTCGGGTGGCTTTTTTTGGGAAACAAGTCTCAAGGGGTTTGGAAATTTCGATGGCGAACCTGTTTTGTTCTTCGCCCGTTTGTTCTTCGCCCGTTTGTGCTTGGTGAGTTATGTTGACGCAGGCCACTGCCTCGGAACAGTCACATCGGTCGGTCACTCTTAATCCAGACTTCTGTTTTTACGAGGGATAGCCGATATCGAGCACAGTTAAACGGCTCAAGATTCTGCAACTCTCTGCGCAGAACTGCCTGGAAAGCCTTTTGGTCCGCTGCAGGAAGGGACAAGGCTGCGATAGCCTCAGCAATGGTGCCCCCTTCATTTACGACTTGGCGGATAGCGTCGCCTAAGTGCTCGCGGTATTGGGCTCTAAATGGGTCAGGCGCACCCATCGACTCAAGAATCACTTTGTACTTCGCAATTGAACGACGATATGTCCATTCAAACAACTCAACAGCCATCGTTACGTCCAGGCGCTCATAGACACCCATAACCGAGAGGGCATAGTCTGAGCGTTCCACATCAAGAAATGACAGTGGCGCGCAGTTGGACAGCATCAGCGGAAGATTTGCGCAAAGGCGGCTGGTTCGCTTGTTCCCGTCTTCGAACGGTTGAAGGTAGGCGACATTGAGCCAAAGAAAGAACGCCGCTTCGATCGCATTTTTGATAGCCCGGGCCTTGTCAATAAGGATTCCAAGCATCTCTTCCAAGAGGGCTGGAACCTGTGTCGGCACGTAGACCGAGCCCGCAATATTGACAACCGATTTTCTAATTGCTCCGATTGAATCGGGATTGTCGAGTAGTCCCTGCATCAACAAACTCTGGATATTGCGCACTACTGGGACGGTAATCCCATACTCGGGGACAGCGTCGACCATAAACTCAATCGCCTCTTTATGGTTCAAAAGCATAGAGGCATCTTCGTCATCGCTGGCGGAGCGCCCCTTGGCAAACAACTCCCGTGTGTCGAGTAAGCTTTTGCGGTTGCCCTCCAGCCGCGATGAGTGCCAGGATAAGTCAATCAGAAGATGTTCCAACACCTTGCGGGCATACGTGCTGGCTGGCTGCTGCCCTTTGGCTCGGCCAGCTGCAAATAATGCATCGGCCAAGTGCATTGGCAGCAACGACGATTGATTCGGAACGTAGTCGTTCACAAATTGGCGCTGGTACGAAACTGGATTCCGACTGCCGATGGGCACCTCCAATTGGGAGCGCAGTTCGAGCGCCTTGGAGCTCCAAGGTAGCAATACCGTCGCACTTGGTTTGTCTGATGCCTGAGCCGTCTCTGTCAAAGCAACGACGGGTGCAATGGTCGCTGCAATTCGGTAACTCGTTGTCGGACCGGCACCCTCTTGCAGGATTGCGCCTTTTGAAACCATTACGGCCAAGTGACGGTTGACGGTTGGGCGTTTTCCTTTTACTTTTTTGGTAATGTCGGCTGCCCGCGCTGGCCCGAGTCCTGCGCTGGCACGTGCGGTCAATAAGGCGAGAATGTCCGACGTGAGGTGTTTTTCGGCCATGATTACTCTCTCACTAATCTATCAAAATATGCATAAATTTTGCTTACTATATCAAAAATTCTCCCAAAGCCAACATACTTGAGAAGATAGGCCGAATTATTGATAGGATAGGATAGGATAGGAGCGATATTGATAGAGTAGTGTTCTGTACGTAAGGCGCGCGACCGTTGGCAGGACCCCCTTCAAAACTACGCCATCACACGCGAATCACACGCGAACTGTCGCTCCGGCTACTCGGGCAACTGTTACAAATGTGGGGCCAAC
>Ga0105046_10009569_pt1 | contig 15152 bp, 10 predicted proteins | sample MAT03_FD_78385 | JGI IMG/M metagenome (GOLD analysis project Ga0105046, IMG submission 78385) | Freshwater microbial communities from Lake Fryxell liftoff mats and glacier meltwater in Antarctica - MAT-03 (megahit assembly) | ecosystem: Environmental > Aquatic > Freshwater > Ice > Liftoff...
AGCCGCGCCGTACTTCTCGCGGACGATCTCGGTGACATCCGTCGGCGCGGCGGACTTCCGGGGGGAAATGCCAAGGGGAGCGGTCATGGTGAGCAGCGGCCCAATACGGTGAGCGTGCGGTCGCCGGCGATACGCGACGAGGCGAGCGAGTGCACGATGTCGTGCGTTTCGGTGAGGGCCTCCGGAACGAGCGTGTAGTAAGACCAGCGCCCGTCCTTACGATCAGTCACCAGCCCCGCCTCTTTCAGCACCTTCAGGTGGAACGAGAGTCGCGACTGGGCAACCCGTAAGGCATCCTGCAGGTCGCACACGCAGCGTTCCCCATTGCCCAGCATCTGCAGCACGCCCAGACGGGTTTCGTCCGAGAGGGCGTGGAAGATCCGGCTGGAGCGGGACAGATCGAGCCGCGTAGTGACCATTCCTTAATATAACAGTAAAAGTTGATGGGTCAAGGACGGCCAGACTGAGCACTGTGGGGTATCTTGTCTGCGTACGTCGATTCACCTCTAGCGACAACACACGACTATGCGCACGACAAACCCCGTTCTTTCCCGTCTGGCTGACGCGGCGCGTGCCACCGCCGCCGGCGCTCGCTCGGATTCCATGACCACCGCTGGGGTCGCGGGGAAGGCGGCCATTCTGCTAGCGGTCGTGCTCTTCTCGGCCGCTGTGACCTGGCAGCAGTTTGCGACCGGAAATCTCGACATGCTGATGCCCGCCATGCTCATCGGTGGCGTCGGCGGGTTCGTGGTGGGGATGATCGCCAGCTTCAAGCCGCAGACTGCGCCCTGGAGCGCGCCGATCTACGCGTCGCTGCAGGGCATCTTCCTCGGCGCGGTGTCGGCCATGTACAACCTGCGCTTTGCCGGACTGCCGCAGCAGGCGGTGTTGCTCACGTTCGGCGTCGCCGCCTCGGTGTTTCTGTTGTACCGCTTCAACATCCTGCGGGCCACGGAAGGCTTCCGGCGCATGATGCTTGCCGCCATGATCGGTATCGGCCTCTTCTATCTTGGCTCGATGTTGCTGTCGCTCTTCGGCGTATCGATCGGGTACTTCACATCATCGAGCCCGCTCGCGATAGGCATCAATCTCGCCATTGCCGGTGTGGCTGCACTCAATCTCGTGCTCGACTTCGATCGCATCGAACAGGGCGTGCAGGCGGGCGCGCCGAAGCAGCTCGAGTGGTTCGCGGCGTTCGGACTGATGGTTACGCTGATCTGGTTGTATCTCGAGCTATTGCGTCTGTTGTCGCGCTTGCAAGGTCGTCGCAACTAGGCCTGCGAATTTCTACGACAAGGCCCCGGTCGAGCATGGCTCGACCGGGGCTTTTTCACGCCGCCTCACTGCACTCGAAACAGGTAGCTCAGCTTCATGAAGTATTGATCGCGCGTGCGTTGCAGTCGCTCCGGTCCACCGGGACGATTGGCGGCCAGCGCGTCACCGTAGCCGAAGAACACGACGGTTCCCGGCGATGGCAGATACGAGAGGAGCACGTCGAGTCGGGCTCGAGTGCGCTCGAACGCTGCCGCGCGCGAGAGCGAACCGTTCGCTCCGCGCAGATAGATCGGCAACTCCGTGCGTGTGTCGTCGCGCAGTGAGTCCTGTCGTACCACCGAGCGTTCGCCGATCACGCGCACGAAGAACTGCCGCGTGACCTGATACTCGGCGCGCAGACGCGGGGTATCGCGGGTGAGCACACGCGTGCCGTCGCTGCGTCGATCGAACGTGTCATAGTTCCACGTGGCCGCCAATCGGAGCTGCCCGGTGGGGCGCAGGTTCAGCGTGTTCTGAAGGCTGAAAATTCGCGCCGAGCTCCATTCCTGAAAGTTCTCGTCGTACCCTACGATGCCGAAACCGCTGTAGCTGAACCGGCGGAACTCGGGCGTGCCCACCGAAAATACCCAGTCGCGATTCCCGATCTTGGGGGTGCCCGTGTACGCCACGGTGTCCACGCGACCCGCGCTGGCCGGCCGTAGCAGCACGAAGTTCGTGTACAGCGACGGATCGTAGCCGAATACTTCGAGCAGCAGCTGCGTGCCGATCTGCCAACCGCCTCTGAGGCGAGTATTGGCGCGCAGGTGGAGCTGGCGGTCCTGCGATCCAGCGCCGTTCACGAGGCTGTCGAATTGATAGCGCCCCAGCATGTACAACTCGGGACTGAACAATTCCACCAACGCCTTCGGCCTGCCGAAGAAATTCAAGCGATGCGTGGCCGAGATGTTGGCGATACCGGGCCGCGCAATGAACCCCGACTGTGTGTCGAAGTCGGGGCTGATCCCGTTGAGGGCGTAGCGCGCCACGAAGCGTCGGCCATTGCGCGAGGCGCTCGCATCGAAGAGGGGCGCGCTCAGCGTGCCGCTGTCGCTGCTGGTGAAGCTGCTCGCGACCTGGCCCTGCAGCGTGTACACGCCGCGCACCAGACGGCCGTCGACGCCAAGCACGCGGTTCCAGCGCTGCCCGTCGATCTTGTCGGTGTACGCCACGCCGATGCGACTCTGTGCGCCGAGGTCGCGCTGCAGTCGCACGATATTATAAAGCGGTGAATGCTTCTGGTCGAACGACGCCTCCTGATTGTCGACCGCCGACAACACGCCGATGTCGAATCCACCGTACTTGCCGGTGAGCTTGCTGGCCGCCACGGGCTGCGCAATGCGGCGGGTGTAGATCAACCGATTGGGCGTCGTGAACTGCTCCTGGCTTTCCAGGAAGAACGGACGGCGCTCGGGAAAGAAGACGGCTACGCGCGGATCGTACGCGAACTGCGTGGCGTCGGCCTCGACCTGTGAGAAGTCGGGATTTGCCGTGCCCGCGACCGTGAGGTTACTTGTGACGCCCCACCGGACGCTGCCACCGAGATCGGGACGTCCGCCGTCGTACGTCCACGGTGCGCTGCTGGTGCTGCGCGTGCCGACGGCGCTCGACGTGATCGTGGGGATCACGTCGACGGTGAGACCGCGCCGGAGATCACGGAGTCCGGCCAGCACGCCCGATTGCGCGAGAAAGCTCGCGGCGCCGCGCAGGGCCGGCGTCCACGTCTCTTCATGCCCGGTGATCTGGACCGTGCGCGCCACGTTCAGCTGCCAGCGCTGCTCGTCGCCGGCGCGATAGCGCAGGCTCTTGAACGGGATGGACAGCTCCACTTGATAGCCGAACTCGGTAAGTTGCCCCTTCGATTTCCACACATAGTCGGGGGCGAGATCGGAGCTCTCGCGCGCCTTGGCCGACGTGCTCGTGAATCCACCGCCCAGCACCGCACCCGTTTCCGTGAGCACGCCATCGCTTTGAATGCCGAAGGGGTTCACGGCGAAGACGAGCGCTTGGCGACTGTCGCTGTAGGTGCCGAGGAACAGCTGCACGTTGTCGTCGGCCGAAATCTTGTCACGATCGGCGAGCGTAGCGCGCACGCTGCCGGGCACCGCGAAGGCGCGAATGCCCACGTGCAGTTCGGTCGCGGAATACCACACCAGCACCTCGGTACTATCCTGCGCCGCCACGCCATCGGCGGGAAAGAACTGCGAGAAGCCGGTGAGCAGTGCGGCGTCCGCCCACGCCGGCTCGTCGAGCCGGCCGTCGACCACGATCGCGGCCTCGCGTCGAGGGGTCGTCACCGTGAGTTGCCCGCGGCGACCGTGAAATACCGCGCCGACGGCCGGTCGCGTCAGGGCCGCCGGCGCGGGCGCGGGAGGGACAGGTGATACGACCTGCAACAGCACGGCGAATAAGTATGATGCAAACACGTTGACCGGTGTCAAAATCGTGATGAGTCGTACCGAATCGGTACGTTAGCAGGCGCTGACCGCCCTTTCTACGGTGGCCGGGACAGGAACGTTGTGGCGACACGCCATCACGTCATACTGGTTCGCATAAATATGCAACCGATTATACCGTGGAGGCGTTGAATCGGTGTCGTACTGCTGTTCAACGACGATAGGACCACGGCGACGGTATGCCCTGCCATCCCCCGTGGCGCTCCGTTCCAACCCACTCTCGAGGAGACCCGCTTATGCAACACCCTTGGCGTGCGCTGCTGGTATTGGCAGGCACGATCGCGGTCGCCGCTCCTCAGGCCCGCGCCCAAACCGGGCCGGGAACGCTGTCCGTACGTGTGACCGATGCTGCGAACCAGCGACCCGTTGAAGCGGCGCGTGTGTTTCTCGTCGGCACCAACTTCGCCGGCGCCACGACCGTTGATGGTCGCCTTATCCTCCGCGGCATTCCCGCCGCCGAGTACACGGTGCGCGTGCTCCGTGTCGGCTACGCGGAGCAGACGAAGCGCGTGCCGATTGCCGCCGGTCAGACAGCGAACATCGAGTTTGCGCTGGCCGCGGCCGCCCTCAATCTTGCGGCCGTCGTGACGACCGCCACCGGTGAACAGCGCCGTGTCGAAATCGGCAACGCCACGGCCAACATTGACGCCGCCAAGGTGTTGGAGTCGGCGCCTGTGTCCAACCTCAGTGACCTGCTGAATTCGCGCGCCCCCGGCGTGACCGTCACCAGCGGCTCGCAGACCGGCACGGGCTCCCGTATTCGTATTCGCGGGTCGAACTCCGTGAGCTTGTCCAACGAGCCGATCTGGATCATCGATGGCATTCGTATGACCAGCAACAATGCCAACTTCGGCACGGCCACGGGTAGCGGCGGCACGACGGGCGGCAACAACGCCAGCCGTGTCGGCGACCTCAACCCGGAAGAGATCGAGAACATCGAAATCGTCAAGGGACCGTCGGCGGCCACGCTGTACGGCACCGACGCCGCCAACGGCGTAATCCTGGTGACGACCAAGAAGGGTCGCGCCGGTGCGGCGAAGTGGAACGTGTACGGCGAAGGAGGCGCGCTCACCGACCGCAACTTCTATCCCGACGCCTACAGCCTGTTCGCGAAGTCGGGAACCTCGACCACGTCGTCGCGTACCAACGGCTGCAGCCTTCAGACGGTGGGTACCGGCGTGTGCAAGGCCGACTCCACGGTTTCGCTCAACATCTTCAAAGAGAAGGACCTTACGCCGGTCGGCACGGGTGTCCGTCGTCAGTTCGGTGCGCAGGTGTCGGGTGGTACCGAGACGGTTCGTTACTTCTTCTCAGCGGAAGACGAACGGGAGCAGGGTGTGTTGACGCTGCCCCAGTTCGAGCGTGACCGCTTCGAGGAGTCGAACCTGCCGCTGCGGCCCTGGACCAGCAATCCGAACGTCACGGCGCGCAAGTCGCTGCGCCTGAATCTGAATGCGGCGATTACGCCAAAGCTCGACCTCGGCGTCGCGACCAACTTCATCAACGTCGCGCAGCGATACTCGCTCGAATCGAACGCCACAGCCGGTCTCGGCTCGCACCTGTTCGGTGGGCCCGGCACCCGCGATAATGGGAACGTGTCCGGTCTGGGTACACCGCTCAACGGCTATCGCGCCTGGACGCCCGGCTACATGTGGCAGGAGCGAACCAGTCAGGACGTGAATCGCTTCATCTGGTCGGCCAACGCCAACTGGCGTCCGCTCAACTGGCTCGCGAACCGTGCCACGGTGGGTACCGACTACACGGGTCGCAACGACGAAAACCTGTTGCTGCGTGGCGAAGGCCCGCCGCTCACGGCGACCACGCGTCTTGGCGCTCGCGGCCTCAACCGCGTGAACATCAGCAATGTCACGGTCGACGTCGGCTCTACCGCCTCGTACTCGTTGTCAAACTTCGCGCTCAAGACCACGGTAGGTGCGCAATACATCGGGTTTCGTTCTTCTGGTGCCGAGACGGGATCGACGCAGATTGCCCCAGGCTCGCAGAACGTCAGCTCGGGCACGATCCCATCGGTGTTTGAAGCCACCACGATTCAAAAGACGTTCGGCGTGTTCATCGAACAGGCGCTCAATGTCGGCGATCGCCTCTTCCTCACGGCCGCCGTGCGCAGCGATCAGAACTCGGCGTTCGGTACGAACTTTCAGAGTATCCTGTACCCGAAAGCGTCGGCCTCCTATTTGATCTCGCAGGAAGACTGGTGGAAGGCGCCGTCGTTTGTGAACTCGGTGCGGCTCCGGTACGCGTATGGCCAATCTGGCGTGCAGCCGGGCCCCAACGACGCGCTCCGCTTCTTTACCGCGAACACCACCAGCATTGCGGCGACCGATCAACCCACGGTCACGCAGGCCGCCCTCGGTAACGACAACCTCAAGCCGGAGCGCTCTGCCGAGCAGGAAACCGGCTTCGAAATGGCCATGTTCAACTCGCGCGTCAACCTCGATGCGACGTATTACAGCAAGATCACGCAAGACGCGCTGATCAGCGCTATCCTGCCGCCGTCGTACGGCTCGGTCACGTCACAGCTCCGCAACCTTGGCTCGGTCAAGAATGCCGGTGTCGAAGTGGCGATCAATGCGCAGATCTTGCAGGCCGATAGGCTGGGCTGGGATATCACGCTCGCTGGCTCGGCCAACGACAACAAGGTCGTCTCGCTGGGTGACAACCCGCCGCAGGTCGGCACCACGTCACGCATTGTGGCTGGGTACCCGATCTCCGGGTTGTGGGCGCGTCCGATCACCGGCTACCAAGACAGGAACGGCGACGGATTGCTCACCTACTTCGCGGACTCCGCCAAGAACGAAGTGTTCGTCGGCGATTCGGCAATCTTCCGCGCCTACGCGGCGCCGCGCTACATGCTGACCCTCGGCTCCGGCTGGGATCTCTTTACCCGTAAGCTGCGCATCAGCACCATGTGGGACTACCGCGGCGGTAACAAGTGGTACAACAACACGGAACGCATCAAGTGCACGCGTCCGAATTGCTCCGGTCGTCTCAACCTGAATGCCGACTTTGTCGATCAAGCCACCAACATCGCCGCCAACGAACATCCGGCGCGTACGCTCGACGGCTACTTCCAGGCCGGCGCCTTCGTCCGTCTGCGCGAAATGTCGGTGCAGTACACGCTGTCGCCGGAGCTGGCGTCGAAGCTCACGCGAGCCAAGTCGCTCTCGCTAGTGTTGACGGGCCGTAACCTATGGCTCAAGACCAAGTACCGTGGCACGGACCCGGAATCGGGCTTCAATACCACATCCGGCACCGAAGCGCCGAACGAGTTCCAGACCGTCGGCCCGCCCAGCTTCTTCATTTTCCGCGTCAACGTCGGCTACTAGGAGAACCGCCCTATGACCATGATCAACTCCACGGGCCGGTCTACCATGCCGCGCCGCCTGAGTACCGGATTCACACTGGCTCTGGCGCTGTCGGCCACGGCCTGTCAGGAAGCGAACGACCGATTGCTCCAGGTCGTCGACCCGGATATCATCAACCCTTCTGACGTCGTATCGCCGGAAGCGGCCGTCGCAGTCGCCAACGGCGCCATCGCCACGTTCCGTCTCACCACCGGCGCTGGCGAAAGCACGTGGCTCTTCGGCGGACTGCTGGCGGACGAATGGTCGACCAGTTCCACGTTCATCCAGAACGACGAAACCGACCAGCGTCAGATTCAGGAGTTCAACTCCTCGATCACTGGCATGCTGCGCAGCCTGTATCGCGTGCGCACGCGCGCCGATCAGGCCATCACCGCGTTGACGGCGGTGCGTCCTGATGCGCGTGCACTGATCGCCGAGATGTATTTGGCGCGTGGATATGCCGAAATGCAGCTGGCGTCCGACTTCTGCAACGGTGTGCCCATCGGCAACGGCAATGCACTGCCGTTCCCCGAAGACGGCGTGCCAAAATCGAACCAGGAGCTGTTTGCCATCGCGGCGGCGTCGCTCGATTCCGGTCTCGCGTTCGCGAACGGTACCGACGCCGCCAGCGTGCTGATGAATCGGGCGTTGCGCGTCACGCGAGGGCGTGTCGCGCTCGCTCGTGGCGACTTCGCTGGCGCCGGCACGCTCGTTACCGGCATTCCTTCGTCATTCCTGTATCAACACACGTTCTCGGCCATCGCCGGCACGAACACGCTCTGGGCGCAGGGCTTCAGCGCGCGCCGCTACAGTGTGGGTGATAGCCTTGAAGGCAACGCGCGCATCCTCCTCGCGCGTAATGCCATACCGTTCGCGTCGGCGAGGGATCCGCGTTTGCCGGTCACGATCCCGACATCGGGTGCGGTGAACGGTCAGGACGGACAGACGTACACGCGTACGACCACGATGTGGGGGCAGTTCACTGCCGTTGACGTAGTCAACGGTATTGATGCGCGCATGATCGAAGCCGAATCTGCGCTTCGAGCCGGCAACCCTGCGCAGTGGCTCGCGATTCACAACGCCTTGCGATTGACGCCGCCGCGGCTTGGAGAAATCCAGCCCGCAGCGATGGCGGCGCTGGTCGACCCGGGCACGGAAGCAGGTCGCGTGTCGCTGCATTTCCGTGAAAAGGCCTTCTGGACCTTCAGCCGTGGCCAGCGGCTCGGCGACATGCGTCGTCTCGTACGTCAGTACGGCCGCACGGTCGCCAACGTGTTCCCGCAGGGGGCGCACTTCAAGGGCGGCGAATATGGCGGCGATGTGAATCTTCCCGTGGTCACCGACGAACGGAATAACCCGAATTTCAAGGGTTGCACGGATCGGCTCCCGTGATGACGCTGAAGTAGGAAGTAGGGAGTAAGAGGTAAGAAGTACGCGAAGGGCCCCGAACGGGTGAACGTTCGAGGCCCTTCGTGCTGCCGCCGATTGCCGTGGACGGTGCAACGGCCTACTTGGGCTCGAGCAGCGCGGTCACGCGGTCAGCGAGGTCGCTCCAATGCGCACGGGTGGTCGTCGCGGCCGACGCCAGCGCCGCAGCGCGTGCTTCACGCTGGACTTCACGCAGCTGCATCCGCGCCAACGCGGGCAGATCACTTTGCGCGAGCACTGGGGCCGATACGAATGGGACGAAACGCGCGGCCGCACCACCGCCACCACCACCACCACCACCGGGCGGGCCAGCGGCTGGTGCGCTCGGTGGCGAGATCAGCGCTTCCAGACGCTGCACGTACACGCGTTGTAGCTGACGACGGCTGGCGTCGGGGGCGGTGCCGCTGAACACCGCGCGTTTGAGATCGGCCATGTAGTCGGCTACAGGATAGGCGTTGGCCACGTCGTACTTTTCCGATTCCGCGAGGCGGCCCAGTCGGGCAGGGGCGAGCAGCGAGGCCAGCACGCCCGCCTGACGCGTGGACACGATGTTGCTTGGGCCGATACGTTGTGCGATGCCTGGTGGCGAGAGCCACGTGGGCGTGGTCATCACGTTGGCCGACAGAAACGCCAGCGCCGCTTGCTGCCGCGCCTTGGGTACGATGCGATACATGGCGCCGGTCTGCTCGGAGGTCTTGAGGTCTACTTCCACACCGCCGATCATCGTGACCACATGGTTCATGTTGCCGAACCAGCGCGACACGGATTCCTCGTACAACTCGCGGAGCTCGGTATAGTCCTCACCCGGCGTCGATGTCCACGCTACCAGATTCGGGATCACACGCTTGTAGTTCATGGTCGAGAACGTCGATGCCTTGATCGGATCGTCGCCCAGATCCTCGGTCTGGTTGCGCGGATCGCCGGCTGCCAGTTGCTGCGAGGCGAAGCGGTACGGGAACGGGCCGGTCTGCTGCGTGAGCCAGCGATGCAGTGTGGCGCGCTCGGCTTCGGCCGTGGGCGCGGCAATCACGCGATAGCCCCAGTTGATCGCGAAGTCGTCGAAGGGCCCGACACGACGGATGAAGTCCTTGGGCTGTAGGCCATCGCCCGGCTGCGCGATGTAGTTCTGCCGCGCGTAGTCCATGATCGTCGCGCTTACACCGTACACTCGCGTGAACGACGGGCTTCGTAGCGAGTCGACTGGGAACGACGCCGAGGCGATCATGTTGTGCTGCAGGCCCAGCGCGTGGCCGATCTCGTGCGTGATCACCTGTCGCATGGTTTCGCCCATCAGCTCTTCCGGAATGTCGAGCGTGCGCGCCGAGGGATTGGCGGCCCCGGTTTCCATCATCAGCCAGTTGCGGTACGAACGCATGTGGTTGTGATACCACGTGATCTCGCTGTTGATGATCTCGCCGGAGCGCGGGTCGTGCGTGTGCGGACCAGTGGCGTTGCGCGTGAGGCTCGCGGCCCAGCGCACTACGGAATAACGCGCGTCGTCCATGTCGAAGTCCGGATCGTCGGCCTTTGATGGCGCGTCCTTGGCCACGATGGCGTTCTTGAAACCCGCCTTCTCGAACACGCCCTTCCAGTTCTCCACGCCCTCGCGCACGTATCGCTTCCAGCGTGTCGGCGTGGCCGGATCGAGATAGTACACGATGGGCGTGACCGGCTCGACCAATTCGCCGCGCGCGTAGGCTGCGGGATCTTCGGGCTCGAGGCGCCACCGCGTGATAAACTCCTGTGCTTCGGCCTTCTGTACGTCGAGTCCATAGTTCACGCGGTCCACCGAGAAGTAGCCCACGCGTGCGTCGGCGTAGCGCGGGCGCATCGGCGTCTTCGGTAGGAGCACGAGCGACTGTCGTGTTTCCATGGTGACCGTCGCCCCATCCGGGTCGCTGGGCGGCGTGGCGGCATCGAACGTCTGCACTTGTCTCACTTCGATGTTGATCGGGAATCCACGGACGCTACTGATGTAGCTGCGGGCGGCGTCATAGCGGCGCACGCCGTACGCCCGACGTTGATTCGCGTCGAGTCCACTGGTGGCCGGGTTGTCGTTGGCGAAGAAGTCGGTCACGTCGATCACATAGGCCGCGCTGTCGCGACCGAACGCGGCAATGGGAAACGCGCCGATGATCGCGGCATAGTTGTTCTGCGCTACACTACGCGCGATCGGCAACGAGTCATCAGCGACAGCGGCCGTACTTATACTCTTCAGGATCACGCGATCGTTCACGCGCTCCCACCGGATCAGCCTCTCATTCAGCGAACTGCCCGCGCTTTGGAATCCGCCGGCGCCGGCCGGAACGCCCGCTACTCGCGTCACCATCAGGAAGTCACGACCGACCAGCGAGTCGGGCACTTCGAAAAAATAGCGGTCATCGACGCGATGCACCGTGATGCCACCGCGCTCGGTGTGAGCCCTGGCCGGAATCACCTGGGCGTACGGACGTGGGCCGCGTCGGGCGGCCGCGCCGGCGGCAGTCGCGGCACCGTCCGCCGGCGGCTGGGCGGCGCCGCCAGCGGGCGGCATTCCCTGCGCTGAAGTGGTCGTCGCGGTGGCCGCCAGGAGCACGCTGGCGAGGAATTTGCTAGGGAGGTGCATGCAGAATCCGGTACGGGGACAGGTCGGGCGAAGTGCGCCTGGCAAGAGTGCTACTCCGCACTCGCGTTGGCAACGCTTTGTGATGCCAAAGCGACCCGGGTGCGCCGACTCCGCCACCCCATCATCTTTCACACATGCTACAATCACTTCCTGGTTTGACCGCGTGGATCCTGGGCACGAGCTTCGCGGCCATCAGTGGGGCAGTCACCGCCAAGTCGGCGAACAAGTTCTACGAAACGCTGAACAAGCCACGGTGGGCACCGCCCGGATGGCTCTTCGGGCCGGCGTGGACAGTGCTCTATATCCTCATGGGGACGGCCGCGTGGCGCGTCTGGCGCGACGGGGGATTCAGCGGCGCCCAGGTCGAGCTCTCGTGGTACGCGGTGCAGCTCGTCTTCAACATGGCGTACAGCTACTTCTTCTTCGTGCGTCGCACCGGAATCGGGTCGACCATCGAAGTCGCCTGCCTCTGGCTGTCGGTTGCCGTCACGCTCATACTCTTCTGGCGACGCGACCTCATGGCAGGTCTGCTCTTTGTCCCTTATCTCACGTGGGTCAGCTTCGCCATGGCCCTCACGATCTCGGTGTGGCGTCGGAATCCCACGTTGCTGTAGGCCGTTCCCTCGACGCACATCTCCAGTGTGCGCCAGGTCTCGCTCCGTAGACTCGCCGGAACGGAATTTGCGCTAGCCGGAGGACATGCCTTCTGGTCTCATCCTCGGTGCGTTGTTCGCGCTCGTCGTGTTTCTCGGATTCATCGGCGGACTCGTGTGGTGGGTTCGGCGACCCATTTCGGCGCGTCGCGTATCGCATGGCGCTCTGCCGTTGTTCGGTCATGATCGCGCGGTCGTGTATCCGCGGGCGGAAGACGACACCGACGCCTGATACCAAGGTCCGACGACACGGGGTGGACATCCGTGTTCAGAATCGGCGCGTCGACGCCGATGTTCTGGGATGGAGCGCGGTCGATCGTACTGCGCCGGTACTCGTCCATCGTGCTGCTGAATCTTTTCCGCCGTCTCTTCAGTTCCACGTCGTCTCCGGTCCCTGCCACACCGGTCACCCCTGTGATCCGTCTCCGGGCGGAACGTCCGGTCGACGATCACGACGCCGCCGCGCGTAAGGCGTGGACTCCTCGCAACGCCAGCTTCTGGGTCGACCGTCGCGATCGTGTCATTGCAAGGCTCGACGCCGAATGGCGATCGAGCGACGATGCGGCCAAGTGGCCTGACGTTGAGGGGCTGCTCAAGCTCCTCGCCGAAGAACCGGCCGACGTAGTCCGTCAGCTCCCGGCCGCCGCTCGCGACGCGATAGGGCTGTGCGACGATGAATCGCTGTCTCGCGTCCAGTTGGCCGACCGTCTGTCCGCCGATCCCGCGCTGGTACAGTCGCTGCTCAAGGCCGCCAATGGCGCGTTCTACGCGGCGGGACTGCAACCGGTGCTCCGGCTCGATGCCGCGATCGATCGCATCGGTCTCGTGGGCACGCAGGCGATCGTCCTCTCCACCTGCGTCGATGGCTTGCTCAGCAAGCCGGGCGGCGCGTTCGACGGGATGGTGGCGGACGTCTGGTCGCACATGGTCAGTACGGCACCGCTAGCGCGCCCCCTCGCCTCGGTCTGTGGCGCCGATCCGGAAGAAGCGTTCGCGGTCGCGCTCCTGCATGACGTCGGGAAGCTGGTCATGTTTGACCGGATTTCCGCCCTCCGGACCGCCCGTCGTCGTTCGATCCAGCTGCCGGAGGCGTGGCTGTCCCTCGCGCTGGGTCACCTCCACGAGCCGCTCGGCGCGCTCGCGGCGCACCAATGGGGATTAGGGCCCGCCGCCGCCGATGCGATCGGGTTGCACCACCGCAAGGAGCGTCCGTCGAGCAAGCATCCGCTTGCCGAGGTGCTGTACCTGGCCGAACGGGCCGACCACGCCCGCCGCACCGGCGTCCCCTTCGATTTCGACGGAATTTGGACGCTCGGCGAGATTAATGCCGACCAGAACCTCTGCCGTGGCGTACTTGGCAGGCACCTCAAAGCCGCCTGACCTCGCCGAAAATTCTTTCACCATTTGCTCGCCGTCACGTAGCGCGGATGCGATCGGTGTCCAATTCTTCCTTGTGTAGTCTTCCTCACGGAAGGGCTCGCTCCTTCGGCCGCTCGATCCTATGGCCTATCTTCGCTGCACCGCATGTGGTTCCAAAGCGCTGATCGCTGCCTCGCAGTGTCCGCGCTGTGCTCACCCGTTCAACCTGCTGAGTTCTCGCGGGGATCGGGTGAAGCTGTCGCGTTGTCGTGGCTGTGGAATCATGCACCGCTTCGACGCCAGCTGTCACTGGTGCGGCGTGTTGCCGAAGGCGCCATGGCGGTCAGCGGCCGTCTGGCGATCGGCCGCAGCGGTACTGATGTCGGTGTCGGTCGCCGGCGCCGCATGGCGATATGGTCCGCCGCTGCGTGCGGATCTCATGCAGCGGATCAGTGCAAAATCGCTGGCGTTCGAGAAGGTCGCGAGCACTGAGCGCGTGTCGCCGTTGCCGGCAGCAGAGGAAGCGCTCGCGGTAGCGGCCACCGCCAGCACACTGAACGACAGCCTCGCGCTGTCCTTGGCGAGTGGCATCGACAGCATCACCTGGACGCCGGCGGTGGCTCGCACGTGGGTCAATGTCCGGAATGACGCGAGTCGCGGCGGCGAAGTGGTGGGCGTGATCAAGCCGGCGTCGCGGGCGATGCTCGGCACCGATCGGGCGGGCTGGCGTCAGGTGCGTTCGCCCGATGTCACGGGCTGGGTCGATCCACGGCTGTTCGCTCCGGATTCGCTGCGCATTCGCGGGGAGTGATGGCGTCCTCGAGGTCCTGCTCGGTCTCCCGGCGTGCCTTCACGTTGATCGAAGTGCTGGTAGTGATCGTCGTGATTGCCGTCCTCGCCACCTTTGTGGCCCCCAGCCTCTTTCGCAATGTGAACGACGCGCGCGTGGCGACGGCCAAAGCGCAGATCGAGAGCTTCGGCACCGCACTCGATGCCTATCGGCTCGACAGCGGACGCTATCCGACCACGACGCAGGGGCTCTCCGCCTTGTGGCAGAAGCCCGTGATCGATCCACCGAGTGGCTGGACCGAGCCATATCTGCGTAAGCCCGTGCCCGACGATCCATGGGGACGTCCGTACCTGTACGTCGCTCCCGGCAAGGTGAACGCATCCAGCTACGATCTCCTCACGTACGGTGCCGATGGGCAGCCCGGTGGTGAAGGCGAAAACAAGGACATCACCAGCTGGAAGTAGCGGGTGGCTTGGCGCACCCGCTTCGCGCCGGCACCGACCGGGTATCTGCATCTCGGCCACGTCGTCAACGCGATCCACGTGTGGGGACTCGCGCGCGCGTTCGGCGGTGAGGTGCTGCTACGCATCGAAGATCACGATCGCACGCGCTGCCGGCCGGAATACGAAGACGCGCTGCTCGATGATCTCGATTGGCTGGGCTTCGTGCCGGACATCGGCAGCACCGACTCCTTTCGCCCAGCGCGTCTTGGCGGCGAGCAGGCGCGGCACCGTGCGCCGCACCCTCAGCGACAAACCGACAACCACGCGCGCTACGCGGCGGCGCTCGCACTTCTTTCCGAGCGCGACCTCACCTACGTGTGCACGTGTACGCGACGCGATGTCGCACGGCACGCGTCGCATGCTCCGGGAGAAGAACCCCGATATCCGGGCACCTGTCGCGAGGCGCGTCACGCCGACGCTGAATCACTGGCGTGTCGCGTGTACATCGACGAGGGCGTGGTGACGTTCGTCGACGGGCGGCTCGGGCCAAGGCAGCAGTCGCCAGCGGAGCAGTGCGGCGACATGCTGATCCGCGATCGGCGCGGCCAATGGACGTATCAGTTCGCCGTCGTCGTCGATGACATGGCGCAGAACGTTGACGCCGTCATTCGCGGTGAGGATCTGCTCGCCAGCACGGGCCGACAACGGTGGCTGGAGGGGATGATCGGACGTGAGCGGCCAT
>Ga0105046_10009571_pt1 | contig 15149 bp, 12 predicted proteins | sample MAT03_FD_78385 | JGI IMG/M metagenome (GOLD analysis project Ga0105046, IMG submission 78385) | Freshwater microbial communities from Lake Fryxell liftoff mats and glacier meltwater in Antarctica - MAT-03 (megahit assembly) | ecosystem: Environmental > Aquatic > Freshwater > Ice > Liftoff...
CCTTGGCCTTGTCCGCGGCGGTCCAAGCCGCAACATCCTGTAGATTGAGCTGCGCCACGCGCTCGGCATGTTCCGCATAGCGCGGCGTAGGCCACGCTCTGGCTGAGTTGTGCGGGCAAACCTCCTGGCAGATATCGCAGCCGTAAAGCCAGTCGCCAAGTTTTGCGCCATCGGCGCTTGCGGTTGCCGCGAGCTGCTCGATGGTGAGGTAGCTGATGCACTTGGCGGCATTGACGCTATAAGGCGAAATGGCCTGCGTGGGGCAGGCATCAATGCAGCGTGTGCAACTGCCGCAGCCAATATTGGCAGCCGCCGCGAGCGAAGGTGTGCCCGAGGGCCCGGCAGGCCCGCTGTCAGCTGCATCGGCCGTCGGGTGCCAGTCCATGGTGGTGAGCATGCCGCCGAGCACGAAGTAACTCCCCAGCCGCGGGTTGATGAGCAGCGTGTGCTTGCCCACCCAGCCAAGGCCAGCGCGGGCAGCATGCTCGCGCTCAAGAATCGGGGCAGAGTCGGCGAAGGAGCGAAATTGATGTTCCGGCCAGCGCGCACGCAGCGTGTCGGCCAGTCGATGCAGCCGGGTCTTGACGGTGGTGTGATAGTCGCGTCCTCGCGCATATCTGGCCACGCGGCCATGCTGGGGCTCGAGCGGCGCATCGATGTGCCCGCGCTCAGCGTACTGATCGAGAACCATCAGCATCGTCTGCGCCCCCGCAAGCTCGCGGCGCGGGTCCATGCGCTTCTCCGCCTGAGCAGCAAGGTATTGCATGTCTCCATGCTCGCCACGCGCGATCCACCGAGCATATTCCGAAGCGTAACTGGTCGCCTGCACAGCGCAGATTCCCGCCGCCGCAAAACCAAGCTCTCGCGTGAGATCAAGAACTTTGGCCGAAGTCTCCATCGCCGTGATGCCAAAGGCATCAGGGACGCACAGCGGCCCGGCAGGATCTGGCGCGCGGGGCATAGGAGAGCGAAAGCCGGCTCAGGCGTGCGCGTGAGAGGAGGGATGGTCGGTGGAGAAGCCGGTGGGCACGCCGCTGGGCAGTCGCGCCGAGCGCGAATCAGCGGAGTTGGGCGCGCCCATGTTGCCGGCTGGGCTCAGCCATGAGAACATGAGCTTTGCGATCTGCGGCAGCACTGCCTCTGGTTCGGCGATCTCGGGCATCCAAGCGCGGTCCCACTCAAAGATGGCTGGCACGTCGATCCCCGTGCTGGCAACCGCGGCAAAGGCCGCGCGGGCATCACCCTCGCCTGGCTCATCAAGCAGCACCGGCCGACCCGCAACGACGTTCTTCAGCCGCAGCGCAAAGAGTCGATTGCCAAGCACGTTGACTGCCGCGGCGGAAGACTCACCCTCGCGCTGGCCCAGCAGGGCGTTGTAGCAGACACCAAGCAGCGGGCCGCCCACCTTGTCGATGATCTCCATTATCTCGACGGCGGTGTTGAAGTCGCCACCAGTCTCGATCATCACACGCACGCCTGTGTGCTGGGCATGGTCCACGACGAGCTTGAGGCGCTCGGCGATGCGATCGGAGGTGCTCACGCGGCCACCGGGGCCAGCGACTTGAAAGCCAAAGACGCGAACGAGCGGGCACTCGATGCTGGCGGCCAAGTCGATGGCGCGGCGAGCAGCGCGTATGGCCACTTCGTTATCGCAGATGGCGTGGCCGATGACTGGTGGATCGATGGCTTGGTGAAAACTCAGTGAGGTGGCGAGCGACACAATCGAGATGCCTGCATCGCGGAACATGGCGCGAACCTTCTCGGCGCCGGTCATCACCGGGTCGCACGAGAACTTCAGCGAGCCATCGCCAAACGTGCGCAGCTCGACGCCTGAATATCCGAAGGATTTGGCGCTGGCGGCGACCTTGTCAAGGGTCCAGTTGGGGCAGGCAACGGTGCTGAACGCAGGGGTAATCATGTCTGGCGATGATAGAACGCGCAGACCAACCTATGCGCTGGGTGCAGAGGGGGAATTAGCCGCGGAGGGCGAATCGGCGCCTGCCGCGGCCTCGTTCCGCACGCGCTGCAGCACTTTGTCGAGCAGCCCGTTGACGAAGGCGGGAGAGCGATCGGTGCTGTATTCCTTGGATAGCTCAATGGCATCGTTGAGAATCAGCTTGCCGCGTTTAACGCCATCCGCCTGCGAGAGCTCATAGTGGGCGAGCCGCAGGATGGCGCGATCTACCGCGGGCTGGCGATGCGCTGGCCAGGTGGGCGCAAGCGGGTGAAATTCGCCATCGGCCGCTGAGCGCCGCTCAAAGGCAGCTAGGGCGAGCATGAAGATCTTCATGCGCTCATCATCGTTCAGCGAGACGGTTTCAGCGAGCCACTGCTGAACCTGCTCGGCCGATTGCGGACCGCGGGCATCAAGCTGATAGAGAGCTTGGAATGCGTATCGACGGGTATCTCGTGAGCTTGCCATTGGCTGGAAACAGAAGCGAATCAGTTGCGTGTGAGTTTATCAGGGCTGCGCGAGCCAGCAAGCGAGCCAGCAAGCGGGCCTGGTCGCGCACCAGTGCGGATGGCGTGGCAGACCGCCATGGAATCCAGCAGTGCCAGCATGGCCTCAGCACCCTTGTTGCCCTGCTTGCCTCCGGAGCGATCAATCGCCTGCTGATTGCTATTGACCGTGAGCACGCCAAGAGCCACAGCAGGGCCGCGCGCGCCCCCAGCCGCGGCCAAATTGCCCAGCCCGGTCGTCACGGCGTGCGCCAGGTAATCGTCGTGCTTGGTCTCACCCTTGATGATGCACCCGAGTGCCAGAATGCCCGCAAAACGTCCCGTCGCCGCCGCGGCGGCGCAAATGCCGATAATCTCAAACGCGCCGGCAGCTTGGAACACTTCGGTCGCCACCCTCGCAGCGCGGGCCTCGGCAAGCGCTCCGCTCAGAAGCGCATCGGTCACCGTGCGGTTGTAGCGACTCACGACGATGGCGACCGTCGCAGGAGCGGCTTTTTGCTTCGCGGGGCGGGGGAGAGTTGCTCTTGATGCGGGCAGTTTCTTGGCCATGACAGACTCGTGGCAACGGTTGAACAATCTGCAGTGCGGCGAGGTGAGAAAACTTGCTGATTTACGCCGCCACGAGTGGAACCACGAGTGCTCTCTCAGCGAACCGAGTTTGGTGGCACAACCGGCGAGGAGTGACCGGAAGACGAACCCAGTCTACGACACGCTTTGGTGCCAGTTGATTGCCAGACCATAATGCGTCGGCGATGAGTTAACCTGGTCGGCAGAAAAACTTTGCAGCAAACAAGCCGTGATTGTTGCCAGCCCTAGCGACAGGTTCTGTCATTGGCAAGCATCGCGAAGCACTTGCAAGAGATTGAGCACAAAGCATTGAACCCCCACGAGGCCCGGTGTCTGGCGGAAACGTCGGGCACCGGGTTTTTCTATCGGCTGCGTCTGATGCAGCTCTGATCGCAAACGATACCAGCCGCACGGTCGGTGCGGCCCTTCTGGAGCTTTGGTGTAGCCCCTGAGCATCTTCGTTCCTGCTGGGAGGATCCGCGCCGGGTCCGCGGAAATCCCGCGAAAACCTGCCACAGTTACCTCAACTTGCGGTTAGGCGTTCTCGACAGTCAGGTAGTCAGAGACGGCAGCCAAGTCCGGCTCGATGTTGAAGTCGAATCGCATCGTCCAACTGTTGCCCTTCTCGCACCGCACGATGCGGGCGCAGATCTCGCGGCTCGTCCAATCGCGGTTGCCGCGGTTGTAGACGTTCAAACGCTGCTGGCGAACCCGGTGCGCCTTCTTCAGCGCGCGACGGTTGACCGGATCAAGCCGCATCAGACGCTCGATGGTCTGCATGCGATTCTCGGTGGTCGGCTTGGCGGTCACGGTGCACTTAATGTTCTGGCCGGGCTTGAACTGCATAACACGCTCCACAATCAGTTGCACGAGTACCAGTTAAGCGGCAGCTCGGGGCTTGGTTCAATCGCAGGGCAGCACCAAAATCAGCACTGCGCAAAATCAGGCCGTAAGGATAGACCTCAGGTTTGCTGAAATCATGCCAATCGGCAAAGTAAGCAGCCCGTGCTGCCGCTAAACTCTCTTCCGATGAGCGACACTTCAGAGAGCAAGCCCGCGTTTGACCCCAACCAGCAGCACATGAATACGCCGCGGCTACGGCCCATTCGTGGTTTTCAGGCCCAAGCCAAGGGTTCGGACGGCACCGAGGTGCCCATGGTTGGCTTGGCCGACAAGGAGCAAATCTCCGAGAAGGTGGTCTTCACTCAGATCGCGGCGGTCCAGTTGTTGCCACTCATGGATGGTTCTCGGACGTTGGACCAGCTCGTTGAGGAAGTTGGCCGCGGCCTGACCCGCCCCATCATCGAGGAGCTGGTCGCCCAGCTCGACGATGCCGGCCTGCTGATGGGCCCTCGCTTTGACGCCATCTTGGCCGAGATGCACCGCCAGTTCGATGCCACTGCCAACCTGCCCCCGGCCAGCACTATTCAATTCGCTGAGTCGCTGCTGAAAGAAGATGAGCAGAAGCTTGAAGTAGCCGAGCGCGATGCGCTTGCCACCGAACGTCTGCGTACCGCGCTCGACGAGTTCATCAAGCAAGCCATCAAGGATGCGCCTGATGCCAGCTTGCCGACGCTGCCCAAGGCGATCGTGGCCCCCCACTTGGACTATCACCGTGGTTGGAACAACTATGCCGCGATTTGGGGCCGCCTGCGGGAGGTCTCTCGCCCCGAACGCATTTTGGTGCTGGGCACCAACCACTTCGGACGCGCCACCGGTGTCTGCGCATGCGACAAGGGATACACCTCGCCGTTTGGCACCAGCGAACTCGCTGCGGATTTACTCGCTGCGCTCAAGCGCAACCTGGGGCCAGATCTCGGCGATGCGGTGGTTGCACATCGATATGACCATGAGCGCGAGCACAGCATCGAGCTGCAGATTCCGTGGTTGCAGCACATCTTCGGCAAGGACGAGCAGGGCCACTATCCGCAGGTGCTCGGCGTGCTGATTCACGACCCCACCGCGAACAACGGCGAGTCGTACGACGGCAAGGGCGTGGGGATGACGTCATTCGTTGATGCCATGAAGAAGGCGATCGCCGCGGTGCCCGGGCGCACACTGGTGGTGGCCTCCGCCGATCTTGCACACGTTGGCCCCAGCTTTGGCGATGAGCACCCACTTGCTGAGAAGGAAGGGCCGGGAGCCGACTTCCGCCAAAAGGTCATCGAGAGTGATATTGAGTCGCTGCGGGCACTCGCTGGCCTTGATGAGCAGTCGGCCGATCAGAGCGCGGTGCAGCGCGCAGCCAACATGATCTCATCGATGGCGTGGCAGGGCAACATGAACCGCTGGTGCTCAATCGGCAACATGGCCGCGGCGATGATGGTGACTGAACCCGCCGAGACCAAGCTGCTGAACTACGCCGCGGCGATTGACCCGCAGGGCCAGACGATGGTCTCGAGCTGCGCCATGTTCATGAACTGAGCGCAGGCTTGGGTGAAATGACTGATGCGCGAGATTGAAACGGCAAGCGGCCCCGGAACGTTTCGTTCCAGGGTCGCACGCTTGCGCACCACGATGTAAACCCTCTACTCACCGGTAAACTGGCGGACTGCCAGGGAAAGATCAATCAGCAAACGAGCCGAGCGATTACGCACGCCGACGACGGGCGACCATCAGGCCAGCGAGGCCGAACGCTGCAGCGGCTGCGGGCGTCGGCACCACCGATACGGTGATGTTGTCGAGCGCGAAGTCGTTGCCAGCGTTCGATGCGCCGCCGAGGTTGCGGATGACAAGCGTGTCATCACCCGTGGCCACGAAGGTGCGAGCGTACTGAGCCCAAACTTCTGAGCCGGACGGAGCGGGAACCAAAGTCAGGTCCGTACCGAGGGCCACTGAGTTGTGCAGGAAGCGGATGTTGGAAACCTGGGGGTACGGAGGGTTCGGCGCGAGCGTGAGCATCATGGCCGAGAGGTCGTACTGCTGACCGACGATCAGCGAGGTCAGACGAATGACGTACGCATCGCCATCGGCATCCTGGAATCCGTTGTAGTAGGCGTAATCACCCTCAACGTTGCCATCAGCATCAGCTGATGAGCTGAACTGGCTGTGAACCAAATCGGCGCGGCTGCCGACGCTGAAGAATCCTGCAGCCATATCGCCCGGCGTGCCATTGGCCCAGAAGTTAAAGCCGGTGGTAGCGCCGGTGACGAACGTGCTCGTGGCTAGGTTGGTGTCGGTGTTACCGGAGAACGTGTCGAGGTGCACAATCTGTGCGCTCGCGGATGAGGCCAAAGCGGTTGCAAAGGCGGCGGCAGCGAGAAGTGAAGTAATGCGCTTGTTCATAAAATCTCCCTTTAATGCAGTCATGTCTTGAGCAATGTTGCTGTTTTCTCACATCGTGCAAAGCGGTGGGCCAGCACGATGAGCGAAGGCAGCCGGACAACCCCGGTGCTGACGAAAGTGTGCAATGTACTTGGCTGCCGTGCCAGCACACACACTTGCCGAAGTTGGTTATGGCACACGCTCACAACGTGTGGGCCACTACCCGTTGCCGAGAGTGCCAAGCCAAGGCCCGATATGGCCGCAAACTTGCCGCGGCAAAGTCCGAGTTGTGGCCCAACCGCGGCGAGAGGTCTAACCTGCCGCTCGCCAGTGCGGCCCAAAAGCGCGCACAATCGCACCCGCCGGTGTGGCGGAACTGGCAGACGCAACGGATTCAAAATCCGTCGCCCTTTAAAGGCGTGTGGGTTCAAGTCCCTCCACCGGCACTCCCACAACTCAAACGCAGAAACAACACACTCTGTGTGCGGTTGTGGGTTTTTGCCCCGGTCCATCGAGCCGCCCGCAAGCTGCCACAGTTAGCGCTTGGTCCGGACGGGCACAGACCGCCGCACCGATGCGCCGATCTTGGCACGCGCGCGATTGAACTCCTCCGTAGTCATCTTTCCCTCGGCGTGCAATTTGCGGAGCGAATCGAGCAAGCCTGATGCCGACGCTGATGCATCTCCCGGGCCCGACCGCAGCAGCTTGCGCCGCACGAGCAAAATTACTACGATCGCCCCTCCGGTGATCGCGACGGCCGCGCCGATGTTGATCAGCAGCGCGACGGTATCGCCAGTTGTGCCGCCGGGCGCTCCGCCAAGTTGGGCGAGCACTGCTGCATGAGTGCCAATCGCGAGGTCAGTGTGAACTTGCATGATGGTGGCTTTGGTAAAGACGGCCCAAAATCAAACAACGCTCCCCTTAGCCAACCTCGCGGCTGAGAAACTCATATTCAAGGGGCTCGAGCTCCCTGGTCAACGTACCTCGCTCGGCGCCAAGCGCATCGCACTTGCTGGGGTTGCGCCACACATCCGGAGAGGCCATCTGCTCGTCAATATCTTTGACGCGCTGCTCAATCTGCTTGATACGGCTGCTGAGCTTCTCTGCCGACCATGCACCGAAAGGGTTCTTGGCTTTATGCTGGCTCGGCTGGCTTGACTGGCTGGACTGCTTGCCAGCTCCCCCGTTGCCATTTGCTGCCGGTTTGTGCCCGCGATCACTCGGTGCAGCCGGCTTTGCCTGCGCTGATGCAGCTTGCGCACGGTTTACCTCCTTGCTCTGCTCTTTGGGCTTCGCTCGCGATTTGGCCTGCGCATCCGCCGCGGCTTGCGCGGCAACTTTGGCGCTGTGCTTCTCGTGCCACTCGGTGTAGTTGCCGTGGAAGACTTCGGCGTTGCCCTTGCCGTCGAGAATCAGCAGGTGGTCGCAGGTGGCATCAATAAGTGCGCGATCGTGGCTGATCAGCAGCAGCACGCCCTCATATCCACCCTTGCCTGATTCGGCATCTGGCGGCAGAATGGCGGCCTCGAGTCGCTCGGCAGACGGGATATCCAAGTGGTTGGTCGGCTCGTCCATCACCAGCACGTTCTTGGCTGAGGCGATGAGCCCGGCGAGCACAGCGCGCGAGCGCTCGCCACCGGAAAGTGCGCTGAGCTGCTTGATCTGCTCGGCGCCGGAGAAGAGGAATGCGCCAGCGAGGTCGCGGGCTTGCTGCTCTGAGAATGATGCGCCGGGCACTTCATCGATGATGACGCCCTGGAGATACTCGTAGACGGTGCGGGTGAGATCGATGTGATCGTGCGACTGGCGGAAGTAGCCAGCGCGAACGGCCGCGCCCACCGTCACCTTGCCTTCATCAGGGTCAAGCTCGTTGAGCAGCATCTTGATCAGCGTGGTTTTGCCTGCGCCGTTGGGGCCGATGATGCCCCACCGCTCGCCGCGGCCGATGATCATGTCAAATCGATTGAACAGCTTGAGTGTCGAGCCATCCTCGCGCGTAAAGGTCTTGCTGATCTCGCGGGCGGCAATGACGATGTCGCCCGTGCGCTCGGCCTTGGGCAGGTTGAGCCGCATGGCATCAAGCTCCATCGGCCGCTCGAGCGAGCTGGCATCCTTCAGCCGACCGAGCTTGCTGATGCGGCCTTGCGCCTGCTTGGCGCGCTGGCCAGCGCGATAGCGATCAATGAAGGCCTGCTCCTTCTTGAAATAGGTCTGCTGATTCTCAAACGCGCGCAGCTGCGTGAGTCGCCGCTGGGCGCGAATCTCGCGGAAGGCCTCGTAGTTGCCGGGGTAGTCGATCAGGCGGCCATCTTCAATCTCGATGATGCGCGAGACGACATTGTCCAGCAGGTAACGATCGTGCGAGATCATCACCACCGCGCCATGAAACTCATCCTTGAGAAAGTTCTCAAGCCAGATGCGACCTTCAATGTCCAAGTGGTTGGTCGGCTCGTCAAGCAGCAGCACCTCTGGCTCTTGCAGCAGCGCGATGGCAAGTGCAAGCCGCGACCGCTGCCCACCCGAAAGCTTGATTGCTGGCAACGTAAACTGCGACTCGGTAAAGCCCAGCCCCAGCAAAATTGTGTCAATCTTGTGCTCAACCGCGTATCCGCCCGCGGCGTTCATCTCCTCATCCAGCCGCTCCTGCTTCTTGAGAAGCCGCTCCAGTGCCTCGCCCTCGGCAGTCTCCATCTGCTCAAAGACGGCATCGAGCTGCTTGTGAATCTCGTGCAAGGCGGCAAACGCGGTCTCCGCCGCGGACTTGAGCGTCTCCTTTGCATCAAAACGCGGGTCTTGCTGCATATACCCGGAGCGAATGCCCTTTCCGAGGGCGACCGTCCCATAATCCGGAACGAGGATTCCTTCCAGTACCTTTATCAGCGTGCTCTTGCCGCAGCCATTACGACCGACAATGCCAATTTTTTCGCCGGGCTCTATGGAAAGTGAGATGCCATCGAGGATGTGGCGGTGGGTAAAGGTGTGCTTGAGGTTGGTAGCGACGAGGACAGGCATTGGAGCTCAGGGTCGGCGGCGGAAGCGAAGGGGGCCGGGGGTGGGGAAGGCGGAAGACGGAAGGTTGCGACACCATTTTAGGGTTGCCAAAGTGGAAAGGCCCGAAAATGAGCAATCGGAAAGTACCGCCGACTTGGGTGGTACCATTCTGATGCAGGTTTTGCTGTGCAGGTCAATGGATTGGCTTGCGACTAAAACGCCCGCGGAGCAAACATCGCGGGCGGTCAAACCCAGTTCTTTTCCGCTCGGCACGCTATGGCACGGACAGCCCAAGCCGCATTTATTCCCGGTTCAGCAGGCATCTTCGGCACACCCGTTGATCGCGGTGGTCGGTCTGGCAAAGGCAAGGTCAAGGCCGGGCGCTCTGGCGTCACCCCCTACTTCCTGCTGTTTTTGCAGCTCATCGCGTTTGCGTTTCTCGCGGTTTCGGTAGCCACCTTTAGCGCTTCGGACTGGCCCTCGACCGTTGTCTATCCGCACAACGAGGTGAGCGCCAACTGGTGCGGCAAAGTCGGCTCGGTCGCTGCTTTTTACATCATGCAGCTCTTTGGCTCGGGTACTTGGGTACTGCTGGGTCTGTGGGGGCTGTATCTGCTGGTCTCAGCATTCATCACCACCGTCACGCACACGTGGGTGCGCATCCTTGGTGCGCTGCTCACTGCCGTGGGCATCGCGGGCGTTCACTCGCTCATCGCGCCGGCGGTGGGCGCACTCTCGCCCGATCTCGGCGGCGGCGTAGTCGGCACTTGGCTGGCCGGGCGATTTGAAGCCATCTTGCACACCGTTGGCTCACTGCTGGTGATGGCTGTCATCGTCGGGGCTGGCCTCGTCGTGGCGGTAGATGTCTGGGTCATCATCGTGCCAGCGTGGGCCTTTCGCAAGGTCCGGCAGCACTCAGAACCCGTTCTTGAAGCAGGCGGCGCGGTCGCCAGCACCATGGCGGGGGCATCAGTCGCCGCAGCGACCGTCGGCGGCAAGGGCGGCAGGCGTCTGCTTGGCTGGCTGAACACCAAGTTGGCCAGCCCCGATGAGGAATCTGAGGCCGAGCTGGCCGCCCTTCGGCCCGGGCTGGCAGCGCGCACCGCCGCGAGTGTGGGCGCACGCAAGGGCACGAAGGCGCCAAATCTGGCCGTTGGCGAAGCGATTGATGAGCTGGCCGGTGGCATCGGCGGCACCGAGGGCTTCGACCCCGATGAGCACACCGTGATCTCCGGTGCCAACGGCGAGCGGCTGGTGATGGCAGGCAAGGCCAGTGGCATCCGCGCGGCAGAGGCGAGCGTTGGCAAAGCGACTAACGCAATTAAAGCGACCAAGGCGGCAGGCGGTGAGGATGCGAGCGGCGATTCAGACGATGATGCAGCTGATGATGAGGGCGCGGAGGCAGAGCCAATCGCGCCTGAGCCGAAGCGGCAGTTCTCCGCTGAGGAGCTGCGGGCCAAGATTGCCAAGCTGCCCGTGATTTTTGCCAGCAAGGAGAAGAAGGCGGCCACAGATGCCGACCTCTCGGGCATTCAAAATACCGACAACCTCGAAGGTTACAAGTTCCCCGGTCTTGATCTGCTGGAAGAGCCAGACCAGAGCTACCCCGAGAAGCTCGAGCATTACGTGCGCGAGCAGGGCGCATCACTGGAGCGGGCGCTGCGCGAGTACAAGGTTGATGGCGAGGTGGTGGGCATTGAGTCCGGACCGGTGATCACACTCTTCGAGGTGCGGCTCAAGGCGGGCACCAAGGTTGCCGTGCTCTCGGGCATCGCCAGTGATCTGGCCCGCGCGCTCAAGGCCGTGAACATTCGCATCGTGCCCAACACCCAGGGACGCGACACGGTGGGCATTGAAGTGCCCAACCTGCACAAAGAGAAGGTGCGGCTCAAGGAGCTGATGACGCGAAGCGACTCCTACGCGGGCATGTCGCTGCCGATGTTCATCGGCAAGGATGCCAGCGGACAGCCACTGATTGTCGATCTGGCCAGCCAGCCGCACATGCTGATCGCTGGCACCACGGGCTCGGGCAAATCGGTCTGCATGAGCGCGATTCTGATGAGCTTTCTGTATACGCGAAAGCCCAACGAGCTGAAGCTAGTGCTCGTTGATCCGAAAATGGTGGAACTTTCCCAGTTCCGCGATATCCCCCACCTGATGTGTCCGGTGGTGACCGACATGAACAAGGCCGCGGCGATCCTGGAATGGGCCGTGGGCAAGATGGAGGAGCGCTATGAGCTGCTGGCTGATGCTGGCTGCCGCGATGTTGCGGCGTACAACAAGCTGTCCTGGGAGGAGCTCAAGGAGCGCATGAATCCGCGCAGCGAGCAGGAAGAAGCGCGCATCCCCAAGAAGCTGCCGTTCATGGTCTTTGTCATCGACGAGCTGGCTGACTTGATGATGACCAACAAGGAAGTCGAGCACTCGATCGTGCGATTGGCGCAAAAGGCCCGCGCGGTCGGCATGCACCTGATTGTCGCCACGCAGCGGCCGCAGGCAAACGTAGTGACGGGGCTTATCAAGGCAAACATGCCAGGCCGCGTGAGCTTCAAGGTGGCCTCGGGCATGGACTCGCGCATCGTGCTCGACCAAAAGGGTGGCGAGCTGCTGCTTGGCCAGGGCGACATGCTCTATCTCTCACCGAAGACCAGCAAACTGATGCGCAGCCAGGGCACGCTGGTTGACGACCATGAGATTCGCCGCGTCGTAAAGTTCCTCAAAGATGTGGCCGGGCCCAGCTTCGAGCATCAGTTGCTGCAGATTCGTACGGGCACAGCAGTTGCATCGGGCCTCGGCGGCGATGAAGATGGCACAGAGAACGATGGCGACGGTGCGCACGATGGTTTGGCCAACGCACAGCGCGACCCGCTCTTCAACAAGGCAGTGGAGATTGTCCTCGAAACCCGCAAGGGATCAGTCTCCATGTTGCAGCGCCGCATGGCCATTGGATACACCCGCGCCAGCCGGTTGATTGATGCGATGGGTCAAGCGGGCATCGTGGGCGATCACAAGGGCACCGTTGAGCGCGATGTCCACATCACTCCCGAAGAGTGGCAGGCCATGAAGGCGCAGGCCCAGGCCGATGCCCAGGCCGATGGCGATGGCGACTCAACTGGCGCTGAGGATGACGACTCCGGCGAAAGCAATGCGCAGCTGTTCGAGCAGAAGCCCGGCAGCGTGGCGGCGGCGATCGCACAAGATGATGCCCCGTTTGAGAGCAATCGATAGCAAGTCCGAGAAACGGCAGGGAAGCGAGAGGGGGAGGGGTAAGGCAGCGGCATTGCCATTTCAGCGGGAGAGAGCCCGCTGCTACGAAAGCCGTCATAACCTCTGTGCCAATGTCGGACTTGATTCCCTTTGCCCAGCCGAATGTCACGCCGCCCGCCCTGCCGGGCTCTGTCACCGTCCAGCACGAGACAGAGGACTTGCTGGATGCCGCGGCGAGCGATCTCCTGCTCCACGCCTTCAATTGCGTGCGCGCGTTTGGTGACTTTCACCTGGCGCTCAGCGGTGGCAGCACCCCCCTGCCCCTTTATCAGCGGCTGATGATCGACCCAAAGTACCGTGAACTGCCTTGGAATCGCACGCATCTCTGGATTGTCGATGAGCGCCGCGTGGGCTTTGAAAGCGAGCTGTCAAACTTTCGTGCGATCGACGAAATTTTAGTCGAACACTCAGGCATTCCACGCGAGCAGGTACACCCCATCATGGCCTTGCAGGATGATGCGGATGTGGCGTACGAGCGGCAGATTCGTGAGTCGATGTTCTTTCGCGAGAAGGGGCAGGATCGCCTCGACTATGTGCTGCTGGGCATGGGCACCGACGGACACACGGCCTCTCTCTTCCCGCACTCGCCCGCGCTGCTTGATTCGCTGGATGTTGAGCGCCGGCAGCCGCAGGTCGGCAAGCTAATTGCGATCAACGCCGGGCCTAAGGTGACTCCGCCTGATCGCGTGACGATGACATACGCACTGCTCAACGGGGCGCGGTTTGTCGCCGTGCTCGTGACCGGCGCAGGCAAGCGGGCGACGCTCGCAAAGGTCGCCGCAGGCAAGGATGACCCCGCGCTGATGGCTGAGCTGCCGATTCTGGGTGTGCGGCCAAGGGTGGGCGAGCTGAGGTGGTATTTAGATGCCGCGGCGTGCCCGGAGGGATGAAACCTGAGAGTTGAAGTCGGCAATAGAGGTGCCAACTCGCCAGAGAAGCCCGTATCAAGTTGACTTTCGCAACTTTCGGCCTTGCATACAGGATGGCCGCGCAGATTCTCGATGGCAAGATGTTGGCTGATCAGTATCGGGCAACCCTCGCCACGCGCGTCGCCGCGGTGGTAGCCCGTGGCGGCAGCGTGCGGCTTGATGCCGTGCTGGTCGCTTCCGGAGATTCGGCCGCTCGCATATACGCCGAGAATCAGGGCAAGGCCTGTGCAACGCTGGGCATCCGCTACAAGCTGCATGAGATTGGCGCGCCGGGCCAGACCGTGGGCTATGAGGAGATTGCCGGGCGCGTGCTGCTGCTCAACACGCAGGAGGAAGTCACCGCCGTGATGCTGCACATGCCCTTGCCAGCAGGCGTGGAGCCGTACAGCATTCAGCGGCTGATCGCACCTGAGAAAGACGTCGAGGGTGTCAACCCCGCCAACATCGGTAACATTGTCTACGGCAAATCCTCTCTCGCGCCGTGTACCGCTCTTGCCGTGGTCAAAATGCTGGAGCACACCAATGTGCCACTCCGCGGCAAGCGCGTTGTCGTCGTCGGCGCATCGGATGTCGTAGGTAAACCAATCGCCGTCCTGCTGATGCGCAAGGATGCCACCGTCATCAGTTGCAACAAATGGTCAGAGAACATGGCTGAGTTGCAGCGCGGGGCGGATGTCATCATCGCCGCGGCGGGTGTGCCAGGCCTCATCGGTCCGGAGGTCATCAAGCGGCCCGCCGATGGCGCACCGGTGGTGGTCATTGATGTCGGCGTCAATCGTGTGGCCGGGGCCGATGGCAAGATGCGCACGGTGGGTGATGTGCAGTTTGATGCGGTGCGCGCGGTGATGCCCGACAACGGCTACATCAGCCCCGTGCCCGGCGGTGTGGGCCCAATGACCGTGACCATGCTCCTGCTCAATGTGGTGACAGCCGCCGAGCGCGGTGTGGGTATTGAGACGGCGTTTTGAGCGAGCCCATCGTGCCCTCTACTTCTTGTCGCGACGCAGCGCCTTGTGCGCACTGGCCATGGCGCGCACGCGGCCTGCATCTGGCGGGTTGTGCCACAATCCCCCTTGCTTGAACCAACTACCGACGATGACCGCATCGGCAAAGACCAATGTCTCCTCCAACGTTTCGGGCGTCACGCCACTGCCCACGAGCACCGGCAAGCTCGTGGCCTCGCGCGCTGAACGCACATCGGCCAAGTCAGCGTGCTGGCCGGTGGCGCGCCCAGTGACGATGAGTCCGTCGGAGCCGAAGAACGCCGCGGCCTGCGCCCACTCGGCAATGCTGCAATCCGCAGTAATCGCGTGGCTAGCGTGCTTCTTGTCAATGTCCGTATAAATAGCAACGTTGTGCGCGCCCAGCATGCGCCGATAGCGAAGCAGCGGCCCGGCCTCGGCCTGCGGCATGAGTCCCTCATCGGCTATGTGCGCGAACACGAAGTTCTCGCAGCGCACGAACTGCAACTCGGTGGCGTGGGCGATGGCGATGGCTTCGCGCGTGCCGCGGGAAAGCACTTGAATGCCAAGAGGCATCTTGGGCAGCTCGCGCCGGATGGAGCTGGCGACAATGGCCATGGCGACGGTAATCTCCGGGCTCTGCACGCCGTCGATATACGGCGCATCGTGCATGTTCTCGATGACAATCGCATCGAAGCCCGACTCGGCA
>Ga0105046_10009572_pt1 | contig 15147 bp, 13 predicted proteins | sample MAT03_FD_78385 | JGI IMG/M metagenome (GOLD analysis project Ga0105046, IMG submission 78385) | Freshwater microbial communities from Lake Fryxell liftoff mats and glacier meltwater in Antarctica - MAT-03 (megahit assembly) | ecosystem: Environmental > Aquatic > Freshwater > Ice > Liftoff...
ACCCAGGCCCCGCGGCCGAGCCCGCAGCGCCCCCGCCGCCTGCCGCCACGACGACGCCACCGCCTCCCAAGGAGACCGCGAAGCCCCGGGCGTCGGGTCTTTCCGGGGCTCCCAACGCGGATCAGAAGAAGCGGCTTTCGAGCCTGCAGCGGTTGTGCGACCAAGGTATTTACACCCCGGCCGAATGCGCCGCGAAGCGTCAGGCCATCATGGCCGGCGGACAGTGATCCCCATGCATTTCATTCCTCGCGTCTCGGCACACTGCGCGCTTCCCGTCGGCCGCTCCGTCGGCCGCTCCGTCGGCCGCTCCGTCGGCCTCTCTCTTGCGGCCGGGCTGTTCACCATCCTCGGAATGTCCTGCGTCGCGCCGCCCCCGAGCATCAACGCGCTCACCGGCCGCAATCTCTCGGTGAAGGTGTTCGTGTTCGGCGCCGACGCCGCGGAGGCGAAGGACGCGTTCGAGGGCGTGCACTCGAACAACCCGACCTTCACCGTGGTGCCGAACGGCGGCGACGCCGACATTCTCATCGGCATCGAGAAGGATTCGGCGAAGTGCGTCGAGCCGACGGCGCTGTGCTCATATCGGATCAGCTATCGCGTCCGCAATCCGAAGGGCGAGCTGCTCTTGGAGGACAGCGCCACCATTCTGCAGGATGCCGACAGCTGCGCGCGGCTCTGCAAGAAGGTCCTCAACAAGGTCGCGGCCACCGTGGTCGAAGCTGCAGCGGCCGCCGTGCAATCGGGGTCGCCCGCGCCGGTCACCTCGGCTTCGGCCGAGCCTGCACCCGATGCGTCTGCTGCTCCGACCGCGTCGGCGAGCGCGGCCCCGAGCGCCTCGGCCGAGCCGCCGCGCCCCTCCTGGATGAAGGGCGCGGCCACCGCCAAACCCGGCGCTAGCCCGCCGGCGAGCGCCAAGGCACCCGAGCCTCCCAAGCCCGAGCCTCCGAAGGCCGAGCCCCCCAAGACCGCGGGCAAATCGAAGGGCGGCAACATCTGCAGCGTCGGTACCGGCCCCAAGCTCCCCCCGGAAGAGGCGGAGAAGCGGGTGGCCCAGGTGGACGCGCTCAAGCGTCTCGGCGTCATCACTCAGGAAGAGTTCGACTGCCTGAAGACCGCCTACCTCGCGCGGCTCTGACTCGCCTTTTGGTGCGCCAGGGAAAGCTTGGGTGAGGAGGATGCCATGTAGCGTTCACGACTGAAACTTCATGTAGGGACCCTGTTCGGGGCTCGGGCATCAGCGAGTTCCGTCCGGTAGAGGTGGGCCACCAGCCGGAAGCGAGTCTTGCGTGGTCGCAAAGCAGTAGACGGGCGACCGTGACCACGAAGCGTAGACAGCGAGCGTGCAGGCCGCGTGATTGAGCCCCGAAATGAGTGAGTTGTGGGAGCCGACGCCTTTGAAACGGCGGAAGGCAATATATCGTCGCGTCAAAGAGAAGGGCGACCAGCCTGATGGCCTGGCGCGATGGTCCTGCCGGGGTCGGAGAACGGGGCATGTTCGCGAGGGTCCCCCAGGAACCTGGGAGACCTCGTCGTCTCCGTCCGCGCGCTCCCGATCGAGCGACGCGGCGCCTCACTCCTTCTTCGCTATCGCACAAGTCGACGGCGCGTTTTTACGCGGGACGTCGATGGCGACGCGCACGATGACCTCGTCGGAGACGATGCTCTCCAGCGTGCCGTCGTCGGTGACCCCGAACTGACCGCGATCGATCGAAAACTCGCAGGAGAAGCGGGCGCGGCACGGGTCGACCCCGATGACGGCGGGCACCACCAGCGTCTTTTTCGTACCGTGCAGCGTGAAGTCCACCCAGACATCGACGCCGCCCGCGGTGGGCTTCATCGACAAGGTGGAGAACGTCGAGCGCGGGAAGCGATCGGTGTGCAGGAACCGCGCTTTGCCGACGTCGGCCGCCGTCTGCCAGACCGAGGTGGCGCTGGCGATGTCGATGTCGAGATCGACCTGGGACGATTCGGTCGCCGACGCCGAGATCGCGAACGTCCCGCGCGTCGGAAAGACCATGGTGGCCGATTTGCCGGCGCTCACCTCGGCCTCCACCTGAAGGTCGCCCGCACCGAGGACGTAGCGTTCGACGTCCGAGGCCTCGGCCGCGCGAGTGGGCGTGACCGTTGCCACCTTCGCGGCGCCCACCGAGCTGCCACAGCCGGTTGCCAGGCCGATCACGAGCGCAAGCAACGCCCCGCTGAGGAGACGCGGACCGGGACGCGCTGCACGTTCACTCAATCGAGCCTCATCGGCACGTGGTAGCTCGTTTCATGCCAGCGAGCCGTAACCGATCAGGCCCAGCACCGCGAGCTGAAGCAAAGAGCCCAAGACGAAGAAGATGGTGCGAAAAGGCTGAACCCCCTTTACGTAGCAGACACTGTGCAGCACGCGCGCTACGGCATAGCCGCCGAACACGATCCCCCCGACTGTGGCGGATGTGCCCATCATGGTGAGCAAGAGCGCCGTGATCATGAAGAACGGCGTGTTTTCCAGCGCGTTGCGGTGGGCGCGCCGGTAGCGCGCCGTCATGTCGTTGCCGCCTTCGTAGACGACGTTGGCCTTCTTGGTACGCGGAGCATCCTCGGGGTTGATCACCTCGTCGGCCTTGGCGCGGGTGAGCGCGGTGGCGTTGGCCAGGCCGATCGCGTTGAGGGTCAACACGATCGCCGACGCGACGTAGGGCTGCAGCGCCGGTAGGTTGGAGATGCTGGCGAGCGCGGTCATCGGGATTCCTCGGTGGCTGGACGAGCGCGGTCGGCCGCCTTCACCACCACGACGAACGACAGGATCGCGGATCGACATACCTTCGCGAAATTCTTCGGTAGAGAGCCGGGGCTTCGCGCTGTCGGGGCTCGCCCGGTTTCACTCCTCGCCGCGATGCGCTACGCGCCGATCAGCCTCCCGATGTCCCTGATGTCAGAGCCGCGCGTGGTCATCACCGGAGTCGGGATCGTGTCGGCGATCGGTGCAGGATTCCGACGCAACGTCGCGGCCATGCTGGAGCCGGGCTCGTCGATCGAGGCGCTGACCCTGGTCGAGCTGCCGGGGGCGCGGGTGGCGACGGCGGGTCAGGTGCCCGCCGAGGCCCTGGGTGAGGCACTGCCGGGCGCATCGCGCGCCGATCGGATGGCCATCGTCGCCGCGGCCGAGGCGATCGCCGGCCTGTCGGCCGCGCAGCTGGCGCAGACTGCGCTCTTCGTGGCCGGCACGACCGGTGGGATGCTGGAAGCGGAAGGAGCGCTCGCCGCCCTGACGGCGAATCCCGAGGCGGTCGACTTCGATTCGACCTGCATACCTTCACACGTCCTGACGTCGCCGGCCGATCGCGTCCACCTGGCGCTCGGGCCCTTCGCATCGACCCATACCGTGTGCAGCGCCTGCTCGGGTGGGGCGGCGGCGATCGCGCTCGCAGCGGCGGCGATTCGATCAGGCCGTATCGAACGTGCGGTCGCAGGCGGGGTGGATGCGCTGAGCCGGTTGAGCCTCGCCGGCTTCGCCTCGCTCATGGCGCTGGATCTCGCGCCATGCCGCCCTTTCGACGTCACGCGCGCCGGTCTGTCGCTCGGAGAAGGCGCGGGGTTTCTCTTGCTCGAACGGCAGGACGTCGCGCGAGCCCGAGGCGCCCATGTCGTCGCCGAGGTCGCTGGCTGGGCCTTCGGCGCCGAAGCGCACCATCCGACGCAACCGGCAGGCGACGGATTCATTGCATCCAAAACGATCGCGAGGGCGATCGCGCGCGCCGGCCTCGCGCCCGCCGAGGTCGGCTACGTCAATGCGCACGGCACCGCCACGCCGGCCAATGATCCGATGGAGTCCGCTGCGATTGCGCGAGTCCTGGGACGGGTCGCGGTATCCTCGACGAAGGGTCACACGGGCCACACCCTCGCCGCCGCGGGAGCGATCGAGGCGGGACTGACTGCGGCGGCGCTCGAGATGGGCCGCTTGCCGCCGACGTCAGGCCTCGCGCACGCCGATCCAGCGTGTGAAGGCGTCGATCACGTGCGGGTCGCGCGCGACGCTGGCATCGGTGCGGCGATCTCGAATGCCTTCGGCTTCGGGGGGACCGACGTCGTGCTGGCGTTGCGCAAGGCCGGCTCGGGTGGCCCGCGTGCGTCGCCCTCCCGTGAGGATCTGGTGGTCACCGCGGTGGTGACGCATGGCGGGCTCGACGAGCACGTGATGCTCGACGCCGCTCGTTCGCGCCGATTCGATCGCGCAAGCCTCCTTGCCACCTGGGTCGCAAGCTGCGCGATGCGCGGTGGTCCGCCCGGCGCCGCGACCGGCGTCGTGGTCGGCTCCGCGTTCGGCAGCGTGGAGGCGACGGGCCGCCTGCTGCGCGAGCTCTTCGAGAAAGGGCCGCGCTTCGTGAGCCCTGCCGTCTTCCCGACGGTGCTTCCGTCCGCGCTCGCTGCGCACGTGTCGATCTATCTCGGCCTTCATGGGCCCGCGCTGTCGTGCGCCGATCTAGGAGCCAGTGCGGAGAGCGCGCTTTCGATCGGCGCGCTCCTTCTGGACGATGCGCAGGCCGACGCCATGCTGGTCGTCGCAGTGGAAGAGCGCAGCGAAGTGGCGCGGCGCGTCTCCAGCCCGCGCATCAGCGGGCTCGAGGGTCCGCTGCGCGGCGAGGGTGCGAGCGCGCTCCTGCTCGAGCGCCAGGGCGCCGCCTGGGCGCGTGGCGCCGTGGCGCTGGCCATCCTGCGCGAGCGGTGGAGCTACCGCGGCGCCTGCCCGGTCTTGCCCGCTCCGCGTGGCTCACGTCCCATGGTGATCGCCACGCGTCCGGGGATCGCATCGCCTCCGGATTGGCCTGCCGCGTGCGTGGTGGCGACCGATATGCACCACGAGAGCATCGGCGGGCTGGCGCTCGCAGCTGCCGTACACTCCCTTGCCTCCGGCGAGGCGGACGAGGCGTTGGTCCTCGGTTGCGCGCCCGATCGCGGTCACGCCTTTCTCTTCGCGTCTCCTTCGGCTCCTTGATCTGCAGGGCAACATGAACGGCACACACGATTACGACGTTGCGATCCTCGGCGGCGGCCTCGCCGGCAATCTCCTGGCGCGCCAGCTGCGGCGTCAGCTGCCCGATCTGCGCGTCGGCATCTTCGAGCGGTCGGAGACGACGTCGTTCAAGGTCGGCGAGTCCTCGGTCGAGATCGCCGCGAACTACTTCACCCGGCGGCTCGGCCTGACGCGCTACCTCTACGAAAACCAGCTCCCCAAGAACGGCCTGCGATTCTTCTTCGACACGCCGGAGAAGAACGGCGACCTCGAATCACTCAGCGAAATGGGCAGCGTCGCCCTCGGGTACCTTCCGGCATTCCAGCTCGACCGGGCCCGCTTCGAGGCCGACCTGCGCACGATGAACACCGAGGCGGGCGCCGAGACGCGCTTCGGTCGCGTCGGCCAGCTGTCGCTATCGAGCGAGGGCCACCACTTCGAGCTGGCCGGTGAGGCCCACGGCACCGAGTCCGTATCGGCCCGCTGGGTGGTCGACGCCGCTGGTCGCTCCGGGCTCATCGCCCGACCGGAGAAGCTATGGGTCCCGGACGGTCACGAAATCTCAGCGGTGTGGGGGCGCTTCACCGACGTCGTCGATTTCGACGATATCGGCTCACCTTCGTTCCGCAATCGGGTCAACCACACCAGCCGATTCCTGTCGACGACGCACTTCTGCTACCCGGGCTACTGGATCTGGTTCATCCCGCTGAGTCGCGGCGTGGTCAGCGTCGGGGTCGTGATGAAACGCGATCAGTTTGACGACGCCTGGCGCAAGGAGGAGGGCTTCCTCTCCTTTTTGAAGGGCCACGCCGCCCCGGCACGCCTCCTCGAGGGGGCCAACCTGCTCGACGTCGGCAGCTACAAGCAGCTCGCCTATGGGACGAAGCGCTTCTTTGGCGATCGCTGGGCCTGCATCGGCGAGGCCGGCGCCTTCACCGATCCGCTTTACAGCCCCGGTAGCGATTTTATCGCAATGGAGAACGACTTCACGGTCGATCTCATCCGGCGCGAGCTTTCCGGTGACGGGTACGTTGCCCAGCGCGAGCGCTACGACGCGTTCATGCGCTTTCGGCATGAGGCGACCGTCCTGGTCTATCGCGATCTCTACTCGATCCTTGGGAGCTACCAGCTCTACCACCTCAAGTGGGACTTCGACATCGCCTGCTATTACAACCTCTGGCTCGAGCCCTACATGCGTGACGAGCACCTCGACGCCGCGTGGCTCGACATGCAGATCCGCCAGCGGCCGGTGGTGTTGGGCGTGCTCGAGCGCTTCAGCGCGCTCTTCCAGAAGATCGGCAAGCACCTGCGCGCCGAGGGCCGCTTCCAATCGCAGAACCTCGGTCACTTCACCGGCGCATTCCCCAACATGCGCTGCGCCGAAGGTCTGGGCAGCGACGCCTCCTCGAAGGAGGCGCTGGTGCGCACCACCGAGGCCTTCAACGACGTGCGCCGCCGCGGGCTTTCGATGCTGGGCCGCGAGCCTGTGTCCGCGCTGCCGATGCGTCAGTTCCTGGCCGGGAAAGACCTGTGGTGACGGCGGCGCCGGACGCCTCCGCACCTCCCCCCTGGGACGAGCTCGCGCAGCTCGTAAAGAGCGGCGACCTCGCCGAGCGCGCATTCGTCGCGGGAGCCACGAGGCTCCGCTGGTGGCGTGATCGTGACGCGGGCGATCGCGCGCGCGCGGTGCGACTGCTCGAGGAGCTGCGCGCGCGCGGCGTCGCCGAGCATGCCGATGTGCGCGCCGCGATCCGCAGTGGCAGGCTCGCCGGTGCCGAGCTGCGTGGCCACATCGAGGCCATTGCCGAGGATCTGCGCGACAGCTGGGTGGAGGAGGTGTTCGACGTCGCCAGCCCACCGATGGAAGAGCCGGCGTACGAACGTGGCCTCGTGCCCTACGTGCCGAGCGGCGTCGCCGAGATCCTCCACGCGGTCGATGTCTCGGGCGTCGGACCCGATCAGACCCTGGTCGATCTCGGTTCCGGCATGGGCAAGGTGGTGATGCTGGCGTCGCTGGTGAGCGGGGCGCGCGGCCTCGGTATCGAGATCGATCCGGTGCTCGCCCAGGCCTCCTCCGAGGCAGCGTCGTCGCTATCACTCGACCGGGTGCGAATCGTTCGAGGAGACGCGCGGCATGCCGACCTCGCCCAAGGCGACGTGTTCTTCATGTATCTGCCATTCACCGGCGCGCCCTTCGATGCCGTCATGAAGCGCATCGAGGAGGTCGCGACAGCCAAGCGCGTCGTCGTGTGCGCCGTCGCGATCGACGTCCGCCGGTTCCGATGGCTATCGCCCCGCGCCGCGCCCAGCTCGTGGATGCAGGTCTACGAGAGCGCGCCGGGGTGATGGCGAGGGAGGGCGAGCGAGGGCGAGCGGCTGGAGTGCTCGGCTGATGTGCGCAGAGAAGGACGAGCCCGCTCGAATCTCAAGAAGGCCCTATCAGCGGGCTTCGCGGTCTTCACGGAGGATCTCGATGGCGCGGTCGGTCGTCAGACGCGGTGTTGGAGCCGCCCAGAAAGAGGCCGCGAGTCGCCTCTTTGGCAGCCGGACCATCCCCTCGGCGGCGAGTGCCGCCCAGGAGTGTGTCGGGCAAACGTCGCGAGCAGACCCGATAGCAAGGCGCCGGGGGGGACCGGCCGGAAGCGTACTCATGTACGCTGAGGACCGGTGGGCCCCCGGCAACGCAGCTAGCGGGGCGCGCAGCAGTTTGACCGACACACTCCTGGGCGGCGGTGGCGTCTTCCGTGCCCGTCAACGGGACGATTTTCGCGATCGGTGTCTGACGATCCCTGAAGGGCGGCGAGAAGCGCACCATCACCGCCGTCTCCACGAGTGCCCACCGTTGGTGACTCTCTTCACCAAAAGGCTCGCGCTCGCGCCCGAGCTCCTGCGCGACGCCGAGGTGGCGGGCGCCACCGGCTGAAGTGGCGCCGCCACCCTCGGCCTCGGTGACGAGCCGAACAACGCGCGGATCTCGGCTGGAACGGAGCTTCCTCCTGGCGGCGCGGGCGTGGCCCAGCACGCCTCACGGCACGCGACCGCCGAGCCGCGCGCCCTACGAGCGGCATCGCCCGGAGGACACGGTGCTCTACCGGAGCATCCGGGACCACTGGCCGGAGTTCCTCGAGCGCGCCGAGGAGGCGGGTGGGCTGCCGCGCTTCGGGGCGCCTCCGAGGCGAGCCCGAGCGCCGAGCTCCATCCGCCACGCGGCCGGCAGGGTCTTTGGCGACGCCGAACGATGCCGAAAGCACATCCTCGCCCGGGTTCGCTTTCTTGAGCGCCGCCCAGGGCGATGGTCGGCCGCTGGCTTTGCCGCCACGCACCGCCGCCCGCCGAGCCGACCCCAGCCGCCGATCGGATGGAGCCGCGCGAGGACACGATCAGCGGCCTCGACGTGCGCGGCCCCGACGGGACGGGCGAGCCGATGTCGAGCGTGAGCCGCCGCGATCAGGTCGCGCAGGCGACCGTCGCCGTCGACGCTGGCGTCGCGCCGGCACCCTCGCCGCTCGACGCGGCCCCGCCGAAGCCGCCGACCACCCGGCCGCCGATGCCCCCGCCGCCGACGCCCGCGCCGGCGAAGCCCGCGCCGCCGCGTCAGCCGCCGCCGCCGCCCACGCCGACGCCGCCACGCACGCCGTGACGCCCGCGAGCTGCCGCGGGTCAGCCAGCTGAGCGAGGGAACCGACAGCGCGCGTCGCCGTCAGGGATCCTCGGCGGGCGTCGTCGGCAGCGCGAGCGGTGGATCGTCCGGACGTGCGCACCGAGCCTTCATCACCACCTCAAGCGCGGCGCTCCGCGCCACCTCGGTGGGGTGGACCACGATCGCCATGATCCCGCCGCTGCGCCCGGTGCAAGGCCACATCGTGACGGCACCGGGCAGGTCGTCGCCGTCGATCTTCATCTTGCCATACCAGACCTCACGCGCGCCCTCGGGCCCCGTGCCGCGCTCGCGACCCTTGCCCACCCAGCCGATGCCAGCCACCTCCATGATGCCGGGCAAGAGCCGCTCGAAGGCATCCGGCGTCACGCCGGTGGCGTCGGGAGTCGGCGCGAAGACCGCGACCGTCGTGCCGTTGGTGATCGCGAGCTGTCCCGGCTCGGCCTCACCCCGGGACCAGCCGGTCACGGCCTCGGCCGGCGCGTCGAACCCGACGAGCTCGGTCGTGCCCGGCGTGGCCTCGAGCTCCGCGATGGGCGTACAGCGGAGGCTCTCGATGACACGCTCCGCCTCGGGCTTGGTGCCCGTGATCTGGATCTTCCGCTTGCCACAGATGATCTCCACGAAGAGCATCGGCATCGACTTGATCGCCACCTCGAGGCGCACCGCGGCGGCATCCCCGACCGTGGCCGCCTCGCGCGACACGACCCGGACCTCGCCCCGAGCGCCGATCCCCTGCGCCATCAGCTTGCCGTAGCCGTCCAGCTCGTCGAGCGTCGACAACGCGCCGGTCGACCACGAGACGCCGACCACGAACGGTGGGGTTCGCTGCTTGTCCTTGACCGCGCCCGTCGGATAGTCCGCGCGCAGATCGCCGCGATACACCAGCGTCGTCGGCACCTCCACCGAGAACCCGGGCAGCTCGACGCGGTGGTAGTCCACCGAGGCCGGCTTGCACACGAGCAGCAGCAGATACACGAAGGCGACTCTCATCGCCGCATCGTACACGGCGTCAGCTACCGCCCGTCACGACGGAGGTTTCGCGTCCCTGCCGAGCGCATCGCTCACCAGATGCAGCGCACGCCCGAGAAGGCGTGGATCGACTGGTCCTTGGTCAGCAGCGGGACGCCGTGCAGCAGGGCCGTCGCGACGATCACGCGATCGGCTGAATCGCGATGATCCCAGGGCAGCGCCAGGCTTCGGAGCCACACCGTCGTGTCCACGGGCACGACGCGCACCGGCCCGGACCGCTCGAGTCGACGCGCCAGCTCCTCGATCGTGATGCCGAGATTGCCCACGCTTCAGTCGGGTCGTCACGGTGCTCTTCGAGTGCACCACCGGCCACGCTCGCGCAGCGTCCGCCGGACCTGGCGGCCGCCACCGCCAGAGCGGCGGCCGCCACCCCGAGAGGCCGTGAGCACCGGAAAATCGCGCAGCCTTCCGATGGCACGGGACTTCCTCACGGCGTTCGGCCGTGGCCCAGCACGCTTCGCTGCACGGCGTGCCTCATGGCCGCCCGTACGAGCGGCACAGGCCCGAAGAGACGGTGCTCTACCGCACCATCGACGCGCACTGGGCGGAGCTCTGCGAGCGCGCGGAAGAGGCTGGCGGATTGCCTCGGTTCGTCGTGCGCGAGGTCGAGGAATTCCTGCGATGCGGGTTGCTCGGCCGCTATCCCTGCCGGCCGTCCGTAGCCCAAGAGCGGCTCGAAGAGACGGCCAACGGCAAGCTCCGGTACTCGAAAAAAAGCCCTGGCGCGACGGCACCGTCGCCCTCGTGCTCGAGCCGCTCGATCTGCTCGCAAGGGTCTGCGCGCTCATCCCGCCGCCGAGGTTCCGCATGGTGCGCTACCACGGCGTGCTGAGCTCGCATGCCAAGGCGCGCGCCGAGGTCGTGCCCAAGGTCGAGGCGACGGTCGTGCAGCTCCCGCTCTTCACGGAGGACAGTACCAGGCGTCGCGCCGAGACTGCCGCCCGGGCGCCGAAGAAAGCCCTGTCTGCGCGTGCCCGAAGTGCGACGCCGAGATGGTGCGGGCGCCTCTCGGGGATAAGGTCGTCGTCGGCGGCGCGTATGGCTCTCAGTGACGGCGTGCGTCGAACGAGGGGGCGCAAGGAGCGCGCGCGACCGCGACAGATCTGGCGCGACACCGAGGCGCAAAATGAGGAGCGGCGCGCCGTCCCTCGGGAACGGCGCGCCGCTGGCGCTCGGGTCGACCCCGCCAGCTACTTCGAGAGCTCTGCCGCGCTCGTGTTCCAGAGCGCCATTTGCTTCGCCACCGAGTCGCCGGTGAGGGCATCGCAGACGCCGAAGTTGTCGACGATCAGCTGCGCGCGGGTGGTGGCGCGGCGGACCTCTTCGCTGCGAGCGAACGTGTTGAGCTTCGCCTCGTCGCCAGTGACGAGGAAGAAGCCTTGCAAGTCACTGCCGCGCGCCTGGAGGAAGACCGGCGCGAAGCTGACTATTTGACCCTTGCTCATCTGCGTACCGAGCAGCTCGATCCACTCTCCGAACACCTTGTTGGCTTGCGTCTCGCGACCACGAACCGGCGTGCCCCAGCCAATGAACAATGCGTTGTACATGAGAACCCCCTTTGCACCGCAGTGCTCCCACCGCACGTGCGCGGGGTCAAACGGTCGCGCATCGCTCGGCAAACTAATTCCCGCCTGCCGCCTATCGCACGCGCCGCCGTCGATGCGTCGGGACGATCGGTGGAAGATCGGCGCCTTCGGGGATCAGGGTCCGCAGGTTCCACGCGTGGAGGAACGTCCGCTCCTCGAGCTCGCGGACGAACCGCTGGGTGCGCATCACGAGGATGACCGGGGACAGGATGCTCACGACGCTGGCGATGGTGAGGAAGACGAGCGTGGTCGTCGCCGGGAACGACGTGACGCGCGGCAGGAGATGCATGCCGCCCTGATCGAAGCGGTACGACGGGGGCAGCACACCGAGGATCTGCAGGATGAGCGGCACGACGAGGATGGCGAGCCCGAAGATGATCGCAGGTCGACGCAGGCGATCGCCCCCGAGCGAGACGAAGGCGACTGTCACGGCGCAAGCCATGCTCGGCAACAAAACGACGGAGCCCGCGACCAGGAAGAACGTCGCCGTCGCAGCCATCGTGGTGCACAAGAGGACGAACGGGCTGTGCGGATCGTCGCGCAGGCGCAGCGACCACCCGGCCACGACGGGGCACAGGGCGCTGGCCACCAGCACGGCGGCGTAGAGGCGTGGCTCGAGGATGCCGAGCAGCCCCAGCGCCAGCGCGATGAGCGGATAGACCATCGTCGCGTAGAAGACGGTACGGCGCATCGAGGTGCGGCCGCGCTGTCGCGATTCCTCGAAGGCGGCGCGAGCGGCGGCCGGCATCTCGCGCGGGCCTTCCACGAGGAGGGCGCCGAGGAGCTGGGCGGCGCGCGGCTCCGACGGATCGAGCGCCAGCGCCGCAGTCAGCTCCTTCATGGCGCGGGCGCGTTCCCCTGCATCATCGGACGCGCCCCGGCGCCCGCGGCTGGTCGCCTCGATGGCGCGGTCCACGCAGGCGCTGGCCAGTGACTTGCGTTGTGCCAGATCTCGATCGCCGTCGAGAAAGCTCTCGATCCGAGCGTGAAGATCGCGCGCGCTCGGGATGCGTTCGTCGCGTGAGGCCGTCGCGTGGATGCAGATTGCCTCCAGCTCCAGCGGGATGTCTGCGTCCGGGTAGCGGGCGCCGGCGCGCGCATCGACCCCGGCCAGGGTGCGCGCGTTCATCTCGATGACCGGAGCAAAAGACACGAGCGGGTGCAGCGTGAGGATCTCGAAGAGGAGCGCGCCCAGGGCGAACACGTCGGCGCGTGCGTCGACAAGCTCGCTCACCCCCATCACCTGCTCGGGGGCCATGTAGCCGGGAGTGCCGACCGACTCGCCTTCGATGGTCCGCTCGTCGTCGGCCAGCGACGCATCAACCTTTCCCGTTTTGCCCGTTTCGTCGGTTGCGCGAAGGTCTTCGAGGACCGTCGCGATGCCCCAGTCGAGCAGGTGAACCTCGCCGTAGTCGCCGAGCATCACGTTGTCGGGCTTCAAGTCGCGGTGGAGCACGCCGCGTGAATGGGCAAACGCGACCGCCAGGCACAGCTGCGAAAAGGCGGTGAGGAGGCGGCGGCGCGAGAATGCCTCGACGACTGCACGGTCCTTCAGGCGCTGGCGATCGATGATGTCGGCGAGCGTTCGACCGCGCACTCGCTTCATCGTGAAAAAGAGGCGGCCCTCCTGGTCGAGGCCCAGATCGTAGACCGGGACCACCGACGGGTGCTCGAGCTGCCCTTGAACGCGGGCCTCGCGCTCGAAGCGCGCCCGCACCAGCTCGTCGGCGGCGAAGCTCGAGCGGATGACCTTCATCGCGATGTCGCGACCAATGCGTCGATCGTGGGTGAGGCGCACCTCGCCCATGCCCCCCTTGCCGATGGAGCCGCGCGCTTCGTAGCGCGTCGCGCCCTCGAAGACCGATCCCGGCGGGGCCTGCAGCGTCACGGGGGCCGGCGTCTCGCGCGCCATCGGCGTGAGCAGAGCCGTCACCGCGCGATCGCTCGGCACGCCGAGAGCCACGCGCTCCGTGGCCTGTCCCGATCGCTCGGTGCGCGACGAGATGCGCCGTGTCGCGCGCGAATCTACGTCGTCCTCCAGCCCCTTTTCGTCGTCCGAGCTCATGCGGCGCGCAGTCTACTGCGCCCCCGGTGATCTGCTCAGGGAAGCCATCCGATGCTACGGGCGGTGGCATGACCGACCCGCAGCTCGTCGAGACTCTCGGGGGGAACGCTTCGATTTTCGCTGACGGCGCGGTGGCGCGCCATCAGCTCGGAGGCGTCCTGCGGGTAGAGCGGGATGCGATCCGGATCGGCGAGCCCCTCGGGCACCTTGGGGTTGCCGGTCGCGTCATAGGTGTCGGGCGCGCCGAGCGTGTGGAACAGCTCGTGGGCCACGACGAAGAGCGCGAAGTCGACCATCGATCCATCCAGCTCCACCTCGACCAGGCCGACGCGCCCGCCGTCCTGGCTCAGCCCCTCGACCGTCTTGCGTCGCGCGTCTTCGCCGGCTGTGGCGAGTAGATAGATGCGCGAGTCGAAGCGTCGGTCGCCGATGCCGGCGCGATCGTCGAGCGCACTGGTGAAGCGGCGCAGCTCCCAGGTGTAACGGATGGTCTGGAGGATGCTGCCGTCGTCGGGTGGCGCTGGCGGGTGAAGCCCGGGCGCATCGAGGGCGAAGATCTCGAAGGCGAAAGGGCTGCTCCCCTGCCGATAGCGACGCATCTGGCCGTCAAGCTGATCGCCGAGAGCCGTGGCGCGCGCCCGCAGCGCCGCCTCGACGTCGTCGTCGATCGGCCCGGCTTTGACCAGAACGATTGCGACGTCGAGTGTTCGGGACCAGTCGTTGCGCGCCGCCCGGCTCCGCGCGTCGGCCCATGCATACAGGATGAGCCCCGCCAGGATGGCGAGGAGGATGCTGACCCGGATTCGGAAGAAGAAGCGTGAGCGCGGGCGCTCCGGGCTCGCGTCGCTCACCTCAGCCGAACGCGGCCCACTCGTCGACCAGCAGGGCGACCGAGCGACGCATTTCCTCGGCGATTGCGACGTCGACCAGGTCCTCGCAGGAGCGACCCATCGCAATGGCGGTGTAGGTCGGTCGGGCGACGCGGCCGGAGAGCTGCAAGAGCATCCGGCCGGTGCGGGCGAGACGACCCGTCCATTCGGTGTCGCGGAACGTCGTCTCCGACTGGCGGGTCACATCGGCTCCGGCGCGGGCCAGGCGGTCGCGCGCCTCGTCGGCGCGCACGCGCGACGGGTCGAGCGCCCGCCGTGCCTCGTCCAGACGGCACAGGACCAGGCCGACCGGCGAGCCTTCGTCGGGGCTCGCCTCGACCGGGGCGGCGGCGGCATCACCACGCCGCAGATGGCGTAGCGCCAGGAAGTGACTCGCGAGTGCGCCCGGCACCCGGTAGAGGAACTCGGCGCCACACGACTCGGCGCATTTCATCGCAGCGACCCATGCACCGAGGTCGTCGAGGTCCTCGCGCTCGCCCGGCATGCCATCGGCCTGTTCGGCGCCCAGCGACGCGAGGACCGGATCGGCCCACGCCATGACCAGCCGGCGTGACGCTGCGTGATGGCAGCAGATGAGCTGTGCGCGGGCCTCGCACAGAGCACCTCCTTCGCCGTCGAGCCAGGCGATCCGACCGGCCTTCAGATCGATTTCGTACAGCCGCTCGTCGACGCCGAGCTCGGCCAGGCGGCGCGTGAGATCGTCACCGCGCTCGGACCAGCGGTTGTAGAGCTCGGTCGGCTCGGCGACCGACGACTCGCCGTCGTCCCAGTCGAAATCCTTCATCCGCGCGGCGTCGGGGCCTTCGCCGGGGTGCTCGCTCGGCGCCGCAGCCATGGCCGCCTTGATCGCGCGGACGCTGGGCGACTCGCGCGGTCGCTCCGGCTTGGCCCGCTTGCCGGCGCCCGCTGCTCCCGCTGCT
>Ga0105046_10009574_pt1 | contig 15146 bp, 11 predicted proteins | sample MAT03_FD_78385 | JGI IMG/M metagenome (GOLD analysis project Ga0105046, IMG submission 78385) | Freshwater microbial communities from Lake Fryxell liftoff mats and glacier meltwater in Antarctica - MAT-03 (megahit assembly) | ecosystem: Environmental > Aquatic > Freshwater > Ice > Liftoff...
AAATGAATGTGGATATACCATCTAATTCCAATTTAGCTTTTGAATTTCAAACTGACAGATCAAATCCCGATCAACCAGGTAGAGGTGATTATCTTGAAATCAATTATATAATGCCACCTAATTTGAACGGAAATTATTACACAGTCTTTGTTGTCGATATTAATTTAGACAATCAAGGGAAAGTAGCGGAAAAGTTTCAAGAATCAGATGAAGAAGATAATTTCTTTTATTTTCCTGAGCAAGAACCTAGATTATATACAAATGGTGTAGGAAATAGAAAAAATACGGCGGATTTTGCTTTTAATAATCCATTAAATGTTTCAAAACGCAACACTAGTGAAGCAAAGGCATTTCACACGCCTGTTAATTCTAATAATAGAAATGCATACTCAACTTCTGAGATAATTGCATTTCTAAAACAAGAGAAAAGAAATGGCGGTCTTGATAGGAGAATTTTCGCATCTAGAAATATAACATCAAATGAAAAAATGATTGTGCGCTCAAATAAATGATTCGATATTTCCTTCGATTTTTCTACCCTTTACTTTTCCTTTTGAATGCATGCGCCAGTAATTCCGCAACCTCAAAATCGGGAGGCTTAGAATCTAAGCTTTCTTTTTCAGGGAAATCTTTCAACAATCAGGTAATCAGAACCCTTCTGGAAGACAAAAAGAATTCACAAATTGTTGCCTTGGAATTTGAAAATTGTACTTTTAATGGTTTGACTTCTTTTACTGGTTGCAAAGATATTTTCTCGTCATTTCCAGTTACCTGCTCTTTTAAAAACTGTAGTTTTAACGGAGAGTTTTCGGCTTCAAGCACTCAATTTATAGGTGCTGTAAGTTTTGGAAAGTGTAGGTTTAAGCAAATTGTAAATTTTCGAAATTCCACCTTTTTAGCCCCATTAGCATTTAGAGAATGTTCTTTTGATACTTCAGCAATGTTCCAAAATACAATATATATGAGGGAATCCTCCTGGATGGGGTCTCATTTTTATGAACTTGCATTGTTTCAATCTGCTTCCTTTTTTAAGAAGGCTCAATTTATGAATATAGTTTTTCATCAGAACTCAGACCTCACCTTAGCCAGATTTGGAGAGGGAATCAATCTGGATTTTGCAAGATCAGAGGGTAATTTTGATTTGTCTGATAGTAGATTCGAAGGATCTTCAACTTTTAGGAATGCAGCATTTCATAAACGCCTGGTTTTAAAAAATACGAGATCATTCTCAACCTTGCGATTCTATGAAACCAGTTTTGGAGATAGTCTTATTTTTCATGGATCAAAATTCTTTGGAGAAAAGCCAGAATATATTAAAACCAAAGGCAGTTTCATTCCTTCTGCTTATTGATTGCTAACCACCTGAAAAGGAAACAAATAGTGAATATTTCCTGAGACCATTTTTGAGGATTTAAAATCAAATTTTCTTTTGTTTGTTCCCATGTCTCTGTCTTAAAAGAACTTGAAATACTGGGGTCATTTAAAGCATCTATCGCTATTCGTTTCCCTTGATCTGTTGAAAAAAAATAGCCAAGAGGAAGGCCAAATCCTCTTTTTTTTCTATTTACAAATTTATAACCCGTAATTGGTTGAAGCTGTTCTTTTAACATCCACTTTCTTCCCTTATGCAACCTTTCTATTCCCGAAAATTGATTGGCGTAATTGGTGATTGAAGGGTGCAAAAAGGGAAATCTGCCTTCAATACCTTGAGACATAGTGGCTAAATCTGTGATTTTTAATACGTCACCTACTAAAAAATGAGCCTGATCCCAGGACAGGGCATCATCGAGCGTAAAATCATTTTCAGAAGCGGGCTTATTGATTTTATTTGATTTAGGAAGAGCAGAAGTCAACCCAGAGGATAAAGCCATTTCCCAAATTTTCCATGAGTTTAATTTTTCGGTATTTGAAGATTGGAAGTTTTTAAATCTAATATTCCTGAATACATTTCTTTTAAAAGACTCGGGTATAAAAGACTGAAAACGAGTCCATTGATAAAAAAACCAATGCCTACGGTAACCGCCAAACCACTCATCAGCGCCTGCTCCTGAAAGAAGAATTTTAATGCCATCTTCTTTTGCCTTTTGTGTAATCTTTAAACTTAAAAACCAAGCCGCATCTGCAACAAAAGGTGATCCACCAAGTTTATTTTTTAATAAATCTTGAATATCGGCTAGTGTAATTTCAACCCAAGTAATTGAGATTCCATATAATTTTTCCAAATATTCTACTGCATTCTGGTCAGCTAAATCCTCTTTGCTACCAAATGAAAATCGAGTTGAATATGGAATGATATGGATGCCATTTTCAATACAATAATTTAATATCAAAGTAGAATCTATCCCACCACTCAACATAATGCCTAATGGAACATTTCTGGGAATTGTTTCTCTAAAACCATCGGCAATAGATTCTTTAAGCGTTGCGAATTCGGCCTGTTCCTTTTCATTTTGAATGAAGTAATGCAAGGGTTTACCTTCCCAATACTCAATTACTTCACCAGGATTCAATTCTTTCAAACCAAACCATGGTGTATTGTAGTTAGTTAAAAATCGAAATTGTGCTAATTCAGAAACTGAACCAGGATCGAATTTTAAATTAAAGAGTTCTGATTCAAAAATTCCTGCAGGTTCAGAACTTATAACGAAGTTATGCCTATTTCTTGAATAATATAGTGGTTTAATACCATAATTATCCCTATGGATTATCAATAATCTTTTTTCAGAGTCCCAAAAAATGAAAGCAAACATACCTTTAAGTTTTCTTAAACCCTTTCTCCCAAAGGTTTTTACCCAGTATAATAAGGTTTCGGTATCAGAATTGGTTTTAAAAATAATTCCAAGTTCAGTTAAATGCTTCCTTAGTTCAAAATGATTGTAAATTTGCCCATTAAATATCAATCCAAAGTCGCCATAACTTCCAATCATAGGCTGGATGGAATTCTCAATTGAATCTGTTATAGCTAAAAGATTATGACCAAGCCAAATTTGCTCATCATCCCAATTCAAATATTTCCATGCCATTCCATCAGGCCCTCTATGTTTTGTGGCCAAAAGCATACGCTCTATCACCTCTTTGCCTAAATCAATATTGTTGCCTTTATGAATAAACAAGTGAATGCCACACATCTCTTGAGTTAGTTTATTCTTTAAAAGAGGTTAATAAATAGAATTTGATACACTAAATTATTATAATAAAGCAATTTGAACAATAAATTTACGTTAGAAAAACTTAAGCTTATTGAAAAATCACTAGTTATTGATAAAGTCCGAAACAAGTTTCTCAGCTTTTTGGAGCGTATTTTCCAAATCATCATTCACTAAAATTAAATCAAATTGATCCTGAAACCCCATTTCAAAATTTACTTTAAATAGTCGCCTCGAAATGCTGTCTTCGGAATCTGTTCCTCTTCCGGTAAGCCTTACTTTCAATTCTTCGACAGATGGCACTTTTACAAATACTGTCAGTGCTTTTTCTTGGTAATATTCCTTTAGACTTAAACCTCCTTTAACATCTACATCAAAAATTGCGATTTTGCCATTTTCCCAAATTCTTTCTACTTCAGATTTAAGGGTTCCATAAAAAGCGCCTTCATATACTTCTTCCCATTCTACAAATTCATGGTTTTCAATTCTATGTCGGAAATCATCTGGTGTCAAAAAGTGATAATCCTTTCCATTTTCTTCCATTCGGCCTCTTTTATCTCTTGTACAGGCCGAAATAGAAAACCCCAGGATCGGGAACTTTTTTACCAAATGTTTGACAATGGTGGTTTTTCCTGAACCTGATGGAGCGGAAAATACAATTAATTTTTGATTTTTAAGTTCCAATTTTGCTTTCTTGCTGCTTCGCAATTCTTCCCCAAAGGTAAGGAGAGCTTTCTTTTGAGATAGTTTTTTATTTTTATCTCAAGTTAAAGTCCTGATTTAATGAAAGATGACTAATTACGTTTTTGAATCCATAATTAAAATTTTTGCCATAATCGCCAAAGCGGATGGTATAGCAGAAGAAGAAATACTGGTCTTTGAGAGATTTTTGAAGTCTCATTTTGATGATACCAGATATAGATTTTTTAAAAATTACTTTTCTTCCTTTTGCGAAACTATTGAGGGTACGGCAGAAGAAATGCAGCAAGTCGCAACCCAGGTTTCTTCAGAACTAAGTACCGAACAAAGATTCTTGATTTACATCAGGCTTAATGAACTCGTCAGAGCAGATGGAGTTGTAAGTGTTTTGGAGCTTGAGTTTCTAGCAATTCTCGCAAAAGTTTTTCATCTAAGCGAACAATTCACCTCCATCACAACTAAATTTGTATTTAGTCATAAAAGGGAACTTCTTAAAACTGAGGATATTGGGATTATTGATGCTGGAAAAATCTACTACCACAATCAGTTTTTTACAATAAATTTTAAGTCTAATTCTGAAATTGGTTTTTGTTTTTTAAAGGATCTTGGATTTTTTATTCTAAAGGTTTTAAGTTCCAGGGATCAGTTGGTGCTAAATAATGAACCCGTTAAGGTAGGTGTAAATTACTTTTTAAGACCAGGTTCGGTTTTAATTTCAGAAGGAGGTGGTGAACAACTACATTTTTCAAGTTTATGGAGTTCACTACACAATGTTGCTGAAACAAATCAAAACGTTTTGGTATGTCAGAATGTAGAATATCAACATCCTAATGGCAAAATAGGATTACATGAGTTTAATTTTACAGCCAAATCAGGTGATTTGATTGCAATAATGGGCCCTAGTGGTTCAGGGAAATCAACATTACTCAATATTATTAATGGGAACTATATTCCTTCAAATGGTACAGTTGAGTTGAATGGAAATAGTATTTATGATCCTAAAACTTATGTAAAACAGTATTTTGGATATGTGCCGCAAGACGATTTATTAATTGAAGATCTCACTGTTTTTCAGAATTTGTATTTATCTGCCTTGCTCAGCCTACCTCAACTAACAAATAAGGAAGTTGAACTTAAAGTAGAAAAGCTACTGCATGAACTTGGCTTACACCATGTTAAGAATTTGAAAGTCGGAAACAGCTTAAGCAAAACTATTTCTGGAGGTCAAAGAAAGCGATTAAATATATCATTGGAATTGATTAGACAACCTGCAGTTTTATTTGTAGATGAGCCTACCTCTGGACTTTCTTCAAGAGATTCTGACAATATAATGTCTCTGCTGCGAGAACTTTGTTTTAAGGGAACTATTATTTTTACAGTTATTCATCAACCTAGCTCTGATATATATAAATTATTTGATCAATTGGTTTTATTAGATGTAGGTGGATATGCAATTTACACAGGAAATCCTATTGAAGCTGTAGCCTACTTTAAGAAAAGCATAAATCATATTTCCAGCCATATTTCTACCTGCCCTACATGTGGTAATATAAATCCTGAAGTTATTTTTAATATTATAGAAAGCAAGGTGATAGACGAATTTGGCAATCCAATTTCAGATAGGCGAATTAATCCTATCGAATGGTATTCAAAATTTCGTCTGCAGTTAAAAAGTGATTCTAATAATTTAGATTCTAGCAAAAAAAAGCCAGAAATTATTATTAAACCATCTCTATTTTTACAAATATCTGTTTTTTTTAAGAGAGATTTTCTAAGTAAATTGGCCAATAGACAATATCTGGCAATTAGTTTAGGTGAGCCTATTATTTTGGCACTTATCTTGACTCTTATTGTTAGGTATTTTCCTGTTTCTACTGCTTTCGAAAGTAAATATGTTTTTTCGGAGAATGTAAATTTACCTAGTTTTATATTTATAAGTATAATTGTATCTCTTTTTATGGGTCTTACTCTGAGTGCTGAAGAGATATTTAAAGACCAGAAAATATTAAAAAGGGAAGAATTCCTGATGCTTTCCAGATTTGGTTATCTGGTTTCAAAAATATCAATTCAGTTTTTGATTTCATTGTTTCAATCCATTCTATTTACTTCTATTTCTTGTCTGGTTATAGGGAATCTTGAGATGTTTTGGCATTATTTTTTGGTGCTTTTTTCCTGTGCTTGCTTTGCTAATTTGCTTGCTCTTAATATATCGTCATCTTTTCCGAGAATAATTACCATTTATATTCTTATCCCCGTTCTATTAATTCCACAGTTGGTTTTAGGTGGAATAATTGTAAATTTTGATAAAATGAATCCTGCTTTGGCACGATATGGAAAAGTTCCTTTTTTGGGTGACCTTATGGCAAGCAGATGGGCATTCGAAGCAGCGTGTATTACACAATTTAAGGATAATGCCTATGATGTTCAGTTTTTTAAACTCAATAAGGAAATATCAAAAGCCTCATTTAAACTGGTGTATTGGCTACCAGAGATGAACAATATAACAAACGAATTTAATGAGGCTTTGATGGAAGGCAAGCCTCAAAAAATGAATCAGGCTATAGCACTTACTCAAAAACATTATCCTTTGCTTCTATTCGAAATTCAAAAGGAAAATAGTTTTAATAAAGAGATTACATTTGATGTATCTAACCTGATACCAGATAAAATTTCACTTACTACAGTGTTGGAGTTGGAAAAATATTTAGCTAATCTGGAAAGGTATTATAGGAAAAGGCTAGATTATTTTCAGCATAAAAAGGATAAGCGAGACAATCACATAATCAATCATATAGGTAAAGAAGGGTACTTGAAAATGTTTAGAGCTCATCATAATGAGGCACTTGAAAAATTCGTGAAAAGGTCTGGAGAGGAAAATCGCATATTACACGCTGATGGACATCTGGTGCAGCAAATTGACCCTATTTTTAACGAGGATTTTTTGCCTGTAAATTTTTTAGATTATCGATCTCACTTTTTTTCGCCACACAAATATTTTGCAGGATTTAGGTTTCAAACCTTCTTTTTTAATATTTGTGTTATATGGATAATGGTTTTTGCATTATTTTTGACGCTTTATTTTGATATGTTAAAACGAATCGTAGAATTTAAATTTAAAAAATAACTCTTAAAAAGTTCATGAAACAACTCAACTGGTTCAGGTTTTTGCCTGTATTTTTAATACTATTAATTGGATGTAACTCCAATAAAGAACCCTCTTCAGAAAATGATGGAATGGCAGATGACTCTATGGGAATGGATTCAGTCAAATCGCAGGTTAAAGAATTTATTCATATTTTCCCCTCGCACTTAAAAGTTGCACTAATGTTTAAAAATGCGGGTTTAAAATATGATCCAGGTTTATTGATCTCTTCTGGGAACAGTTCAAAATTGATAACCAATTATGATAGAGCATTAGGTTTAGGTTTTTATGGTGTTGATATGGCTTATTCAGCAATCAACAATCAAACTCAATCATCCATCAATTTATTGAAAATATCAAAATCACTTTCTCAGGAACTTGGCTTGGAAAGCGTTTATGAATCAAAAAAGTATGTTGAAAAATTTGAATCTAATCTAAATAATGTTGACTCACTTTCGGATTTAATTTCTGACCTTTTTTCCGAATCTGATGCGTTTTTGAAGGATAATAATAAATTGGATATTACCCTTTTAACCTTTGCTGGTGGTTGGATAGAAACAGTTTATTTGGCAGCCTCTTTAGCAAAATCAACTAAAAATAAGGCTATAATTGAACTTGTTGGCGATCAATTGGTTTCGTTAAATCCTTTGGTAAAACTATTGGGAGAAAATCAGGAGAATTTTGATTTTACAACCCTGATAAAGCAACTTAAAGAATCAAAAGAAATTTTGGAATCAGGAATCATCACACCTGAAACAGAAACAGAACCAATGGTTTTTGATCTTGATGACAAAAAACTTGACCAACTTATTTTAAAATTAGAGGAAATCAGATCAAAAGTTAACAATGCCTAGAAATCAAACAATGAAGAAAATTGCCATTTTATTTTCCATATTTTTTGCCTTAATTTTTGTTTTCAACTCTTTCTCTCAATGCAAGTTAAAAGATTTGAAAGCTCAATATATTGAAAAGATAAAGCCTTATGAATTTGAAGGAATTTCAGCAGGAGTAATTTTTGCCGGAGAGGCCACTACTATTTCTGTATCGGTTTTTAGGAATCAAAAATACAGACTTCTATTTCATTCTGAAGGTTTTGACGGACCTGTTTCGGTTAAAGTAATGACTAGAAATAGATTTGTCCTTTTTACAAACAAAGATGACCCTAGTCTTGACAGATATACTTTTCTTCCTAAAAAGACAGAAGATTATTTTGTAGAATTCACCACGCCAAGTAGTTCAAATGAAGATGCAAGAGGTTGCGTTGCAGTTATTCTTTGTACAAGAGGATATTAAAAAAAATGTAACTTATTTTTATTACTTTCGTATCGGGCTTAAAAATAATTCAATTGTTCTATGAAGACAAACCTTAAATACCTTTTTGTAAACACGTTGGGCCTTGTGTCCATTTGTTTTGTCAGTTTCTCACAAGGATCATTTTCCTTTAAAGTTCTTGGAGTTTCTGGAAACGTAATGAAGCATACAACATCAGGCGATGTTGCGCTTACCACTGGCAGCAAACTGAGCCAGGATGAATCAATTATTATAGAATCAGGTTACTGCGGCCTTATGCACTCTTCAGGAAAGGGACTAGAAGTAAAGAAATCTGGAACTTATCTTGTTTCTGATCTTTCCAAGTCCATTTCTTCAAATGGTAAACAAGGAAAAGTTTCTGACAAATATGTAAATTATGTAATGGGTCAGCTTACAAAGGATGAGGCTGAAGACATAAATTCCAATCATAGGAAGTATATGGATGTAACTGGATCGGTGGAAAGAGCATCAAATAACTACAGATTAAAGTTGGTTGCCCTTGCTTCAAATGAAGTTTTACCTAAGCCTTATTCTATGACATGGTCTAGCAATGTAAAAGATGTGGAATATGTTTTAGAAGTTCAAAATCTCTTCAATGAATCTATTTTTTCTGCAAAAACTAAGGAAAAGTCAGCGGCAATTGATTTTGGACCTTTGTTTAAAAAACATGGTTCTAATTTGATTGTAAGTGTAAAAGTTGTTGGAAGACCAGAAATTAAATCAAAAGAATATAATTTTAAATTAGCTCCTGAGGCGGTATCTACTGATTTAGGACTGAATGAAGAGAAAAGCTCTGCCAGTTATATGGTAAACGGAATGATTTGTGAAGAAAACAACCTTTACATGGATGCGTTGGCATATTACAAAGAAGCTAGTGACCTTGAAAGTTCTGTGGAAGGGTATAAGAGTGCTTATGAGAATCTTTTGAAAAAAATCTCAGGAACAAAATAAGATTTTCTAATTTTTATAGAAACCCCATTTTTGGGGTTTTTTTTATTTTTACCATTGGAAAAACTTTTATTATTGCAAACCAATTAGAATTTTTAGCGTTAGCCATTAGAATTTACGTGAAATACTTTTCTCTTTTTTTTTTAGTAATTTTTATACTTTTCGCAGTTGTTCAATTGAATGACCCTGATCCTTACATTTGGATCCCTATCTATCTTACTTCTGCCTACACATCTTTTTGCGGATTTAAATCTTACTACAATCCAATGTTATTGTCAATTTTTTGTATTGGTTATTTAATTGGGGCTTTTTCTTTGTTTCCTGAATCTTTCTCTACATGGGTTCACAATGAGGAAGTTGCAAAATCAATTGACATGAAAATGCCATTTATTGAAGAGGCAAGAGAGAGTTTAGGTCTTGGAATTTGTTTCTTTGTCAACCTGGTTTATTTATTTGTAGGTATGAAAAGGGCAAAACTTCCTGGTTATAACCTGGAGCTTTTTCAGAGGAATGATAAGAATTCTGTATAATCTGGAGTTTTGGAAATCAAAAATCCCAAAATATTAATTTTAAGTGCCTATGATATAGGTGGGGCTTCTATTGCCGCAATCAGATTACATCTTGGATTATTGAAACTTGGAGTTAATTCAAAATTATTGACTTTACATAAATCTTCTTCCAATATTCCACAACATTATCAATATCAGCCTTCTGGAAATTGGAAAGAAAAAGTTTATTTAAAATTGAGGCAAAGAAGTGAGCATAAGCAAAAAATAGCTTTAGAATTGTTTGAAAATGCTAGTTTATCTGGAGAGTTTAGTATGCCCATTGCTTCTTATGACATAACTACTAGCCAGTTATGGGAATGGGCGGATGTGGTAAACCTACATTGGGTCAATGAATGGATAAGTCTTGAAAATTTACTTGCAAAGGCAGGAAAGAAAAAATTGGTGTGGACCATGCATGATATGCACTTATTTACAGGTGGGTGTCATTATTCTCACGGCTGCGAGGGATTTATTGCTGAATGCAAGAATTGTCCTATGTTGGTGAATAGTAATATGCCACAACTTGCTAATCAATTTTGGAAGTCTAAAATTTCGTCTCTAAAATTGAACCGACCTTTTCTGACAATTAGTTCTCCTTCATTCTGGATGGCTAAGTTGGTTAGCTCAAGTTCTTTGTTGGGAGATTTTGAATCAATAGCAATTCCAAATAGTATTGACACTAACATTTTCAAACCCATTCCAACCAGACAAAGTAGGGAAGTACTTCATATTCCGACAGAAAAAATAGTACTTTTAACCGTAATTCAGAGTTTAAAAGATAACCGTAAGGGATTTCAAATTCTCTTGGAGGCACTTCCACATTTAAAAAATCCAGATCAATATGTTCTTTGTACTGTAGGAAGTTTAAAAGAAGAAATGCCAATTACAAATATTGAGCATATTCATTTAGGCAGTCTGGTGGACGAGCGTTTAATGGCTATGGTGTATAATTCTGCAGACGTTTTGGTGCATCCTGCGGTAGAAGATAATCTGCCAAATGTTGTTATAGAATCACTTAGCTGTGGAACGCCTGTAGCTGGCTTTAATATTGGGGGGATGCCAGAAATGGTAAGTAATGGCCAAAATGGATTTATTTCTGATGAAATAAACCCCGAAATATTAGCTCAAAATATATCGAATGTGTTAGAGCTTATTTTTACTAAAGAGGAAATTTCCCAATCAGCTCACTTGAAATATGCTTTAGATGTTCAAGCAAGGAACTTTCAAAAAGTATTTGAAAAGATCCTTGCTTAAACCAAATTTCTAAGCTTCTATTTGTTCAACTTCTGCATATTCAGTTACTGGTATGCAAGAGCAAATTAAATTTCTATCGCCATAGGCTGAATCTATCCGGCTAACAGATGGCCAAAATTTAGAAGTTTTAATGTATGGCAATGGATACGCAGCTTTTTGACGGCTATAAGATCTTGTCCAAGTATCTGCGGTAATTACTTCTGCCGTATGTGGTGCCATTTTTAATACATTTTCTAGTTTATCTGCCACACCATTTTCAATTTCTTCGATTTCTTTTCTGATTGAAATCATAGCTTCAATAAACCTGTCCATTTCTTCAAGTGGTTCACTTTCAGTAGGTTCAATCATTAGGGTTCCTGCAACTGGGAATGAAACTGTTGGTGCATGAAATCCATAATCCATGAGTCTTTTTGCAATGTCTTCAACTTCAATACCTGCTGAGATCTTGAACGAACGCATGTCCAAAATCATTTCATGGGCGCAAAACCCTGATTTTCCAGTATATAATATCGGAAAATAAGGTTCTAATTTCGCTTTAATGTAGTTTGCATTCAATATTGCATATTCAGTAGCACTTTTTAATCCTTGTGCACCCATCATAGAAATGTATGCATAACTAATTGCTAAAATTGAAGCTGAACCATAAGGAGCTGCAGAAACAGGTCTAATAGCATGACTACCACCAGTTTTTACAATTGGGTGACCTGGCAAAAAAGGAGCAAGTATTTCAACAACACCAATTGGTCCCATTCCCGGTCCTCCTCCGCCATGTGGAATGCAAAAGGTTTTGTGGAGATTCAGGTGACAAACATCTGCACCAATTCTTCCTGGACTTGTTAATCCAACCTGAGCGTTCATATTTGCACCATCCATGTAAACCAAACCTCCATGTTGGTGAATGGTGGCACAAATCTCTTGAATAGACTCTTCAAAAACACCATGGGTAGATGGGTACGTAACCATTAAAGCCGCAAGGTTTTGACTATGCAATTCTGCTTTTTTCTTTAAATCTTCTAAATCTACATTTCCTTTGGCATCGCATGAAACAAGAACAACTTTCATGCCTGCCATAACAGCTGATGCCGGATTTGTTCCATGAGCAGATGTTGGAATTAATGCAATGTCTCTATTAGAATTACCATTTGAAAGATGATATGCTCTAATCGTCATTAAACCAGCATATTCACCTTGTGCACCTGAATTTGGTTGCATGGATATGGCTGCAAATCCTGTTACACTTTTGAGCCATTCACCTAACTCATTAATCATTTCAGAATATCCAAGTACTTGATCTTTTGGCACAAATGGGTGAATACTATTCCATTCCGACCAAGTAACCGGAATCATTTCAGCGGTTGCGTTAAGTTTCATTGTACATGATCCTAAAGCAATCATAGAATGAACCAACGAGAGGTCTTTATTTTCCAGTTTTTTAATATACCTGGTTATTTCATGTTCAGAGTGGTGCTGGTTGAAAACTGGGTGGCTTAAAAAAGAGGTAGTTCGCTTGAAACTATCTGAGACTTTCCCGTTGCCAAAATTCGAATTTTCGAAATCTAAATTCTCTTTTCCTAATGCCTGAGAAAAAATAGAAAGAATATTTTTGATGCATTCAGGTGTGCAAGTTTCATCTATAGAAATACCTAACTGATTTGGTTTATCCACAAATGTTCTAAAATTGATCTCATGTTGCTGCGCAACTTTGATTATGTCAATAACCAAATTTGATTCGATGGTTAATGTATCAAAGTAATTGTCTGTCAGGATATTAACTCCTAAAGATTTTAAACCAAATTCAAGTCCTTGAGTCAGTGCCAAAATCCTTTTTGCAATTTTATTTAATCCCTCTTGGCCATGATAAACTGCATAAAATGAGGCCATGACAGAAAGTAAAACTTGTGCTGTACAAATATTCGAAGTTGCTTTTTCTCTTCTGATATGCTGCTCTCTTGTTTGTAATGCCATTCTATATGCAGGATTGCCTTGGTTGTCAATCGATAAACCAATGATTCTTCCTGGCATATTTCTTTTAAATTCCTCCTTAGTTGCAAAAAATGCAGCATGCGGACCTCCATAGCCCATTGGCACTCCAAATCGTTGGGCAGAACCAACTACTACATCAGCGCCCCACGTACCAGGAGCTTCAATCTGGGTTAAAGCTAAAAGATCTGTAGCGGCACAAATAAGTAAGTTTTGTTCTTTTGCACTTTCAGCCAGAGCCCTGAAATCAGAAATAGTTCCCTCTGTGTCAGGATATTGAATGATAATCGCAAATAAATCAGGATTGGTTAAATCTGCTGAGAAAATATCCCCAACATGCACCTTTATTTGTAAAGGCTCAGACCTGAGATGAACGAGTTCAATGGTTTGAGGGTGGCATTTTTCAGAAACAAATATAGATTTTGCCTTTGCTTTTATTGCTGGTTTAACGGCATACATTAAGTGAACAGCCTCAGCAACGGCAGTAGCTTCATCCAAAAGGGATGCATTTGCAATTTCCATTTGGGTAAGATCCATCACCAAAGTCTGAAAATTGATAAGAGCCTCCATTCTACCCTGTGCTATTTCGGCTTGATAAGGTGTGTAGGCTGTGTACCAGGCTGGATTTTCAAGTACATTTCTTAAAATAGGATTTGGCGTGATCGTACCATAATAACCAGTTCCTATGAAAGACCTAAACAGTTTATTTTTGGCTCCCATAACTTTAAACTTAGCCAGGAACTCAACTTCCGACAAAGCATTTGGAATGGCTAAATTTTCTTTTAACCGAATTGCCGGGGGTACTACCTTTTCAATGAGTTCATCCAGAGATGAAACATTTAAGGTTTCTAACATTATTTTTGTTTGCTCGGCATCTGGTCCGATATGTCTTGTGGCAAATGACTCTTTGTAAAAAGCCGGACTATTAGGCATGAATCTTGATTTAAAAATACTTTGCAAATATAATTTTTATACTTACATGAATACGATCATAAAAGTATAGATCGAGGTATTTTGTTATCAATCAATTTAATAAATTTTAATTTTTATTTAGAACATTCCTTTTGCAGTTATTACCTACTTTTGCTAATTAGTTTTACTGACAATTAATTAATATGTTTTCAACACTTTTATTTTTAGGAAACCTAGGTGCAGGAGAAATATTCCTGATAATCGCTTTGGTGGTTTTGCTTTTTGGTGCGAAGAAAATACCAGAACTTGCCAGAGGTATTGGCAAGGGAATCAGAGAGTTTAAAGATGCCACAAAAGATATAAAAGATACCATCGAAGAGGAATCCAAAAAGCCATCTTAATTCCATTTAGATTCATACTTTGAAAAATAATCGTCCTTTTTCTGAGGTACGAGCTGAAATTTTGCAGGGTAAAGTTTCGGTTTTGGACTTGGTGCTTCAACATTTATCAGCAGCCGAAGAGTTCAAAAATTTGAATGCATTTCTAGAGATTTTTTCAGAAGAAGTAGTTGAAAGAGCAAAAATTGTAGACAAGAAAATTGCGTCAAAAACTGGGGGACGACTTGCCGGAATGATTTTAGGAATCAAAGATGTATTCTGTTATAAAGATCATAAAGTAAGTGCCGGGTCAAAAATTCTGTCTGGTTTTGAATCTCAATTTACTTCTACAGCTATTCAAAGATTGCTTGATGAAGATGCGATTATAATTGGCAGACAAAATTGTGATGAATTTGCTATGGGTTCCAGCAATGAAAATTCTGGTTTTGGACCTGTTCTTAATTATATGGGAGAAAACAGAGTGCCTGGAGGTTCATCGGGAGGCTCTGCAGTTGGAGTTCAGGCTGGTATTTGTATGGCCTCAATTGCTTCAGATACAGGTGGTTCGATAAGGCAACCAGCTGCTTTTTGTGGTTTAGTTGGATTAAAACCAACGTATTCAAGAATTTCCAGAAGTGGCCTTGTCGCTTATGGTTCTTCTTTTGATTGTGTTGGACCTATAACAAGATCTGTTGAAGATGCTGCCTTATTGTTAGAGATAATGGCAGGAGAAGATCCAATGGATAGTACCAGTTCATCAAAAAGTGTTGATTCTTATTCTAAATTGGAAGATTCTGAAAAAAAATATACAGTAGGATATTTAGGTTCG
>Ga0105046_10009575_pt1 | contig 15145 bp, 9 predicted proteins | sample MAT03_FD_78385 | JGI IMG/M metagenome (GOLD analysis project Ga0105046, IMG submission 78385) | Freshwater microbial communities from Lake Fryxell liftoff mats and glacier meltwater in Antarctica - MAT-03 (megahit assembly) | ecosystem: Environmental > Aquatic > Freshwater > Ice > Liftoff...
CCAAAGGGAGTGCGGATCGGTCCCATTGTGGCCCCGGTTGTCCGCCGGCGTTTCCGCCGGCGTTTCCGTGGGGTGCCGCGGGGGTGCCGCGGGGGTGCCGCGGGGGTGCCGTGGGCTTGTGTTGGCGGCCAAAGGGAGTGCGGATCGGTCCCATTGTGGCCCCGGTTGTCCGCCGGCGTTTCCGCCGGCGTTTCCGTGGGGTGCCGCGGGGTGCCGCGGGGTGCCGTGGGCTTGTGTTGGCGGCCAAAGGGAGTGCGGATCGGTCCCATTGTGGCCCCGGTTGTCCGCCGCGGGCCGTGGGGGTGCCGCCCGGCGTTTCCGTGGGGTGCCGCGGGGGTGCCGCGGGGGTGCCGTGGGCTTGTGTTGGCGGCCAAAGGGAGTGCGGATCCGCCCTCCGTCGCTCAATCCCCCGCGGCCGAAACGAAGAACGCATCGATCTCGTCGCGCTTGGCTGCCGCATCGACGCGGCCCAGCTCGATGAGTCGCCGGGCGAAGGAGCCGTCGAACAGAAGGTAGCTCGCGAGATCGGCCTCGGTGCCGCCGCCGACGTCGAGCGAGGCCATGAGCCGACGGACGGCGAGGCTGCCCCGGAGCTTGGTGGTACGCACGCAATGCGCGGCAATGGCGCCGATGTTCTCGGAGGGGCGGACGACCAGCGGCTCGACACGCAGGTAGGGGACGCTGTGGCCGCGCTCCGCGCCGGCGGCATTGAGCTTTTCGAGGAAGCTAGGGCCAAAAGCCTTGGTGCCGTCGTCGATCATCCCGTTGATGCGATCCATCAGCTCGAAGTCGTTCTGGATATGGTCCAGGAGGAATGCATTGAGGACCTTGCCCATCATGAAGGTCGCCGACGGCGGGCCGGTCACCACCGGAGCTCGCTGCGTACCCGCGTTCGGGTCGACGGAGAGGCCGACCGCCAGCACGTGGGTCGCGCCCATTCGAATGGCTGGCGCGATCGGCGTGTTCTGCCGCACGCCACCGTCCACGTAGAGGCTGCCTTCGATCTGCACCGACGGAAAAAGAAGCGGAATGGCGGCGGAGGCGAGAGCGTGGTGGGGGCCGACCCGCGTCTGGCGCACGATCGTGCGGGGTGGCGCGACGATCTTGGACGCGAGATCCGGGCTGGCCTGGAGGAACAGCGTGGTTCGCCCGCTCGCGACCTCGGTCGCCGAGATGCTGATCGCGCTGAGGAGGCCGTGGCGGAGGTTTCGCGAGATGGCGCGCCAGGGGATCTCGCGCTCGACCAAAGAGGCCATGGGCGCGACGTCGAAGAAGCCGACCGATTGCAGCCCGCCTCCCAGCAGCACCCGATGCAGGGTGGAGACCTGCTTGATGCCGAAACGCAGGACGACGTCGAGATCGATGCCGGTCCACAGATCGCCGAGGCGCCGAACGCCCGAAGTGGGGTCGGCGAGGTGCGCGGCCATGAAGCATGCATTGATCGCGCCGACACTGGTCCCGCAGATGACGTCGAGCTGAATCGGTCGTTTGCGCGCGACGAGGCGCTCGACGACGTAGGCGAGGACGCCGACCTCGTAGGCGCCTCGCGCGCCGCCTCCCGACAGAACGAGCGCGACGCGCCCCTTGCCCTTGGGACGCTGTCGGCTCGGCGGACCGGGGGGACTGACGCTGTCGCTCATGAAGGTTCCTCGGCCGGGCGTGACGGGCGGTGACTGCCTTCGCTCCGCCCTTCGGCTTCGAACAGGATGCGGTCGACGATCGGTCGCGAGAAGAAGGTCTGCTGGTGCTCGGGCAGGCGAATGAAGGATGCGACCTTGCGGACATGCGCCGCGCAGCGCTGGTAGGCATCCTCGGCGGCGATGGGCGAGGCGCGCCGCAAGGCCTCGCAACCCAGCGCCCGCACTTCGATACCGTACTCGCACCCGGTGGTCGCCTCGACCGCGCCGAGCGCAGTGCGCGCCAGAAGCACGCCGGTGTGCAGCTCGCCGGCATCCACCCGCGCGGCCGCCTCGATCGAGGTGGCATAAAGGTGGAAGCTCATCATGGCCTGACTCTCCGCAAGCTGGCGGGCCTGCGCGGCGTGCTCGATGGCGCGCTGCGCATCGCCGGTATGACGGGCGAGCAAGGCGCGCACGATGTGCTCGTGGATCACGTCGTAGATGCTCCCGGTGACCGCGGTGAGCGCGCCGGCGTCGAGGCAGAGCGTGTGCGCCGCATCGATGTCGCCACCTTCGAGCAGCGCGATCGCCGTCACCAGCAGGGTGTCGGTGCGCGAATCCTGATCGGCGTAGCGCTCGTGCGCCTCGCGCGCGCGCCGCAAAAAGGCGAGCCCTCGCGTGAGGTCCCCGAGCCGTGCGTAGGCCTGCCCGACGTTGCTGAGGGTCTTGGCCACCTGGAAGCGGCCGCCCATCGAGCGATCGATCTGCACCGCGTCGAGGCCGAGGGCGATGGTGTCCTCATAACGCTCCATCACGAACATGGCGTACGCGAGGGAGACCTTGGCGCGCGCCTCGCTGCGCCGGGCGCCAAGCATGCGAAACACCGCGATCGACTCGGCGTAGCACTCCACCGCCTCCTCGACGCGGCCGGTGTAGCGGAGCAACACGCCCTTGGCGCGGACGACCTCGGCACGGGCGCGGGCGCCGAGCGCACCGCGATCGGCGACGCGCAGTGCACGCTCCGCTGCGTCGATGGCACCCTGGATGTCGCCGAGGTCGCGCAGGATCTCGGAGAGCGTCGTCAGCGCGTCGACCTCGAGCGAGCTCTGCTTGCCGGCGCGCGCCATCTCCGCCGCCTTCTGCGCGACGGGGAGCGCTCGGGCGAGGAAGCCCTCGTCGAGCTCGTAGCGCGCGGTGCGTGCCATCGCAAGCGACGCCCAGCGTGCGAGCGCGCTGTCCCGTGCGTGCTTGCGGAGCGCGACGAGGTGGGCTCGCCTCTCGCGCCGTCGACCGAGGTGGCGGTAGATCGTCTCGAGCGCCTCGTGCGCGACCATCCGACGAGGATCACCCGCCGGCAGAAGCGACAGGGCCCGCTGGTAATAGCGCTGCGCGAGCGGCACTTGATTGGTCGCGCGCGCCGCGTTGGCCGCCTCGAGGTACAGCTCGGCGGCCGGGACCGGCGCTTCGCCGCGCGCGAGGTGGCGCGCCACCAGCGCGGCCGACAAGCCACGCGCGAGCGGCGTCGCCCGGAGGTGCTCGCCCAGGAGGCGATGCATGCGCGCGCGCGTCGAGCGTTCGATCGCCACGTAGGCGACGTCGCGAGCGAATGGATGCCGGAAGTCGAGGCTTCCCCCTTTGCGATCGCACAGGCCACGCGCGCACAGGCGCATGATCGCCTCGTCGCTGGGGAGGCGCGTGAGACTGAGGAGATCGGTTTCGAGCAACGGCCCGTGGGCGACCGCGAGCCAGTCGACGACGTCGTGCTCCTCGCTGGGCAGCTCGCGAAGGCGATCCCCGATGAGCTGCTCCAGGGTCGAGGGCAGGGCCTCCGTCCGGCCGATCTGCGCTTCGAGCCGGCGCAGCTCGTGCCCGCTGTCTCCGCGATCGACGATCTCGAGCGCGCCGCGCTCGAGCATGGCGTCGATCATTTCAAGGAGGAAGAAGGGGTTACCGGCGACCCGCGGGACGAGCTCACCGCACACGCTCGCCACGCCGTCGCGCACGCCGAGCCGCGCCTGGACCAGGCGGATCTGCTGCTCCGCGGTCAGGCCCCGCAGATCGATGCGGACCATGCCCTCCAAGTAGCTTCCGATGTGCTCGTCGGGCCGCGTGACCAGGAGCACGAGGATCGGCATCCTCTCGGTGCGCTTGAGCATCTCGTGCAACAGCTCGAGGCTCTGCCGATCGCACCACTGCATGCCGTCGATCACGAGGACCAGCGGCTGCTCCACCGCGAGCGCGCCGAGCAGGTAGCGCACGCCGCTCACCAGCAGGGCACGCTTGAAGCTGACGACGTCCTCCTCCGCCTCGGGGGCTTGTTTGCCCGTCGCGATCTCGGCGAGGCGCACGGCGATGCGATGGCCGGTGGGGCCGCGGACGAAGGCGTCGAGGACGCCGCGGAAGACCGCGGAGGCCTCCTCGATGGAGTGGTCGGTGCCGACGCCGGTGGCGTCGCGAATGATCGAACAGAGCGTCGCGAATGGGAGCTCGCCGCGCGCCGGGGAGCACTCGACGGCGAGAACGCGGGCGTCGCGTGGCAGCTCACTCAGGAACGTCGAGACCAGCGCCGTCTTGCCAATGCCGACCTCGCCGACGATCGCGCGGGCGACGAGGTGCCCGCTGCCTTGCGGTCGTGCCTGCACGTCGCGACCCGGGGGCGAGGTGCTGGGAACGCCGGGTGGTGGCGGAACCGAAGCCGGGCGGAGGGAGCCACCTGGCGAGCTGGGTTCCGCGTCGCTGCGCGGGCCGAGGGGCAGCTCGGGGATCTGCACCTCGATGCGCGCGTCGGGGGGAAGCAGCGATGGGCGCAGATCGCCGCTGAGCGAAGGGCGCGAATCGGACGAAAACGACGAGCGGGCCGACGCCGGCGGCTGCGAGGATCGCTGACCGCCGCCCGAGACGGGCGGCTGCGAGGATCGCTGCACGCCAGCCGAGACGGCGTGGTGGTAGGCGGCATGCAGGTCGGCCTTTTCGGCGTCGCGGCCCACCAGATCGTTGGGTGCCAGCGCCATCTCGGCCGCGCGCTCTTCCCGAGAGAGCGGCCGGACGAGCGCGTAGAGACGCATGCGACGAGGCGCGTCGCGCTCGTCGGCTTCGGGCACCTCGAGCGTGGGAGCGTCGCCCCAGCGAAACTCGCGACGCACCAGCCGGAAGAGGCCGCCTGCCACGAACGTCTTGCCGAGCGGCGTCTCGCGGGACAGCAGCTCGGCGAGGAAGGGCGCCGGCGCTTGCAGCTCGTGTCGCACGAGGTTGCCTTCGTCGTCGCGCTCGCCGGCCGCGATGCCGCGCACGATGCCGATCGCCGCCGTCACCGGTACTGGCAGATCTTCGCTCGCGCCAGCGAGCGACTCGTGCACGTCGATGGCGAGGCTCGCTGCGTCCTGGGCGGCGCGCGAGGCGTTCATCGACAGACCCACTGCGGTGGATGCGCCCTGGCCGTCGTCGTCCCAGGTCCACTTGGCGTCGCGCTTGTAGGCGATGTCGTCGAGGGTCCGCCGGACGCGATCCATCGCGCGACGCGCACCTGCCCCGCCGAGGCGGATTCCGAGATCGTCGAAGCCGCGAATGCGCAGGCGGAGAACCGCGACATGACGCACTTCGCGCGCCTTGCGATCCTTGCGGCGTGACGTCTGGATGCCTCCGCCGGTGCGCCCAAGCGGTATGGCGGCGAGAGTCTGCGGTGGCTGCGGCGCCTCCGAAGGGGAGGGAAAGGCGTCGCGCCCGAGGAACTGGACGAGAACCGACTCGACGCTGGAAGCATCGACCAGCTCTTGCTTGGCGAGAATCGCGCGCCCCACGGCGCCCGCCATGTCGCGCGCCGTCTGGTAGCGATCGTCCCGCGATCGCGCGAGCGCCCGCATCGTGATGGCCTCGAGCTCTGGCGGGATGTCTGGCTGGTGGGCGCTCGGCGATTCGAAGGAAGAGCTGCGTACCGCCTCGAGGAGATCGTCGTCCTCCAGCTTGCCGTAGGGATTGCGCAGCGCGAGCAACTCGTAGAGCACCACGCCGAGCGCGTAGATGTCGCTGCGCCGATCGACTCGCTCGCCCCGCGCCTGCTCGGGTGACATGTAGCCGAACTTGCCTTTGAGGACCCCCGGCTCCTCGCGGAACATGTTTGCGGCGGCGATGCCGAAGTCGGCGATCTTCACCACGCCCTCGCTCGACAACAGGACGTTCTGTGGCGACACGTCGCGATGGACGATGCCGAGCGGCGCGCCGGCGTCGTCGCGTCGTTCGTGCGCGTAGTGCAGACCCTTCGCCGCCTCGGCCACGATGAATGCAGCGACGTAGGGCGGCACCGGGCGGCCCTGTTGCTTGGCAGCGGCGAAGAGCCGGCCGAGGTCCATTCCCTCGACGTACTCCATGGCGAGGAGCAAGCCGTCGTCGGCGTGGTCGATGAACTCGTAGACCTGGACGATGTTCGGGTGGTTGAGGCGTGTCGCGAGCAGCGCCTCCTCCACGAACATGTCGCGAAAGCGTCGCTGCGCGGCATACGCTGGCAAGATGCGCTTGAGCACGAGCACCTTGCTCGTGCCGGCGGCGCCGTGCTTCTCCGCGAGGAAGACCTCGGCCATGCCGCCGGACCCAAGCTTGCGGCGGATGTCGAAGCTGCCGAGCTTCGCCTGCGGAAGGCTCGTCACGCGTCGCTCACGCCACGGCCGCGCGCTTCGCCTGGGCGATGATCGCCGCTCGCCACGCTTCGATCTTCGGACCGGCGGGCTTGGGCCATTCCATCGCGGCGAAGCGATCGAGAAGCGATCCGGTGTGATCGCCGGTGCGGCTCCCGTCCTTGAAGGCGGTGCGCGCCGCGTCGAGCTCGCGGCCGGCCTCAACGAAGCGACCCTCGTGGTAGGCGAGCCAAGCGCGGGTCAGGTGCCGATGCTGCTTGGGCTCGGCTTCGACCAGCGCGACGGCTTCGCACGCGATGAGCTCGTCGCGCGCGACGTCGGCATCGCCGCGAGCGAGGGCGATCTGTGCGCGGAGCAGGCGCACCTCGACCTGGCCCCAGGGATCGGCGAGGCGGTCGAAGAGCGCTTCGGCGAGGTCGGCGTGCTGTTCTGCTGGCTCGAGTTGTTCCTGATCCATTGCGATCATGGTCAACAAGCGCTCGCACGCCGCCTCGCCGCGCGGGTTGGCCAGATCGCGGAAGGCCTGGCGCGCCTGGAGGATGGTGGTGCGCGCCCGCTCCATCTGGCCGTCGCGATGATCGGTGTGGGCGAGGCCGACATCGCATTGCGCGAGCCCGAGCCGATAGCCGATCGCCTCGAACTCGCCGCGCGCGACGAGGAGCATCTCGCGCACCCACGCAGGCGAGCCGCCGGCCTGCTCGATGAGGCAAAGAAGGACGATCGATTGCGCGTGCCCGAGTCGATCGCCCACGCCCTGGAAGCGCTTGGCGGCGCTGGCAAGGATGTCGCGGGCGCGGCTGTGATCGCCAAGGAGGTAGTCGATCTCGCCGAGCGTGACCTCGCACTGCGCCGCGCCGTGAACGTCGCCGAGGTCTTCGAAGATGGCGAGCCCGCGGGCCACGAGTCGTCGGCCTTGCGCCGGCGCGGCCTGGTCGCTCGCGATGTGACCGAGCAGGCGCAGGCAGGTCGCCTCGCTGCGCCGGTCCCCGAGATCCTGGAATGCCTGGCGCGCGGCCTCGGCTTCCTTGCGGGCATCGTCGAGGCGGCCGGCGTGGCGCAGGGCTTCGCCCCGCCAGAGGTGCTGCACCGCCGATTGCCGGCCCTCGAGCCGGCCGTCGAGCAGCGCGAGATCGCGCAACGTTGCTGCGGTGTCGCGCGATCGCCACCAATTGGCGGCGATGAAGCCGTGCAGAAGATCGGCTGCCTCCACCGGGGCGCCGGCGCGCAGCAGGTTCACCACGCGATGACGCACGACGCGCCGGCTTCCCGCAGAGGGATGCTGGGCGAGCGCGTCGGCCGCGGCGCGGAAGACGCGCGCCGCATCCGGGACCTGGAAGAGGCGGTTGAGCAGGTGCTCCTGAAGTAGGGCATGGGGCCAGCGGAAGCGATCGCTGCCGAAGCCGAGAAGGATCTGTGCGCGCTTGAGCGCTGGGATCGCCTTTTGCGCGTCGTGCCCGAGAATTTCGAGCAGCGCCTGGAGCACGTCGCGTCGGATCTCGCCGCCGAGCGCCGACGCGGCGAGCGCGGCACCGCGTTGTTCCTGCGGCAGCGACGTGAGACGCTCCTCCCAGAGCTCGGCGGTGGTCGACGGGCGAGCGACCAGCGATTCCTTCGGGACGACGTAGCGACCTTCGCGCATTCGCAGCGTCCCGCCCATGGCCCAGGCGTGGACGATCTGTAGCGCGAAGAGCGGGTTGCCCTTGCTTCGCGCGGCGGCTTCGAGGACGGCGGCGTCGTCGAGAGGCAAGGTCTCGCGCAGCAGCGCGTGCGTGTGCGCGGCCTCCAGCGGAGGAACGACGAGCCGCTCGCCCTCCAGCTCGGCGACCAGACGATCGAGACGCTCCGCGGTCTGCGGATCGGCCTCGAGCGCCTCGGCGCGCGCCGTGGCGATGACCACGAGCGACAGCCCCACTGAGTCCTTGAAGATGCGGACCAGTCCCTCGAACGTCGTCGGCGGCGCGAGGTGGATGTCGTCCATCCACAGGAGGATCGGACGCTCCTGACCGAGTCGCTCGAGGACGCGGCGCACGACGAGCCAGCGCAGCTCCGGGCGATCGAGCGCGAAGCGCTTGCCGGTCGGACCGACGATCTTGCTCGTCGGTGCTTCCGGCTTCATCCACTCGGCGGCCGCAGCAACCCAGGTCGTTCCGTCATCGTCCTCTGGGCCCACGCCCCAGTGGTTCATCAGGACCTTCTCGACGACGTCACGCTCCGCCTTTTCCAGCCGGTAGTGCTGCATCACCGCGCCGACCACGCCGTCGTTCACGGCGGCGAGCTTGCGGTAGCGCGCGCGCAGCGGGGTGAGGATGGCGCGCTCGTGCACCTCCTCCACCAGCCACTCGGCGAGGCGGCTCTTGCCGACGCCGGCCTCGCCGTCGAGCATCACGAAGTGACGACGCGGCGCCGACTTCGGTCGACCGGCGCCGCGGGTGGCCATGAAGCCGGCGTGCGTCTCGCCGATCGAGTGGACCAGCTCGAGGAGCTGCGCGCGCTCGTACTGCCGCGCGACGAACGGGCTCGGTCGAAGCGCGAGCAGGCCGGCGGCCACGGCGCTGGGTCGTTCGAGGGCTCGGTCCACGCCGAGCTGCGGATGCCCAGCGAGGAAATGGGGCTCAGGGAGCGTGATCTCCTCCCGCGTAGGCATCACGCTCGCGCGGTCGGCTTGTCGCAAGGGCAGCGGCGTCTCGCTGGCGCTGCCAGCCGGCTTGAACTGGCGCCACGCGCGACGCGCATCCGACGCGTAGAGGAAGCGATGCCACGGCCGCTTCTGCATCAGGCGAACGACGAAGGGCCCGACGTCCTTCGGGACGCCGGCGGGCAGGCCCGGCAAGGGCACCGGCGCGTTGCGGTGCTGTGCGAGAAGCTCTTCATTGCTTCCGACGTACGGCTCGCGATCGCTGAGCAACGCGAACAGGATGCAGCCCAGCGCGTAGAGATCGGTGGGTGCGCCGATGTGCGGCGTGGCGAAGCGGATCTGCTCCGGCGCCATCCACCCCGGGGTGCCCGCGCCGAAGCGCACGGTCGGCTCGGCCTCCGAGCCGCCATCGAGCCGATGATCGACGCGGTCCTTGAGGAGCCAGGCCAACCCCAGATCGAGGACGTGGACCTGCGGATCGCCGTGCTCCGGCACGTCTAGCAAGATGTTGGAAGGCTTCAGATCGCCGTGCACGACGCCGCGCGCGTGCGAGTGCGCCAGCGCGGCGAGAACCTGGTCGACCGTCGTCCACACGATGGGCCACGGCAGGAGGCCTTCGGTGTGCGCGAGATAGATCCACTCGTGGAGGGAGCGGCCGGGCACCGCATCCATCGCGAGGTACGGCGTGCCATCCCCCAATGTCCCGAAGTCGCGCGCACGGACGATCGCCGGATGTGAGAGACCGGCAAGCGCACGCGCTTCTTCCTGGAACCACCAGGCGTCTTCCGCGCTCGGTGCCATACCGGGTCGCGAGAGCAGCTTCACCGCCACGCGCTCGTCGTGCACGAGGTCCCGGCAAAGGTACACGACGCCCATGCCGCCGCGCCCGAGCTCGCGCCGAACCTGGTAACGCCCGGCGAGGATGTTGCCGGGCTGGAAGGTCTGGTCGTGGGTCATCCGGGCGCCGTCGGCGAGGCGAGGGCCGTCGGGGCCGCGCGCGAAGGAGTCAACAAGGAGTCCGCAGAAGGAGGGGAGACTAGGGGAGTCGGCGCCGCTCGGCACGACTTCGCGTGGGCGCGGCGTCAGGCCGACTCGGATCAGCCGAGCTTCACAGGAAGTAGTCGGGAAAAAGCTCGGCCGTGGGGTCGACGGCGTACTTGTCGAAATCGGTCACGCCCGTGCCGCGCAGGACCTCGTCGTCGATGCAGAAGTTGCCGGTGAACTCGCGGCTGGGCTTGGTGAGGATCGCGTACGCGGCATCGGCCATGATTTCGGGGATGCGGCTGCCGCGGATGCCCTCGTCGCCGCCGAGGAGGTTCTTCACTGCGGCGGTCGCGATCGCGGTACGCGGCCAGATGGCGTTCACTGCGATGCCGTCGCCCTTCAGCTCCTCCGCCATGCCGAGGACGCACATGCTCATGCCGAACTTCGCCATCGTGTAGGCGACGTGCGGTCCGAACCAGCGCGCCTCCATGTTCAGCGGTGGGCTGTTGTTGAGGATGTGCGGGTTCTTCGACTTCTTGAGGTGGGGAATGCAGGCCTGCGAGCATGCGAAGGTGCCGCGCGTGTTGATCCCGTGCATGAGATCGAAGCGCTTCATCGGCGTCTCGAGCGTGCCGGTCAGGCTGATCGCGCTCGCGTTGTTCACGAGGATGTCGATCCCGCCGAACTTCTCCACCGTCGCCGCGACGGCGGCGGCGATCTGCGCTTCATCGCGGATGTCGACGATGCAGGGCAGCGCCTTGCCGCCGGCCTTCTCGATCTCCTCGGCCGCCGTGTAGATCGTGCCGTCGAGCTTGGGATGTGGCTCGGTCGTCTTTGCAGCGATGGCGATGTTCGCGCCGTCGCGCGCGGCGCGCAGCGCGATCGCCTTGCCGATGCCTCGGCTCGCGCCGGTGATGAAGAGGGTCTTTCCGCGGAGGTCGCTCATGAGGCGGGGGAATTTAGCCGAAGGCTTGCGGATCCGGATCAGTCTTCGCGGAAAATGAAGAGACTCTCGAGCTTCGACGCGCAGCTCGACGGATCGGAGCCAGGCTCGTCCGCCGCCCACGCGTCAGCGCGCGTGCGGGCGATGCGCTACCCTCCGCAGCGATGTCGTCCGGGTCGGTTCGGATGCTCGCCTTTGCAGGGGCTCGCGACGCGGTCGGGGCCGCCGAGGTCGACCTCGCCCTCGACGTCGCATCGGGGCGCGGGGCCACCGCGGCCGATGTGCTGCGCCTCGCCTGCGCGCGCTTCCCCGCGCTTTCGCCCTACAAGTCCTGCATCCGAGTCGCCGTGAACGGCACCTACGCGACCGACACGACGCCGGTCGCGCCGGGCGACGAGGTCGCGCTCATTCCGCCCGTCGCGGGAGGTTGAGGCGCCGCCGGCTTTTCCAGGGCATGCTCCGTCCTTCCGATGCCTGTCTCCGCCGTCGTCGATCTGGTTCCGGAGCGGCGCCGCGTGTTGCCCGTCGTCCGGCCAGAGGTCGGGCCCGACGTCGCGTCGGCCGTCCGCGTGTCGGCGCGTTCGGTCCGTATCAGCGTCACCGATCGCTGCGACTTCGCCTGCACCTATTGCCGCCCGTCACGCGACGACGGCTACGTGGAGAATCGGCTCGATCTTGCAGCGTGGGACGCCCTGGTCGACGGGCTCGTGCGCGCCGGCGTGGTGCGCTTCCGACTGACCGGCGGCGAGCCCCTCGTGCACCCGCGGGTGGTCGATCTGGTCCGCCTCATCGCGGCGCGCGGCGTGTCCGACCTCGCGCTCACCACGAACGCGTCGCAGCTGGCGCGTCTCGCCAAGCCACTGCGGCAAGCGGGTCTGCAGCGCCTGAACATCTCGATCGACACGCTCGATGCGGCGCGCTTCGAGCGGCTGACCCGCGGCGGCAAGCTCGACCAGGTCCTGCGAGGGATCGACGCGGCGCTCGATGCCGGCTTCGCGCCCATCAAGCTCAACACCGTCGTCCTCCGTGGCGAAAACGACGACGAGATGGCTGAGCTGGTCGACTTTGCCTGGTCGCGCGGCATGGTCCCCCGCTTCCTCGAGGTGATGCCGATCGCTGAGGGCGCCAAGCTCGTGAGGACCCACCTCGTCACCGTCGCCGAGATGCGCGAGCGCCTCGCGCCCTTGCTCGCCGATGGTGCCCTCGTGGTCGAGACCGACCGCGGCCCGGCGCGATACGTCGCCGCCCGTCACGACGCATCGCTGCGCGTCGGCTTCATCAGCGGTACCAGCGACACCTTTTGCGGGACATGCGATCGGCTCCGCGTCTCGTCGACCGGCGTGCTGCGTCCCTGTCTCGCGACCGACGACGGCGTCGACGTTTCCGATCTGGTGCGCGCCGGTGACGCTGCCGGCGTCCCCGCGCGGGTCGCCGAGGCGTGGGAGCTCAAGCCGGACGGCCGTACCTTCAAGGGTTGCACCGAGCCCAGCGCGGCCGGCGTCTCGATGCGCGCCATCGGCGGTTGAAGACCTCGACGAGTGCTCCGCCATCGCGGTCCCCTGCCCGACCCACGTGTCGCGCAATGCCACGACGAAGCCCCTGAAAGCCGCCCGCTGACGATGGCATCGCACGTGCTTCGTCGACCCCGGGAGGAGACGGGAATCATGATTCACAATGCCGCCGAAGCACTCCGGGCTGCGCGGGGCGGAGCGATCTCCGGCGCGATCGCTGGAGGTCTGCTCACCACCATGATGACGGGGATGTCGATCGTGAAGGGCAACGACGTCTGGTACGGAATCAAGGGCGCCGCCGCTCCGTTCCTTGGCAATCGCGCGTTGATTCCAGGCTTCGACGCCTTGCCCGTCGTCCTCGGGCTCGCTTCGCACCTCGTCGTGTCCATGGCTTGGGGCGTGCTCTTCGGCCTCGCCGTCTTCAGGCTTCACAAGGGTGCGACGGTCGCCGCCGGCATCCTGTTTTCGTTCGTGGTGTGGGCGGGGATGTACTTCGTCGTACTGCCGGTCGTCGGCCTCGCGCACGTGGCGCACGAGGCCCCGATCGAGCGCGTCATCGTCTACCACCTCGTCTTCGCTGTGCCGCTTTCGGTCGCGTTTCTGCCGTTCCAGCCGCGGCCCGGCGAAAAGCTGGTATTCAAGCCTCGCCCGCGCTTGCAGCACACGCAGGTTCCGATGCGTCGCACGGGTTGATAGCGGAGTAGCATCGCGCCATCGCGCCATCGCGCCCGCGCGCGCCCCCCCGACCCGAAATTGAAAAGCTCTCCGCTGTTGCCCGACCCTCCGCCTCCGCCATCGCTTGCGCCGCCACGCGGCGCGCCCCAGCGCATCTGGGCCCTCATCGGCGCGCTCGCCATCGTGGTGGGGATTGGCGCTGTCGTGCGATGGCAATGGCGCCTCGCGGGCGAGCGCGAGGCAACCGCCGCGCAGGATCGCCCCGACGCGCCCCGTCGGTCACCACCATCGAGGTCGGCGAAGGTCTCCTCGATGGCGCCCGGGCGATCGAACCATGACGCTCGCGTCCGGCCTCCTCGCGCTGGAAGCCGACCTTCGCTACCCCGAAATGAAATAGTTCCCGTGGCTGCTTTCCCTACGGCCCACGCCTTCGCGCACCTCCGCATCGCCGGCCGCGTTACCGCGTCCGTCGCAAGGCTCGCTACCGGCCCCTTCGCCGGGCGGGGCTCGCACCCGCTGGACAATAAATAAACCGAGCGTCACGAGAACAAGGCATTCTCCTTCCCCTCGGAGCAGCCTTGCCCGGTCGCACCAAAATCCCTACTTGCCCCCAATCTCTACTTGCCCAATCACTGTCATTCGCTCGACGCCGCACCCCTACGGGCAGCGTTTTTTTTTCTCAATTGGCAGCAGTACTCACCGTCCTCGTGGCAGGCGTGTGGGGCGCATCAGCATCAAACTCTGGCGATACTGGACAAATTCGTGCTCGCTCTCGAGCGACGCGTTGCGCAGCCTGTTAGTTTGACTCCATGAGACTTGCTCCTCGCGCATTCAGCGCACCGGCCATCGTTGTCCTCGCTGTGTGCATCGCCTCCTGCGGTGACGACGAATCCAACGGTTCCGGAGGCGGAACACCGCCGAGCGGAGCCACCACCTCCGGCAGCGGCTCGACGTCGACCTCGTCGAGCGACTCGCCCGCGAGCACGTCGACCGGCACCGGAGGCGAAGGCGGCGATGGCGGCTCCGGGCAGGGCGGCAGCGGCGATGGCGGCGCGGGTCAGGGAGGCAGCGGCGGCGCTGGTGGTGGCGGTGACGCCGACATCGAGGCGGCTTGCGCGTCGGTTTGCGAGACTCGAACCGAGCTCGAGTGCGTCGACGACGAGGAAGCATGCACGGAAGGGTGTGTCGCCGAGTCCGACATCGACGACTGCCGCACCGAGCTCGTCGAGTACTACGAGTGCTTGGCGGAGTTCTCCGACAACTGCCCTACCGCGCCGGAGGAATGCTTGGACGAGGGCAACTCCCTCGAAGATTGCTTGCCTACGACGAAGAAATAGCCTCGGCCGACGGAGTGGAGGTCGACGCATTGGTGGTACGAAAACCGGATGCCACTTCCGGTCCATGACGGTCGTGGCGCGACGCTCAGGGAAACCAAATCCGATTTAGAACGCACCGGCATGAATCTGGCGATGCTGATGAATGCTGATGAACAGTCCGCCAATGGATTGACTCGCAATAGCGTTGGTCTTCTAGGAGTGTGTCGGGCAAACGTCGCGAGCAGGCCCGATAGCAAGGCGGGGGGGGGCGGCCGGAACCGTACTCCTGTACGCTGAGGACCGGTGGGCCCCCGGAAACGCAGCTAGCGGGCCGCGCAGCAGTTTGACCGACACACTCCTAGCAGTTGGCTAAGGCCATATTGTAGATGGGGTTTCGCCACGCCCTACCTCGACAGCGCCATCTCCGAGGCGTGGATCCCTGGACGTTCAGCCTCGATGCGGCCTTACGCGCACCGTCGACATCACGTTCATGAAGCTCTCGAGCGACTTGAGCCGCTCGGTCGGCGTCAGTCCGAGCGTGTAGCGAACGAGGGTCAGGTCGACCCCGTTCTCGTCGACCCGTGGCAGCTCGTCCGCGTTTGGCGTCACGTCGGTCGGTGGCTCCAGCTCGTCCATTTCGGCTCTCGGGAGCGTAGCATTGCGATCATCGGCCGCGCGCGACCCGCGCTCGCTCAGCCAGCGATGGGTTCGAGGCATGCGACCCCCAGGATGGGGTAGGTCAACGCCCTCTCATCTGAATCCGATTGCGTGGTGGCGAACGAGCGTAGGATCGCGGCGCGATGGCGAGCGTTGTGGATCGGCAAGATCGTGCCG
>Ga0105046_10009576_pt1 | contig 15145 bp, 18 predicted proteins | sample MAT03_FD_78385 | JGI IMG/M metagenome (GOLD analysis project Ga0105046, IMG submission 78385) | Freshwater microbial communities from Lake Fryxell liftoff mats and glacier meltwater in Antarctica - MAT-03 (megahit assembly) | ecosystem: Environmental > Aquatic > Freshwater > Ice > Liftoff...
CCGACCATCTGCCGGTCGCCACGGTGCGCGGGGTGTTGCAGGGCTACCGCGGTCGCTTTGCGGCGCTCCGAGACTCGGTCACCGAGACCGAGCCCACGTTCCGTGAGGACCTGCTGGGTGACATCGACGTGATCACCCTGCTCACCGAGCCGGTCACCGACCTGGCCGAGCGCTGGCGCCAGTGATCGCTCGGAAGGGCGGAGGGATTCTCCGGTGATCGGGATCGGGACCGACCTGGTCGACCTCGACCGCTTCCGTGACGCCATCGAGCGCACACCGGGCCTGGTGGCGCGCCTGTTCTGCGCCGACGAGCAGGCCTACGCCGAGCGCCGTCGCGATCCCACGGAACGCTACGCGGCCCGGTTCGCGGCCAAGGAGGCCGTGATGAAGGCCCTGGGCGTCGGCCTGGGCGCCTGCGAGTTCACCGACATCGAGGTGGTGCGCGACGACGACTCGGGGGCGCCGGCCGTCGCTCTGCACGGCCGCGCCGCCTCGCTCGCCGCCGAGCAGGGCGTCTCGCGCTGGCTGTTGACCCTGACCCATTCCGACACCACCGCCCACGCCATCGCCGTGGCCCTCTGATGATCCCTCAGATTCTCCGTTCTGGGTACTGGTATGTGTTCCTGGGAACACATACCAGTACCCAGAAGCAGGGATCTTGGGCGGCGGCGACGTGATCCCCGTCGTCACGCCGCAGGAGATGGGCGCGATCGATGCCGCGGCCGCCGAACCGGTCGAGGTGCTCATCAGACGGGCCGGGGCGGCGGTGGCGCAAGCCGCGGTCGAGATGCTCGGTGGCACCTACGGGCGACGGGTCGTGGTGCTGGCGGGCAAGGGCAACAACGGCAACGACGGCCGGGTGGCGGGCGAGATGCTGGCCCGCCGGGGCGTTCGGGTCGAGGTGGTGGCCGCCGGCGCCGCCCTGCCACGCCTGCCGGCTGTCGACCTGGTGATCGATGCCGCCTACGGCACCGGCTTCCGGGGCACCTACGACGCGCCGGACACGGGTGCTGCCAGGGTGCTGGCGGTCGACATCCCGTCCGGGGTCGACGGCCTGACGGGGGTGGCCGAGGGCCGGGTGCTGTCCGCCGAGCGCACGATCACGTTCGCAGCACTCAAGCCCGGCTTGTTGTTCCACGACGGTGCCCGCCTCGCCGGCGATGTCCGCACCGCCGACATCGGGCTCGACGTGTCGTCCGCCACGGTGCACCTGGTCGAGGCGTCCGATGTGGCGTCGTGGCTGCCCGCGTTGGCCCTCGACGCCCACAAGTGGCAGCGCGCGGTGTGGCTCATCGCGGGATCGCCGGGCATGACCGGCGCCGCCCACCTGGCCGCCCGGGCCGCCCAGCGGGTAGGAGCCGGCTACGTCCGGCTCAGCTCGCCCGGCGTGGGGGATGACCCACTCCGCCCCACCGAGGCCGTCGGGTTCCCGCTGCCCCCCGAGATCTGGACCCCCGACGTGGGCCACGACGCCCACCGGTTCGGCGCCTTCGTGGTGGGCCCCGGGCTGGGCCGGGGCGACGAGGCCTCCGCCGGCATCCGCCATCTCCTGCGCGAGCTGGCCCAACCCGTCGTGCTCGACGGCGACGGCCTGTCCCTGCTGGGCTCGCGAGCCGTCCGGACGCTGCTGGAGCGACGCGACCCACTTGTCCTCACCCCTCACGACGGCGAATTCGAGCGGTTGACCGACCACGCGCCCGGACCCGATCGCATGGCCGCGGCCCGCTCGTTCGCGACCGACTCGGGTGCGGTGGTCCTGTTGAAGGGCCATACCACCGTGATCGCCGATCCGGGCGGCGAGGTGCTGGTCAGCGCGACGGGGGACAGCCGATTGGCCACGGCGGGCACCGGTGACGTGCTGGCCGGCGTGATCGGCGCCCTGTGCGCCGCCGGTGTCGAACCGTTCCGGGCGGCGGCCGCCGGCGCATTCATCCACGGTGTCGCCGGCACCCTAGGCTGGCGGCGGGGCCTGGTGGCCGGCGACCTGGTCGACCGGCTGCCCGAAGCGATCGAGCTGATCGCCTCGGCCCACCCGCACTGACGCCCCACCCGCACTGACGCCCCACCACGACGCCCAACCCACAGGGACCCGCGATGTTGACCCAGGACCTGCCCGTACGTGACGTGATGACCATCGAGGTGGTCACGGTCGCCCCCGACCAGACCATCGAGACGGCCATGGCCCTCCTGGTCAACAGTGGAGTCGACGCCGCCCCGGTGGTCGATGCGAACGGCACCGTCGTCGGGGTCCTGTCGACCGGCGACCTGATCGTGCAGGACGCTCAGGTGCACGCGCCCACGGTGATCAGCCTGTTCGGTGCCTACATCGCGCTGCCGTCGTGGCGGAAGGAGTTCGAGGACGACTTCATGAAGGCGGTGGGCGCGGTGGTGTCCGAGGTGATGGACGACGAGCCCATCACCTGCGGCCCCGACGACACCGTCGAGGTGGCCGCCACCTTGATGCACGACCACGACGCCTCGCGGCTGCCGGTGGTGGAGGGCGGGCACCTCGTGGGCCTGATCGCCCGTGGCGACATCCTGCGGGCCATCGTGCACGGCGCCGGCGGCGGCCACGCCCCGGGGGCGACCGACGCCTGAGCCCGGCGCCCTCGGCCGGCACGGCCCGCCAGCTGGTCGGCCGGCGTGGGCCGAGGTCGACCTGGGAGCCGTCGCCCACAACGTGGCGGTGCTGGGCGCGCGGGTGGCGCCCGCGCAGCTCTGCGCGGTCGTCAAGGCCGGGGGGTACGGCCACGGCGCGGTGCCGGTGGCCCGCGCCGCCCTCGATGCCGGTGCCGCCTGGCTGGCCGTCGCCCTGGTCGACGAAGGCGTCGAGCTGCGTGCGGAGGGCATCGATGCCCCCGTGCTCGTGCTGTCCGAGCCCCGCCCCGCGGAGATGCCCCGGCTGGTGGAACACGACCTCACCGCCACCGTGTACTCCCCGGTCGGCGTCGCCGCTCTCGCCGACGCCGCCCGGACCGCCGGCACCATCGCAGGTGTGCACCTGAAGGTGAACACCGGCATGAACCGGGTGGGCGCCCAGCCGGACGATGTCTTGTCGCTCGCCCGTGCGGTGGCGGCCGACCCCGCACTGCGCCTCGATGCCCTGTGGACCCACTGTGCGGTGGCCGACGAGCCCGAGAACCCGTTCACCGCCGAGCAGCTGCGCCGGTTCCGGGCCGTCGTCGCCGACCTGGACGCCGCGGGCGTGCGGCCGCCGATGCTGCACGCGGCCAACTCGGCCGCCGGCCTGGTCGCCCCCGACTCCCGCCTCGACCTGGTGCGGGCGGGCATCGCCGTCTACGGCATCGACCCCGCCCCTGCCCTGGCGGGCGTCGTCGAGCTGCGGCCGGCGCTGTCCCTGCACGCCCACGTCACCCATGTGAAGCGGGTGGGCGCGGGCGAGCGGGTGTCGTACGGCCTGCGCCACGAGTTCGAGCGGGACACCACGGTCGCCACCGTGCCCCTGGGCTACGCCGACGGCGTGCCCCGCCGGCTGTCAGCGGTCGGCGGCGAGGTGCTGATAGGCGGTCGGCGGTGCCCGATCGTCGGCGTGGTGACCATGGACCAGCTCATGGTCGACTGCGGCGACGACCCGGTCGCCGTCGGCGACGAGGTGGTGCTGATCGGCATGCAGGGCGACGAGGCCATCACCGCCAATGACTGGGGAAGGCGCCTCGACACCATTGGTTACGAAGTGGTGTGCGGCATCGGCGCCCGGGTACCCCGGGTGTACGTCGACCAGGGCTGAACAGCGGCTTCTGGCACCGGATTTCGGGGTCAGGACCCCGAAATCCGGTGCCAGAACGAGGGGTTTGGGCTACTTGGCCGCGATCTGCTCGAGCAACTGCACCATCTTCTCGTCGTTGGTGGGCTCGGAGGGCTCGTCGCCCGCGGCGCGCCGGTCCTTCATATGGTTGATGGGCACCACGATGAAGAAGTAGACGGCCGCACCCACCAGCAACAGGTTGACCACGGCGGTGATGAACGCGCCGTAGCCGATGACGCTGTCGCCGATGGTGATGGTCAGGTCGTCGAAGCTGGGCTCACCGATGATGGCGGCGATGATCGGCATGAGGATCGAGTTGACGAGTGCGTCGACCACGGCCTTGAAGGCGAGGCCCATGATGAGGCCCACGGCCAGGTCGATGGCGTTGCCCTGGATGATGAACTTCTTGAAGCCGGCGAGCATGAGGCCCTCCCTTGTCGGCATCCGCACCGCGTCGCGGCACCCGCTCGACCGTAGACCTAAGTTCAGGGAGTGATCACCGAGCTGGCGGGAGTGTGGGCCGGGCACTGGACCGACGCCGTCGGCCGGACGGGATGCACGGTGGTGCTGTTCCCGGAGGGCACGATCGCGTCCGGCGAGGTGCGCGGCGGGGCGCCCGCCACCCGCGAGACGGCGCTGCTGGCGCCCGAGCGCCTGGTCGATCGGGTCGACGCGGTCGTGCTCTCGGGCGGTTCCGCCTTCGGGTTGGCCGCCGCCGACGGAGTGATGCGCTTCTGCGAGGAGCAGGGCAGCGGGTTCCCGACCGCCCACGGCAACGTGCCCATCGTCGTCGGCCTGTCGCTCTACGACCTGGGCGTCGGCGACCCGAAGGCCCGGCCGGGCGCCGAGCAGGGGTACGCCGCGTGCCTGGCGGCGTCGGCCGGCGCGCTCACCCTGGGCCAGGTGGGTGCCGGCACCGGCGCCACGGTGGGCACCTGGGCGGGTGTCGATGGCGCCCTGCCCGGCGGCCTCGGCGGCGCGGTGCAGCGCCAGGGCGACCTGGTGGTGGCCGCCCTCATGGCGGTGAACGCATCGGGCTGGGTCGACACGGGCGACGTGGCTCCGCGCCCCGGCGGTGGGGGACTGGCCACGAACACCACCATCGGGGTGGTGGCCACCAACGCCCGCCTCGACAAGGTGGGCTGCCACCTCATGGCCCAGTCGGCGCACGACGGCCTGGCCAGGGCCCTGGTGCCGGCACACACCCGGTTCGATGGCGACGCCGTGGTGGCCGCCTCGGTGGGCCCCGACGCCGATCGGGTGGAGGCCCAGGTCGATCACGTCCGCTGGCTGGCCATGACCACCGTCGAACAGGCCGTCCGCGCCGTCGCCACCATCCCCCCGCGCTGAGCGCCACCCCGAAATCCCCGTTCCGGGTACTCGTATGTGTTCTCGGCAACACATACGAGTACCCAGAACCGTTGGCTTCTAGCCTGACGGGGTGATCGAGGTGGCCACGACGTCGGCAGAGGGCACACGCGCCGTAGCCGGCGCTGTCGCCGCGCTGGTGGTTGCCGGCGACCTGCTGGTGCTGGCCGGTGATCTGGGGGCGGGCAAGACGGCCTTCACCCAGGGCCTCGGCGCTGCGCTCGGCGTCACCGAGCCCATCACCAGCCCCACCTTCACCCTGGCCCAGCGCTACCAGGGCCGGCTGCGGGTGCACCACCTCGACGTCTATCGGCTGGACAGCGTGGACGAGGCGGCCGACCTGGACATCGGCGAACTGCTCGACGACGACGCCGTCACGGTCGTGGAGTGGGGCGACACCATCCTGGGTGCGCTGCCGGCCGACTACCTGGAGGTGCGCTTCACGTTCGGCGACGGCGACGACGACCGCATGGTGACCTTCGCCGTCGTGGGACCCGGTTGGGCACCACGCTTCGGTGCGCTGGCCCGGGCAGTGGACGAGGTGGGCCCGTGCTGATCCTGGGCATCGACACCGCCACCGACCAGGTCAGCGTCGCCCTCGGCGGTCACGAGGGCGTGCTGGGCTCGGTCACCCTCGCCAAGGGCCGGCGCCACGCCGAGACCCTGGTCCCGGCCATCGCTTTCCTCCGTCAGCAGACCGGCATCGGCCTCGACGAGCTGGGCGTGGTGGCGGTCGACGTGGGACCCGGGCTGTTCACCGGCATGCGCGTCGGCGTGGCCACCGCCAAGGCGATGGCCTACGCCCTTCGGGTCCCGGTGATCGGCGTGCCCAGCCTCGACCTGGTGGCCTTCCCGCTCCGCCTCACCTCGCGGCTCATCGTCGCCGCCGTCGATGCCCGGCGGGGCGAGCTGTTCCACGCCTTCTACCGACCCGTGCCCGCCGGCGTGCAACGGGTGACGCCTCACCAGGTGGGCACCCCCCAGGAGCTGGCGGCCGAGATCGTGGCCACGGGCGAGGAGTGCCTGCTGGTGGGCGACGGCGCCCGTCGCTACGCCGACGAGTTCGAAGGGCTCAGCCGGGTGCGGGTGGCCGACCAGGAGTTCGCCCACCCCAGCGCCGCGTCGCTGGTGCAACTGGCCCATGCCCAGGCGCTGCGCGAGGAGTTCGTCAAGCCGTGGGAGCTCGAGCCGCTCTACCTGCGCAAGCCCGATGCGGTGGCGAACTGGACGACGCGTGCCGGCGGAGGGAAGGCGTGACGGTTCCCGCCGACTCGCCCCTGACCGAGGCCGCCGCGCGCTCGCCTGGGCCCGCGCCGGGGCCCGCACCGGGCCTGCTGTCGACGCCGCCGGTCGGTCCGATCGAGATCGTGCCCATGCGGCGCCGTCACCTGCGCAGCGTGATCCGCATCGAGGTGCAGTCGTACCCGCGGCCGTGGTCGCTGGGCTTGTACCTCAGCGAGCTCGCCCTGGGCGGCCTGCGCTTCTACATCGTCGCCCGTCGGGCGGGCGAGGTGGTCGGCTACGGCGGGGTCATGTACATCGGGCCCGACGCCCACGTCACCACGTTGGCGGCGGCCCCGGAATTCCAGCGCCAGGGCATCGGCGGCCGGGTGCTCTGGCACCTGGCCCGGGCGGCGGTGGCCCACGGTGCCGAGAACCTGACCCTGGAGGTGCGGGTGTCGAACGGCGCCGCCATCGAGCTCTACCGCCGCTTCGGGTTCGTGCCCGCCGGCGTGCGCAAGAACTACTACGCCGAGATCAAAGAGGACGCCCTGGTGATGTGGGCCAACGACATCGGCGCGCCCGAGTACGGGGAGCGTCTCGACCGGCTGGCGGCCGAGCTCGACCTGATCCCCGGTAAGGCCGCACCGGGTGCCGCCGGCGCGACGACGGAGGCACCGTGATCGATGGAGGCACCCGTGTTCTCGGGATCGAGACCTCATGCGACGAGACCGCGGCGGCCGTCCTGCGCGGCCCGCGTGACGTGCTGTCGTCGGTGGTCAGCAGCCAGGTCGACCTGCACGCCCGGTACGGCGGTGTGGTCCCCGAGATCGCGGGACGGGCCCACGTCGAGCTCGCGGTGCCCGTCGTGGCCGAGGCCATCGTCGCCGCGGGTCTCCGAGACGGCGAGATCGACGCAGTGGCGGCCACCGTCGGCCCCGGCCTGATCGGGTCGCTGCTGGTCGGTGTCGGCACGGCCAAGGCCCTCGCCCTCACCTGGGGCGTGCCCTTCGTGGGCGTCAACCACCTCGAGGCCCACCTCTACGCGGCGTCGCTCGAGTCGCCCGAGGTCGAGCCGCCCATGGTCACGCTGCTGGTGTCGGGCGGGCACACGATGCTCGTGTCGATGGAGGCCCACGGCCGCTACCAGGTGATGGGCTCGACGGTGGACGACGCCGCCGGCGAGGCCTTCGACAAGGTGGCCCGCTACCTGGGCCTGGGGTACCCGGGTGGCCCGTTGATCGACCGCCTGGCCACCGAAGGCGATCGCGACGCCATCGCCTTCCCCCGGGCCATGCGTCACGACGGCCTCGACTTCTCGTTCAGTGGCCTGAAGACCTCCGTCGTCAACTACGTGCGCAAGCACCCGGACGTCTCGCTGCCCGATGTCGCGGCGTCGTTCCAGGAGGCGGTGGTCGACATCCTGGTGGCCAAGACCCGTGCCGCGGCCGACCAAGCAGGCGTCGACACGCTGTGCCTGGGTGGCGGCGTGGCCGCCAACTCTCGCCTGCGAGAGGCCTTCCTGGCCGCCTGCGAGGCCGACGGCCGCCGCGGCTACGTGCCCAGCATGGCCATGTGCACCGACAACGCGGCCATGGTGGCGGCGGCGGGCTGGTGGCGCCTCCACCTCGACGGCCCCAGCCCCCTCGACATCGGCGCGAACCCCTCCCTGCGTTTGTGAAGTCCCGGGGGTCGGCGTAGCATTAGCAGTCGGCACCCGAGAGTGCTAAGACCAGGCGAAGCAGCCGTCAACGAAGACACAGGGAGTTACCCGCATGAACCTCCAGCCCCTCGACGATCGGATCGTCGTCAAGCCCGGCGAGTCCGAAGAGACCACCGCCAGCGGTCTGGTCATCCCCGACACCGCCAAGGAGAAGCCCCAGCAGGGCGAGGTCCTGGCCGTGGGCCCGGGCAAGCGCTCGGACAACACCGGCGAGATCATCCCCATGGACGTGAACGTCGGCGACACCGTCGTCTACAGCAAGTACGGCGGCACCGAGATCACCTCCGAGGGCGCCGACCTGCTCATCCTCTCTGCTCGCGACGTGCTCGCGATCGTGAAGTAGCGGCCCATGTCGAAGATCTTGAAGTTCGACGAGGAAGCCCGTCGCGGCCTCGAGGCCGGCGTGAACAAGCTGGCCGACGCGGTGAAGGTGACCCTCGGCCCCAAGGGCCGCAATGTGGTGCTGGACAAGAAGTTCGGCGCCCCCACCATCACCAACGACGGCGTGTCCATCGCCCGTGAGGTCGAGTTGGAGGACCCGTTCGAGAACATGGGTGCCCAGCTCGTCAAGGAAGTGGCCACCAAGACCAACGACATCGCGGGTGACGGCACCACCACCGCCACCGTGTTGGCCCAGGCCATGGTGAAGGAAGGCCTCCGCAACGTGGCCGCCGGCGCCAACCCGATGAGTCTCAAGAAGGGCATCGAGAAGGCCGTCGCCGCGGCCGTCGAGTCGCTGGCCGATCAGGCCAAGGAGATCGACGCGAAGTCGGAGATCGCCCAGGTCGCCGCCATCTCGGCCGCCGATCCCGCCATCGGCAAGGTCATCGCCGACGCCATCGACAAGGTGGGCAAGGACGGCGTGGTCACGGTCGAGGAGTCCAACACCTTCGGCATGGACCTCGACTTCACCGAGGGCATGCAGTTCGACAAGGGCTACCTGTCGCCGTACTTCGTCACCGATGCCGAGCGCCAGGAAGCGGTGCTCGACGACCCGTACATCCTGTACATGAACGGCAAGATCGCCTCGGTGCAGGACCTCCTGCCCGTCCTCGAGAAGGTCATGCAGAGTGGCAAGCAGCTGCTCATCGTGGCCGAGGACGTCGAGGGCGAGGCCCTCGCGACGCTGGTGGTCAACAAGATCCGGGGCACGTTCCACGCCGCCGCGGTGAAGGCTCCCGGTTTCGGTGAGCGCCGCAAGGCGATGCTGCAGGACATGGCCGTCCTCACGGGCGGCCAGGTGATCTCGGAAGAGATCGGCCTGAAGCTGGACAACACCACGCTCGACCTGATGGGCCATGCCCGCAAGGTCATCATCACCAAGGACACCACCACCATCGTCGATGGTGGCGGCGCCAAGGCCGATGTCGACGGCCGGATCGCCCAGATCCGCCGCGAGATCGAAGAGAGCGACTCGGACTGGGACAGCGAGAAGCTCCAGGAGCGTCTCGCCAAGCTGGCCGGCGGCGTCGCCGTCGTGCAGGTCGGCGCGGCCACCGAGGTGGAGCTGAAGGAGAAGAAGCACCGCATCGAAGACGCACTGTCGGCCACCCGTGCCGCCATCGAGGAGGGTGTGGTCGCCGGAGGCGGCACCGCCCTCATCCGTACGATGGAGTCCGTCGAGAAGGTGATGAAGAAGCTGAAGGACGACGAGGCCACCGGCGCCCGCATGGTGTTGCGCAGCCTCGACGCCCCGGCCCGCCTCATCGCCGAGAACGCCGGCCACGAGGGTTCGGTCGTCGTCCGCCAGACGGCGGGCGAGGTCGGTGCCATCGGTTTCAACGCCGCCACCGGCGAGTTCGAGGACCTGATGAAGGCGGGCGTCATCGACCCCGCCAAGGTCACCCGTGCGGCGCTGCAGAACGCAGCGTCGATTGCGGCCATGCTGCTCACCACCGAGGCCCTCGTGGCCGACAAGCCCGAGGACGAGTCGGCCATGCCGGCGATGCCGGGCGGCGGGGGCATGGGCGGCATGGGTGGCATGGGCGGGATGATGTGAGCCCTGGGGTGCCACTTCCCGTCTGGCGGCGCTGACCGCCCGGCGGGTCCTGACCCCGATCCGGTATCCGAAGATCGGCCCGAAAGGCATGGGCCGATCTTTCGGACCTTCCGGATCGGCGCCACCCCCCGGGCTATCGCTCGGGGGCAAACGGCACCCCATCCCATCTGGAATCGGAAGAGCGCCGGCCTGGCGGCCGGCGCTCTTCGGGTTTTGGCACGACTTCAGGTTTGGCTGATGGCGAGGGCGGCGGCGGCGATGGTGAGTTGCAGGGTGACCAGGGCGATGAACATGCGGTTCAGGGTCTGGTGCATCTCGGCCCGCGAGTTGGCCACGTCGGTTCGGACGTCGGCGACTTCGTTGCGGACCGAGGCGATCTCGTTGCCGACCGAGGCGAGTCCTGTGGTGAGGTCACTGCGGACGTCGGCGAGTCCTGTGGTGAGGTCGTTGCGGACGTCGGCGAGTCCTGTGGTGAGGTCGTTGCGGACGTCGGCGAGTCCTGCCGTCATCTCGTTGCGGACGTCTGCCAGTCCTGTGGTGAGGTCGCTTCGGACGAGCGTCACTTCGAGATGGAGGTGTTCCTGGGTCGCGGGTTCCTCGGTATCTCGGGAGGGGAAGTTGGACAACACGGCGGCGGTTTCCTCCTCTCCGATGATGGGGCTGAGCCTGCGGAAGATCGAATGGCGGAGCTTCTCCGAGAGGGCCACTGGGGTCTCCATGGTCGTGGGATCTGACTCGGGGAAGTCAGCGGCAGCGTACGCCGCGGAGCTGGCCGGCGTCTACGGTCTTCATCCATGGAGACCGAGACTGCTGAGATCGAGATTGCTGCTTCGCCCGCGGATGCGTGGGTCGTGGTGGGGGACTTCGGGGGGATCGGGTGGATGCCCGGGATCGACAGCGTCACCGTGGACGGCGACGTGCGCACCATCGCCATGATGGGCATCGAGGTCAAGGAGCAGTTGGTGACTCGTGACGACGCCGCCCGGACGATCACCTACGCCATCACCGAGAGCCCGATGGCGCTCGAGTCGCACGAGGCCACCATCACCGTGCACGAGGCCGGCGACGGCTCGCGGGTGACGTGGGAGGTGTCGGTGGCGCCCGAGGGCGCGGCGATGTTCAAGGACATCTACCAGGGCTCGCTGGGCGCTCTCAAGGACCGCCTGGAGGGCTGACGCCGTCCGCGGTCGGTGGGTGGTAGTGAGTCTCGTCGAGTAGCGGCAGCATCATGATCTGCAGGACGATGACGGCCAGCGGCAGGCCGTAGCTGTCAGTCAACCGCTCGGCGTCGCGCAGTCGCCTCCCGGCGTGTTGGAAGCACACACCGGTACGATCGACGGTCATGGATCCGCGCCCCCCACCTGACCCGGCCAAGCTCTTGGCGTTCTGGATGGAATGGGAGAAGGGCGACACCACCCCGGGCACGGTCATGAAGAACCTGAAGGTGGGCGGCCTGCGCGAACTGCTCGAGGCCATGGTCGAGCCGCCCACGCCTTGAGCCCGAGGGGCGAGGGCGGGTCACGGGGCGGGTCGCAGGTGATCCCCCGGCCCGCAGGGGTGCGACCCGGTGGTCCGCCGCCGTGGGCGGCGCTGCCTCCGGAGGCCCACCATGTCCCTGCGGCCCAAGTGGTCGAAGCGGTGCGCACGCTGGGGGAGCCCAACCCCATCCCGGGCGGCGCCCCACCCGGTGCCCGGCCGTCGGCGGTCCTCATCGCCCTCTACGACGAGGGCGATGGTGCCGTGGTGGTGCTCACCCGCCGTGCGCAGCACCTGCGCACACACAAGGGCGAGGTCAGCTTTCCCGGTGGGCGTCAGGAGGCGGGTGAGTCACCGCAACAGACCGCGCTACGGGAGTCCCACGAGGAGACCGGGCTGTCGCCGGCCGACGTCGACCTGGTGGGCGAGCTCGACCCGCTCGCCACCTTCTCCAGCGGGTCGCTGATCGTGCCCTTCGTGGGCCTGCTGGCTCAGCGCCCCACACTGGTGGCCGAGGAAGCAGAGGTCGAGGCCATCCTGCACGTTCCTCTGGCCGACCTGCTCGACGCCGACGCCTATCGGGAAGAGCTCTGGTTGTTCGCTGACGGCTACCACCCGTTGCACTTCTTCGAGATAGTGGGCGACACCGTCTGGGGCGCCACCGCCCGCATCCTGCACCAGCTGCTGTCGATCACCACCGGCACGGGTCGATGACGACGGAGGTTCCTCGCAGCTTCCACATGACGCCTGACGAGTTCCGGCGCCAGGGTGCCGAGGTCATCGAGTGGATCGCCCGGTACATGGAGCAGGTGGAGGACTACCCCGTGCTCTCCTCGGTGGAGCCGGGTGAGGTGCGGGAACAGCTCCCGGCCACACCTCCCGAGCACCCCGAGCCCTTCGAGGCGGTCATGGCCGATCTCGATCGCGTCATCCTGCCCGGGGTCACCCACTGGCAGTCGCCCAACTTCTTCGCCTACTTCCCGGCCAACACGTCGGGGCCGTCGATCCTGGGAGACCTCCTCTCGTCCGGCCTCGGCGTCCAGGGGCTGCTCTGGGCCACCCGCCCCGCCTGCACCGAGCTCGAGACCCTGGTGCTGGACTGGGTGGTGGACCTCCTCGGCCTCCCCGAGCGGTTCCTCTCGACCGGCGACGGCGGGGGGGTGATCCAGGACTCGGCCTCGAGCGCCACGCTGTGCGCCGTGCTCGCAGCCCGGCACCGGGCCGCCCCCGACAACGATCTCGCCGGTCTGGTCGCGTACACCTCGGAGCAGGCCCACTCGTCGGTGGAGAAGGACGTGCGGGTCGCCGGCCTGCCGGCCTCGTCGCTGCGCACCATCGAGGTGGACGAGCGGTTCGCCCTGCGTCCCGAGGCACTGGCTGCGGCCGTCGAGGCGGACCTGGCGGCCGGTCTGCGGCCGTTCTTCGTGTGCGCCACCGTCGGGACCACCTCCTCCACCGCCATCGACCCGGTCCCCGCCATCGCCGACGTGTGCGAGCGCCATGGGCTCTGGCTGCACGTCGATGCCGCGATGAGTGGCTCGGCGGCGGTTGTTCCCGAGCTGCGCTTCGTCAACGACGGGCTCGATCGGGCCGACAGCTACTGCTTCGACCCCCACAAGTGGCTGTTCACCAACTTCGACTGCGACTGCTTCTACGTGGCGGACCGGTCGGCGCTGATCGGCGCCCTGTCCGTACTGCCCGAGTACCTCCGCAACGCCGCCTCCGAGCAGGGTGCCGTCATCGACTATCGGGACTGGCACGTGCCGCTGGGTCGGCGCTTCCGGGCCCTCAAGCTCTGGATGGTGATTCGCCACTACGGCGCCGAGGGGCTCCGTCACCACATCCGGCGCCATGTGGCGCTCACGCAGGAGCTGGTGGCCTGGATCGAGGCGGACGACCGCTTCGAGTTGGCCGCACCGGCGCCGCTGAACCTGGTGTGCTTCCGCCACGTCGGTGGCGACGAGGTGAACCAGCGCCTGCTCGACGAGCTGAACGCGTCGGGCGCGCTGCACCTGACCCATACCCGGCTCGACGACCGGCTCACCCTGCGCCTGTCGATCGGCCAGACCCACACCGAACGCCGCCATGTCGAGGCGGCGTGGGATCGGATCCGCACACTCGCATGACCGCTGCCGCCTGAGGGTGGCAGGTACCGTTGTACCCATGCCGGTGACCGTGACCTTCGAGGGCGACGACCATGCCCACGTGGTGAACCAGGTGCAGGAGTGGCTCGAGACCGTCGAGGCCGAGCCCGAGGGCCAGCTTTCGCCCGCCGAGGCCATCGCCCAGGGGGCCGAGGTCACCAAGGACGCGCTGCGCATCATCGCCCAGGCCGCACCGGGGGCCATCGCCCAGAACGAGGTGTTCCAGCGCCTCACCGGCATGGGCTACAAGGCCACCGACGCCACCAAGAACGCGCTGATCAGCGGGGTGGGCGCCATCGAGGACGCCACCGGCGGCGGCGTCGTGAAAGAGGTGCGCGACACCGGCCGCGGCGCGATCTACGAGATGAACGTGGCGGTCGCCAAGCAGATCCTCAAGCAACTCCACGGAACCTGAGCGCTGACCCTGCCGAGACGGGTCAGCTACCCGGGTTCCCTACTTCCGCTCGAAAGCCTTCGCAGGTCGGGGGCTATGTCGTCCCAGATGGCATTGGCGACGAGGCGAGCGCCCTCCTCATTGGTATGAGCGCCATCGATGTAGACCTCGTCCTCACGACCGTCGAGCACCGCAGAGATGTCGCCCACGTCGTCGGGCAAGGCCGCCAAGACCGGGGAAGGCCACCCTTCGCGGCGCGGTTGCCAGAAGAATCGGACCTGCTCATCATTGCTGTTGGCCAACTCACGGATGAGTGCGACGCTCCTACCGTAGATGTCGAGCGCCGACGCGGCCTGTTGCTCGGGAGGAGCTTGGGAGGCACTGGCACCCGGCAACACCTGTTCTTCGCCGCGGAGGCGGTCGATCAGGCGGAGGGAGGCGCTGTTTCGGCGATAGGTATCGCGCAGGTCCCGGAGTGTTCCTCCCCAAGCTGGCGGGACCTCATGCTGCTCCTGAAAGTCGTCGGCCATTTCTCGCAAAGCGGCCGCTCCGTAGTGGGTGGGGTGCTGCGATTGCTCGAAGGACTGAACAATGAACTCGTTGAACCCGTCGTACATAACTACGAGATCGAATGTCCTGCCTTCGGCAAGTTGGCGCTCCAGGTATTGAAATTCCTGCCACGAAACCCAGGACGGATAGCCGAAGTTGTGCACTTCGACGGCGATCCCCGAGTCCTCTGCCAACTTGGCCACTTCAGAAGGAATGGTGTGCTCGTCCCGCTGACCGACGCCGAACATCGTCGAACCGCCGAAGAATGCAACTTGGAGAGCCCCCGCACCACCTGCGTTCTGCGCGCGATATGAGATCCGCTCGCCTAGAGATGTGTTGATGAAGTCACCCTCGAAATCGCGAAATCCCTGAACGAGATATGGCACATATTCCGCTCTTGATGACTCGAAGGCGGTCATTTCATCGGCGTACCCATCGGCCCAAGGCTCATCTCGGATGGCCGGAGCCGCCATGTAGCCGTGCACGGCGGTTTCGACGACCCGGA
>Ga0105046_10009578_pt1 | contig 15142 bp, 14 predicted proteins | sample MAT03_FD_78385 | JGI IMG/M metagenome (GOLD analysis project Ga0105046, IMG submission 78385) | Freshwater microbial communities from Lake Fryxell liftoff mats and glacier meltwater in Antarctica - MAT-03 (megahit assembly) | ecosystem: Environmental > Aquatic > Freshwater > Ice > Liftoff...
CCGGCGGCAGCGTCAGCTTCGGTACGCTCACCGTCACCTCCAACCTCCCGGCCATGCAAGCCCACAACCTGGTCATGCGCGCCCACCAGTTCATGGCGACCGTCAACGAGAGCATGTCCAAAGTGACCGTAAACTGGCCCGGTGAAGGCACCTTCTATTCGCCGATCTTCGACTCGATCACGCTCGAATCCGCCATGCCGTTCGGCGAAGAAGGCGCGATCTTCCACGAGTATGGCCACCACGTCCTCAGCACCAAGGCCGAAAGCCCCAGCCCGGACTACGACAACGGCGTCTGCGACCAGCCCGGCAACCCCGGCCACTGCCTCTTCGAACCCGAACTCGGCCGCATCTCCTGGACCGAAGGCTGGCCGAACTTCTTCGCCAACGTCCTGCACAGCCGCCACAACGCCGAAGACGGCTACGGCCAGACGATGATGCAGTTCGAGACCATCCCCGCGCTCGACTTTACGTCGAGCCAGTTGGACAACATCGAGGGCGTTATCGCCGGCGTCTTGATCGACATAGTTGACGACACCAACGACGACCAGGGCCCGCAAGGTCCCGGTCGCCGCGACAACCTGAACATGACCTTCGCCGATGTCTGGAATGTCATCCGGAACTTCGACCCGTCCGGTGACCTGTTCCACAACCACCCGACCTCAATCCACGAGCTGTTCGAAGGTTTTCGGGAAATGGAGTCCGGAAACATCAACAAGATCGCCGAGGTCTACCGCGAACACGGCATCGTCAAGGCCCAACCCGACGTCCGCGCCTCGGCGATCGAGAATCCGCCGACGCAGTTGCCCCGCGGCACGACGTTCAACCTGTCCAGCACGGTCCGCAACGATGGCGCCGAACGCGTCAACAACGCCTTCACCACGCGCTTCCAACTGGTCAACACCGTCAACGGCGCCACGGTCACAATCGGCACACGGACGACCGCCGCCAACATGTCCGCCGGAGCCGCCAGCACCGCCGCCGTCAACGTCACCGTGCCGGCAACGACGCCGCTGGGAACCTACCGCCTCCGGGCCTGCGCCGACTCCACCAGCATCGTCCCCGAGTCCGATGAAACCGACAACTGCCTCGACTCCGCCACCACGGCGAGGGTCCAATAGCTACTAATTCCGCAAAGTCACTGCCGGATCCAGGCGCGTCAGCGTCAGGGCCGGCAGCAGACTGGCGGCGCCAACCGCAACCAGCAGGACACCGGCGACGATCCCGTAAGTCAGCGGGTCAACCGCCGAGACTCCGTGAATCAAACCAGCCAGAACAGTGCGGCCCAGGTACAGCAGCGGGACGCCGGCGGCAACGCCGGTTAAAGCCCAAAGCAGCCCGGGCCGCATCGCTTTTTGGATCACCCCGGGAACGCTCGCGCCGAGCGCCATCCGGATCCCGATCTCGCGGGTTCGCTCGGCCACCGAACTCGCCACCAATCCGTAGACGCCGAGCACGCACAGCATCAGCCCCAGGCCGGACAACACTCCGAGCAGCGAGACCAGCAAACGCTGCATCCCTAGCGTTTTGCCCTTGATTTCGACGGGCGTCGTGAACTTCGACAGCGGCAGCATCGGGTCCAGGGTCTGCATGACCGACTCCAACTGCCGGGACAAAACTTCCGGCTGCATCCGGCTTCGAACGATCCAGGCCGGCGAGAACCACTGATGGACCATGGCGAAGCTGGTCATCTGCGTCACCGGGATGTAGGCGACCGGCTCAAACTCCAAGGGCGCCCCGCGTTCGGTGTTCCGCTGCGCGGTTCCGCCGGAGACGCCCACGATTCGCACCGGTTCTTTCCCGCCCAACCGAATGAACTCGCCGACAGCGTCGCGCCCATCGAGGAAACGGCGGACGAAGGTCGCATTCACTACGGCCACCTTCTCCGTCGTTTCCGTATCCGACTCCTGCAAGCCGCGTCCGCGTAGGAGCGGAATCCGCAAGGTTCCGAGATAGGAGGGCGTGGCGTAGACGAGATTGGTGCTGCGCCAGCGTTCGCCCGGGACGGGCTGCGCGCCCACACGCACGCCCTGGTTTAGTTGCCGCTCGAATGGAACCGTCAATCCGGCTGCCGCGCCTTCCACGCCAGGCACGGCCTGGATCCGGGTAATCCCCTCCCGGAACAACCGCCGAACCTTTTCCGCCGCATCGTAGCGCGCATCCTGCAGCGAGATACGGGCAATTACAAGGTTCTCGGGATCGAATCCACCCTCAATATTCCAAAGTGTCAGGAAGGTCCGGCCCAACAACCCCGCGCCGACCAGCAAGGGTAAAACGAGCGCCATCTGACCGGCGACGAGCAAGCCCAGAGGGAACGTCCGCCGCTTGCGGGTTACGCTCTGCCAGGCCGGCAGGATACCGGCAATCAACCCGGCTCCAAGCGTGCACGCCAAGCCAACCGACAGCGCACGGCCGTCGATGGCCGCGCTATCGACAAGGCCGAACATCTTGTCGTTCAACCAGCGGAGGCCGTCTAATGCGCCGAAGGCAAGCGGCACGGCCAATGCTCCGCCAATGGCCACTAACACCATGCTGTCCAGGAGCACATCCCGAAAGACCTGCCCGCGCGACGCGCCTAACGCCATGCGCGTCGCCAGTTCAGCCGCTCGTCCGCTTTGGCGCGCCAACAGCAGCCCGCCCACGTTGATCGCACCGATGAGCAGCACTGTCAAGACCGCACCCAACAGGAGCAACAACGGCTTCCGTAGATCGGAGGTGCGGCCCTCGAGCAGTGGCTGGAGCTTGAAGTTGGGCACCCAGACCGTTCCATCCCGCGCCGGACGCGGAGCCGGAAGGGCGCGTGAAATAGTGTTCAGCTCGCCAGTCGCGCCGGCGATCGAAACACCCGGTTTCAGCCGGATCATGGCCTGATAATTACTGCCTTCTCCTTCGCCGCGGATCGACGGTTTGAGCGGAGTCCAGAGGTCAACATTGACTCCGCTCCGGAAGCCGGCGGGCATCACGCCGACGACGGTATAGGGCTCTCCGCGGAGCAACAGTTTTTGGCCGACGACATCCGGCGAAGTTCCGAAGACGCGCCGCCGCAAGGAATCGCTTAGCACAACGGCGCGCGGTCCGTTCTCGCTGTCCTCCTCGCGCGTAAAGCTCCGGCCAAACGCGGGGAGAACGCCGAGGACGCGGAAGAAGTCCGCGCCGACGCGCTGCTGCTGCACGAAGAAGGCCCGGTCACCGGCGCCGCAGTTCACGCCAGCCGTCCATTCGGAATAGACGGCCGGATCCACTAATGTGGCGTTGTCCCGAAGCGTCTCCCATTGGGCGCCAGTCAGCACCTGCTCGAGCGCCGCCCTTCCTGCAGTCTCGAAGGACATGGAGATGTAAGCCAACCGGTCTGGCTCGGGATACGGCAGCGGCTTGAAGAAGGCGACGTCGATCAACGCGAAGATCGCGGTGGTCACGCCGACGGCGAGCGCGATGACCACGGCCACCGTGGCCGTAAAGCCGGGCGACTTCCGGGCGCGCCTTAGTGCGAATCGCAGATTGCGGAGAACCGAATCGAGGCTGTTCCAGCCCCACATTTCACGGGTCCGCTCCATCGCCAGCGCCGGACTCCCGAAGGACCGGCGGGCGGCGTTGCGCGCCGCGTCAGGCGGCAGACCCTGTTCGAACAACTCGTCGGCCTCCATCTCCATGTGGGCCCGCAGTTCGCGCGCCAGTTCGTCGTCCCGATCCTTCCTAGTCATACAGGCCGCATCACCTTTCCGATAGCCGCTACCAGTTGTGTCCACTTGTTCTGCACGGCGACGAGTTGCTTCTTGCCCGACGGAGTCAGCAGATAGTACTTCACTTCCCGGTTCTTGCCGGGCGCCTTGTCCCACTTGGTGGTGACCCAACCCTGGCGCTCCAGGCGGTGCAGTGCAGGGTAGAGTGACCCATGCTCAACCAGGAACGCCTCCTCGCTTGTCCGCTGAATGCTCTTGGCGATGGCGTGACCATGGCAGGGGCCAAATAGAAGGGTTTGGAGCACCATCATATCCAGCGTCCCCTGCATCAACTCGACGCGCTCGTTGTCCGGTTTGTCCATCTTGATAGTAGAGAGTCTACTATATTCCAGCGAGATTCGGCCAGACCTTGTGAAAGCCTTGCTCGACGGCCCAGACGTCGAGCGCCAACTGGGCCAGTTCGTCGATTTCCGGGATCGCCCCCAGGTCCTTTTCGGGCGAGACCAAGTGGATGTACGACTGGCAGCTTGAGCAGGTTTGGGTTTGAACGTGCGGCGAGCCTTCGGCCGAATAGAAATTGACCTTTTCGGCATCGGCTTCGCCACACTCCGGACAGGTCGCGCGACGGAAGGGCCACTCCTGCCGGCACAGAGAACAGGCCAGGAAGAGGGCGTCTCCGTTGCCCGAGGGCCGCAACACTCCCAACTGCGGTGCGTGGCCGCAGCGCGGGCATTCGTTCGGCGCGGCGCCGGGCATCGTTAGCGGTGCGTGACGGGCCCAGGCTTCCAGCGCCATTCGCGCGAAGAAACTCGATGGCGCAAACGGATTCGGGCTGTTGTAGTAGGCCGCGACATCGGGGACGGCGTCACGCAAAGGCTCCGGGGCCTTGTCGCGCAAGGTCGCGTGCAGCCGTTGCGCTAAGGCCGGAACATCCTCAAACGCGGGCTGAACTTCGCCGACGAACTCGTAGGCCGCCGCGACGAGTTCCAGGACCTCGGCCGCCTGTGGATGCCGTGCAGCCAGAAACCGCGCGCGAGCGGCCCTCAACGGCCGCCCATCTCGCGGAACCACTTGCCGTGGTGCGATCGCGCCCAGCCCTCGCTTACGCGGCCGCTGACCATAGCGCCGATGGAACCTGGCACGGCCAGAGTGCTCATGTAGAAGTGCACCATGATGCCGCCGATGGAGACGGCGGCGCACACGGGATGGAGGAGGATCGCTATCAGCCGCAGACTCCGCGGCGCAACTTCCGGGAACCAGATCACCACGCCCGACAGCAACAGGAAGAAGGCGCTGGCCGATTGGAGCCAGAACATCATCTTCTGCCCGGCGTTGAACCGGCCACTCTCGGGAATCCCGGCTTCCAGATTCTGCGCGTAGAGATGACTCTTGGCCAGCCAGACTTGGTCATCCGCGTCGAGTTGCATTTGCCGGGCCCACCGTTTGAACATTACGCCGAGTGCTATCGCGAAGAACAGCCCAGCCCACGGATGCCACGCCCGAACGGTTTCGCCGCCACCGAAGACGCCGGAGAGCCAGAACATCCGCGGGGACCAGAGCGCCAATCCGGTGAAGGTTGCGTAGAGGAAGCAAATCGCCGAGGTCCAGTGCGACGCCCGCTCGGCGAACGAGAACCGTTCAATGGACTTCGTCATCGTGCGTCTCCTTCGGCCCGAATTTCAGGTAATGCAATAGCGCGCCGACCGCGGTCCCGAGGAACGCCGCGTTGGCTACCCACTTGAGCGGCCCCTTCCATAGCGAGACGGTCCAGGGAATCCGCGGATCCTTCGGCAACCCGTATTTCTCGGGCTCCGAGGCATGTTTCAAAACGTAGATCACGTTCGTTCCGCCCACTCCGGGGCCATCGTAGAGGCCGGCGTCCTTGAAGCCATCGTCTTTCAACTCGGCTGTTCGGACATTCGCCAACTGCACCAGATCTGTCCTCGAACCAAACGTCAGGCAGTTTGTCGGGCAGGTTCGGATGCAGGCCGGAGTCATGCCGGCGGCCACGCGGTCCGAACAGAGCGAGCACTTGTAGACCTTCTTCGATACCGGGCTAAGGCGCGGAACGTCGAACGGGCAACCGGTGATGCAATAGCCGCAGCCGATGCAGTTGTCCTGATTGAAGTCGATGATGCCGTTGGGAAGTTGGACGATGGCGCCGGGGGCGGGACAGGCTTTCAGGCAGCCGGCGTCGGCGCAGTGCATGCACTGGTATTTGGCCATTAGCCAACTGTTGACGCCATCATCGACGTGTTCGTTGAACTTGATGAGGTTCCAGAAATTGGCGGTGAGATCCGGCTGCGTCTGGTAGGTGTTGTTGAACACGCCGAGCGTGAACTCCTGGTCGTTCCACTCCTGGCACGCCACTTCACACGCCTTGCAACCGATGCACAGCGAGGTATCGATCAGCTTCGCGACGGTGGTGGCCGGCATGGTTATAGCTTCTCCACATTGACCAGAAAGCCCTTATATTCAGGGGTTCCGGAATTCGGATCGAACACTGACGGCGTCAGGTTGTTGACGAGGGGACCGCGAACGCGGCCGACGTAGCCCCAGTGAATCGGAATGCCCACATGGTAGACGGTGCGCCCGCTTACTGTGAGCGGCCGCATGCGCTGGGTGACCATCGCCGGGCCCTCGACTTTGCCGCGCGCCGACGAGACGCGGACGAGATCGCCGCCCTTGATTCCCTTTTCCTTGGCTAGCGCTTCGGGGAGTTCCACGAAGAAGTTGCTTTGCAGTTCGCTGCCGCTGGTGATGTGTTTTGTCCAGTAGTGAAAATGCTCGGTGAGCCGGTAAGTGATGGCGACGTAGGGGTATTTGTCGGGCGTGCCCATTGAATCGGCGCTGCTGGTCATTACTGGCGCGCAGGGGTTGGACGAAGCATTGGGATGGAGCGCGTTTTTCACGGGCGACTCCATAGGCTCGTAATGTTCCGGAAATGGCCCTTCGACCAATTCGTTGGTGTAGAATTTGGCCACGCCTTCCGGCAGCATGATGAAGGCGCCGTACTCGTGAGGATCTGAGTCCGCCTTGGTATCCGGGGTGTCGCCAGTCCAGCGGGAGCCATTCCAGCGGATGGATGCATGGTTTTCCGACCAGGGTTTGCCATCGGCATCGTTTGAGGCGCGATTGTACAGGATACGGCGGTTGGCGGGCCAGCTCCAGGCATAGTTCGGGAACAGGCCGAGGCCAGTGGGATCCTCCTGGCCGCGGCGCGCCATTTGGTTACCCGCCTCAGTCCAGGAGCCGCTATAGATCCAATTGCCGCAGGACGTACTGCCATCGTCCTTCAGCGCCGCGAAGCCTGGCATTTGGGCGCCGGTGACGACGTCGCGGCCATTCACTTCGCGCGCCACTTCTTCCAATGAGGGGGTCAACGGCTGGGCATAGTTCCACTGCATGGCCATCAGCGATTCCTCGCCCTTGCCTCCCTCTTTCTCATAGAGGGCGCGAACGGCCAGGAAAATACGCGCCATGATTTCGTGATCCGGCTTGGCCAAGCCTGGGGGCGGTACGGCGGCTTTCTTCCATTGCAGCCAGCGGGAGCTGTTGACGAATGACCCGTCTTTTTCCGCGAAACAGGCGGCGGGGAGGAGGATGACCTCGGTCTGGATTTGCTTCGGGTCGACGAAGTTCGGATAGTACTTGTCGCCAAGTTTCTTGGCGTTCCAGAACGCGGCGGTTTCGGTTTCGAAGTTCTCGACGACGACAAGCCACTCGAGGTTGGCGAGGGACTCGAGCATCTTTTCGGTGTTGGGGCCGTTGGCGACGGGGTTCATGCCGAAGCTGATGAAGCCATGCATTTCCTTACGATGCATGCGATCGAAGAAGTAGCCCCAGCTCTGATTTTCGGTCTCGCCGAGCTTGGGCAGCCAGTCGTAACCGAAGCCGTTTTCCGCCTTCGCGGCGGGACCGTAGTAGGACTTCAACAGGCTGGTGGCGAACTTGGGTGTATTACCCCAGTAGTTCATGGAGTTCGGGCGTAGCGGCTTCGGCGTGGTCGCCTTGAGATATGAGTCGAAGGTTGGCCACTGAACGCGCGGCACACGCAGATAGCCGGGGAGCATGTTCCAGGCGCCCATGTCGGTGGAGCCCTGAATATTGGCGTGGCCGCGCTGGGCGTTGACGCCGCCGCCGGGCAGGCCGATGTTGCCAAGGAGAAGTTGCAGCATGGCGGCCGTGTGGATCAACTGCACGGAGTGCGAGTGATGTGTCCAGCCCAGGGCGTAGAGAATGGTGCCGACTTTGCCGGCCTTCCCGGTGCTACAAATTACGGCGGCGGCTTTTTTGAAATCCGCGGCGGTGCAGCCACAAATTTCGGCGACCTTCTCCGGCGTGTAGCGCGAGTAGTGCCGCTTCATGGACTGAAAGACAGAGAGCGGATTTTCCAGTGTGGGATCTACTTTGGCGTAACCGCTGCCATCGAGATCGTACTGCCAGGACGCTTTGTCGTAGCTCTTCTTCTCTTCGTCCCAGCCGCTGAAATGGCCTTCGCTGAACGAGAAGTCCTCGCGCAGCAGGAAGGGGGCGTTGGTGTGCGCGCGGACGTAATCCATGTGGCACAGGTCGTTGGAAATCGCGTGGTGGATCAGGCCGCCGAGGAAGGCGATGTCAGTGCCGGCGCGGAGGGGAACGTAGGAGTCGCTGACGGCGGCGGTACGGTTGAAACGGGGGTCGACACAGATGAGCTTGGCCTTGCGCTTGCGCTTGGCGTCCATCACGAAGCGGAAGCCGACGGGATGATTTTCCGCCGGATTACCGCCCATGACCAGAACGACATCGGTGTTGGCGATGTCGCACCAGCCATTGGTCATTGCCCCTCTTCCAAATGTGGCGGCCAAACTGACCACCGTGGGGCCGTGTCAAAGCCTGGCCTGGTTTTCGTAGGGAATAATGCCGAGGCCGAAACGGAATTTACTGAGCAGGAAGTTGATCTCGTTGGTATCGGTGCAGCCGCCGATGAGGCCGACGGTGTCGAGGCGATTAACAGTTCGGCCCTGGGGGTCCTTCTCCGCGAAGTCTTTGTCGCGTGTGTCCTTGATGCGCCGCGCGATGCGCTGAATGGCTTCGTCCCAGGAGATGTCGCTCCATTCGGCGGCGCCGGGCGCGCGATAGAGCGGCTTGGTAAGGCGGCGGTCATTCACGACGAACTCTTTGAGCGAGATACCTTTGGAGCAGAGGGTGCCGCGATTGATGGGGTTGTCGGGATCGCCTTCGATGTGGATTACCGTTGGCCGGGCGTTCTTCACGCGCTCGCCGGAGGTGTGAATGACAACCCCGCAGCCGACGGCGCAATACGGGCAGACGCTTTGGACCTGATTGGTCCGGGCAATCTTTAGTTCCCGCGCCGCGGCGGTCGCGGCGTCAAGCCGGAATCCGAAGGCCGTTGCGGTTATGGCGGCGCCGGCCTGGAGGAACTGGCGGCGATTCACGTACGGGAGCATCGAGAACTATCATATCCCGCCCGCTTGCCAGCGGCGGCGGATGCGCGCGATTGCCGTCAGTTCCTCCAGACCGGCGCCGGCGAAAAACAGGTGCCGGGTTAGGGTACAGGGGCGGAGTTCACCCTGAGTGCGGTGACGAACACACCGGTTTCGCTGTAGTCGAGAGGCGGCGGGAGGGGCGGGTGGTCGCGATCCTCCCATGTCTCGGGCTATCGACGCAGGCCGGGCGTGTTGAAAGCTTTCGCTAACAAATTCAGCTCACGGCGGACCTGGGCCCACCGCTGTTCGGTGTCCCGGTTGAGCCGGCGGCGCAACATGATGCCATTGATTTCCTGGGCGGCATCGATGGCTGAACGCACGTATTGGCCGGCGCGTTCGGGGTTGTTATCGCGGTTCCACGAGTCGCCCACTTTGTCCATCGCCTCTTCCAGGTTGCGGGCGCTACGCAATAGGTCCTCCTTGCGTTCGTAGCGGACGTTCGCCTGATTCAAGGCTTGCCGGAGCGAACCAACAAACTCGTTGGTTCGGCGTTCGCAGTCATTGATGGTTGCGGTGACTATCGTGCGATTCTCTCGCTGGACCTGGGCCGTTGCCGCTGGGCCGACGAAGAATGCTGCCAGGACTAAGCCGAAGCATAGACGCGTTTTCGGTTGATTCACTTTAGTTCTCCTAATTCGTTTTGGCTGAAAGGGAATTTGGCGCGGACGCCACGTGGGATCTCGTCCTTTTGTCGCTTTGACGTACTAGATGGCTCCAAGCCCAACGATGACCATCGACCATACAACGATTCCATTGCGTGGACATACCGGCGAAGACGGCGCCATTAGGATCAGGCCTGCACTGAGTAACAAGAAGCCGGCGATGTAGCGGGCCAGCCAATTCCCGCTTCTGCTAGTGCGTCTGGAGGGCCATCGCAGGGGTTCTCTGAAAACAATGAGGAATAGCGGGAAGACTCGCAATGGGCGAACAAGGGCCAGGGGGTCAAATGGCGGCATAACGCCGATTTGTAGCTGGCGGCACCTGTCAGAAGTAGATTTTCGGTCCAATTTCCGCGCGGCGTACATTGTTGACGACGTCTCCAGCGGGGTGGAAGTTGGCTTGTCCGACTGTGATGAAGCTGGGGCCCCGGAAAGGAGAACTGGTTCAGCACATTGAACGCTAGGAGTGGCGCCAGCCTCCGCGAATCTTGCGGAGAAAGCGGCCGCGTTATCCCGGTCGCTGCTGTTGGCGGTGGAGGGGAGAGCGGGTATTGGGGTTGACGCGAGGGAAGACGCTGACGACGGCGATGCGGGGCGTGTAGGGGCCGCCAACACTGATGGGAATTCCGGACTGCATTGTTAGATTGATGACATCCCGGATCGACAAGCCATTAAGTATGGAGGCTGCCGGGGATGACGATGATTGCCGCGGGCATTGTTCTTGTCGCGATCTATAAAAGCGCCAGCGACGCGGCGCGAAAGTATGTTTTGTTCACAGTATTCTCCGTCTATTTCACCCAGACAGGGCGGAATGCGGGGGAGAAACTGATCAGGCCTTTTCGGCGTCTTCGAAATTTACGCCGCGATAGATGTCGCTAAGCGGGATTTCGATGTCCGCGGATGCGAGGGAGAGCAGAGCATCTGCTCCGCGCATTGGGTAAAAAGTCCAGTGGCCGTTTTCGAGGCGGTAGAGGTCGACGGACATTGACTCCTGGGATATGAGGACGTACTCGCGGAGGGATTCCAGTTTGCGGTATTGGTCGAATTTGGTTACGCGATCATACCTTTCGGTGCTGGGAGAGAGGACTTCGAAGAGAACTGTGGGGTTGACGACGGAGTGTTTAAAGGACTTCGATTGTCGCGGTTCACCGCAAACAATGGAGAGGCCGGGGTACGTCGCCATATCAGCCGCTTCGATCACCACGCGGACGTCTGAAGGAAACGCGTTGCACGCGGAGTCCAGCAATGCGCCGGTCACCCGATACGAGAGATTCATCTGAATTCGCCCATGTGGCAGCGAAACACCCGACATGGCAAATATCAGCCCGTCGTGATACTCGTGCTTCACTCCGAGTTGTTGCTCCAGCGCGATGTACTCGGCTGGGGAAATTCGCGGCTGTGCGGCTGACGCCATCCCTTTATCTTAATACCCCATCTGGCGCATGCGGTTCTCAATGATTGCTCCGTACTGATTCATAGCGCCGGGCCGTCTTCGCCGGGGCGCCGGCACGCAGGCCGCCAGTCGCGCCGCCTGGTCGCGCGATAATCCCGCGGCCGGCGCTCGATAGTGGTATCTGGACGCCGCCTCCGCCCCGTAGACGCCGGGACCCCATTCGATCAGATTCAAATACAGTTCCAAAATTCGTTCCTTGCCCAGGACGAAATCGGCGATGGGGGCGAGGGTCCATTCCACCACTTTTCGGACGGGGTTCCCGTGGGTTGTGAAGAACAGATTCTTGATGAGTTGCTGAGTCAGAGTGGAGGCGCCACGCAGGCGCTTTCGATCGCCAGTCGCGTCACGTGCCGCGTCGGCCATCGCGCCGATATCCAGGCCCCAATGCTCGTAGAAACGCGTATCCTCACCGGCTACAACCGCGTGACGCAGGTGCGGAGAGATCTTCGCCATCGGGACCGGGGCGAACCGTTTTTCATACGGGCCTTTGCGGAACCAGGATTCGATACGCCGTTGCATATGAACTCCTGTTGTTGGCGGATTTACCCAACGGAGGAGTATCAATGACCCGATCCAGAATGCATAGAAAACGAAGACAACGCGTAAGACCAATGGCGCCATCCGACGCCAAATCCGCTTCACTGTTTCTTTATCCTGGCGTCGGCCAGCCTGGCCCGAATCCGCGCCACTTCCTCCTGGTCAGCGAAGTTCGAGCGTCCTTCCTTGCCTAGTGCGCCGAACAATTCCAACGCGGTTTCGTACTGGGCTACGGCCTCGGGGTACTGCTTGGCGCGGTGCGCGACGTCTCCTAAGACGCCATGGGTCTCAGCTACTTCACCACGCGCTCCGGCATTCGCCGGATTCCGCTCCGCCAGCAATCGCCTTTCTTCCAACACAGCGCGAAGCCGGCCTGCCGCACGGCCATGGTCGCCCAGTTCGTTCCACGCCTTCGCTTGCCGAAGGTGCACCGTGGCCAGTAGCGTACGCGCGCGAACTTCGTTCGCATCCGCATCGACCAACGGCGCAAATTCCTGTTCCGCCAAAGCGAACGATGCCAAGGCGGCCTTCGGGTCACCCGCTACCCGCTGTGCATTGCCAAGATTGGAGTGCGCCAGCCCAAGCGACATCCGATATTGTGCCTGGCCGCTGTGAGCGGAGTTCAAGATGGATCGGATATGGAGCGACTCCCGGTAGTGCTTGACGGCGCCCTTGAGATCTTTTTCGTGCAACAGGATGCTGGCCATTCGCGTATGGGCGACAGCCAGACCTTGTTGATCGTCGTCGCTCCCAGGATTGCGCTTGGCGAGTTGTTGGTAAATTTCGAGGCCTTCTCTTCTAAGTTCAAGGACAGCTTGAAACGCACCAAGCAATGACAGGCTGGCACTGGTAGCGGTGAGACTGGAAGCGACATTTCGTTGACGGGCGATATCAGCGGGCTTGCGGTCGAACAGCCGGCGCCGCATCTCCAGCGCGGTCCGGTCTGCCTCCAGTGCCTGTAGTCCGTCTCCGGTGGCGCGCAGGATCGAACTGATCCGCATGAGCGTATTGGCCAGCGCCTCCTCGCGGACGTCGCGTTCCGCTTCCTCTTTGGCGTCGGAGAGCAGCGATCGACGAATCCCCTCCGCTTTGCGATAGCTTTGCAACGACGCCGCGGTGCCTCCAAGGTTCATGGCTCCAGGGCGGCCTTGCACATCACCCACCTTCTCGTAGGCGATTGCGAGATCTTCCTGCAGCGAGGGATCGTCGGTGGATTCCTGGGCAAGGCTATCCAGATACTGCAATGAGTTGCGGACCATGGTCCCGCGAACCGCGGTGGAGCCCGGCAGGCGTGCGATGGCGTCGTCCATCTCGAAAATGAAGGTGTTCGCCAGCCGGCGAACGTCCTGAAACCGGCGTTCGGCGCGCTGGTAATTCAGACGGGCGATACGGGCCTGCCAGAGCGTCATGGCGAGGCCGCCGATCAGAGCAAGCGTTACCGCACCGGTTGCCAATACGACAAGGCGATTCCGCCGCACAAATTTGTGGGTGCGATAGGGCCAGGTATGGGGGCGCGCGGCGATGGGCCGGGACTCCAAGTGGGCGCGGACGTCTTCAGCGAGGGCTTCAACGGATTGATAGCGCTCAGACGGCTCGAACTCTATGGCCTTCAAGGCGATGTTGTCGAGGTCGCCTTCGAGATCGTGGTTTCCGGCGCGGTGGCTGGGGCGGAGAGGGAGTTCTTTTTGGAGCTTCTCGTAGTACTGCATTGGCGTGAGGAACTCCATGGGAATGGCGTGTTCCCACGTCAGGAGAAAATATAAGATGCGGCCCAGAGAGTAGATGTCCGAGGCAATGCCGGCCGGTTCGCCGCGTAATTGTTCAGGACTTGTCCACGCCGGAGTCATGGCGGGCTGGGTGGTTCCGCCGGGCTTGGCCTCGGTAGTATCTTCGCTGGACTTTAACAGGCGTGAGATGCCGAAATCGAGAAGTTTAATGCCGCCGTCGGGACGCATCAAGATATTTCCCGGCTTCAAATCGCCGTGCACCACCAGTTGGCGGTGCGCGTAGCTTACCGCGCCGCAAATCGATTGGAAGGCCTCTAAACGCTTTCGGAGGTCCATGGCGCGGGCTTCGGTGCTTTTGTCGAGGGCAGTGCCGTCGATGTATTCGGTGACGAGGTACGGAAGGCCGTCGTCGGTGATACCGCCGTCGAGGAGCTGGGTAATGCCGGTGTGATGGAGACGGGCAAGGATTTGGCGCTCCATGCGGAATCGCCGCAAAGAACCTGGGGTAACGGCCGAGTGGCGAATGAGTTTTAGGGCCACGGGCATCGCGTAGCCATCGACTTCACGCGTCGATAAATAGACCTCGCCCATGCCGCCCTGGCCGAGCAAAGACTCCAGATGGTAGAGCCCGATCTGGCGGCCGGCGGAGGTACGAGGCGCGGCGATGTTCACGACTGCGTCTTCCAGAAATGCGCCGGCTTCACCGAGAGCCGCGATAAGGGACAGGACTTCTTCCCGCAGTTCGGAGTCAGTTCCACAGACCTCATCCAAGTAACGGGTCAATTCTCCGCGCGGAAGGTCCAAGGCCTTGTCAAAAACCTCCTTGACCCGTTTCCAGCGAGCAGCAGGCGCCGATTCCGGCGGACCGGTCTTCATGGGGTTTCCGGTTTCGCCTGTCCCCTGGATAACTCGCGGAACAACCACGCCTTGGCGGAGACCCAATCCCGCTTCACAGTGGATTCGGAGACCCCCAACACTTCGGCGGTTTCTTCGATGGAGAGGCCGGTGAAGAAACGGAGTTCGACGACGCGGGCCTGCTGCGGATCGACCTGACTGAGGGTTTGCAATGCGTCGTCGAGGGCTTCGAGTTCGAGGTCCTTTTTTTCGGAGACTCCGAGGGCTTCATCAAGCGACAAGGCGACGGCGCCTCCGCCCCGTTTAGCGGCGCGGACACCGCGAGCGTGGTCAACGAGGATTCTGCGGATCATTTGTGCGGCGATACCGAAGAAATGCGCGCGATTCTGCCAGCGAACGGAGCGTTGATCGACTAGACGCATGTAGGCTTCGTGGACGACGGCGGTGGCTTGGAGAGTGTGGTCGGACCGCTCGCGATGAAGATAGATAGCGGCCAAGCGGCGGAGTTCGTCGTACACCACCGGCGTGAGTGAATCGAGCGCGGCCCTTTCGCCGCCGGACCATTTTTGAAGGAGTTGGGTTACTTCCGGAGTCGTCATGCTTTACCCGTAAGGCAGTATAGCGTTTTAGGGGGGGGACTGACATTATGGGCAGTTTAGTTGACCGGAAGGCGGAGAAGTTGGTATTCTTTGAGTGCGGGGTGGAGCAGCCTGGTAGCTCGTTGGGCTCATAACCCAAAGGTCGC
>Ga0105046_10009579_pt1 | contig 15142 bp, 16 predicted proteins | sample MAT03_FD_78385 | JGI IMG/M metagenome (GOLD analysis project Ga0105046, IMG submission 78385) | Freshwater microbial communities from Lake Fryxell liftoff mats and glacier meltwater in Antarctica - MAT-03 (megahit assembly) | ecosystem: Environmental > Aquatic > Freshwater > Ice > Liftoff...
CCAAAATACTACTTACCTTTAAGCTATAAAGCTTTTTGAACCCAAATTTCAAGTCGATGAAACCTTTAAGACATGCCATTCTATATACTGTGCTTATAACTATTTTTTCGATGGGGCTTGCTTCATACGGAACAGATACTGGATTCTTTGAGGCACTTACGCTCAATCGATTGATTATAAATATTCTAGCAGGGGTGATGTTCTATTTTGTCATCAACCATTTTGCAAAAAAGCGAGCGGCAAAGGAAGAAGAAAACTAAATCAGTTCGAGCATCATTCTGGCTTGAATTTCATCAGCTTGTTCCACCAATTGTGCTATCAATTGATGTTTTCCCTCCACATCAACCGGCACTTTCCCTGACTCAATCCAATTTTGCTTGAAGCTACTCCATTGCTCTTCATTTAAGTTTTGTGGCAATGAAGCCAATACACTGATGTCTCTGGCACTCAATACTGAACTTTGCTTGATAGATGCTGGCAGTTCGTCATAACCAATAGGGATTACGTTTACCGGCTGCGCCAAATCAAAAATACAATCGCCTTTGATTCTCGCATACCACAATCTGCCTAGCCTTGCCACAACATCGATCTTCTGCGGATCAATTCTATTGCGGTCATCCATAACCGATCTTTTGATGTGCATGCGAACGACCTCAGCAATGATTAAATGTCCTGCACCTCCTTCTAAGCCTAATGGTATGATCTCTTTGACTCTACATTCCATTTGGGCAGGTGATTCTGCTACTCGAAATGGCTTTACTATTTCGCTTTCAAGCTTTGTCAATCCAGATTTTATAAACTCATCTACTTCTGGACCATATTCAACACTTGTAATAGCCATTTGTCTGACCATTTCGTAATTGACCACGTTGATGACCACTTCCTTGCTTTGCATGATGTTGTGCAAAGTGTCTTTAGTGGTATTCCCTTCCAAGCGCCTGTTGGAGCTAAATACCAATATTGGAGGATTGCTGCTAAAGGCATTGAAAAAACTATAGGGAGCCAAATTAGCCACGCCTTGCTCATCAATTGTACTCGCAAATGCAATAGGACGAGGCGAAACTGCACCCAAAATAAATTGATGGAGGTCCTTTGTAGGTATTTCTCCAGGCGTGATGGTCAACATTTCTGACATAAAATAAAAATTTGTCCGAAATTTACGCACTCAATTCAAATTATCATGAAAAAATGGTGGATATTCCCCTTAATTATTATTATTGCCTACATGGGTTACCGGGTCGGTAGGTCCATTTATTTCAAGCCAAATGTAAATGAAACAGATATTGCTCCTGACTTTCGAATGCAAGATCGAACAGGTGCTATGTTCCAATTATCGGACTTAAAGGGAAAATATGTTTATCTCCACTTTTGGGGAAGCTGGTGTGGACCTTGTCGCAAAACAAGTATAGATGTGGTCAATCTATATCAGAGCCTTCAATCAACTCAGTTCACCGATGCCAGTGGATTGGAGATAGTGACTGTTGGTGTTGACAGCGAAACTGAAAGTTTTATGAACGCAGCTATCAAGGATGGATTCAACTGGCCACATTTTATGACTGAAAGCCAAATGTTTGAAGGTCCTGTCGTGAAATTGTATGGCATCAGAAGCATCCCTTATGCCATGCTACTCGGACCTGACAGAAAAATCATCCTTTTGGATTGCAATGCAGCCGAAGCTAGCGCCTATCTGTCTCAAAAAATCAATAAAAACTGACAAAATGTCTCATTATTTGTGGTGGCGCATTTATTGATAAAGAATTTACAAGTAATAAAAATTTTATGTCAGAGGAAAAAGAACTAGAAGACCAAGACATTTTTACTGATGAAGCTCAAGTGGACGCAGATAATATCGAAAATTCGCCTGTAGCTGAGGAAGTGGAGGAATCCCCAGAAGTAAAATTAACTCAAGAAGTAGCTGAGCTAAAGGACAAATATTTGCGCTTAATGGCTGACTTTGATAATTTTCGAAAGCGAACAGCCAAAGAAAGATTGGACTTAGAATTAACTGCTTCTAAAAATACTTTGATTGCAATAATACCTGTTTTGGATGATTTCGAAAGAGCGAAAAAAACAGCTGAAACGGAAGGCAGTGCGGAACCATTCAGTGAAGGAGTAAAATTGGTCTATCACAAATTAATTAGCATAACTGAGACCAAAGGCCTCAAGGCGATGGAAACTCAAGGTGAAAGTTTCGATCCGGAATTTCATGAAGCCATAACTGAAGTAGATATGGGAAAAGAATGGAAAGGTAAAATTGTTGATACCATCGAGCGCGGTTACCTATTGAATAATATTTTGATCAAACACGCTAAAGTAGTAGTAGGCAGATAAGTTTCCCAAAATGGCAAAAAGAGATTTTTACGAAATATTAGGCGTCAGCAAAAATGCCGACGAAACAGAAATCAAAAAGGCGTACCGAAAGGTAGCTATGCAATACCACCCCGATAAAAATCCAGGTGATAAGAAAGCAGAAGAAAAATTTAAGGAGGCGGCTGAGGCCTACGATGTCTTGAACGATCCCGACAAAAAAGCCCGCTATGATAGATATGGCCATGCAGGAGTTGACCCTAATATGGGCGGCGGTGGCGGAATGAATATGGACGATATCTTTCAAAACTTTGGAGATATATTCGGAAACGGCGGTGGCGGTGGCGGTGGCGGATTTGAAGGGTTTTTTGGCGGTGGAGGTAGCGGTCAAAGAAGCCAAGGACAACGCGGAAGTAACCTGCGCATAAAAGTAAAACTGAACTTGGAGGAGATATCCAAAGGGGTTCACAAAAAGATAAAAGTTAGGAAACAATCTTCCTGCAAAACTTGCGCTGGTTCAGGAGCAAAAGACAAGAACAGCACAGTTACCTGCAATACTTGCAGAGGATCAGGATATGTAAGACAAGTCAAAAATACCTTCCTCGGTCAAATGCAGACTACTACTACTTGTCCTACTTGCAACGGATCAGGGCAAACCATTACTGCTAGTTGTGCCGTGTGTAAAGGAGAAGGAAGAACTTGGGAGGAAGAAACAATGTCAATTGATATACCAGCAGGTGTTGAAGATGGCATGCAATTATCCATGCGCGGCAAGGGAAATGCAGGCGCAAAAGGAGGCCAGCCAGGGGACTTGTTGATCATCATTGAAGAAGAGCCACATGAAAGTCTAAGCAGAGAAGGCATGAATGTCGCTTACGACTTATACCTCAATTTTGCCGATGCAGCTATGGGCACTCAAGTTGAAGTACCTACCATTGACGGAGCTGCAAAAGTTAAAATTCCTCCCGGAACACAAGCAGGAAAAATATTAAGATTAAAAGGTAAAGGACTTCCGTCCGTGCAAGAATACGGGAATGGTGACCAACTTATCTATGTGAACATCTGGACACCAAAGGACCTCAACGCTGAAGAAAGAGCTTTGATGGAAAAGTTAAAAACCATGCCTAATTTTCAGCCAAAAGGAGGAAAATCAGAAAAAGGTTTCTTTGACAGGATGAAAGATATGTTTACAAACTAGATTTGTGGCGTGAAATTATACCCTGCTATTTTATTGCTGTTAATTGGACTCTCATTCCAATCATGTTCAGAATCCAATATTGCTGATATCAATGTTGATATTCCTGAATCATCCTGGAAATATGCCAATGCTGTAAAGTTCCCATTCGAAGTGAGCGATACTTCCCAAAAGTTTAATCTCAATTTGGAAGTTGTGCACACTGATAGCTTCAGATATGAGAATGTTTATGTCAAAATTCATACACTAATGCCCGATGGTAAAAAACTCGATCAAATACTTTCGTTGGAGTTGGCAGGAAAAAACGGTGTATGGCAAGGAAAAAAATCAGGTAAAGAGATTACAGCAGGAATTCGTCTTCAAGAAAAAGCCAAATTCAATCAACTTGGCAAATACCTAATTACCATCGAACAATTCATGCGTTATGAACCAATACTGGGAATTTCCTCGCTTCGCTTAAAAGTTGCCGCAACGCAATAGTCTGTTATAATTAAACTTAACTCACTGCGGTTTGACAAAACAAAATTGATTAAACAATTGATTTTTTCGTGAAATTTTTTGCTTCTGCCTACCAAATTATTGCATTTTTAGTGGATCATTCAGGACAATCCAAAAAAAATAGAGCTGTTACAGGAATTTTTATTTGCTCAAACGTAAAATAATGTCTCTATTTGTGTATCTTACCCTTCTGAAATGCAGCAGCGTATGGCAACATTGTATAGTAAAGTAACTTCGGGTATCGAAATAGAAGTTGAGTCGGCTTACCAGCCTGACTATAGCGATCCATTGACTCAAAAATTCATTCACACTTATCAGGTGAATATTTCCAATAAATCCAACAATACCACCCAATTATTACGAAGGCATTGGTTCATCTTTGACTCCAATGGTGTGCACAGGGAAGTTGAAGGAGAAGGGGTAGTGGGACAACAGCCAATTTTGTCACTAGGTGAGTCGTATTCTTACCGTTCTTGGTCACAATTGCAAACTGATTTAGGCAGAATGCACGGAAATTTCCTAATGCTTGATGTTGAAACAGGTAAAAAATTCACCGTAGAAATTCCTTTCTTCGAATTGATTGAACCAGCACGTAACAATTGAGTGTCTAACAATTCACATATGTGTATCAATTTTAAAACTTTAGGTGCTTAACAGTCGTAGCATTGTCCCTTAATTTTTTAAGCGATTCAATGCCTATACGCAAATGTAAATCAGCAAAACTCTTCGTAACTACTGTATCATTCGCTTCCGTTTTAACTCCTTCGGGTAACATTGGCATATCCGACACCAGGAGTAAGGCACCACTAGGAATGTGATTTTTGAAAGCGGCAATAAATATAGTTGCAGTCTCCATGTCAATAGCCATTGCTCGAAGGTCAGTCAAGTATTGCTTAAAATCTTCCCTATGTTCCCAAACACGTTTGTTGGTGGTGTAAACGGTCCCAGTCCAATAGTCTTGATCGAACTCACGAATGGTCGTAGAAATGGCTTTTTGAAGTGCGAAAGCGGGTAAAGCTGGCACTTCGGCTGGAAGATAATCGTTGGAAGTTCCCTCCCCTCTGATGGCCGCAATGGGAAGGATAAAATCCCCAACTTTGTTTTTATGCGTTTTCAATCCGCCACATTTTCCCAAAAAAACAATCGCTTTAGGCATAACAGCTGTCAGAAGATCGACTACAGTACCAGCGTTGGGACTTCCCATTCCAAAATTGATAATCGTGATGCCATCTGCAGTTGCACTCATCATTGCTCTTTCTTTTCCCATGATAGGCACACCGTACATCTCAGCAAAGTTTAGAACATATCCTGAAAAATTAACCAAAATAATATACTCTCCAAAATCTTCTAAATTGGTACCAGTGTACCTTGGCAACCAATTATCAACAATCTCCTTTTTTGTTTTCATTATAGTTTATTGAACGAAATTAATCATAAACAGTTAAGCCAAAGTTAAAAAACTACTTATTGAAGGCATATCGCTTGAAAAATAACTTAGAAGGATCTAAAAATTAATACTACAATTCTTAAAAACGTATCTTTGAGCACCTACTGAAATGAAGAACTGAAATATGGCTGATATCATTTACCTTTTACCTGATAACATTGCAAACCAAATAGCTGCTGGTGAGGTCATTCAACGACCCGGTTCTGTTATTAAGGAATTGATGGAAAACTCGATCGATGCAGGTGCTACTCAAATAAAGGTCATCATAAAAGATGCAGGAAAATCATTGATTCAGGTTATCGATAATGGCAAAGGAATGACATACGCAGATGCCAGAATGTGTTTTGAAAGACATGCCACCAGCAAACTCAAGAAAGCGGAAGATTTATTTACTATTACCACAATGGGGTTTAGAGGTGAAGCGATGGCCTCCATCGCATCTGTGGCACAAATAGAGCTCAAAACTCGAAGAGTTGAGGATGATCTGGGCACACGGATCCTTTTGGAAGCTTCCGAAGTAACACTTCAAGAACCTTGTCAATGTCCGGTTGGAACCAGTATTTCAGTCAAAAACTTGTTTTGTAATATTCCTGCAAGACGTAAATTCTTGAAAACTGATATTGTAGAACAGCGACACATGCATGATGAATTTCAAAGGATTGCATTGGCTTGGCCGGAGGTGTTCTTTTCATTATTTCATGATCAGACAGAAATGTACCATCTGCCTTCCTCCAATTTACGACAACGGATAGTCAATTTATTTGGCAGCAATATCAATAATAAGTTGGTTCCTTTAGACCAAGCAACAGACACCTTGAGTATTTATGGATATATTGGTAAGCCCGAATATGCCAAAAGAAGCAAGAGCGAGCAATTTCTATTTGTAAACGGAAGGTACATTAAGTCACCTTATCTTAACCATGCCATCACTTCAGGCTATGATAACCTGTTGCCTCAAGATCAGCATCCAGTTTATGTTGTATTCATGAGTATAGATCCAAAAAATGTAGATGTCAATGTCCACCCTACCAAGCAAGAAATCAAATTTGAAGATGAGCGATTGGTTTATAATTTCCTTCAAGTTGCGGTCAAGCATGCATTAGGTAAACACCAAATAACGCCAATGCTCGACTTTGAACAAGAGCAAAGTATGAGCCCCTACAAACTCGCTCATAATTTAAAATCGGGTGAATACAGTGGTATGCCACGTGAAGCAAGTCCCTCAGATCCCAATCTGCAAAATTGGCAGAGGCTTTATGAAACAGTGCAATCTGGCGCGCCAAGAACTTCAAGTCATACGGAGAGTTCAAATGCTTCATTCACCATTGAAACGGAATGGAACAATACCGACACTGAGGACATAACACAAAATCTTCCAAACTATTCTGAAAAAAAGAAAGCTTTTCAATTACATAATTCCTACCTGGTCAATCAACTCAAGAGTGGATTTATGTTGGTCGATCAACAAGCTGCACATGAAAGAATATTATTTGAACGATTTGAGAATACCTTGACCCAACATCAAGGAACAAGCACCCAAAATCTTCTGTTTCCGGAAACTATAGACTTATCTACTGCTGATTATTCACTATCACTTGAAATACTTCCCTCCATCAATGCTCTGGGTTTCGATATCAGAGAATTGAACAAAAATACTTTAATCATTCATGGTATTCCTGGTGAGCTAACTAGCAATCTGAACGCCGTGGAGACCTTTCAGCAGCTATTGGAACAAGTAAGAAACGATCGAGATCTGAAAGTGAATGCACATACAACCATTGCCAAAGCTTTGGCCAAACAACTTTCAATCAAGAGAGGAAAATCACTGACCACAGAAGAAGCAACCGAACTCATCGACCAATTGTTCGCATGTGAAATACCCCACGCAAGTCCAGGGGGAAGAAAATGTTTTATAGTATTTGAATTGGGAGAATTAGAACAAATGTTTAAGTGATCCGAATTCCAGTATTACCTTTGACTTACAACTTAAATATATTATGAATCAGCTTACTGATGTTGTAAAGCAATTACTGATTATCAATGTAATCGTGTTTGTTGCGCAGCAGCTAATGAATTTGAATTTTGGCATTTTATACTTTCCAGGCTCTGAACATTTCATGCCATTTCAATTCATAACTTATATGTTCCTCCATGGCAGCATTGGTCATATCTTTTTCAACATGTATGCACTGGCTATGTTTGGACCAAGTTTGGAAGCCTACATGGGTCCAAAAAGATTTTTGTTTTACTACATCATGTGTGGTCTTGGAGCTGCAGTGCTACAAATTTTAGTTTGGTGGGTTATTGCTGGCTATCAAACTGATCTTCCTTATAGTATGTTAGGTGCTTCAGGAGCAGTTTTTGGATTATTGGCCGCATTTGGTATTTATTTTGGCAGAACGAGAATGATGCTCTTGATACCGCCAGTGGAATTAGAAGCCCGATATATGGTCTTAATTTATGCAGGTTTGGAGTTATTTTTAGGTGTTGGCGGCTACAATACGGGTGTTGCACATTTCGCACATTTAGGTGGTGCAATAATGGGTTTGCTTTTAATATTTTATTGGCGTAAATTTGGCCATTGATAACTAAGAAAACCCATTAGACAAAAAGGCAAGATGCGAAATTCCATTTGGAGCGATTTAAGACAGTCTTATAGAAGCAATATGATCAACAAGATCATAATTGTTAATGTTGCTGTTTTCGTGTTGGTATCGTCCATTTGGTTTTTAGGGCTAATCACACATTCGGAGAATATAAGCATCGCATTCAGGGAAATTGAAAACTTGCTTTCAGTTTCTAGTGAGCCAATGGTGACAATCAAACAACCCTGGAGTATTTTGACTTACATGTTTATGCATCGCGGCATTATGCATCTTTTGTTCAATATGCTCATGCTTTTTTGGTTTGGCAGAATTATTGGAGATTTTCTAGGTGACCATCGGGTTCTTCCCTTATATTTAATGGGCGGCATAGTAGGCGCTTTATTTATGATACTTATTGCGGCAGTTTTTCCAATTGCTGTCCTTCAAAATGTGATGATGGTAGGCGCATCAGCCTCAGTCATGGCATTGGCAGCGGCTGCAGCAACATTGACACCTGATTATAGAATGCGCCTTATTTTATTGGGTGAGGTACCCATAAGATATATAGTAATAGGTTTGATTGTAATAGATTTTTTGCAGATAGTGTCAATGAATAATGTTGGAGGCTATCTGGCACATTTGGGTGGCGTATTATTTGGTTGGATTTATATTCGCATGATGCAGGAAGGAAGAGATTTGACACATCCGCTGCAATCATTCTTTTCTAAAATCAGTAAAGTAACTGTATTTCCAATTGAAAACTCAAAAAATCCAGTGCGCAAACGTGTATTCCAGATGCAACAAAGTACCTATAATTTCATGGATTCAAATAATGAAAAACCTGAAATGGATCACGAAGAGCGATTGAATACCATATTGGACAAAATAAAAAACCATGGCTATCAAAGTTTAAAGGATGACGAAAAATCATTCCTTTTTGAAGCCAGTAAAAAGTAAAGAAAGCTTTTGCAAAAACTAATCAAGTGGCTCCACTTCATTCTGGTAATCCTCACCTTAATTGCATTCCTTTCACCATTAATACCTCCCAGTAGAATTTGGGAATTCGTTTTTTTAGCTCATCTTTTTCCAATATTCTTGTTGTTCAATTTATTCTTTGGGATGTATTGGGTCTACAAAAAAAACTGGTTTGTTGTATTGAGTTTGTTTACATTTCTTGTGTGCTTCACTGGCATAAAAAAAGTCTTTGGATTTAGTTTTTCTTCAAAGGATACAGGCAAACAATTCACCTGTTCCAGCTATAATTTGGGTGGGTTGCAATGGTTGGACTTTGCTGATGAAAAAGACAATCGTGAATTAAAAAGATTCCTGAACAGGTTGGACAATTCGGACATTCTTTTTGTACAAGAAGTAAATAAACGTGCACTAAAAGCATTGAAATCCTCAACAAACTACCCATATTTTCATAAACATAGAGCTTTGAATACTGCAATTTTTAGTCGTTATTCCATAGTAGATCAAGGAAGTATAGAGTTTGAAAAAAGTTTCAACAGTGGTGTGTGGGCTGACATAAAAATAGAAGGTAAAATAATTCGGTGCTTCAGCATTCATCTCGAGAGCAATAGAGTTAGCCAAATGACTGAGAAAAGCTTGACTACTGAAGCAGTGGGCAAGAAAAACACTTACCAGCGAGTCCTTAAAATATTGGCTAGAGTCAAAAAAGCAACCATACAACGCAGCGCTCAATCGAAACAAGTTAAGGAGTTGATCCGTAAATCACCATATCCAGTTCTTATAGGTGGCGATTTCAATGATACTCCTATGTCATATGTCTATCAAACCTTAAGTACAGGTATGAAGGATAGTTTTACAGAAAATTACTTTGGATTTGGTGCTACATACAATGGAAAAATTCCTCTGTTGCGTATTGATTATATCCTTGCATCGACCGTTCTAAACCTGTCCAATCATCAAGTTGAAAAAGTACCCTATTCTGACCACAACCCAATAACCACCAATTTCTCTTTTGAGAAAAATTAATGAATATTATGTCTGAAAGCACTTTAAGTATTTACAATAGTCTGACCCGACAAAAAGAAGTATTTGCACCCATTAACCCTCCTCATGTAGGATTGTATTGTTGTGGACCTACAGTTTATTCGGATGTTCATTTGGGCAACACTAGGACATTTATCTCATTTGATCTGGTTTACAGATACATGAAATTTCTTGGATATAATGTGCGGTATGTGCGCAATATCACAGATGCTGGTCACTTGACTAACGACCTAGGCGAAGGCAAGAACCGTATGGAAGATCAAGCCAAATTGGAACAGCTTGAACCAATGGAAATTGTACAAAAGTACACCGTTGGCTTCCACGATGTGTGCAAAATATTCAATATTCTTCCACCATCAATTGAGCCAACCGCTACAGGTCATATCCTCGAGCAAATTGAAATGACAGCAGATTTGATTCAAAAAGGATTTGCGTATGAATCCAATGGAAGTGTATATTTTGATGTTTTGGCATACAATGAAAAGGGATATAATTATGGCAAGTTGTCTGGCAGAAACATAGATGAATTAATTGCTGGTTATCGCGATCTGGACGGTCAGGACGAAAAGAAAAATTCATTTGATTTCGCTCTGTGGAAAAAGGCTTTGCCTGAGCACATCATGCAATGGAACTCTCCTTGGGGAAAAGGATTCCCAGGTTGGCACCTCGAATGTTCAGTTATGAGTACTAAATATTTAGGCAAACAATTCGATATTCATGCAGGAGGTATGGATCTCAAATTTCCACACCATGAATGTGAAATAGCGCAAAACATTGCAGCATGTGGTGCTGATCCAGTCCGGTATTGGATGCATACCAACATGCTCAATTTCAATGGTCAAAAAATGAGCAAATCTTTAGGCAATTCTATCCTTCCACTGGAATTTATAACCGGCGAACATCCATTGCTCGATAAAGCTTATTCCGCAATGACCGTCAGATTCCTGTTCATGCAATCACATTATTCCTCGGAACTTGACATCACAATAAAAGGACTTCAGGACGCCGAAAAAGGCTTACGCAAACTAATGAATGCCTCGCTGTACTTAAAGGAGCTGATTTTTGAAAGCAAAGAAATCGATGCAAAGCAAGATCAATTGATCATAGAATTGAGTAATGATTGTAAAAAAGTTATGGATGACGATTTCAACGCACCCAAACTTGTTGCCACACTTTATGAAATAGCTTCAATCATCAATATTTACTACAATGATGGCAAGAAAATAACAAATATCTCAAAAGAAACTTATGATACACTCCTTCAGTGTTTCAATGGATATTTGTTCGATGTGTTGGGACTTCAAGATGAAAAAGACAACGATAACATCGAAGTTTTGGACAAAGTCATGAAATTGGTAATTGATATCCGCAAACAATCGCGAGAAAATAAAGACTGGTCCACATCAGATAAAATCAGAGATGGTCTGAAAGACGCAGATATTCAAATCAATGATGGCAAGGAAGGCAGTACTTGGAGCATCAACTAGAGCTTGAATCTGTTCAAATATTTTGTTTGATGATCAGATTGTCAATTAATCTGACTGAGCCAACCCAACATGCAACACATACAACAATGAATTCAGAGTCTGTATAATTATCCACTTCTGCTAGACTTATTCCATCAACTGATTGGACGTACTCTGGCTTAAAGTCAGGAATTGTTAAATTTTCCAACATTTCATGACAAAGCTGTTTCAAAGATTTTCCTTTCTTATATTTATCAATTCGCTTTAATTGCTGGTAAATAAAGGATGCAGCTTCGCGCTGCTTTTCGGACAATCTGGTATTCCTACTGCTCATAGCCAGGCCATTGGGCTCTCTTAGGGTAGGACAAGATATAAGTTCGATATTGCTAGCTATTAATTTCAACATCCTCCTAACAATAGTCAATTGCTGAAAATCCTTTTGGCCCATATACAGTCGGTGCGGCTGAATCATTTCTAATAAACGATTTACAACTTGAGCCATTCCATCAAAATGTCCAGGTCTAAAAGCCCCTTCCATTACGTGAGCCAAATCTCCAAAATCAAATTGATTGCTTATGGTCATTCCATTCGGATAAACTTCCTCAACACTGGGATAAAAGAGCACATCACATTTCCCTTCTATCAACAATTCAACATCGGCATCAAATGTTCTTGGATACTTGTTCAGGTCATTTGGATCATTGAATTGAGTGGGATTCACAAAAATGGAAGCTACAGTTATACATCCTTCAGATTTTGCCATTTTTAGTAGCGACAAATGCCCCATGTGCAAAGCGCCCATCGTAGGTGCAAAGCCAATAGCTCTGCCTTCCGATATGATGCCCAACACCTTTTGTAATTCAGTTGCTGTTTTTATAATTAACATGGCTTGTCCTTTAATTGCCTACTAAGGTAATCCATCAAGGAATATTATAGGTGAATGAGCAGAACCGAATGCTTAATACTGATGAAATAAATTGGGGCACAGGTGGCATGTTTTACTTATGAGTAAAAGGATATTTTATCCAGTAAGTGTATAAAAGTGAAAGTATCGTCAAGATAAACCCTTGAAATAAGTGATATCCAAGGAATGACATAATAAGTGGATTTCAATGCGTATCTTTGCAGATTATTATTATTACATCAGCATTGCATAAGATTACATGAGCAAAAAACGCGTACTTTTCGTTACCCAAGAAATGTCTCCTTATACTGATTCCAATGAGATCTCTGATCTGGTTGGGAAGTTACCATTACACATGTATTCTAAAGGATACGAGGTAAGGGTTCTTATGCCGCGATTTGGCCTTATTAACGAAAGAAGACATAGGCTTCATGAAGTAGTAAGACTCTCAGGAATGAATATCATTGTTGACGATGACGATTATCCATTGATCATCAAGGTCGCTTCTTTGCCTGGGGCTAGACTTCAAGTATACTTTTTGGATAATGATGAGTTCTTTAAAAGAAAGAATTTGTTCAATGATGATGAGGGAACACCTTATGAAGATAATGCAGAAAGGATGGTTTTCTTTTGCAAAGGCGTGATTGAAACTGTAAGAAAATTTGGATGGCCACCTGATATCATTCATTGTCATGGATGGATGACCAGCATGATACCAATGTTCATTCGACAGGCATACAAGTCCGATCCAGTTTTTCATGAAACACAGATTTTATACTCAGCTTATCCTCATGAAATGAATGGCTTATTGCAAGATAATTTCATTTCTAAGGCCTCAATCAACAATTTGAGTAAGAAGGATTTAGATATTTTTGTAAGCGAGGGTAATATCAGCCTAGAAAGAGGTGCATTTGCCTATGCGGACGCATGTATTAAAGGCAGCGTTACGTCCATTGGAGACGTTGATACTCTATTAGACGAATCAAACAAACCTGTATTAAGGGTGGAAGATGAAGCAACTTATCTGAATGATCACCTTGAATTTTACAAAATGTTGACTCAAAAAAATGTTCCAACATAAACAACGTTATTAGCTTTAAATATTTAAATGTTGAGATTTCAATTCTTATTTTGCTCCTTGTTATTCCTGCTAGTAATTTCTTCTTGTAATGACAGTATTTTCCTAGGCTCTGATTTATTGGGTGAGGATGAAATAAACGTAGGATTTGATGATACCTTGACGATCTACTCCAAAACTTTGAAGGTTGATGCGATTCCTGTTTACAATGCAAATTCAAGATTAATTGAAAAGTTCTTCATAGGAACCATGATCGATCCTGTATTTGGAAAAGTTGAAACAAAAGCATATTTTCAATATCGTCTCTTGACAACTAAGTTTCCAGATTTTGTAGATGCTAAATTAGATAGCCTTATATTGAGTTTGGTCTACGATTCTATAGGCAGTTATGGTCTTTATCAACAGCAATGTACTTTCAATGTGTATCAATTGACTGAAAGTATGTCGGCAGGCAAAAATTATGGCTCACAAGATTCTTTTGCTGTTGATCCAAATTTATTGGGTTCCACAACGGTAGATTTGACTGGACTAAAATCCGTGAGCTATTCAGAATATCCAAAAATTGGTGTCAAGGATACCATTGTATCCCGCCAATTGAGAATCAAACTTTCTGATGATTTAGGTAACGCGCTAATGTCTGCTCCTGATTCAAGCTTTAAAACCTCTGAAAATTTTCAGAAACTTTTCAAAGGTTTAGCAATTTCAAGTCCAACACTTAATGGAGGATTGGCAGCATTTCTTCCTACCAATGGCCGCTCGAAGCTTACTTTATTTTATAGCAAAATAGATACGACAACTACAATCAGTCAATTTGATTTTGGAGTTACCTTGCTCAGTGCTCGAACACTCAATATCAAACACGATTACACGGGAACTGTAGTCGAAAATGCACTAAATTCAACTGCAATATCGGACAGCCTGGTTTATTTACATGGCCTGAGTGGAACGCAAATTGAAATTGAAGTGCCTAGCGTAAAAGAATTGGCAGGCAAAATTGTCAATTATGCAGAACTTGAATTTTTTCTGGCAACTATTCCTAATAACGATCCGAGCTATTCACCCATTCAAAACATACTGATATCTGAAAAGAGATCAGACGGCAGTTTTGTAATAGTGGACGATGTATTGTTCGCTTTGAATCTAGGAGGATTGGCAGGATTGAATGTCAAATTTGGAGGAGTTCCAAAAACCAAAACAGTGAATGGTCAAACAGTGACCAGCTACCGGATGAAATTAAGCGCCCATTTACAAAAAATGATACAAGGCAAGGCTTCATCCAAATTGTATATAAGCGTTTACTTGAGACCGGAGGTAGCCAACAGAATGATACTTTATGGATCAGGAAATATAGATTTGAGTCCAAAATTGAAAGTGGCATTTACGAAATTACAATAACTAAACACTCTTTATATGTGTGGAATAGTTGCTTATGTAGGAAAAAAAGAAGCCTACCCAATACTAATCAAAGGTCTTCAAAGACTTGAATACAGAGGTTATGACAGTGCAGGTGTTGCATTGATCAATGGCCAATTGAATATTTATAAACGCAAAGGAAAGGTAAGCGAATTACTTGCTTTTACTGAAGGAAAGAATACTTCAGGGACAATCGGAATTGGACATACTCGCTGGGCTACTCACGGTAAGCC